>Ga0157379_10001958_pt1 | contig 17040 bp, 16 predicted proteins | sample S25metaG_FD_121802 | JGI IMG/M metagenome (GOLD analysis project Ga0157379, IMG submission 121802) | Switchgrass rhizosphere microbial communities from Kellogg Biological Station, Michigan, USA - S2-5 metaG | ecosystem: Host-associated > Plants > Roots > Rhizosphere > Soil | place: USA... | reverse complement strand
CCGCGATCCGGTACCGGTCCCGGTCCTCCACGGGACCGCACAGCGAGTAGTGGCGGATCAGTCCACTGGGCAGGACGACCTCGAGGTGGGCGCCGGGTTCCCAGGCCGGGAGCTCCTGGCCGTCCGCCTCGGCACGCAGCGTCAGGCTGACGACGCCGTCCGACTCGTCCCGGCGGTCGCTGACGACGAGGGTCATCTCCACGCGCACTCTCTCCCGTCCTGCGGAGCCGCCCCGCGCTCCCCGTCCACTCGGTCTGACCGCTCGTCGGCCGGGGGCTGACAAGGCCCGAGCAACTGATTATGATAAGATTTATGATTCCCTGTCAAACCCACGCTGCGGACCTCCGATGAGCACCGCCGCCGCCGGCGCCGGCATCACCCATCGGCAGGTACACGCTGGTGAGATCGACTTCGAGATCCTCGAGGCCGGTGAGGGTCCGCTCGCCCTCTGCCTGCACGGCTTCCCCGACACCGCCCACACGTGGCGCCATCTCCTCCCCCGGTTGGCCGAGGCCGGCTTCCACGCCGTCGCACCGTTCACGCGGGGCTACGCCCCCACGTCGGTGTCGCCGGAGGGCGCCTACCAGATCGGCGCCCTCGTCACCGACGCGAACAACCTGCACGCCGCCCTCGGCGCCGACTCCTCGGCCGTGATCATAGGCCACGACTGGGGTGCCGGAACGGCGTACGCGGCGGCAGCGACCTTCCCGGAGCTGTGGAGCAGACTGGTCATTCTGGCCGTGCCCCCGGCCCCGGCCGCGCTCCCCCTCATGGGCACCTACGACCAGATGAAGCGCTCCTGGTACATGAGCGTGTGCGCGGCACCGCACGGCCCAGCCGTCGTCGCAGCCGACGACTTCGCCTTCCTCGACCGGCTGTGGCGGGACTGGTCCCCCGGCTACGACCCCGGCCGCGACCTGCAGGAGGTGCGGTCTTGCCTGAGCAAGCCCGAGGCCCTCGACGCGGCTCTGGGCTACTACCGCGCCGTCTTCGCTCCCCCGGCCGACGATCCGTACGCCGCCGCCACCGCGGGAGCGGGCGGGCTGGCGCCGCAGCCGACGCTCTACCTCCACGGGGCGCAGGACGGCTGTATGGGGAGCGAGCTGGCCGAGGCGGCCGCGCCCTTCCTCACCTCACCGGGGTCGAGGACCGTGATCCTGCCGGACGTCGGGCACTTCCTGCAGGTGGAACAGCCCGACACCGTCAACGACCTGATCATCGATCACCTGCGGGGCCGAGGCGCCGAGATGAAGGAGCACGTGAAGTGACGGCACCAGAGGGCAAGCTCGCCGGGAAGGTCGCGCTGATCACCGGCGCGGCCCGGGGGCAGGGCCGCAACCACGCGGTCCGCCTCGCAGGCGAGGGGGCGGACATCATCGCCGTCGACCTGTGCGAGCAGATCGACGAAGTCGGCTACCCGATGAGCACCGAGAAGGACCTCGCCGAGACCGCCGAGGCGGTGGAGGCACTCGATCGCCGGATCGTCGCCCGCAAGGTCGACGTCCGGGACGCCGAGGCTCTCGCCGCGGTGGTCGAGGACGCCGTCACCGAACTCGGCCGACTGGACGTGGTCTGCGCCAATGCGGGCATCATCACGCCCCACGGGGGCTCAGACCGCCCGACCGCGCTCGCCGAGAAGCTCGCCGCCTTCCGGGTCATGGTGGACGTGAACCTCACCGGGGTGTTCGCCACGATCGAAGCGGCCAGGCCTGCGCTGACCGCCTCCGGCGGCGGGTCGATCGTGATCACGAGTTCGCTGGGGGGCCTGCGAGCCCTGGGTGTGATGGGCGGGTACACCGAGTCCAAGCACGGAGTGGTCGGGCTGATGCGGGCGGCCGCCATCGAGCTCGCGCCCGCCCGCATCCGGGTGAACACGGTCCACCCGACCGCGGTCCGCACACCGATGATCATGAACGACCAGTCGTACCGGTCCTTCCGGCCCGACCTGGAGCACCCCACTGCCGAGGACGTCGCGCCCGTCCTCGCCGCGATGAACCTGATCGACATCCCGTATGTCGAGCCCGACGACATCAGCGCCGCCGTGGTCTGGCTCGCGTCGGACGACGCCCGCTACGTCACCGGTATCACCCTGCCGGTCGACGCCGGCGCGGCCATCCGGTGACGGCGGGCGCCACGATGTGCAGTCGGCAGGCGGGGCCGCCGTAGCACACCGTCCTCAGGGTCGCGGGATCGATGATCCGGCGACCCCGAGGAGGTGCCAGGCCGGGCGCCTCGCCGACCGAACCACCTGGGACCAGGTCAGTCTCGCGGAATCCGGTCCGGGTGGTAGCCGATGTAGGACACGAGCTCGACGAACGAGTCGAAGGCCAGGTCGCCCCATTCGCGGCCGTTGCCCGACCGCTTGCGCCCGCCGAACGGCACCCCGAAGTCGATCAGGTCCAGACCGCTGCTGTTCAGGTACACCTGGCCCGCGGGGATGCGGGCCCCGACGCGGCGCGCCTCGTCGATGTCGCCCTGCACGTAGGCGGCCAGCCCGTACTCGGTGGCGTTCGCGATCCTGACGGCGTCCTCGACGTCGGTGTACCCCAGGATGACCAGGACGGGTCCGAAGATCTCCTCGCGGGCGATCGACATCTCCGGCGTGACGTCACCGAAGACCGTCGGCCGCACGTAGTAGCCCTTGTCCAGCCCCTCCGGGCGATCGGGTCCACCCGCCACGAGGGTGGCGCCCTCGTCGATCCCGTTGCGGATGTGGCGCTGGATGCGCTCGAACTGGGCACTGTTCACGACCGGCGCCGATCGTGGCGTTCTCGGCGGGCGGACCGACCGTGACGGCGTCGCACGCCGCGGCCGCCAAGGCCAGCGCCTCCTCCATCCGTGACCGGGGCACCAGCATGCGGGACGGCGCCGAGCAGCTCTGGCCCGCGTTGAACATCAACCCGTTCACCCCGTCCGTCACCGCCTTCTGCAGGTCGGCGCTCTCGAGGACGACGTTCGGGCTCTTGCCGCCCAGCTCCTGGTGCACCCGCTTGATCGTGTCCGCCGCGTCGTGGGCGACGGCCGCGCCGGCCCGGGTAGATCCCGTGATCGACACCATGTCGACGTCGGGGTGGGAGCTCAGCATCGAGCCCACGGTCGGTCCCTCGCCCAGGACGAGGTTCACCACGCCGGGCGGGAACTCGGCCTCGTCGACCAGCTCCGCGACCAGGGCCGCGGAGTAGGACGAGTACTCGGACGGTTTGAGGACGACGGTGCAGCCCATGGCCAGCGCCGGGACCAGCTTGGCGAAGACGGTGGCGACCGGCCAGTTCCACGGGGTGATCAGGGCGACGACGCCGATGGGCTCCCTGCGGACCTGGGAGAAGCCGCGGTCCTCGACGAAGTCGAAGGAGCGCAGGCCCTCGATCCCGAGACGGAGGTGCTGTTCCGGGATGACCACCTGCGCGTCGCGGGAGACCCAGGCGGGCGATCCCATCTCGAACGTGATCGCCTCTTCGAGCTCTCCCTTGCGGCGGTCGAAGACCGCCGTAAGGCGTTCCAGCATCGCGACGCGGTCCGCGGGCGTGCCGGCGCCGGAGCCGCCGGAGCCGCCGGAGCCGTCGAAGGCCCGCCGAGCGGCGGCCACCGCCGCGTCCACGTCGGCGCGCTCCGCCAGTGCGAGCACTCCCGACGGGGCCTCCGTGGCCGGGTCGATGGTCTGCAGACGGCGGCCACCGCTGGGCTCCTGCCACTTCCCGTCGATGTAGAACCTCAGGCACTCACGCATGTCGTCCACCCCGCATCGTCGTCACTGCTCCGAGGAGGCCAAGGGCCGTGTGGCACCGTCCGGGCCCTCGACCCGGGCCAGGTCCGCGAGCTCCCTCCGGAGCACGCTCTTCATGATCTTTCCCGAGGCCGTGTACGGCAGTGCGGCCACGAACGTCCAGCGCTCCGGCACCTTGAAGGGAGCCAGCTTCATCGAGGCGAAGGCCCTCAGCTCGGCCACCGTGGGTGCGGCGTCCGGGCTCGCGAGGACCACGGCCGTCACCTCCTCCCCCCACCGCGGGTGGGGGGTGCCGAGCACGGCGACCGCCGCGACCCCCGGCACCTCGCTCAGCACGTTCTCGATCTCCTGCGGGTAGATGTTCTCCCCACCCCTGATGATCAGCTCGCGGCTGCGGCCACGGAAGGTCACCATCCCGCGCTCGTCCATCGACCCCAGGTCTCCGGTGCACAGCCAGCCGTCGTCGTCGATCACCGACGCGGTCGCCTGCGGATCGTTCAGGTAGCCGTCCATCACCAGCGGCCCCCGGGTCCAGATCTCGCCCGTCTCGCCGAGGTCCGCGACGTCGGAGCTGCCGAGGCTGCGGATGCACAGGTCCCGGTGCGGCAGCGGGCGGCCGATCGTCGACAGGCGGTCCTCGTCGCTGTCCTCCGGCCGCGTGCCGCAGATGTGCGGTGACTCGGACTGCCCGTAGCCGTTGACCACGCTGACCCCCAGCAGGTCGCGGAAGCGCTCCACGACGTGCGGGAGCACCCCCGTTCCGCCGAGGGCGAGGCTCGTGAGGGAGGACAGGTCGCGGGTGGGCAGCGTGGGGTCGTCGAGGATGTCCAGGGCCAGCTTCCCGATCAGCCCGACGTGGGTGGCGCGGGTCCGCTCCATCAGGTCCAGGACGACCGACGCCCGCGGCGGGGCCACGACGACGACCGCCCCGGACGCGGCGAGGGCGCCGAGCACCTGCGAGACCGAGCCACCGACGTGGTAGAAGGGCGCCGGTGAACACCAGACCTCGTTCGGCCCCGGCTGCAGGAGGAGGGCGCGCAGCCGCGCGTTGTTGTAGGCCGTCCGGTGGGAGAGCACGGCGCCCTTGGGCCTGCCCGTCGTGCCGGAGGTGAACTGAACCAGGTACGGATCGGCGGGCCGCACGGGCGGCAGCTCACCGGGTCCGTCGGGCAGCTCCCGCCAGTTCCGCAGGTCCGCCACGACCACGTCCCGGCCTGCGCAGAGGCTGCGAGCGCGCTCGAGCAGGTTCACGCCCCGGAAGTCCTCGACCGTGAACAGGACCCGGACGCCCGCCTGCGACATCCCCTCCCCCAGCTCGTGGTCGGTGAGCACCGGGTTGAAGGGCACGATCGCCATGCCCCCCAGCGCACAGGCGTACTGCAGGACGACCCACTCCACGTCGTTGCCCGTCCACGACCCGACGAGATCACCGGGCCGCGCCACGGCGAGCAGGCGCGCGGCGAGCGCGGTCGCGTCGGCGAGCAGGTCGGCGTAGGAGAGCGAACGCAGCTCCCCGTCCAGGTAGTAGACGGCCGCCTTCTCCGGTACGGCCGCAGCCCGTTCGCGCAACACGTCACCGACCGTCGTCTCCTCGAAGGGCGGCTCGACGTTCCTCGCGACGTACGCGCGGCTGAGCGCCACGACCTCCACGTGCCCTCCTCGTTCGGTGGCTCCCCCACGCCTGCGCGGGCGGACGAGCGAGAGGCCGCTCAGTACTCGCGGAACGCGAGGCAGAACGGGGGCACCTCGGCGGCCAGCTCCGCTTCGGTGGTCGGGACGTCGATCTCGGCCACGGTCGGCCCGATCCGCTCCGCCACCGGGCGCAGGGCCGCCGCGTCGAGGTCGAAGCAGCGCAGGGCGTTCTCGCCGAGCATCAGCGAGACCTCGTCGGCGGGGACTCCCGCGTAGGCGTGGCGCAAGGCCAGCCGGGTCAGCGGGAAGATGCTCTCCGCGTGGGGGTAGTCGGTCCCGTAGAGGATGTTCCCCAGGCCGATCTGGTGCCGGAGCCCCACCTCGGTCTGCGACATGAAGCTGTCGCCGACGAACACCTGGCGCCGCCAGTACTCGGTCGGGGCCAGCGGGACGAGATCCAGGAAACCCTTGCGCGTCTGGGCCTGGTCCTTCCAGATCCCGTCCAGGTACGCCAGGGTCTGCGGCGCCCAGCTCGACATCTGTTCGGTGAGCACCAGCTTCAGCCCGGGATGACGCTCGAAGGCCCCGGAGAAGATCAGCGCCCACAACGCCCTGCGCGACATGAACTGCCCTTCCGCGCGAGCGGCGCAGGCCGCGCCCGGCCCGGTCCAGTAGCCCCGGTCGCCGCCGCCCCCGTGAGTGTTCAGCGGCATGTTCAGCTCCGCGCAGACCGCCCAGAACGGCTCGTAGGCAGGTTCGGTGTACGGCAGCAGTCCGCGTTGGGGGGCGGGGAAGTTGACCGCGACCAGGCCTTGGTCCTTCGCGGTCCGCACGGACTCCACGGCGGCGGGGATGTCGTGCAACGAGATCTGCGCGACCCCGTGCAGCCGCGCCGGTGCCACGGAGCAGAAGTCGGCCATCCAGCGGTTGAAGATCCGGGCGCCGACGGCGCGCATCTCGGGATCCGCGTCGAGGTCGAACGGCAGCAGCTCGTCGTTCTGCCCACCGGCGAAGATGACGTCCGCGGCCACCCCCTCCGCATCCATGTCCCGAAGCCGTGCGTGGGGGTCCTGCAGCCCGGCCACCGCCGCCGCGGAGGACCATCGGGCCGCCATCGCGTCGTAGTTGTCCGGGCTCCCCAACCACGTCGCCGCGACCGTGCCACCGCCTTGGATGGTGCCGCCGAGGGGGTCGTTCTGGTCGATGTCCGCCTCGCGCGCCCCGGCGAGGTGGGCGCGGGTGCGGCGGACGTCCTCGTCGAACGCGTCGAGATACCGCTGCTCGCAGTACGGACGGAGCTGGTCGACCACGGACGGGCCGACGTGCGAGTCCGCCGAGACGATCAGATAGCGCTCCGTCTGAGGGGCGGTTCGCTCGGCACGGGGGGCAATCTCAACCTGGGTCATCCGCTCCTCTTTCCACACGCCGTCGTCTGGTTGTCAAGCACGCTACCGATGGCCGGCCGGACTGGCAATCTACTCAGTAGGTTTTTGCTCGTCGGCGCTCCGACCCGCCGGAGGGCCGCCCTCCGCACCCCCACAACGGAGTGGCCTGCATCACCGAATGAGAGGTATCCAGGTCACATTCTACCCAGTAGGTTAACGGCTCACTCCAGGCCAGGACCGACGCCGTTCCAGAGGAGACCGAGATGGAGATGTCGAACCAGAGCCCGACGCAGGCACCCGAGGAGGGCACGCCGACGAACAACTGGGGCCGTTGGGGTGCCGACGACGAGCGCGGGGCCTTGAACCTGCTCACGCCGGACGTGGTGGCCGAGGCGGCCCGGGTGCCTCGCACGGGCAAGGTCTACTCGCTCGGCCTCCCCATCCAGAGGTCCGGGATCCCGAACTTCGACTATCGCGGGATCCCCCAGCGTCTCACCCTGGTGAACCACGCGGACGAGCAGATGTCGCACTCCATGGGTGGGCCACCCGGGGTGGGGTCCAACGAGGACATGTTCGTCATGGCCGCGCACACCGCCACCCACCTCGACGCCCTCGGGCACTGCTACGCGGACTACCGCCTGTACAACGGCTTCCCCCACGACGAGGTGACCCCGTACACGGGGGCGCCGCGGTGCAGCATCGACAAGGTCGGGGCCATCGTCGGCCGTGGGGTGCTGGTCGACGTCGCCTCGGCGAAGGGGGTGGACCAGCTCGACCCCGGGTACGTCGTCACGCCGGCCGACCTGGAGCAGACCCTCGAGGCCCAGGGCTCCTCGCTGCGCCAGGGTGACCTCGTCCTCATCCGGACGGGCTGGCTCGACGCCTTCATGCGCGACCCCGCGACACCCCTGCATCCTCAGCCAGGGCTGGGCATGGACGCGGCCGACTTCCTGGTCCGGTACGACCCCGCCGTCGTGGGCGCCGACAACGGAGCCGTCGAGACGATGCCCTTCGACCAGGACGTGTTCATGGGCGTGCACCTCATCCTGCTCGTCCGCCACGGAATCCACCTCGTCGAGAACGTGGTGCTCGGCGAGCTCGCCGCCGACCGTTGCCACGAGTTCCTGCTCACGATCGCGCCGCTGCGGGTGACCGGCGCGACCGGGTGCCCCGTCACACCGGTCGCGCTGGGTTGACGCGCTCCGACGGCGCCTCCCGTGACCGCCCGGCCCGCCTCCGGGCATCGGCGAGCGACCAACCTGACCACGCACGATCCTTCGAGGAGGGGAACCCCATGCCTCGGACCACCGACGATCTCGAGACGGGCGGGCGTCGGATGCGAGACGCCGGGGAACGCCATCTGACGCAGCCCGCGCAGCTCGTCCGGCTCTTCGGCACGACCTTCCGGTCCGGTGAGTGCACGCTGCGCACCGTCATGGAGGTGCGTGCCGCCCTCGAGCCCGTCACCGCGGCCCTCGCGGCCAGGCACCGCTCGCCCCGACAGCTCGCCGCGCTGGTCCGGTGCACGAACGATCTCCAGAACCACCTGCACGACTCCGCCACCTTCCGCATTCAGGATCACCTCTTCCACGACCTGGTGGCCGAGGCCTCCAGGAACCCGCTGCTGGCGACGATCGTTCCGGCGCTCTCGTCGATGTCGCGCACGGTCGGCCGGGCGCAAGACCCGCGTGTCCGCAAGCGTGTCGCCGCCCAGAAAAGGAAGCTCGTCCACGCGATCGAAGAGGGCGATTCCTGGACAGCGGCACAGCGCATGGACCGAGTGATCGCAGCCTGCGAAGAGATGGGGTCGGACGATCCGCACCAGCTGGACGCGCCGACGAGCTGGGGCGACGTCGACGAGCTGATCGGGCGGCACCCGGGCTCGTCGACCGGGTACCCGAGCCCTCCCGACTCGGCCGAGAGTTGGTTCGGGTGAAGGCGATCGGCCGAGCAGCGTGAGCGCCGTGCGCACCCACAGAAGGTCCGGAGCACGCAGCAGCGGCAGCCGGTCGTCTCGTCGTCTCGTGTCGATCGAAAGGATCTCCCGATGGTGAGGAAGTGGCGTTGGAGGCTTGCGCTGGTGGTGACTGCCGCGCTGCTCATCGCCGGCTGCACCGGCGGTCCGTCGGGATCGCCCGCTGGTACGGAGCAAGGGTCGGCGCAGCCGAGATCCGGGGGGACCCTGACGGTCCTCAACCAGGCGGAGACCCAGGGGATCAACCCCACCAAGATGGGCGTGATCATCACGACCACGCGGGGAGAGGGTCTCGCCGGGTTCGCCCTGTTCGGGGGACTCGTTTTCCAGGACCCCGCGACCGGGAAGCTGGAGATGTCCATGGCCGAGTCGGTGGAGTCCACCGACAACGTGACCTGGACGGTCACTCTGCGGCCCGGCCTCGTCTTCTCCGACGGGACGCCACTCGACGCCGCCGCCGTGAAGTTCAACTGGGAGTTGCACGGCGCCCCGGGCAGCACGAGCTTCGCCCTGCCGGCGGTCCAGGCCATGGCCGCGATCAACGTCGTGGACGCCCGGACGCTGCAGGTCGTGCTGAAGGCACCCAACGGCCAGTGGCCTCGGTCCCTGGCGACCTACGCGATCGACTTCATCGCCTCCCCACAGTCCCTCATGTCCACACCGGACGCCCCGGTCGGAGCCGGACCCTTCGTCCTCAAGGAGTGGATGCGCGACGACCACATGACGTTGGTCCGCAACCCGAGGTACTTCGACGCGCCGCGCCCCTACCTCGACGAGCTGGTCATCCGGCCCGTCCCGGACACCCAGCAGCGCTACAACGCCCTGGTCTCCGGACAGGGCGAGATCATGCACGACTCGGTCGACTTCCGGATCGCCGCCACGGCCGCGGACGCCGGCTACCAGGTCTTCACCACCACCATCGGCGGCGGGCAGGGGTTCGTGCTCAACAACGCGCGGGCGCCGTTCAACGACGTCCGCGCACGCAAGGCGGTCCAGCTCGGCCTGGACCTCGACCTGCTCAACGAGCTGAGCCAGGGCGGGAAGGCGAACCTCGCACGGTCGTTCGCGGCGCCGGGGACACCGTTCTACGACGGCGACACCTTCCCGCCGACGAACAAGGCCGAGGCCCAGAAGCTGTTCGACGAGGTCGCCGCCGACACGGGTGCACCGGTCAGGTTCACCATCCTCACGGTGCCCCGTACGCGGCCCACGGCCGAGGGCATCCAGACACTGCTCAGCGAGTACAAGAACGTCGAGGTGTCGGTGCAGACCATGAACGCCACGCAGTCCACCGTCGTGCAGGGTGACTACGACATGGGGATCAACGGCTACTTCCTGGCCGATCCGGATCCCAGCCTCTTCGACGGCTTCTCCAGCACCAGCTCCCGCAACATCAGCCGCTACTCGAACCCCGTGGTCGACGCGGCCCTGGTCAAGGGCCGCGAGGCGAGCGAAGAGGCCGACCGGAAGGACGCCTACGTCACGGTCGATCGTGCCCTCGGCGAGGACGTCCCGTTCCTCCCGCTGTGGCGACTGCCCAGCTCGATGATGTCGACCTCGGGCGTGCACGGTGTGTCGACGATCGCCGACGGCCTGCTCCGCGTCGACCTGGTGTGGAGGGACGGGCCCTGACCGACCGAGGGAACCGAGCCGTGGAACGGAACCGACGATGATCACCGCGACCGCCTGCCCCTCAGCGCCGCTGACCGCGTGGCTCGCCGCGCACGCACCGGCGGTGCAGGTGGGAGACCAGCCCGTTCGGGTGCACCAGATCTCGGGCGGCCGCTCGAACCTCACCTTCCGGCTCCTCGACGACGCGGGGCGGTCCTGGGCCCTGCGGAGGCCGCCGCTGGGGGGCACGCAGGCGACCGCGCACGACATGGACCGGGAGTGGCGCTTCATCGAGGCACTCCACTCCACACCGGTCCCGGTACCGCGTGGCGTGGCGTTCTGCGCCGACCAGGGGGTCATCGGAGCGCCGTTCTACGTCATGGAGTTCGTCGACGGGGTCGTGCCGGGCAGCCGCGAGGAGGGGCTGTCGATGGCACCGGACAGCCGCGGGGCCGCGAGCCTGGCCTGCGCCGACGTCCTGGCGGCGCTCCACGCCGTCGACCCGCGGGAGGCGGGGTTGGGCGACTTCGAGCGACCCGGCGGCTTCGTCGAGCGGCAGCTGCGGCGCTGGCACCGTCAGGTCAGCTCCGCCGGGGTGTCGGACCTGGGCCCCTTCGACGCGGTCCGGGCACGGCTCCACGAGCGGATCCCCGCCGACCCGCGGCCCGTGGTGGTGCACGGAGACTTCCGACCGGGCAACCTCGCGTTCGACGGCAGCGGGGCGGTCGCGGCGGTCTTCGACTGGGAGCTGGCCTCGCTCGGGGATCCGATGGTCGACGTGGGTTGGCTCGTCGCCTCGTGGGAGCGGCCGGGCCGAGACGTCGTCACCATCACGTCGGGCCCGACCGCCCTCGACGGCTGGCTCGACGTCGACGACCTGGTGGCCCGATACGCCGAGCGCTCGGGGATCGGTGACCGGATCGCGTACCTGGACTACTTCAGGGCCTTCGCCCTGTGGCGCTCGGCGTGCATCGGGGCAGGTGTCTTCCGCCGGTACGCCTCCGGGCGGATGGGGGTCGACCAGGCCGAGGGGGAGGCGGTCATGACCGCCCGGCTGGCGTCGGTGAGGGCCCAGCTTGCCGCGGCACACGACGCCCTCGACCGCGCGCCGTGACGGCCCGTGGACGGGCGGTCATCCCACGTTCCAGCCACCGGTGAACCGCGGCTCGCGCTTCTCCAGGAACGCCTGGCGGGAGGCGGCCGCGTCCGATCCCGCGAAGTTCACGGCCTGAGCACGGGCCTCGTTCTCCAGCGCGTCGCGGAAGCTGCGGCCCGCGCTCTCGTTGAGCAGCGCCTTCGACAGTGCCAGGGCGACCGGCGCGCCCGCGGCGAGCTTCTTCGTCAGCTCGGCCACGTGGGCGTCGATCGTGCCCGGGTCGACGACGGTGGTCACCAGCCCGAGCTCGGCGGCCTCCTCCGCCCCGATCATCTCCGCCAGCAGGGCGAGCCGCTTGGCCTGCTGCATCCCGACGATCCGCGGCAGCAGCCACGAACCGCCGAGGTCCACCGAGAGGCCGCGGCGGGCGAAGATCTGCGAGAACCGCGCGTCCCGTTCGGCGATCACGAGGTCGCAGCCCAGCGCCAGGTTCCAGCCCGCACCCACCGCCACCCCGCGCACCTTCGCCACGGTCGGCACCGACAGCTCGTGGAGCGTCGAGGCGGCCTGGTTGGCGACCCGCATCCGTGGCAGCGGATGCGCTGAGATGTCGATCTTCGACACGTCCGCCCCCGCGCAGAAGTCGGTACCCGCGCCCTGTAGGACCAGCGCGCGGACCTCGTCGTCGCGGTCGGCGGCCCGGAAGGCGTCCCGCAGCGCCACCCAGGCCGCCAGGTCGACCGCGTTTCTGCGTTCCGGTCGGTTGATGGTGATGGTCAGGACCCCGGCCTGCAGGTCCGTCAGTACCGAGTCCCCCGCGCCTTCGGCCACGCTTCCTCCTCTGGTCAGGGATGGCCCCCGCACGGCGGGCGGCGACATCCGTATCCGGGCCGAGAGGCGAGTGGACAGCGTCGGCCACAACATTCTACGCAGTAGGTTAAACTGATATCGTCTGCGTCGAGGCGTCTCGGCCCGACTGTGCGGGCTCGCGCCACTCGTACCGCTCGACAGTGGAGGTCTGGTGCACTTCGCACTCTCCGATGAACAGCTGCTCCTCCAGCAGCTCGCCGAGGACGTCGGGGTACAGCTCTTCTCAGGGGCGGCGATCCACGCGGCCGGTACGGACGGCGGGGCGCTGCGTGCGGCCGCGTGGAAGCGGCTGGTCGAGCTCGACCTGGTCGGGTTGCTGGTCCCGGCCGACGTCGGTGGCGCCGGTGGGTCCCTGACGGATGCGTGCGTGGTGGCCGAGGGACTGGGGCGCCACGTCGCTCCCCTCCCGTACGTCGGCACGGCCATCGCGGCGGCGGCGTTCCTGCGGGTGGGCGCCGGGGTGCCCGAGGCGCAGGCGGACCTCGCCGCGGGCGGCGCCTACAGCGTGCTGCTCGACGAGCGCCTCGGCCTGGCCGGGGGCCGGGCGGTCCTCGCGTTCGACTGGAGCCCGGGCGCCTGGGGGGTGGCGCTCGGAGCGGACCGGGCCGTCGTCGTCGACCTGGTCGACGAAGGCCCGCTCGACGACGTCGACCCGGTCCACCCGCTGCGCAGGGTCGCCCCGGTGCCGACGTCGTCCCCGGCCACGGAGTCCGCGCGGCGGGCCGTGGCCGCGGCGTGGACCGGCGCGGCGGCATACCTGCTCGGCCTCGCCGACGGCGCGTTGTGCGAAGCGGTGGCCTATGCGGGACAACGGGAGCAGTACGGGCGACCCATCGGGTCGTTCCAGGCGATCCAGCACATCTGCGCCGACATGCTTGTGGACGTCGAGACCTCCCGGTCGATCGTCTACGGCGCGTCGTGGGCGGTGGACGCCGCCGCCGTGGACGAGGCCGAGCGCCTCGCGGCCGCGGCGAAGGCCTACGTCGGCGACGCCGCCGTGCGGGTCTGCGAGGCGGGGATCCAGGTCCTCGGCGGGATCGGGGTCACCCGCGAACACGGTTCTCACCTCCGCCTCCGGAGCGCCCACCTCCACAACGCGGCGTTCGGCGGCACGGACGCACCGCTGGCCGTCCTGGCCACCGGAGCCCTCGCCGACGGCTGAAGGACACCCCATGGACCTGCGCGACACCCCTGCCGAGGCACTCTTCCGGGCGCGGCTGCGCGCCTGGCTCGCGGAGAACCTGCCCGTCGAGCCGGAGCCGGCCGCGCTCGCGGAGCGCTGGCCGTACATGCGGGACTTCCAGCGTCGGCTCTACCAGGGGGGATGGGTCGCCCTGTCCTACCCGACGGAGGTCGGTGGCCAGGGACTGGGTCCGATGGAGGAGGCGATCCTGAGCCAGGAGCTCGGCCGCGCCGACGCCCCCAGCATGCTGCCGATCGGCCACCTCGGTCGCCCCCTGCTCAGTCACGGCACGACCGAGCAGCGGACACGGTACCTGCCGCCGCTCCTCGCGTCGGACGAGATCTGGTGTCAGGGCTTCTCCGAGCCGGGAGCCGGGTCCGACCTGGCGGCCCTGCGCACCAGGGCCGTCCGCGACCGCGGGGACTGGGTGATCACGGGCCAGAAGGTGTGGACGAGCTACGGCGTCTTCGCCGACTACTGCCTGCTCCTCGCCCGCACCGACCCGGACGCGCCACGCCATCGCGGAATCTCCGCCTTCATCGTGCCGCTGCGGAGCGCGGGTGTGACGGTGCGGCCCATCGTGCTGGCCAACGGTGACGAGGAGTTCGCCGAGGTCCACCTCGACGACGTCCGGGTGCCCGCGGAGAACCTCCTGGGCGGGCAGACGGACGGCTGGCGCATCGCGATGGACGTCGTGAGCTATGAACGGGGTGCGGTCGACATCGGCTACCTGGCGAAGTTCGAACGCTACCTCCGCGAGCTCGCGGCCCACGTCGGCCGCAGCGAGACCGCGCCGGACCGGGCCGTGGTCCGGGGACTCGGCCGGGCCGCGGGAATGGTCGAGGTTCTCCGGATGCACTGCCTGCGCAGCCTCAGCGAACGGGCGAACGGCGGCAGGCCACCCGGCGCGGAGTCGTCGATCGACAAGCTGCTCATGACCGCGGTGGAACAGCAGCTCATGTCGACCGGGCTCGACCTGCTGGACGACGCCACCCACCCGCACAGGCACGACTGGTTCGACCGCTACCTCTACGGGCGGGCCGCCAGCATCTACGGCGGCTCGGCCCAGATCCAACGGAACATCCTGGCGGAGCGCGTCCTCGGGCTCCCCCGCGGCCCCCGCTGAGGTCCCGGACCCGGGGTCCGGGGTCGGCTCAGGGAGCGAGACCGCGCATCGCGAAGTCGGCGAGCTCGTCGGCGATGTGCAGGCGACCGGCCGCGGAGTCCGCGGGGGAGTCCGGCCGGAACCACACACTCAGCCAGTTCACCGCGCCCATCATGGCCTTGACCATGACGGCCGGATCGCCGGGACGCAGCTCCCCCGAGGCGACCCCGGCCTCGACGGTCGAGGTGAAGTAGGCCTCGAAGCGTCGGCGCATCTCGAAGATGCGGTCCACCGCCTCGGCCTTGTTCCGGCCTTCGCTCGCCAGGTTCATCTCGACGTGGTGCTGCGCGGGACCCATGTAGTCCGCGTGGTCCATGAGGTGCATCGCGTGCCGGCGCACCATCTCGCGGAGCTTGTCCGCCGTCGCGAGCTCGGGATCCTCCGCCACCGGTACGACCGCCTCGAGCGCCCATTCGAGAGCCTGCTGGTGGATACCGATGAAGAGGTCACCCTTGGTGCGGAAGTAGTGGTAGATCCGTCCCTTGGTGCAACCGAGGATGTCAGCCACGTCATCGATCGAGGTGGCCGCATACCCCCGCTCGGAGAACGCCTTCGCGGCGGCATCCAGGATTTCGCCGGCGCTCGCGCGCTGCTTGTCGTCGAGGACACGACCTTCGGACCGAATTCTCACCCTGGAGATACTACTCGTCCGAATGGAGGGCTCCGTCCGGCAGACCGCCCTCGGCCCGGGACGGGGTCACCGGGCTGCGGTGTAGCGGTCCCGAACGTCTCGCCGCAGGAGCTTGCCGCGCGGACCGGCCACGACCCGGTCGGGACGACCGTCGGCCGCCATGTCCAGGAGCAGGGAGATCGGCATGTCAGCCCGTCCCCGCCGGTGCCCGGCGAGCCCTCGTCGCCTGCTTCACCATCGTCGCCTCCGTCGGTCGGCGGGACCGGGCGCCTCCTGGCCCCTTCGCAACCTACCACGTAGAATGTCGCCGATGGCGGGACGGCGGGCGGCACGGCCCGCCACCCGCTCGATCAGGAGGTACGCGGTGAGTAGAGCGCTTGACGGGGTCCGGGTCGTCGAACTGGCACACTTCGCCTACGTCCCCTCGGCAGGAGCCGTCCTGGCCGACTGGGGAGCCGAGGTGGTGAAGATCGAACACCCTCGGCACGGCGACCCGATGCGCGGCACGACCATCGGCGGCATCCCGCCGGGCACCGGCGGCTTCACCTTCATGTGGGAGATGGCCAACCGCGGCAAGCGGTCCGTCGGCGTCGACCTCTCGACCCCCGCGGGCCGGGAGCTGCTCCTGTCGTTCGTCGCGTCCGCGGACGTCTTCCTGACCAGCTTCCTGCCCGGCGTCCGCGAGCGGCTCGCCGTCAGCGAGGCGGATCTGCGGGCCGTCAACCCCGGGCTCGTCTATGCGACCGGATGGGGGCAGGGCCCCGAGGGGCCCGAGAGCGCGGCGGGCGGCTACGACCAGACGTCGTTCTGGTACCGCGCCGGGGTCGCCTCCGCGCTCACCGGCGATCAGCCGGTCCCCCCCGACCTGCCAGGACCCGGCTTCGGCGACATCACGAGCGGCCTCGCCCTCGCCGGCGGCGTCGCTGCGGCGCTGGTCCAGCGAGCCCGGACCGGCGAGGGCGTCCTGGTGGACGGGTCCCTGCTGGCGACCGGGATGTGGATGATGCAGCCCGCCATCGCGGCCGCCGAGGTGGCCGAGCTCGACGAGTTCCGCTTCCTCGACCGCTACGAGACCCAGAACCCGTTGGTGAACGCCTACCGCACGGCCGACGGCCGCTTCATCGGCCTCTGCGTGATGAAGACGGACAAGCACTGGGCGGAGCTGTGCGAGGCGTTCGGCACCCCCGAGCTCGTCCACGACCCGCGGTTCCACGACCAGGAGGCCCGCACGCAGAACGCGGCCGAGCTCGTGCGGCTGCTCGAGGACGTCTTCGCCCGACACACGCTCACGCACTGGACCGAAGCCCTCGGACGGCAGACCGCCCAGTGGGCTGTCGTCCAGCGGGGCGCCGACCTGAAGGACGACCCGCAGGTGGTCGCGAACCGGTACCTGCGGGAGGTGGACTACGGCGGCGGGCGCTCCATCTCGCTCGTCCCGGCCCCGGTCCAGCTCGACCGCACGGCGCCCGAGCTCCGTCCCGCGCCCGAGCTCGGCGCCGACACCGAGGTCGTCCTGATGGAGCACGGTGTCGACTGGGACAGGATCGAGGAGCTCAAGGCATCGGGGATCGTCACCTGACGGTGGCCCTCTTGTCGCTGAGCAACCTACTAAGTAGTATCCCTTCATGGACTACGGCCGCTTCGCCCCCTCCCTCCTCGTCACCGCGGACGGGCCCGTCCGCATCCTGACGATGAACCGGCCCGACGACCTCAACTCATTCGACGACGACCTGCACGGCACGATGCGCCGGGTGTGGGACGCCCTGGT
>Ga0157379_10001955_pt1 | contig 17047 bp, 9 predicted proteins | sample S25metaG_FD_121802 | JGI IMG/M metagenome (GOLD analysis project Ga0157379, IMG submission 121802) | Switchgrass rhizosphere microbial communities from Kellogg Biological Station, Michigan, USA - S2-5 metaG | ecosystem: Host-associated > Plants > Roots > Rhizosphere > Soil | place: USA: Michigan... | reverse complement strand
CCCGCAATTGATAGAGCTGGGCAAGCCCGAACATGTCGGCGCGATGCACAATCAGGGTGTTGGCGGAAGGGATGTCGAGGCCCGATTCCACGATCGAGGTCGAGAGCAGCACGTCGAATTGGCGGTCGTAGAAGGCGTTCATCACAGAATCGAGCTCGCGGCTTCCGATCTGGCCGTGAGCACACGCAACCTTTAGCTCAGGCGCGTGCTCTTCGAGGAACGCCGCCGCGTCGTCGAGATCAGAGATGCGCGGCACCACATAAAATGTCTGGCCGCCACGGAAGCGCTCGCGTAGTAGCGCCTCGCGCAGAATGACGGGATCGAACGGCGTCACATAGGTGCGCACGGCGAGGCGATCGACCGGAGGGGTCGATATCAGCGACATCTCGCGCACGCCCGACAGCGCCAATTGCAAAGTGCGCGGAATCGGCGTCGCGGTCAGCGTCAGCACATGCACGTCTTCGCGAAGCTGCTTCAGCCGCTCCTTGTGCTGCACACCAAAATGCTGCTCCTCGTCCACGATAAGGAGCCCGAGATTGGCGAACTCGGCCGATTTAGCCAGCAGCGCGTGGGTGCCGATGACGATGTCGATGTCGCCAGACTTTAAGCCCTTCTTGACCTCGGCGCGGTCCTTGGCGGTCACTAGTCGTGAAGCTTGCGCGATCTTCACCGGGAAGCCGCGGAAGCGCTCGGTGAAGGTATAAAAGTGCTGGCGAGCGAGCAGTGTGGTCGGAACCACCACTGCAACCTGCTTCCCGGCGAGGACGGCGATGAGGCTCGCGCGCAGCGCCACCTCGGTCTTGCCGAAGCCGACATCGCCGCATATCAGGCGGTCCATTGGCCGTCCGCTCGCGAGATCATCGAGCACAGCTTCGATGCTTGTCTCTTGATCCTCGGTCTCCTCGTAGGGGAATCTCGCCGAGAACTCATTATAGAGGCCGTCAGGCGGCGTAAGCACCGGCGCTTGGCGCAGCTCGCGCAGCGCCGCAACCTTGATCAGCTTCTCCGCCATATCGCGGATGCGCTTCTTCAGGCGTGCTTTGCGCGTCTGCCAAGCGACGCCGCCGAGCCGGTCGAGCTGAACGCCTGCCTCATCCGACCCGTAGCGGCTGAGTAGCTCGATATTCTCGACGGGCAGATAGAGCTTGTCGCCACCGGAGTAGTGCAGCTCGAGGCAATCATGTGGCTTCTCGGCCGCCTCGATGGCAGTAAGTCCGACAAAACGGCCGATGCCGTGGTCGGCGTGCACCACGAGATCGCCGACGGATAGGCTCGACACCTCTGTGAGCACGTCCGCCCCGCGCTTGCCCCGTGTCTTGCGCACCAGCCGGTCGCCTAGGATGTCCTGCTCGTCGATCACAGCAAGACCAGGCGCCTCGAAGCCGGTCTCCAGCGGGAGCACGGCGAACGCCGTCGTCGCGTGCGGAAGCGCAATCGCGTCAGCGAAGCTCTCCACACCCATAGTCTCGCCTATGCCATGTTCCCACAGCAGCGTGGCGAGCCGTTCGCGGGCGCCATTGCTCCAGCACGCCACGATCACGCGCTTGTCCTCGCCCTTGAGGCGTTTGGCGTGAGCTACCGCCGCGTCGAACACATAGCCGCCTTCGGTTTGGCGCTCGGCCGCAAAGGAGTGGCCTTGCCGGCCGCCGAATGAGACGATCTTGCCGCCAGGCGTCTCGGGGTGCTCGAAGGGATCGAGCGCAATCGTCTGCCGCGACGCGAGGGCTTGCTGCCACTCGGCCTCGCTCAGAAACATGCTTTCCGGAGGCACAGGATGATAAGGCGGCGCGCCGAATGCCTTGCGCTCGAGCGCCTGCGCTCGCGCCTCATAGTGATCGGCGACCTGCTCGAGCCTCTTGGTGCGGGCGTCATCGACTAGCGGGTCGAGGCTGACCAGGGCGCCGGGCAGATAGTCGAATAGCGTGTCGAGGCGGTCATGGAACAGCGGCAGCCAATGCTCCATGCCCTGATGCTGGCGCCCGGCGGAGATCGACTCGTAGAGCGGGTCGTCGCCTGTAACCGGCCCGAACAGCTCCACATAGCGCTGTCGGAAGGCGCGGCGGACGTCCGGCGTGAGCACGAGCTCGCTCATTGGCAGAAGCTCGACACTGTCGAGCCGCGCAGCAGTGCGCTGCGTCTCCGGATCGAAGGCCCTGATCGATTCGAGCGTGTCGCCGAAGAAGTCAAGGCGAACCGGCTGGGCTCCCGGCGGATAGAGATCGAGGATGCCGCCGCGCACTGCATATTGGCCTGGATCGGTCACGGTGCCCGCGCGCCCGTAGCCGGAAACTTCGAGGCGCTCGACGAGCTCCTGCATGCTCACGGCATTGCCGGCTGCGAGCCTCATGCTCGACGCGGCGATGAACGCCCGTGGGGGCACTCTCTGCACCACGGCGTTCACCGTGGTGAGGACGATAAGAGACGACTTGTTGCCTGCGGTCTCCCGATGCGTTAGCTCGGAAAGTGTGGCGATGCGGCGCGCGATGGTGTCGGCATTGGGTGCGACGCGGTCGTAAGGGACGCCGTCCCAGGCAGGAAAAGTCAGCACGGTCACGTCGGGGGCGAAGAATGCGAGCGCATCTTCGAGCGTGACGAGGCGGTTGGCATCGCGCGCGATGTGCAAGATCGGCGCGCCGCGCGGGGTCTGGCGGGCAAGCTCGCCGAGGAGGAGCGCATCCAGGCCTTCAGGAACGCCGCTTGCGATCATATGCGGCGCTTTGAGCAGGCGTTCGACCGGTAAGGATGGAAACGAGGGCTTAACTGCCATGAGAGCGTTAGAGTTTAGTCCGCCTGCTCAAGGCCGTGGAAACGCCTGAGCCGGGCGATCAGTTTGTCGAGATCGGTCTCACCGAGCGACTGACCCCCGAACAGCGACATCTCGATGTCGGGGTCCGGCGTGTCGATCAGGCGCTCGAACACGCCGATCTCGGCGGCATTCATTCCGTCGAGCGCCGCTTCGGCGAATCGGCCAAGCAGGAAGTCCATCTCCTTGGAACCCCGGTGCGTCGCCCGCCAAAGCGCGCGGCGGCGGCGCATTCCGAGATCACTGCCGGACATGACCATGGTTTTTGCCTGAGAGGATGGTTTAGACCGGGCGCGCTAGCCTCTGTCAAGCCGCTCGAAATTTGCTTTACGGTGATGGAATGTCCGCGACGCGGCCTCCCCTGCTTGCGCCCCTCTTTGCCACAGTACGCTCATTGAAGGGCGTCGGCCCAAAGGTTGAGGCGCTCCTCAACAAGCTCGTTGGGCAGCGCTCGAGCCACGCGCGGATCATTGACCTTCTATGGCATCTCCCGGTCGGCGTGATCAACCGTACCATCACGCCACGCTTCGCCGACGCGCGCATCGGCGAGCTTGCGACCCTCGAAGTGACCGTGACGGAGCACAGGTCAGGCGGCGGGCGGCGCGGCGGACGAGCGCCGTACAAGGTCCTGGTCGAGGACTCCGCAGGCGCCGCGCTCGAGCTTGTCTATTTCAATGCCGACCCGGGATATCTGAAGCGCCTCTTGCCTGTGGGCAGTCGCCGCCTCGTCTCGGGCAAGCTCGAATCCTATGACGGCTGGCTGCAAATCCCTCATCCCGATCATGTGGTGGACATCGAGGGCGAGCGCGATGCTACGGCAGCTCTCCCGATGCACGAGCCGATCTATCCGCTGACTGCGGGCCTGACCAACACCACGCTGCGCAAAGCGATCGGCGAGGCGCTGGCGCGGCTGCCGGCATTTCCAGAATGGATGGACGAAGGGTACCGCGCGAAGAATGTTTGGCCTTCCTTTGCCGACGCACTCCGGCGCCTTCATGCACCCGAGGGTGAGGCAGATGTCGCGCCCTCGGCGCCTGCCCGAGCGCGATTGGCTCATGACGAGCTTCTCGCCAACCAGCTTGCGCTTGCCGTCATTCGCGCGAGGCTCAAGCGGCGCGCCGGGCGGAAGCTCGCCGCACCTGGCAAACTGCGCAAGGCAATTGTCTCAGCCCTTCCGTTCGTGCTGACCGTGGCGCAGAAGCGCGCGCTCGTCGAGATCGATGCCGACCTCGCGAGCCCTCACCGCATGCTCCGCTTGCTGCAAGGCGATGTCGGCAGCGGCAAAACTGTTGTCGCTCTGCTCGCCATGGCCACCGCGGTCGAAGCCGGGGCGCAGGCCGCGCTGATGGCGCCAACCGAGCTTCTTGCCCGTCAGCATCTCACGACCATCACCCAGTTCGGCGCGCCCGCGGGTTTGCGCATCGCGCTGCTCACCGGACGCGAACGCGGGAGAGAGCGAGCCGCCATTGTGGAGCGTCTCGCCAGCGGCAGCATCGACATCCTCATAGGCACCCACGCGCTGTTCCAGGAGCATGTCGCGTTCCGGGATCTTGGTCTCGTGGTGATCGACGAGCAGCACAGGTTCGGCGTGCATCAGCGGCTCGCTTTGCAAAAGAAGGGCGGCGGCAGCGGCGCTGAGCTTCTGGTGATGACCGCGACGCCCATTCCGCGCACGCTTCTCCTTACGAGCTACGGTGACATGGATGTGTCGCGACTCGACGAGAAGCCACCAGAGCGCAAGCCGGTCGCCACCCGCACCGTACCGCTCGAGCGCATCGACGAGGTGATCGACGGCATCACCCGCGCGATCAAAAGCGGCGCACAAGTCTATTGGGTCTGTCCGCTCGTCGCCGAATCCGAGGTGCTCGACATCGCCGCGGCGGAGGCGCGCCACGCCGAGCTCCGTGCTCGCTTTGGCGACAAGGTGGGCCTGGTGCACGGCAAGCTCGCCGGCAAGGACAAGGATCGCGTGATGGCCGCGTTTGCCTCGGGCGCGCTCTTGATCCTGGTGTCCACCACGGTGATCGAGGTCGGCGTCGATGTTCCGAATGCAAGCATCATGATCATCGAGCATGCCGAGCGCTTCGGTCTCGCCCAGCTCCATCAGTTGCGCGGACGCGTCGGCCGCGGCGCCAAGAAGTCTTCTTGCATCCTGCTCTACCGCCAGCCCTTATCCGACACGGCGCGCGAGAGGCTTGGCGTCATGCGCCGTACCGATGACGGCTTCGTCATCGCCGAGGAGGACCTGAAGCTCAGAGGCGGCGGCGAGGTGCTGGGCACCCGGCAGAGCGGTCTGCCCGCGTTTCGTATCGCGAGCCTGCCGGAGCATGGGGCTCTGCTCGAGGCTGCGCGCGACGAGGCGCGGCTCAAGCTCACGCGCGATCCGGACCTGAAGGCGCCGGATGCCGATCCGCTCAAGCTGCTGCTCTATTTGTTCGAGCGTGACGACGCGATCAAGCTGATGTGCGCGGGCTGAGGCCGTAGCCTAAACGATAGGCTCTTCCTCATGCACGGACTTTGCGGCACTCGCTTTGGCAAGCTTGCGCAGTTCTTCCTGCTGCTGGTCAGGCCCGACTAGGCCGGCAGAGACCACGAGCTTGGCGGCGTCTTCGACCGCAAGGTCGAGCGGGATCACCTCGCTCGCCGGTACGAACACGATGAAGCCGGTGGTCGGGTTTGGCCCGTTCGGCATGAACACGGTGATGAGCGGCTTGCCTCCGCCGATCTTCTCGTCAACCTCGACCGGCGGGTCGCCGGCCATGAACACGATGCAATAGAGCCCACGCCGGGGAAACTCGATCAGCCCCACGCGCTTGAACGACGTCCCGCTCTTGGAGAACACCGTGGTGAAGATCTGCTTCACCAGCCGGTACACCCCGCGTACCACGGGCATGCGGTCGAGCATCATCTCGCCGTAGCTCACGATGCTGCGCCCGAACAGATTGGCGGTGAGCGCCCCCACCACCATGAGGAGCACAATGCCGACGATTAGGCCGACGCCAGGCACGCGGAAGGGAAGATATGTGTCCGGCAGATAAGCCTGCGGAACGAGCGGCTTCACCCAGGCATCAACCAGATTGATGAACCACCACACGACGTAGAGGGTGACGGCGACCGGGCCAACCACGATGAGTCCAGTGAGGAAATAACCGCGGAGCCGCGCGCCAATATGCAGCGAGGCAGGCTCGCCCGCTGCGGCAAGCAAGGCGAGCCGGTCCGCCTGCGAAGATGTCTCGTCGTCCGGCTTGGCAACGAGATCAGACTTGTCTTTAGCTTTCATGGACCCGGAATAAAGGCTGACGGACTCTGCGCGCAGACGCCTGCCAGTCCTATGCGTCACGCGGCCTAGCGCGCATTACTGCGTCACGAGAGAGCAGTCCACTCCGTTTCGCTTTAGCGCACTGCAAACCTTAAGGCTTTCCGCCTTGTCCGGGAAGGGTCCGATCTTGAGACTGTAAAAGGTGCCGAAATTGCCGATGTCCACTTTCTCAATCACGGGCTGAGCGGCGGCAACCTGCTGGTTCTCACTCGACACTTTCTTCCACAGCGCCTGAGCTTCCTGCTCCGACCGGCTGGTCGCGAGCTGCAATTGGAAGCCACCGCCGCCTGGGGCCGACGTCGCGGCTGCGGCTGCGGGCGCGGCGGCCGGAGTTTCGGCCTCGGCAGACTTGGAGAACCAGCGGCTCCACCTGCTTCCGCTTGGGTTCGCATCGGTCGCCACCACGGTTTCGCCCCCTTGCGTCTGCGCGCCCCATCCCGTGCTTGGCGCTCGAGCTGGGCTGGCCGGCGCCGGAGGTGCGCTGGTTGGCTCGGTGGCGCTGGCGGTTTGCTGAGTCTGCGCACCCCATCCGGTGCTCGGCGCCGGCGGCGGAGCGCTCGCAGCGGCGGCTTCACCCGCTTGCGTCTGAGCTCCCCACCCTGTGCTCGGTGCCGATGATTGAGGTTTCGCGGGAGCCGGAGTTGGCGCCGCGCTCTCGGCAGGCGACACTGAAGAAGAGGAGCCGGTGAGTGAGCCCCACCAGCGGCTCACGCGATTGCCGCTCGATGTCCCGCCCGTCTCGGCACTTGCGGTCGTCGTCCACTTGCCCGAGCTGCTCGCGGTCTTGGTCGGCGCCTCACTAGCGGGCGCCGCAGCTGCCTGAGCGCTCGAGCCTTGTGACTCGGGCGTGACCGAGGTCGAGAACGCGGCAACCGAGGCGGCGCCTTCGGCAGAGCCGCCGCCTTCGGCGATCAGCTGATCGACCTCTCCGCCACCGGATTTGCGCGCCAGCGCGATATCTGCCTGGCCCTGGTTCGCGAGGCCCGCGGACTGATAGGCAAGGCCGCGGTTCACCAGCGCCTTGACGCGGTCGCCCTCAGGCAGCCCGAGCCACATCGCTGCGCCGAAATCGGCAATGGCGCGCGACGGTTGGTTGAGCTTGCGGTAGGCGATGCCGCGCAGATAGAGCGCCTTGGCAGCTTCCCCCGGCACGACGTTATCCGCGTTGATCGTGGCCGAGAACTGCCGCACGGCCGTGTCGTATTTACCGGCGGCAAGCGAAACTGCGCCGTTCTTCAGCCCTGCATCTTCCGCCTGGGCCAAGTTGAAAAACGTAAAGGAAACAGCCAAAAAACACGCGTGCGGGAAAAGGCGCCCGCCGAAAGCAAGACGGCGCGGCCGGAAGAACTTCCAATGATCCGCCATGTCTTTGCTCAAACAAAGAAATCAGGCAAATCCGAGGCTGTAGTTTATTCCACAGTCACAGATTTTGCGAGGTTTCGCGGCTGATCGACATCGGTGCCAATGAACACCGCCGTGTGATAGGCGATGAGCTGGACGGGCACAGCGTAGACGAGCGGGGTGACGAAGCGATGCACCGAAGGCACCGCGAGATCGGTCGCGATCTCGCAGCCGGTGGTCGCCGGATCGGCGTCGCTGACAAGCACGATTTGCCCGCCTCGCGCCGCGACCTCCTGCATGTTCGAAACGGTCTTGTCATAAAGATCGTCGCGTGGCGCGATGACGATAACGGGCATGTTCTCATCGATCAGCGCAATTGGGCCGTGCTTTAGCTCGCCCGCGGCATAGCCTTCGGCATGGATATAGGAAATTTCCTTCAGCTTGAGCGCGCCCTCGAGCGCGATCGGGAAGGACGGGCCGCGGCCGAGGTAAAGAACATCGCGCGCCTTGAACAGGCTATGAGCAAGCGTCTCGTAAGGCTCCTCGTCGCGTAGCACCGTCGACATGTGGCGCGGGACCTCGGCGAGAGCCTGCACGAGCTCAATTTCGAGCGAAGGGTCGATCACCCCGCGCGCTTTGCCGGCGGCGATGGCGAGGCAGGCGAGCACCGCAAGCTGACAGGTGAAAGCCTTGGTCGAGGCAACACCAATCTCCGGTCCTGCCAGAGTTGGGAGAACGGCGTCTGACTCCCGCGCAATCGACGACTCGCGAACGTTGACCACCGAGGCGATGTACTGTCCTCGCCCGCGGCAATATCGGAGCGTCGCGAGCGTATCCGCCGTCTCGCCAGATTGCGAAACGAACAGAGCGGCGCCGCCATGGTCGAGCGGCGTCTCGCGGTAGCGGAACTCAGACGCGATATCGACATCGACCGGAAGCTTGGCCCAGCGCTCGAACCAATATTTGGCGACCAAACCGGCATAGAACGCCGTGCCGCACGCCGAGATCGACAAGCGTCTGAGATCGGCAAAGTCGAAGGGCAGAGCAGGAATGTCCACGCGGTTCGTGGCGAGATCGACGTACGCGGCAAGTGTGTGGCCAATGACCTCGGGCTGCTCGTGGATCTCCTTCGCCATGAAGTGGCGGTGGTTGCCCTTGTCGACGATGAAAGCCGTGGCCTGCGAGCGAGTGACCAGGCGCTCCACCGCCTGGCCGTTGCGGTCGCGCACGGCGACGCCTTTGCGAGTGAGCACGGCCCAGTCGCCGTCTTCGAGATAGGCAATGGAGTCGGTGAACGGCGCGAGCGCGATCGCGTCGGAGCCCACGAACATCTCGCCATTGCCGTAACCGATCGCGAGCGGGCTACCTCGCCGCGCCACGATCAAAAGATCGTCGTAGCCGGCGAAGATCATGGCGAGAGCAAACGCGCCTTCGAGACGGCTCAACGTCGCATAGACCGCCTGTACGGGATCGTTGCCGGCGTTCAATTCGCGCGTGACAAGATGAGCGATGACCTCTGTGTCGGTGTCGCTCGTGAATTGCGCGCCCGCCGCAACAAGCTCCTGCTTCAGGGCGCGAAAATTCTCGATGATGCCGTTATGCACCACCGCCGCCTTTGCCGTCATATGCGGATGTGCATTGGACTCGACGGGCTTGCCGTGCGTGGCCCAGCGCGTGTGGCCGATGCCGGTGTCGCCGAACAGCGGATTGGCCTTGAGCACAGTTTCGAGATTGCGCAGCTTGCCTTCGGCGCGCCGACGCCCGAGTCTTCCATTCTCCACGGTGGCGACGCCGGCGGAGTCATAACCGCGATACTCGAGGCGCTTCAGCGCGTCAACCAGCTGCTCGGCGACCGCATCTTTGCCGAGGATGCCAACAATGCCGCACATCGTTCCCTACTCCATCGAATTTTGCCAACTGGTAATTGGCGGAACCGTCGGTCACAATTCACGAGCTATGTCCCTTTGTTGCCGGTACCAGCGGCTGCCTTGGCTTTGGACTTGCCGCGCTGCTCGCGCCTACGTGCAGCCCAGCCTTTGCGTTCCTCTTGCGGCGAACGGGTGAGCGCAAGCGCGTCAGGCGAGACGTCCTTGGAGATCACGCTGCCCGATCCGATATAGGCGCCGTCCCCGATCTTGACCGGAGCCACGAGCGAAGAGTTCGAGCCGACAAAGGCCCCCGCACCGATCTCGGTGCGATGCTTGGCGAAGCCGTCGTAGTTGCAGGTGATGGTTCCCGCCCCGATATTGGCGCGCGCGCCGACGCTAGCATCGCCGATATAGGTGAGATGGTTGACCTTGGCGCCCTCGCCGATCTCAGCCTGCTTGATCTCGACGAAATTGCCGACATGAGCATTCTCGCCGAGCGTGGCGCCGGGGCGGAGCCGCGCGAACGGCCCGACGATTGCGCCGGGACCGATATGGGCGCCTTCGATATGGGAGAAGCCTCTGACGGTGGCGCCGTCCTCGATAACCACGCCTGGACCAATCACGACGTTAGGCTCGATCACCACGTCCCTGCCGATGCGCGTGTCATGGCTGATGAACACCGTCTCGGGCGCAACGAGCGTCGCGCCGTTGGCCATTGCCTTGTCGCGAAGCCGCTGCTGCATTGCTACTTCGGCCTCGGCGAGCTCGGCGCGCGAGTTGACGCCAAGCACCTCCTCTCCGTTGGACAGCACGATGCGCGCTTCAAGCCGGTCGCCTCGGGCGAGCGCCACGGCGTCGGTGAGGTAGAACTCGCTCTTTGCGTTGTCATTGCCGATGCGGCCGAGCAGATCGAGCAGGATCTTGGCCGAGCGGAACGCCATGATTCCGGAATTGCACAGGGTGAGCGCGCGCTCCTCGTCGCTCGCATCTTTCTCCTCGCGGATCGCTGCGAGACTTCCCCGATCGTCGAGCAGGAACCGTCCATAGCCACTAGGATCGGCTGCCTCGAAGCCGATCACCACCAGATCGGCGCCCGCCTTGAGCTCGGCGCGCACGCGTTTGAGGGTTTCGGAAGTCAAGAGGGGTGTATCACCATAAAGCACGAGGACGTCGCCCTTGAAATCTTCGAGCGCTTCCCGGGCGGACTTAACCGCGTCAGCTGTCCCAAGCTGTTTCGCCTGCACGAATGACTGTGCCTTCGGATCGACGGCCGCAACCGCCGCGCCAACCTCTTCCATGCCGGGGCCGACCACCACGGCCATGCGGTCGATGCCGGCAGCTTTGGCGGCCTTCAGAACATGAGCGAGTAGCGTGGCCCCGGCAAGCTTGTGCATCACCTTGGGCAGTTCGGACTTCATCCGCGTGCCCTTACCCGCGGCAAGGATGATGGCGAGGGAGGAGGTTTGGTTCATGAGGCTTGAATCGCTGACACTTCACTCAAATTGCGCGGCAGCACGGAGCTGACTTAAGCGCGCAAAGCTTAGGTACAGTTAAGGGCGTCAATCCTGTATTGATGGCGGCAAAGCCGAATCGCCGTCCAAAGGCACGCGGACGGCGATTGTCTAGTCCAAACGAGGGGCTAGGGCCATAACCTGCGTCAGGAGTGCCCAGCAGGGGAAAATTGACCGGCTGGATGGACGGAGTAATCTCCCTCAGATGGGGCGGCGCCATATCGCAGGCTAAGCCATATTCAGGTCGTTTTTCAGCCTGAATTTCCAGGCGAGAAGGGGTTCACTCTCAATGATCAAGGATCGTCAAACCGGTTCGCGAAATGTGGTTCGGAGCGCGTTCGCGTTCTTCTGGATCGTGCTCGGCGGCCTGTCGGGCGTATACTTGACCCTCCTGACCAATCCCGGTGCCCTTGGCAGCCAGGTCGCGCCAGGCGAGACGTCAATTAGCTCGGAGCAAGCTGCAAGCGCCGTCGGCGCTGCTGAGACGGGGAAGATCGAGTCCACCTTGCGCGAACTGTCGCAGCAGATCGCTGAGATCAACACGCGTCTTGAGCCGCTTGAGAAGGCTGTGCGGTCGGCCGGCTCATTGTCGGAGAACGCGAGCCCCTCGACCCCGGAGTCAGAGCCGGTGCCTTCGCCCGAGCCACCCGCTCCTCAAGCGAAGAAGCCTAGTGTCGCCTTGGCGCAGCCTGCCGAGAAACCCGCCGAGCCGGCGAAACCTGCCGAAGCACCCAAGGCGGCCCAGGTTCCCGCGCCAGAACCGCCTCCCGCGGCAAAGCCTGCGGACGTGAAGCCCGCGGAAGTCAAACCCTCGGCGACGCCTTCGAGCAGTCCGCCTCCTTCTGAAGAGCCAGCCGACGCGGAGAACGAGCACGAGCCTACGCCGCCGCCGGTGACGGTGTCGGAGGTTCCCGACGAGCCCTTGACCGAAGTAACGCCGACTCCAAGCCTCAGCAGCAATCTGTCGGCGCCAAGTCCGGCCGCGACCGACAGTGCCTCCTCGTCATCGGAATCCGGCAGCGAGAGCACGGCACCAACACCCAACACCGAAATTGCAGCTCTTAGCCCCACCACTCTGCCGCCGGCAGCCAACGACGGGTCCACGCGCTACGGCATCGAGATCGGGATCGTGGCGAAGCAGGATGGATTGCGACCATTGTGGCGCGAGTTGCTCACCAATCACGCAGCTTTGGTAGCGGGGCTTCAGCCTCGTCGCGTGCTGGCCCCCGACAAGAAGTGGCGGCTGATCGCCGGGCCGTTCGCCAACGCCGCAGAGGCGAACCAAGCCTGCCTCCTGTTCAAGAAGGCGCAGAAGTCGTGCGAGGCGACGGTCTTTGCCGGAGACTCGCTCTAGTCACCCGGCTACCGAGCTTGCGCAGCCAACGAGCTAGAGCTGATCCGTGTTGAAGGTATCGCAGCTCTCGAGCTTCCCGCTTTCGTAGCCGCGCTTGAACCAGCGCACCCGCTGCGCGGAAGAGCCGTGAGTGAATGCATCGGGCACGACATAGCCTTGCGTCTGCCTCTGGATGCGATCGTCTCCGATGGCGCTCGCCGCGTTCAGCGCCTCCTCGATGTCACCGGGCTCGATGATATTCTTGCTTTCTTGCGCGTGATTGGCCCACACGCCGGCGAAGCAATCGGCCTGCAGCTCGACCCGAACCTGCAAAGCATTCGCTTCGGCCGAATCCACGCGCTGCCGCACCGCCTCGACCTGATCCATGATGCCGAGCAGCTTCTGCACGTGATGGCCGACTTCGTGCGCGATGACATAGGCCTGGGCGAAATCGCCCGGCGCTTTGAAGCGGTTCTTGAGCTCCTGGTAGAAGTCGAGGTCGATATACACCTTCTCGTCGTTCGGACAGTAAAAAGGCCCCATGGCCGACTGGCCAAGCCCGCAAGCCGAACGGATCGCGCCTGAGTACAGCACGAGCTTGGGGTCGCTATAACGCTGGCCGTATTGTTTGAACAGATCTTGCCAGACGTCCTCGGTATCGGCGAGCACCACGCTTACGAATTGCTTGAGATCGTCCTCGCTCGTCGATTGTGGATGCTGGACCGGCGGACCTTGGTGCTCCGTGCCGGGGGCCGGGACATTGGTGCTCTCGGGACGAGACTGCGGAAGTTGAATGTTCGGGAAGTTATCCTCGTCACCTCCCCCTCCCTGCAAGATCACCCTCGGGTCGATGCCGAAGAACAGCATGAGCCCGAGAATGATGAGAATGCCGACAATGCCGATGCCGCCGCGCCCGCCGCCGCCGCTGGGAAAGCTGACCCCGCCGCCAGGCATCGGAAAGCCGAAGCCGCCGCCTTCGTCGCGTCGGTCCTCGACGTTCTGGCTTTCTCTTTCGCCGCGCCAGCGCATGGTCCTCTAACTCATTTAGGTTCGCCCGGATTTTCATCATAGTGCATGACGCGGGCCCCTGCACAAGCTTCGCGCTTCCCAGGCGGAACCTTTGAGATAGCGCGGCGTTTTGGTCCCGGTTAGATGCGCCATGCGGTCTTAAGGCGCGCGTGCAAATGCTTGTGGCTATTAAAAAGACTGACAAGGAATCGTCAAAAAACTGCCACAGGCCCAAGGCATGCTCTATGTGCCCAGTTGTGTTCGGTCTGGGTAGGTAGTGCGTTCTGTGTAATGCGTACGAGCCTCGGCACTCCCCGCGCCGGGGCTCTTCTTTTTGCGGCAGCCGCCTCGCATCTCGACACCCAAGTGAACCGTTTTCGCGCCTCTCAGCGCGCGACGCCTTCAGCCTCTATTCGGCTGGCTCGAGCACGCCGCGCGGCCTGGGTAACGCAGGCGCGTCCTGTGTGCCTTCGAGATCGGCCTCCAGGAACTCGCGCCGGCTGAGATAGGTGTAGACCACGGGGATCACGAACAGCGTGAACAGCGTGCCGACGAGAAGCCCGCCCACGATCACCCAGCCGATGTCCTGACGACTCTCGGCGCCGGCGCCGGTCGCGAGCGCAAGCGGCACGGCGCCGAGCACCATGGCGCCGGTGGTCATCAGGATCGGTCGGACCCGCAACGCCGCCGCTTCCATCACCGCCTCGCGCATCGGCTGCCCCTTGGCGCGAAGCTGGTTCGAGAATTCCACGATGAGAATGCCGTGCTTGGTGATGAGTCCGATCAGCGTGACAAGCCCGACCTGGCTATAGATGTTGAGCGTGCCGCCGCTCCACCACAATGCAAGCAGCGCGCCGGTCACCGAGAGCGGCACGGTCAGCATGATGATGAAGGGATCGGTGAAGCTTTCGAACTGCGCCGCGAGCACGAGATAGATGAAGGCGAGCGCGAGCAGGAAGATGAGATACATATTGCGGCTCGCTTCCCTGAACTCGCGCGACTGCCCCGAATATTCGACATGGGCGGTGATTGGCAGCACCTCTTGCGCGGTCTTGGCAAGGAAGCTCAGGCCGTCGCTCAAGGTGTAGCCTGGCGCAAGCTGCGCGGTGATGGTGGCGGCGCGGAGCTGATTGAAGTGGTTGAGCTCCTTCGGAGCCACGGTCTCCTTGATGGTGATGAGGTTCGACAGCGGGATCATCGCGTCCTCCCGCCCCTTCACATAGATGCGCCGCATATCGTCGGGATTCTGGCGGTCGATATCGGCGATCTTCACCACCACGTCGTATTGTTCCCCGTTCTGCTTGAAGCGCGTGACCTGGCGACCGCCGAGCATCGTCTCGAGCGTGCGGCCGAGCGTGTCGATCTCGACTCCTGTCGCCGCTGCCTTCTCACGGTCGACCGAGATGTCGAGCTGCGGCGAGTTGAGCTTGAGGTCTGAGTCCACGTCGACCAGCCCCGGATAGTCGCGCACCTTCTCGAGCACGGCATCGACCATCTTCTGCAATTCGTCATACGAGCTCGAGGTCTGGATCACGAAATTGATGGGCTTGTCCTTCAGGCTTTGACCGAGCGACGGCGGGTTGCTTGGAAACGCCACCACACCCGGGACGGCGACCATGCGCGGCGCGATCGACTTGGCGATCTCCTGCTGGGTGCGCTCGCGCTCGCTCCACGGCTTGAGCCTTACGACCGAGGTGCCCTGCGAGACCGTAGGATTGCCGGCCACCACGAAGATGCGGTCGGCCTCCGGTACCGAGAGATAGATCTGCTCGAGTTGTTTCGCATAGGCGTCGGTGTATTCAATAGTCGCGCCCTCCGGCGCGCGGAACATCACATAGATGTTGCCTTGATCTTCGATCGGCGCCAGCTCTCCCTTCAGCAGGCCGAACAGCGCAACGCTCGAGCCCGCCACCGCAAGCCCGATCAGGAGCACGACCGGCGGGACTGCCAGCGCGCGCTTGAGCAGGCCGCGGTAGACCGCGCCGATGCCCTGAAGCACGCGCTCGCTCGCGCGGTATAGAGCGTTGTGCCGCTCCTGGTGGCGCAGGAGCTTCGAGCACATCATCGGCGAGAGCGTCAGCGCCACGAAGCCCGAAACGATGACCGCGCCGGCAAGCGTCCAGGCGAACTCGGTGAACAGCCGCCCGGTGATGCCGGTCATGAAGCCGATCGGCGCGTAGACCGCGGCTAGCGTGATAGTCATCGCGATCACGGCAAAAGAAATCTCGCGGCTGCCGATAAGCGCGGCTTGGACCGGGTTCATGCCCCCCTCGACGTGGCGGTAGATGTTCTCCAGCATGACGATGGCGTCGTCCACCACGAGGCCGATTGCGAGGACGATCGCGAGCAGCGTCAGCGTGTTGATGGAGAAGCCTAGCGCATACATCAGCGCAAACGCGCCGATCAGCGAGACCGGGATCGTGACCAGCGGGATCAGCGTGGCGCGCACCGAGCGCAGGAACAGGAAGATGATCAGGACTACGAGGAGGACCGCTTCGCCGATGGTCTCATAGACGTTCTTGATCGACTCGGCGATGAACACCGATTTGTCGTTGGCGATCCTGACTTGCATGCCGTCAGGCAGCGACGCGGTGATGGCTGGCAGCACCTTCTGGATTTCTTGGGCGACTTCAAGCGGATTGGCGGTTGCCTGCTTGATCACGCCGACCGCGATCGCAGGCTTGCCGTTGAAGCGAACGATGCGCCGCTCATCGAGGGCGCCGAGCTCGGCGTGGCCCACGTCTGCGAGGCGCACGAGATAACCATTGGCCTCTTTGACGATGAGATCGTTGAATTGCTCGGGCGTGCGAAGGTCGGTTTCGGCAAGCACGGTGAACTCGCGCTGCTGGCTTTCAATGCGGCCTGACGGCACCTCGACGTTCTGACGTCTCAGCGCCGCCTCGATGTCTTGCGGCGTGAGCTGATAGGCGGCGACACGTTCAGGATCGAGCCAGATGCGCATGGAATATTGGCGATCGCCGAACAGGCGCACTTCGGCAACGCCCGGAAGCGTCTGGAGCTGATCCTTGACGTAGCGCTCGGCATAATCGGTGATCTCGAGCGCCGAATGCTTGTCGCTGAAGAAAGCGAGGTGAAAGATCGGCTGGGCGTCGGCCTCGACCTTCTGGATGATCGGCTCGTCGATCTCGTCGGGAAGGCGGCCACGAACCCGCCCGACCCGATCGCGTACGTCGGCAGCGGCATAGTCCGGGTTGCGGTCGAGCTTGAACCGCACAGTGATCTGGCTCGATTCCTGCCGGCTGATCGAGGTGATGAAGTCGATGCCTTCGATGCCCGACAGCGAATCCTCGAGCACTTGCGTGACTTGGGTCTCGACGATGGCCGCACTGGCGCCGGGATAATTAGTCTGCACGGTGACCACCGGCGAGTCGATCGCTGGGTATTCGCGCACGCTCAAGCGCTCATAAGAGACGAGCCCGACCAGAACGAGCACGAGGCTCAAGACGGTCGCGAAGACCGGCCGCTTGATCGAAAGTTCTGGAAGCGTCACGACTCAGGCCCCGGTAGGTCCGACGATCGACACGGCACTGCCGTCGCGGATCTTGAGCTGGCCCGCAATCACGACCTGATCGCCGGCGGATAGGCCATCGACGATCTCGACCCGTCCACCGCGGCGCGTGCCGGTCACAACTTTGGTCAGATGGGCCTTGCCGTCCACGATCTTGAACACGAACTGGCTGTCGCCCTGGGGCACGATCGCCTGCTCCGGCACGCTCAAGACATCCTCCTTGAGCTGCAGCAGCACCGTCACTCGCGCGAACAGCCCCGGGCGAAGCCTCTGATCGCCGTTGGGCACCACTGCGCGCACCAGCAGGCTGCGGCCCGCCACGTCGAGCCGCGGAT
>Ga0157379_10001948_pt1 | contig 17076 bp, 22 predicted proteins | sample S25metaG_FD_121802 | JGI IMG/M metagenome (GOLD analysis project Ga0157379, IMG submission 121802) | Switchgrass rhizosphere microbial communities from Kellogg Biological Station, Michigan, USA - S2-5 metaG | ecosystem: Host-associated > Plants > Roots > Rhizosphere > Soil | place: USA... | reverse complement strand
GGTTTATTGACATCGACGATGTAGATGACAAACGGATCTAAATAACAATTCAATATGCAATAACAATCGATACAATATAGAATATACTGACCCCAGCTGGCAGTCCGGGCTACAAATGATGGTGTGGCGTTCCGGTGGCGTGCGTCAACGCCGGGTAATGGAGCACCATCTGAGCCCTTGAACGAGGACCCAGACCCAGAGACGCAAAGGTATTTTGTCGAAACCGTCTGGGACCGGAGACGATGGAACAGAGAGATAGTCGAACCGTGATTGATGCATACTATATTTGGAAAGATTAGCTTTTTTCGGAAGTTGTTGATATCTAAGAAGAACGAATACTTACATTCTAGATTCTTCGCACTCTGTCTCTTTTTCGACGGCTTGCTGATGACCTTGATGGGACGGCTGGAGAAGGTGCCAATGATACGTTCGGGTTCATCGTCTGAAGCGGGGGCCATAATTTTGACCAATGCTTCAACCTTCTTTCGCTTTTCATCAACGTCGGATATGAACAGCTGCTTCCCTACACAGCGACCGATGTAGGTGGTGCCGGTCGGCGGATCATTCACGTCGAATGTCTTCCCAGATGTCCCTGTCCACTCGACAGAACTTTCCTGAGGTGAGGGCTCACCACTGATGGATATGACTGCTCGGGGTGGCGCGAGCTTGGGCTCCTCGCCCCTGCGATGCGAGTCTGACCACCAGCTGTTCCCAATCATGATGGCTGTTGGGGGAGGGCATAAGAAGCTGTAAAGGGGATCAGAACGGAAGAATTAAAAGATGGTTGACAGACCAACCGTTTTTCTGTTCCGTAGCTCTTTTGCGCGACTTTGCTTGACATGACGATGACTGCACGTTCACCGTGGCCGATACGATTCGGAGAAGCCATGTATTGCTCAAGATACGGCCTGGAGAAATGTAAGAAAATTAAAATGAAATATATTTTGCAGCATACCGAATGAATGATTGTAAATCCGTGCCGCCCTGAGGGTGGGACTGCAACTTCATGCGGGACAAAGTCTCGTCGACGCCCATAGTGGTTATTGGCAGACGCAAATCAGCCTGAGGATTACCACCGGGGTACTGGTAGTTTTCTTGGAAGCCATTGGTGCCCTGCTCAAACTTCACACCGTGAGTAGCTTGGGGCGCTACATGCCTGAACATTGAATCAGGACCATTGCGCGAACGAATGCTCATTGAAGAGGAATCCTGCGGGAAATGGGACTGGGCGCCAAAATTGCCATTCATTCCAAAACCGCCATCGAAATGGTCATTGCCGGAACCACGACGATCAAGCATCAAATCAGGAAATGAAGAATGGTTGTTTTCTACATTGGTCGGAGATATGCTGGAAAAGCCATACGGAGCGCGGTGGAGCGCGTTTGAAGACTCCTGAGGGGAAATGGGGGACGCGTTCGAGCCGTTGAAGGGGTGGTTCGCGTCAAAAGGTGAAGTCGCGCTCAAAGGCGAGACGGTTTCGTGGAAACCACTGGATCCACCGGGGAAAAGCATGTCCTGCCCGTACGGCGGCATGCCGCTGGACGGGTTTAGGGACGGGGTCGAGTTGAATGCCCGATAACGAGGACCAAAAGACGAGCCGCCAGAGTTGAACAGGTCATAATTCTGCTGGTCCATCTCCAAGTTCTCAGACGAGTCATAGCTAGAATGAGGTGGTCGCTGGAGATGTTGTGAGGAGCTGCGAGCACCCTGGAGGCCGTTCATCGAAGTGTCAAGCTCGGGGTGAGCATAGGAGCCGTGATGGGACGAGCTCTGCATGCCGCGGTCGTGGTCGTGGATGGATCTAGGATGGAGGATATCGTCCCAACTTCCGCCTCCGTGGTGGTTAAAGTAAGGCGCAGAGTCGTCAACAACTTCCATGTTATGCTGACTGAGCTTTATTTAGGGATGGGGTCGGAGAGTGCCGAATAGAAGGAGGACTTGATATTAGAGTTCCGCATCTGTTAGCACTGATTCGCGAGACCTCTGCGCGCGATGCTCACCTGGTATCGAAAAGCTAGCACAATGCCCAAAGTCTAATGGGAGGATGTGTTGGTGAGTCTAGAGGGGATCTCAGTCGATTGTGGGGACGCCCTGCTCAATGCGGGGTATAAGGCGGGGGGCGGGGTAGACGGCGGACAGCACTCGCTGCAGGACGGTACGACTGGCAGCAATAGACGGTGTGCTCTTAGATTGAAAGGTTGGTCTTATAATGTCGGGTTGACAACTTGAAGCGCTGATTAAGCGCAAATCGACGTTGGATTTGTCGCGGAAATCTGAGAGGTCTGCAATATGATCGGAAGATCATCCTAGTGAATCCCAGGATTATGCTGCATGGCTCGCCCTTCTTGCTCCCCGGATGCCTCCTGGCAGTTCTAGCTGCGGCTCCCAAAATAAGTCGTCCCTCCTCTGCTTCTTTATTTGCACTAATCCCTCTTCGTCCAAACCCCGAACCTTCCACCCCGCCCCTCATACGTGTCCTCGACGAGGCTCCCCTCATCGTTCCTCCCGTAGTCTCTGATACTTTCATAGACCTGGTTTCCCCTACATCGCATACCACATTCTCCTCCTGCCATAGGTTCCATCCCTCTTCGGACGTGTCGGGGCTTCTATCCTGATGTTGCTAATTAGCTATTCTGCTGGCGGTCTTCCAACTTTGGCTCAGCGACACCCTGACGGCCGGCATCTCGCGGTTCCTCGATGCCAACATCAACAAATTCAGCAACCTTGTTCTTCTCGAGACTCCGTTTCTGGCATATGCCACTTCTCCTCGTCTCCTATTGGCTCGCGCTCTTGCTCTCCTCAATGCTACAATATAGAGCCGATATCAGACTTCCGCGTGGTAATTACGCTCGAGTCGTAATCCTTCTCCTCTTCCTCTCTGAGGCAACCTTACATTCCCTGTCATTTCCGTCCCTATTGATACGCTCACTCCCGGATGCAGAATTACCCTTTACTCGAGTTCCTTCGATAATGATTCGAGAACCTAAACTCTCTAGATCCCAATAATACGATGTTTCCTACTCGCGTTTACCTGTGGTCCTGTCAATATTACCTTCTTCTTGACGGCGGTCCTAACTCTTTTCCCCGTGGACCGGCGGAGAGGAAAAGGCACTTCCTGTTTGACGGCCTCCCGTTCTCCGCCAATTTCTCGTTACATTTTGACAGGGCTTTGCGTAAACCACTGATCAAACTCGCTACCCGCAGCACCTCCCCCCACCGCTCATCCTATCTTAAGTTGTTCTCCACTCCGTTTCGGCCAACATCCCAGATCTAAGCTTTCCTCTCCTCACTTTCAGCCCAAAACAACGGGCCAAACTCGAATTATACTATTTTATAGCTTTATCCATGCAGTCACCTGTCGCTGTCCCTCGCCCAACTCTGTCATATGGGACATACCTTGGTTTAAAATTGCCTTATATGTTCTTCCATCCCTTGGTGCATTCCTTTCGTCATTTTTGCCATCCTCGCTAGGAAATATTACGAGGATCCGTCTGTCAACCCTTCCAAGTAGCCGTCAAGGTGGCGGAATGTGGCTATAACCCTGTTTGAAGCACGGGGATATCGGGTGATGTGATTCTAATTCGTTACTTTCGCCACTTGACGATTGTAACTCCAAAACGATGGCAAGATCTTCACAATTAAAAAAGAAATGAGGAATCAATCTCATCCTTTCCGTCGCTTGCACGATTAGATGTCGTTTGGCATCCCATTTCTGTCGTTTCTTCGCCTGATAGCACACGGACTTTGACGGGGTTTGTGGCTAAGCGTCTAGCCAATCAAGCATCGCCTATACTCGCTCATCTAGGAAAGGTTCGAGAAGTGTTCTGTCTAAAGCAGAAAAGGTGCCTGAGGCGAAGGTCGCGCATTGGTCGTGACGTCGATGTTCAGTAGACCAGGGTACCGGACTAAGCCACAACACTTAATCAGATTCTCTGGAAGAGTTCCTCGAAGGTACCATAAGAGGCCTCTTAGAACACCGGTATATAAAGAATTGAAGCTGTCTTTTATTGTCTGATGTTCTGTGGAGCCTCCGGGTGCTTTAGAGAGTGATGCTGCAGTGTTTGCAGCATACAGGACAGAAACTGGTTGATTTCGAGCAGAGGACCAGCTATAACGAAATTGGTATCGGCAAATACGATTGAATTGACGAGCAGGTACGAGAGGGGCGACCACTTCTGGAGTGAACAGTCTTCAGACACATCATCGAAATCCATAGCTTGCGGACCTATGCTGATTAATTAAGCGTACATCCATGAATTAGAACGCACCACTCTGGATAACTTCATTCAACACAACTGTAAATGCGTCTGTGATCCAAATTGAATGATCCCGTCCCGACCCGGTGGTTGGATACCTTTGCTGGGATCATCTATCCAGAAATGATGAATACTGCACAATTATTCTAGATTCCCCCTGAAGGCACCTCCCCAAACATCAAGCATCTATAGATTTCGTTTATGCTCCGCAAACCATATGCAGCGAAATACAGGCGATCGATATCATTGATTTATAATGTTCAGCTCCAATAATCAACTATAAAAAGACGACCCAAATATCAGGATGACCACACCTGTTTACTTACAAAAATATCCTTCGATAAACAAATGTTTACCCTGCAGACACTGATTGCAACATCTGGAGCATTTAGGAATCAGAGAGTGTTCTGAGTGATGAAATCACGGTGGTAGTTTCTAGACAAACGAACAGCATCCTGTCTGATACAGAACAGGCGTTCGTTTGCAATAAACAGTTCTACAGATAGGAGAAGCAGGAATGGAACTCACTACGTATGATAGGGTGATGATGCTGACTGTCAATCTTATCTTGTACGACGCGCAGCAGACCACATGCGCTGCTGACTTGCAGTGAAGCTCTCCATCCGACTATTCCGACACCAACCACCTCTCCTCGGATCAGGGCCAAGAACAAAGTCGATAATGAAAGAAGGCTGAGTCAAAGGTACCCCAGTGGACAGCTATAGTCGCATAGGGACCGTAGTGTAGACAATCAGTGCAGAAACTCGAAAGGGAAACACAGGAAGTAGACATGTTGGAAATACATAGCAGGAATTCTTCTGTGATTGAGTATCTTCTTCGCTGAATTTTTTTCGTGCTCGCCGCCGAGTGTGTCGACGCCGCAGGTAAGAGCAGCGTATGCAGCCGCCTCATTACACAGCCATCCACATGAGGCAGGCCGGTCCATCCACCCACTCACCCTGACGCTATCGTCACCACTGCTCTCCAAGTCCTCCGCCGTTTTCGCCCATCGCAGCGGCGTATACGGTAGTCTGCTACGGCGTCGACGTCGTTCATCGCAGCACACATACGTGGCGCACAATCAACAAATAGGCACACAAGACTTGATTTCTGCTCTTTTCCGTCGCTGCGCAGTTGAGTCGCTGACGTGGTGCCGCAATGTCCTCCTTCAGACTTGAGAGCCCTCGGCCTCGCTCAGCACTCCCTCCTATCCGGGTTCGTTCACCGGGACACACTCCTTCTTCCCTCACATCCCCTACAGCTCTTTTGTACGATCTCCCTCAACCAACCTCTCGTTCCTCCCCTCCCCAAACTACAGAATCCCTTCTCAATTCACCTCCGCCTCCAAAATCCCCTCCTCTTGCTTCACCTACGACACCCCGCCGGGCCCGACAAACACCTCCTCCCAGGTCAAGGAACACCACGCCCCTGCAAAGTCAAAAACAAGAACTTGATCAGTTTGCAGGATTATGTCGAGCATTGTGCGTTCTCTGCCTAATCTAATCAGATTGAGCCACTAAATTCTATATACCATTCAATTTTCAATAGCTATTTCGAGCAGAATGAACGCGCTGGGCAGTTGATGACGCAAACTCTCGAAGCAGTTGATGCATCGCAGCGGGCTGCATTCTCGCGAATGCAAGCTAATATTCGTTCGGCATATCACGCCTCCATGGCAAAGAGACGTCTGACAGAATTCCGAGCGCACCTGTCCTCGACACATCCCGGTGGCTCCTTATCACCGAGCTCGCGAGCCAACCCATCTAGTAAAGCTGCGAAGAAGGAGCGTTATGATCGCTTCAGTGTGTTCTTACGAACTTGGTGCTCGATGGGCATGCCAGGGCCGAGACCCTTCTTTCAAGCATTATGGGCGGTGATGCGTCTTCAGGTGTTACCAACGGACTTAGGGGGCGCGGGTCCGCGGCGAATCGAATGGGAGTTTGACGATGCTGTGTTTCAAGAATCTGCGTAAGTTTCTGTTGAGTGATTTCATTGATGCCAGTATGGAATTAATAATATATCGTAATTATAGGGGTAAAGAATTCATGATGGAGGCTGTCGATGTCCTTAAAGGGGTATGTGGCATTAGGGTTTGTCTCGCTGACACATGAAAACTTAAATTCTAATTTTTAGGTGTTAGGATTTGAAGAACATCTTCCGCCACAGTCTTCCAGATCTTCTTATCGCGTAGAGGAATCTACCCCGCCTTCAACGGCTCCCCGACCCGCAAATACTCGACCGCGGTCACCTTCAGATCCTTTCCTTGATACACCCACCCTCTCCCGTTCTGTCGCAACCTCCTCGTCTCGCTCTCCGATTATCAATAAAGCTTTACTTCATTCTACTCCCGAAGAGCAAGACAAATTTGATGAGCTTACTCCTTCCACTTCTAGCACACCTCATAGAGATGCTTTCGATAACGTGGATGACCAGCCACAAATACGTATCTGGACGGCAGCAGACCTTGGTAATCCCGAGCTACAGTCGCTCATAGTTCTCTTTCCCGACTTCATTACTCGACAAAACCTGCCTCGTTTCCCTCTGATACAGACACGATCGCGGCAGCGAGTAAACGCCATGGAGGAGGGCTTGGACATAGCTGGGGATCGCAAAGAAGTCTCCTGTGGTACAGGCCGCATGTGGATTGGAGATAAACTAAGAAGAAGCGGCTGGCGAGGAAGTTGGTGGCAGCGATTCACCCAGTGGTGGAGTCGTCTGTTCTGTTAACATATGACTTTTTGTATAGATGGCATTTGATGCGGAGTATCTCCTGTCTGGGATATTATACATGTGCAGTACGGCGAGAGCCGGAACGAACCCATGGACTGGTCATATTTTGTATCCAGTGTAACACAATGGAATTCCAGTACGAGATTGCCCTTGTTCCCATCTTTTGCAAGACAGTTACTGTGATTGGCCGAGCGCTCACCGGGCGACAAAGTTGACACGTACATCTCTCCCGAACCCTGTGTCGCTGCGAAACATAAAACCGCCGAACATCCCAGTCTTCTTCATACCCATATTACCAAGGAAGACAAATGGCCCCAGGTCTTGAAATATCGTAAGTAATTTGGCTCGCTTACTTTCCGTTCCGCTGACATATTTGATAAATGTTCTTTCCGCAGATCTGTCTTACAAGGAGGCTATGCCCACCCTTTGGCTCGACAATGGCAAGGACGAAGAACCCTTACGAAATCCATGCTAATGTATCCCATTTTTATCACGGATGATCCCAAGGCGCATGTCGAGATTCAGTCTCTACCTGGTCAGGCAAGATGGGGCGTCGACAGACTTGAAGAATTTATTGGACCTCTTGTCAAGAAGGGACTTGCTAGTGTGATTCTGTTCGGTGTTCCTATGTTGTGTGAGAAGGTCAGCATGAAGTTTTTCTGAATGGTGGAGGAAGAAGTACTGAATTAGATATATTAGGATGCGAAAGGGACACCGGCAGACGATCCAGAAGGGCCAGTCATCCAGGCTATCCGAGTTTTAAGATCACTGTACCCGCAACTTTATATCGCATGCGACGTCTGTCTCTGCGAGTACACTTCACATGGTCACTGTGGTATTCTAAATGAAGACGGAACAATTAATCAAGCCCCTTCTGCTGAGCGGATTGCTCAGGTCGCAGTTGCATATGCTAAAGCAGGTGCAGACTGTGTAGCGCCTAGCGACATGATGGATGGAAGAATTAAGGCCATCAAGCAAGGCCTGCTCGATGCAGGGCTCGGAAACAAATGCACATTGATGTCGTATTCAGCAAAATTTGCGAGCGGATTATACGGTCCTTTCCGAGAGGCGGCCGGCAGTGCTCCTTCCTTCGGCGATCGCAAATGTTACCAACTTCCCCCAACCGCCCGTGGACTCGCCCGAAGGGCCATTGTACGTCTTATTACTGGAAAATTATTGGAGAAACTGACTTCCTATATTCATCCAAGACTCGGGATGCCAATGAAGGTGCGGACATAATCATGGTGAAGCCCGCACTCCCCTACCTTGACATCATCTCGGATGCTGCCCAACTCACTCCGGACCATCCCCTCGCCTGCTATCAGGTGAGCGGAGAATATGCGATGGTCGTCGCTGGCGCAAAAGCTGGTGTATATGATTTGAGGGTCATGGCCTTTGAAACCGTCGAGAGCATGATTCGTGCCGGTAGATAATCGGTCCTCTTGAAACTTTGGATCATCGCTAACATATCCTACAGGTGCTACCCTTATTCTAACCTATTTCACTCCTCAGTTCTTAGATTGGCTTCCTGCTTAAGTCATTGCGTTTATTCTTATTATCTTATGTGGTTAAGTATCTATTCTCCAAATATCAAAAACATGCTTCTTGACAGGGATCTCTATTCCGCCCTTCGTATCGATTGCTATCCCTCTTCAGGTCTATCCGCCTCTTCCTTATTCCGAAGAGTGGGGCACCGCTTAGAAACGTCACTTCTCGACGGATGATGATCTGTGCCTCTTACCCTTCAATTAACGAATTTTACCTTGTGGCTACCGCGCGATTTCCATCCTTTCGAATCAATTGAGACATACTCTGTCATCGCTCTTGTCGTTGTTGAAATCCGGTATTTCGCCACGTTCAGGGGGTGGCAAAAGGGCAGCGAAAACGCCACTTCCGGGCAGGTTCACCAACAGTCCTTGTTTGAATGTTGTAATATCTGACTTCAGCTTCTCTGTCAGCTCGCCAAACTTTGATGACCTCCTTTGAAGCCTGCATACTTAGAAGTCTAAAGAGGTCTAATGTTGCTTCTTCTCCAGGAGGAATTCATCACGCAAATACAGACCCTGATATCCCGCACATGATGCAATACTGAATCTTCCGAAGGAAATATCATTACAAATTTGGCAATGGTTTCTAACTGCTCTGTTCGCGTCAAGATTCAATAAAGGTCTACTGAGATCTGGATACAAATCGGAGAGATTGAATCTCAAACGGATTGGAATCGCTGTGACGACTGTGACTCATGACGTAAGCTTAATCAAGGACGCGTAGTCATGTCACGTGATTTTGCCGCGTCTGGTTTGTTTTGTTTGTTCGCAGCTTCGCCTCATCAAACTAAGGTTTACAGAACTCGCAGGCTTCTCTCCTTATCGCTCAAGATCTCAACACTTCTACGAATATTCACGAATTATGCGCATCTCACGAAAGCCACCTCCAGCTGTTTCCCAACCAACGGAAGAAACTCCTCAATCCCAAGAATCTACGAACACTCCTTTTGATAACCTCACGAATGAAGACACACCTCTAAATCCCTCAATTAATTATGAGAACTCACCCATTTCTTTTCACGAACCACGTCTCCTTCCTCGACCCACTAGTGAAGCTGCTTCTCGCCCAGCAGGATCACCCCATCGTAGGCCGCTCCCAACACCTATGAGTCGGCCTATCAGTACTGCCGGCCATTCTGGAGACGATGGATTTGGAGGACATTACAGGACTAGCTATGCTTCGTCTCAGCCAACATTTGTCGAGGAGGATCCCTACTATGAATCGAACGCGAACACACCGTATCCCCAAATTCACTCTCCTTATTATCCTCCCCAACTCCCTGTTATTGATTCTGGTGTTCCTCTGGCATGGGATATAGGTGGAGAAGGTCATCCTGGGGATGCCTTATCGGCTCGTGGATCTCCTTATACCCAATATCCGTCGACACCTGCACCATATGATCCTGGAATACAACCTGATGGAGCATTAGGCCTTATTGATTCCTTCCAACACGATTCTGAGCAATACGGTCACTACACTCGAGAAACATATCCACCCGTCCCGCGCTCACGCTCTCCGACTCCTAATCCAGACGGAGAATATTATCCAATCGACGGCAAGGATATCTCAGGATACGTTGACAAGCATGAAGAGTTTGATATGGGAGTTAGGCATTTCCCCGAATCAGAGAGACTTGAGGACCCACCGGATACGAAGCACTTTGGTCCTGCCCCAAAGGGACGAGTCGCTCGCAGGCATAAAACGAAGAAACAAGTCGTTTTGACAGAAGGAAATCTTGTCACCGATATTGATGTGCCTACGCAGTTGGTTCTCCCTCGTAAGGGGGATCCCGAAATGATGCAGACTAGGTATTTCCCTTTTTTTATATATACCGATTTATAAACTGACAGATGGCGTTAGATACACTGCAGTCACCTGCGATCCCGATGACTTCGAGAAAGAAAGGTTCTTCCTTCGACAGAACATTTATGGTCGAACGACTGAATTATTCGTTTGTATTACAATGTATAATGTAAGAGATATTCTCCGGCTCCTTCAATTAGCTCTTACATATTTCACAATAGGAAGATGAAATTTTGCTATGTCGCACTTTGTATGGTGTAATGAAGAACATATCTCACTTGGTATGATTCCAGCCTTAACCCTCGTCTTTCATTTTCTTACCACGTTATTCTTGTAGTGCTCCAGGAAAGCCTCTCAAACCTGGGGTCCCGAGGCCTGGAAGAAAGTCGTCGTCTGTATTTGCGCCGACGGCCGTAAAGTTGTTCATGCTCGCGTCTTAGACGTACTCGCGGCTTTAGGAGTTTATCAAGACCGTGGACAGATGAAAAACTCGGTGAACGGCAAGGACGTAACGGCTCATCTCTTCGAATATACTACCTCTTTCACTCTGGATCCTGAACTTCATTTCAAATATCCCGATCAAGGAATCATGCCGGCCCAAATTCTTTTCTGCCTGAAAGAGAAGAACCAGAAGAAGATTAATAGTCACCGATGGTTCTTCAACGCATTTGGACCATTGCTCCAGGTATGTGGTTTGGCTTATATGATCAATATCACTAAGACAATCAATGAAATCTGCAGCCTAATATTTGCGTCCTGCTTGATGTCGGGACCCGCCCTGGTACAAAGAGTCTATATCATCTTTGGAAGACTTTCGATAGAAATTCTAATGTCGGCGGTGCTTGCGGTGAAATTGCAGTCTACAAAGGTCCGAGCTGGTCTGGGTTACTTAATCCTTTGGGTAAGTAACGTTTTCTTTCTTCTCATTAAATGCACTTTTACTTAATACTTCCAGTTGCGGCCCAAAATTTCGAGTACAAGGTCAATCATTCTTCTTCCATTTTTATTCTATCTATCTAAAACTGACAACGTAGATGAGCAATATCTTGGACAAGCCAATGGAAAGTGTTTTTGGATATATATCTGTGCTTCCTGGAGCGTTTTCGGCGTATCGGTATATAGCCCTTCAGAATGATAAAGACGGAGTAGGACCACTCGCAAGTGAGTTTTTTACTTGATTGTGTTCAATCAAAAGGAGCATTCTCATTCATAGGACAGGTTATTTCAAAGGGGAAGTACTTCATGGTCGCGATACTGATATATTCACATCTAACATGTGTAAGCACCTTCATCTATACGACGGATATTGGATTACTTATACGAGACATGATAGATTTGGCAGAAGATGTAAGTATCTCCGTGACTATCCCATCCAGAGATTCTAACTATCCATCCAGCGTATTCTATGTTTTGAATTGGTTGCCAAAAAGAATGCCAACTGGTATTACATTCGTCATCTCTACGTCAACCATTCCTCATTTAGACCTTCCCAGGGTTCTATCATATGTCAAAAACGCCATTGGTGAAACTGACGTACCAGACTCCTTACCGGAATTTATTGGCCAACGCCGGAGATGGCTGAATGGCTCTTTCTTTGCCGCCGTCTACGCCCTGGTACACACGAAGCAAATCCTCTTGTCAGGCCATAGTGGTGGAAGGAAGATCTTTTTGATGATTGAATCTGCGTATAATCTCATCAATATCATCTTTGCGTGGTTTGCCATAGTGAGTCCTCAAGGGGGAGTTATGACGTCGCAAAGGTACTGACAGTTGTGGCCAGGGCAATTTCTATTTATTCTTTGTGAGCTTTTGAGTAACGCCGTGTAGTGTCCGCCATGACATCTGGTATCGAAGGTTATTCTTACTTCATCATTGGAAGATGCATCCTTTGCTCTTCCCGGTATTGGTTTCGTAAACTCAATTGTCCAGGTGAGTATCTCACCTTTTTTCCCATAAACCCTTATTTATCTCTTCTTTTCCAAGTATTGTTATGCTGCACTGGTTGTGGCATGCTTCCTTTTCAGTATGGGAAATAAACCGAAAGCGTAAGTCTGTTCTGTTCTCGGAATTCGAGAATATTTCAACTTTGCCCTCCATACAGCGCCGTATGGAAATATAAAATGTCAAGCATATTCTTCGCGTGTCTGACCGTATACATGTTCTTTGCCGCTATTGGCTGCACTGCACAAGCAGCGAGCCATAAAGGGACTGCTATCTATGCTCGGATGCTGGTTTCCGTCCTCACGACTTATGCGGTTTATTTTCTGTCGAGTCTTCTATGGTTTGATCCCTTCCATATCGTTACTTCCTTCTTGCAGTATGCATTGATGAGTGCTACGTAAGTTCTAATTTACGCCTCCTGGCTCATAGCTGAGACCCTACTCTTTATAGTTATGTGAACATTCTTAATGTGTACGTCAATTTATTTTCCTGTTCTATATTGATGCCTCACTCGTGATTATTTCAGATATGCTTTTGCTAATTTAGACGATGTGAGTGAACAAAAATTCTCTTCTTTTTACACATTTAATGTTCGATATAGATTTCATGGGGAACGAAAGAGGAAGGTCCGGCTGCCACCGACCTTGGCAGTGTCGTTCAAGATAAGGAGGCGAAGGTCGACCTAGAGGTTATTGCAGAGCCTGCCGACGTCAATAGCGCGTATATGGAGACCTTGAAAAACCTGCGCGATCGAAAACCAGTTATCAAACCATCTAATAGCGCAAACGCAGCCGCCCAGCGAGCGAAGGATTATTATGCTTCCATCCGTAAGTAATTTTGGCACTCTTTCTGCGCATCATCTAACAATACTTCTACAGGAACTAACGTAAGTCTCTCTGGAAGTGTCACAGCGCTAAACCTGACTCTCTTTATAGGTGCTTCTCGCTTGGGTCCTCAGCAACGGTGTTCTCTGCGCTATTATGCTCAGTGGCGACTCTACCAGTGCCTTTTCAGACGCAAAGGACTCGGCGAAGATTCGGGGTTATATGCTGTTTATCCTATGCTTCGTCGCATTAACTAATATTATTGTGAGGACATTTTCTGTCATTAACATTTCATTAGCTGACCATGGGAAAAGCGATTTATGGGCTCACTTTCTTATCTAGTCGCAAGAATTTTCACAGGGTAAACGAGATGTATATTCATGTATAGACAATTGACTATGGACAACGACATCATGTAGCAAAGAGGATCCCGCTATGCAGTTTCGTATTATGTTTTCTTTCCCTTTTTAATGTAAATAGAATATCCTTGACATATAATTTTCTGACCATCGATCGAAGTTGTCATGCGTATGCATAAATAATGACCAATGTTCAATGCATTTCGGACCGTGAAGGAGAGAGCTTGGAGAGAACGGCGAAAGTATCTGCAACGGAAAATCCTGCTACCGAAATGCGAGATATAAATTTCAATGTATATATGAGACCTAGGGTGATTACATTACATGTATTTACAAGCAAACTGAAATCAGAAGTGTACCTGATGTACCAAAAAGAATATTATGAGTAAATATACTGCCAAAATGTGAGGCGAGCTTCTGCTGGAACGAATGGTCGTGTATGTGGCGTTCGTCTACGCAGTGGTCGAGTGGGAGAACGAGACGCAGAAGAACGAGAACCTCTTCTCCTGGAGTTGTTCTCCCAGTCCCGTTTGTTACAGGCATCGAGGTTGAGGGGCTCGATACTAAATGCCAAAGAGTCATTTTCGTCGAATCCAAGGGAAGAGTCATTATCATCAACAGAGGCCTCATACTCTCTGTCTTGAGAAGGAAGCTGCGAGCGATGTACAGCTGTACGTTCGAAAACGTTTACACGCTGAACAGGTTCTAATTCTTCCAGAGACTTGACTTCTGTGATTGTGGTGTCGAAATCTTCACCTTCAGAAACCGGAGGTAAATCCCCGACTACCTCGAGATCGGATTCCTCTGTGTCAAGGACTGCCGACAAGGTGTCAATATCACTTGTGGGAGGTGTTTCAAGAGTGCGAGGAGCAATGAAATCTGGCCTGGTGACGTTTGGTCGCAAGAGATGAGTGAGTCGTAACTCTCCTGCTGTACATTGTGTTGTCTTGCCTAGTAAAATATTAGATCTAGCTCGCTAAATAAATGGAAATATTCTATACTGACTGAAAGAAACTACCCCATGAAAACGGGCAACACAGTGTAACAAGAATCGAGGGAAGTCCTCCTTGATGTTCCAAATTAGCTCAGTGGGTGTACGGCGAACCTCCGTGATGCAATTCGACGATCCAAGTGGCTTTCCAGCAAAATTACCAAACGATGGGTTATCCAGTTGGTCTGGATAAACGAGGACACCTCCCATCACAAGCCAGTCTGTCAACTCTCTTTCAATATCAAGGACGATGTACTCCGCTCCCGGGCCCGCCCTTCTTAACTCCTTTCTGACCCCCTTCAGACTGAGTGAATATCGACCAGCATTGGCAGAGAGAGGATCTCGACGAGGGACAGACGCAGAGGGAGCTGAGATGTGGCGGGGTAGATATGGCGGCAGTGGCTTAGGGAAAGTAGTGCGAGGATGTGCTAGGTTGAGCTCAAAGTCCTTGTTCGACGGCTTGACGATGTGTCTGTTTCCAGAGAACTTGGCTGCCAATGTGATATTAGATGAGGATATCAGGACGGACACTGCGCTCACAGTTCTCTCGCCGTCTGGCCCAACGTTTCCCCTCAGCCTTCTCATAACGTGCGACGGCGGCGTCCCCTCGGAGACGAGACACCGTTGGGATGCTGGCTCTTGGGATTTCTTTGTCTGGAGGAAGGTGATCCATGACGAATGGAGTAGAGATTTGAGCATTGGTTACAATAGTGAGGCCTTCCTCCATGATAGATGCCTGCAACTAGGATAAGATGTGGTGAGAGGGACAGTCAAATACGGATACACGGATACACTGTTACAGAAATGACTCCACGGCTATTACATAAACTCGAAACACATTTATTCAGGCACTCCTCTTAAGAACCATTCTTTTCTGCCTCTCTAGTTTCAAGTACTTCGAAAAGAATCTCGTTGTATCTCTTCCAGTTAATAATGCCAGGACCAGGCTCGACTTCCAATCTCGGGCGCCATCCTCCAAGCTTCGCTGTAGTAGGCTGTTTCTCTAAATTCCTCGAATTTGTCTCTGGCGGAGGTGTTTCAGCTACTGGAGATACCGGCTGTTTCTCTGCTGAAGACGAGGCTTAGCATTAGAATAGTTTGTGATTCCTAAAGCATACCTCCTCTGGACTGGCTTTGTGCGGCGAGGAAGCTTGGCTCTTTCCACGCATCAGGATCATGCTCCGTACGTTCGATTTCCATCGCAGATTGTTTTAGTCGTTTTGAGGGCGAAGTTGCTGGAATAGACGAAGGTTGTTTTCGCTTTATTGGAGACACATCACTGAGCTTGGAAGAACTTGGTTTGAGAGGTGAGGCGAATTGGTGAAAATTAGATCCTGGCCGTCCACTACCACCTGATGAGCTAATACCCGGTCTATTCTGCGAAGATGAAGAGAGCTGGTGTCTTCTTGGTGTCTTCGTCCTCGATATGAGTTTTGCACCTGATGTTGGCTTCACTTCCTCATCCTTTGATGTGTTTAATAGAGCCTCTGCTGCTTCATCATCAGAGTCGAGTTGAGTCAGATCGGCGACTCCCTTGGGTGGACTCTCCGGCTGAGAGGTCGGCGCTTGCTGCTGAGACTGAGTGATACCCAAGAAAGAAGCTTGCAGGATATTCTGGCTGGGATGACTTGCAGCAGATGGTTCTGTCAAAGACAGTGATTGCGAATGCGACCCAGAGACATCCGAGTCAGGTACCAAGACGAATGGCTTCTTCATAGGCGGCGGTGGCATGCTAGTCTCGATGACTTTCTCGTCTTCTAGGTCTTGGGCGTATTGTGACGAACTGCTATCCATATTGACGCCAGGTCCTTCTTCAGGTTCGTCCTGCTCTTCATCAGCTGTGGCATATTCCTCCTCCTGGCTCCCATAATCGTCCGAACCACCAGAACTACTCGAAGGGCCATGGACTTGTGGCTCACCATCTGCATCGTCATCGTCTGAGGTATTAATATCTGCATCGCTTTCTCTGACATTATTTCTCTGACTGGGTTCCCATTCGCTCGGTGTCATTTGTCGCGGCACTTCAGCAGATACATCCATGAGGTGTTCTGGGTTTTCCTCTGGAAGTGTGGTTAAGCCAGCACCATTAACCTGTTGATGTGCATACCTGTCTTAATGGCTCGAGTGGCTTCTTCCATAGTGTTTTTCCCAAAGGCTATAGAGTGAACCGGGTAGTCAATTTGGAATAACATGAAACAGCATTCTCACTAGTTATTGTCTGAAGAATGTCCAATTGGGATTGTGGTATATTCCTGTTATTATAAGAGTAAAGTGCCCCCTACATTATTGGTAAGATTGAAAATCTACGAGGACAGAATAACTCACTACTTCTTTCATATTCTTCATCCAGAGTTTCCGTCTTTGACGGTAATCCGCCTCCTTCTGTCGAGGCTTGGACGGCGCTACTTTAGGTGCTTCAGCTCGCGGATGTTTCTCCTGTTTCTTCGACGCATTTAGTTTTGCCTCCAGATCGCTGGCAGTGCGGGCTAAGCTCTCCAGTCTGAGAACATTACTGGGTACTACGTTATAACAGAGGAATTGATGCAAACAAAACAACCCACCCTCCTGTCCTATGGGGCTCCCTCATTCCAGCGACCCACCGATGAACGCGCTGTTCCTTTGTG
>Ga0157379_10001943_pt1 | contig 17101 bp, 21 predicted proteins | sample S25metaG_FD_121802 | JGI IMG/M metagenome (GOLD analysis project Ga0157379, IMG submission 121802) | Switchgrass rhizosphere microbial communities from Kellogg Biological Station, Michigan, USA - S2-5 metaG | ecosystem: Host-associated > Plants > Roots > Rhizosphere > Soil | place: USA... | reverse complement strand
TGGCCGACGCCGCACGCGTGCTCAAGCCCGGCGGCGCGCTGGCGGTCAACGTCGTCGACGTGCCGCCGCTGGCCGACGTCCGCGCGATCGCCGCCGGACTGCGCACGGCCTTCCCGCTCGTCGCCGCACTCGCGGCCGCTCCCGTGCTGCGCGCGCGCCGCAGCGGCAACGTCGTGCTCGTCGCCGGGCACGGACCGCTGCCGCTCGAGCGCCTGCGGGTGCGCGCGGTCGCCGACCCGTCGCCCGCGGCCCTGCTGCCCCCTGCCGCGCTGGCCGAGCTCTGCCGAGGCGCCGCGCCGTGGCGCGACGCGCGATGACGACGATCTGGACCATCGGCTACGAGCGCCTGCGCGCACCCGAGCTCGTCGCCGAGCTGCAGGCGGCCGGGGTCCGGCGGCTCATCGACGTGCGCTTCCGGCCCCAGTCGCGACGGCCCGGGCTGTCCAAGACGCGGCTGGGCGACGCGCTTCGCGACCAGGGCATCGCCTACGAGCACCGCCGCGCGCTCGGCACGCCGGCCGACATCCGCTGGTACTACAAGAACCGGCAGGAGGCCGAGGGCGAGCGCCGGTTCCGCGCCCACCTCGTCGCGCCCGGGAGCGAGCCGCTCGCCGCGCTCGAGGCGCTCGCGGCCGAGCTCCCCCGCGCCGCGCCGACCGCGCTGCTGTGCCTGGAGGCCGACCCGGCCGTCTGCCACCGGCGCGTCGTCACGGAGGAGCTACGGGCCCGGGTGCCGAACCTGGCGGTCGTGGACCTATGACGCGCCGGGCAGGCTGGGCGCTGTGCCCATGACCGTGGACGCCATCCGCTTCGAACCGCTGAGCACACGCCATCTCGAGGCGGTGGTCGAGCTCGTCCACGATCCCGAGGTGCGCCGGTTCACCCGCTTCCCCGATCCGCCCGACCCCGGCTTCCCCGCCCGCTGGATCGCCCGCTACGACGCGGGCCGCGCCGACGGCACCCTCGAGGCGGTCGCCGCGGTCGACGCGCACGACCTCTTCCTCGGCGTCGGTCTCGCCCCTCGCATCGACCATGACGCCCAGGAGGTCGAGCTGGGCTACGTCGTCGCGCCCGAGGCGCGCGGGCGGGGCGTGGCCCGCGCGCTGCTGACCGAGATGACGCGCTGGTCGTTCGACGAGGGCTGCGCGCTGCGGGCCGAGCTGGTGATCGACGTCGCGAACGTCCCGTCCCAGCACGTCGCGGCCGCCTGCGGCTATCAGCTCGAGGGCGTCATGCGCTCGCTGCACGTCAAGAACGGGCTGCGCGCCGACTGCCAGCTCTGGAGCCGGCTGGCCGACGACTGAGAGACCTTCCCAGCCCCGCGGCGAACGTCGCGACCAGCCGCCGGAAGGACTCGTCCACGTCGAGGTCGAGCCCGAAGCCGGCACCCGCCTCCAGCGCCACGAACCCGTGGACGATGGCCCGGAAGCCGCGCACGGCGTGCACCGCGTCGTCGTCGCCGAGCGCGAACGCGCGCAGCGCGTCGACGACGACGCCGACCAGGGCCGCCGCGGCGGCCTGCGCCGCCTCGTCGCCGGGCGCGGGCGGGACCTGGGTCAGGGCGTAGCGGCCGGGGTGCGCGTGCGCGTAGGCGCGGTAGGCGTCGGCGAGCGCCGCGACGGCGTCGGCCCCCGCGCGCCCGCTCGCGGCGTCGCGCAGCGTCCCGTGCAGCTCCTCGACGGCCAGCACGGCGATGGCGCGACGCAGGTCGTCGAGGCCGTCGACGTGGTTGTACAGCGACGGCGAGCGCACCTCGAGCTCGGCGGCGACGCGAGCCAGCGTCACGGCGGCGACGCCGTCGCGGTCCGCGAGCGCGGCCGCGGCCTGCACGACGCGGCTGCGGTCCAGTCCGCGGCGGGCCACCCCGTCAGCCCGCCGCGCGGGCGATCGCGGCGTCCATCGCCGGGCCGGGGGCATCGACGACCTGGCCGTGCCCGGGCGCCAGCCGCGACGGGTCGAGCGCGCGCAGCGTGCGGGCGCTGTCGCGCTCGACCGCCCGGCTCCAGGTCGCGATCGCCGCGAACGGAAACCGCCAGGGTGGCCGCGCCGTGGTCGCGACGCCGCCGACCGTGGTGAACACGTCGCCGCAGAACACGGTGCCGTCGCGGGTGTCGAGGAGGGCCAGGTGGCCCGGGGTGTGTCCAGGGGTGGCGATCACCTCGAGCGACCCGATGCGGTCGCCGTGGACCACCGTCCGGGTCGGCTCGGTCTTGGCGCCCGGGTAGCTGCCGCGCAGCTTGTCGGCGGGCTCACCCGGGTCCATCGACCGGTCCTTGTGCAGCAGCCGCGCGTCGCGGGCCGAGATGATCACCTCGACCCCGGGCAGCGCCGCGGCGAGCGCGTCGAGCGACCCGATGTGGTCGCCGTGCGCATGGGTCAGCGCGATGCGCGTGATCGGCTGCCCGAGGCCCGCGGCGGCGTTCATGATGGCCTTGGCCGACCCCGGGACGGTGGTGTCGACGAGCGTGAGGCCGTCGTCCTCGCGGACGAGGTAGGCGTTGACGACGCCGAAGCGCCCGACGCGCGTGGCGTTCGGGGTGAACGAGCTAGCAGTCATAGCTCTCAGACTAATGGCCTTAGTTTATGCCGTCAAGCCCCAGCACGACCGACGCGTGGACGGTGCCGTCGGCGGCCACCAGCCAGCGGCGCGGGCCGTCGCGCGCCAGGCGCAGGGGCCCGGCCTGGGCGGGGGTGCGGTACTCGATCTCCGCATCGAGTGCGGCCGGCTCGGGACCCGCGAGCAGCTCCTCCTCCAGCGGCGTCCAGTAGGCCGCGTTGTTGACGTGGTCGGCGAGATCGAGCTCGGCGGCGCGAAAAGTCCAGGGCGCCTCGGGCGCCCCGGCGGGCGGGTCGGGATGGCGCAGGCGCGCCTTGACCACGCGTCCGCCGGTCGACGGTGCCCTGGCCGCCAGCTCCGCGGGCGCGGGCGGCACCGGGCGCCCCCCGCCGGCGTCGAGGTGCACCCACAGCCCGACCGCCTCGACCGCGACGCCGCCCGGCGTGGCGATCGTCGTGCGCCGCTCGGCCCACATGCGCCCGAGGCCCGAGCAGAACGTCCGCAGCGTCGCGGGCTCGCCGAAGCGCGGGAAGCGCTCGACGCGCAGGCGCGCGCGGCGCACGACCCACAGCGCGGCACCGCCCAGCCCGGCGTCCACCGTGTCGGCATGCGCGACGTCCTGCAGCCACCGGGCCAGCGCGTCCAGGCGCACGCGGCCGCCGGGGGCGGCGTCGCCGATGCCCGGCAGCACGGTGTGCTCGAACAGGCGCCCGGTGCCCGGGTGCGCGACGAGCTCGTCGAACGCGGTCACGACGCGGCGGACGCCGTCCGGGCACAGGCACTCATCGACCGAATGCTACGTTCGACGGGTGCTGCGCCTCAGCGTCCTGGACCAGTCCCCGGTCCCCGAGGGCTCGACCGGCGCGCAGGCCCTGCGCAACACGCTGGACCTCGCCCAGCTCGCCGACCGCCTCGGCTACACGCGGTACTGGGTGGCCGAGCACCACGGCGGCCCGATGCTCGCCGGCCCGAGCCCCGAGGTCCTCATCGGGCCGATCGCCACGCTCACCGAGCGCCTGCGCGTCGGCAGCGGCGGGGTCATGCTCCCGCACTACAGCCCGCTGAAGGTGGCCGAGAACTTCAGCGTCCTGGCCGGCCTGTTCGGCGAGCGCATCGACCTCGGGCTGGGCCGCGCCGCCGGGACCGACCCGATGACGACCTATGCCCTGCAGCGCGACCGCCGCGACGCGGCGCCCGACGACTTCCCCCAGCAGCTCGTCGAGCTCCTGGCCTACATCGACGACGACTTCCCCGACGGCCACACGTTCGCCCGGCTGGCCGAGCTGCCGGGCCGGCCGGAGCGGCCCGAGCCGTGGCTGCTCGGCTCGTCGCCCCAGAGCGCGATCTGGGCCGCCGAGCTCGGTCTCCCCTACGCGTTCGCCGACTTCATCAACCCGGGCGGCGCCGACATCGCCGCCGACTACCGCGCGCGCTTCCAGCACTCCGAGCGCCTGGACCGCCCGCGGACGATCGTCGCCGCCTGGGTGCTGGCGGCCGATGACGAGGACGAGGCCCAGCGGCTGGCGGCCTCGCACCGCATGGCCTTCAAGATGCTTCGCCGCGGCCGGCTCGTCGCGGTGCCGCCGGTCGAGAAGGCCCTGCGCTTCCTGGCCGCTGAGGGCGACGAGCGCAACGCCGCGCCGCGCGGGCGCCGGGCGATCGTCGGGGCGATCGACAAGGTGCGGGCCCAGGTCGAGCAGCTGGCCGCCGACTACGCCGCCGACGAGGTCGTGGTGGTGACGATCACCCACGACCACCAGGCGCGGCGGCGGTCCTACGAGCTGCTGGCCGAGGCGTTCGAGCTGCCGGCGGCCGCCGCGACCACCCGCAGCTCCTCGTCCGCGACGGCGACGACGTCGCCCGGGTGAAGCTGGCGGCCGCGCCGCTGCTCGCCCTCACCGTTGACGAGCACCGCGCCGGTCGCCAGCAGGTCCTTGACCTCGCCGCCCGCGTCGACGACCCCGCCGAGCTTCAGCAGCTGGCCGAGCCGGATGGTGTCGCCCCGGATCTCGACGTCGCGCGCCACGCGCGCAACGCTACCGAGCGGTCCGGCGCCGCGAGCGGCTGCGGCGCCCGCCGCCGCCCGACCGCGGCGGACCGCCCGCCGTCGACGGCGGCTTGGCCCCGTGGCGCTCGGACTTCAGCAGGCCGCTCTGGCCGAACTCGGACAGGATGCCGAGCTGGCCGGCCATCTTCTGCACGTCGCGGGCGTCGTCGCGGCCGACGAACGTGATCGCGCCGCCGCTGCGCCCCGCGCGCGCCGTGCGGCCGACGCGGTGCGTGTAGGTGTCGCCGTCCATCGGCGGGTCGAAGTTGATGACGTGCGAGATGTCGCGGACGTCGATGCCGCGGGCCGCGACATCGGTGGCCACGAGCGTGTCGACGTCCCCGCGCTCGACCGCGGCCAGCGCCTTCTCGCGCTGGCGCTGGCTCTTGTCGCCGTGCATGGCCAGCGCTCTGACGCCGCGGTGCCCGAGGCGCTTGACCAGGCGGTCGGCGCCGTGCTTGGTGCGCACGAACACCAGCGCGAGCTCACGGTCGGCGCGCAGCTCGTCGACCAGGCGGTCGAGGCGGTCGTCGCGCTCGACGGCCACGAAGCGGTGGTCGATGGCCGCGAGGCGGTCCGTGTCGGGCTCGAGCACGTGGGTGATCGGGTCGTCGGTGTACTCCTGCGCGACCCGCCCCGCCTCGCCGTCGAGCGTGGCCGAGAGGAACAGCGTCTGACGGTCGGCCGGGCACTGGTCGACGATGCGGTCGACGGCCGGGCGGAAGCCCATGTCGAGCATCCGGTCGGCCTCGTCGAGGATCAGCACCTCGACGTGCTCGAGCGTGAGCCGCCCGCGCCCGAGGAGGTCCTCCAGGCGGCCGGGGGTGGCGACGACGATGTGCGATTGCGTCGCCTCCCGCTCCTGCTTGTTGATGCCCACGCCGCCGTACACGGCGGTGATCTTCAGCGCCCGCGCATGGGCCAGCGGGTAGAGCTCGTCGACGATCTGCGAGGCCAGCTCACGGGTCGGCGCGAGCACCAGGGCGGCCGGGCGGCCGTAGCCGTTGGCGTCGAGGCGGTCGAGCAGCGGGATGCCGAAGGCCAGGGTCTTGCCCGAGCCCGTGGGCGACTGGGCGAGCACGTCGCGACCGTCGAGGACGTCGCCGACGATCAGCGACTGGATGGCGAACGGCTCGGTGATGCCGCGCTTGGACAGTGCGTGGCACACGGCTTTGGACACGCCGAGATCGGCGAAGGACTGCGATGACATGGGGGTCTCCGGGGAAGGGGGTTCGGGTGAGACTGCTGACCCGAACCGCGACGTCGCGGGACCCAAGCGAGCTGCCTCGCGGCCGGCAGACGTGCCGCACCGCGCCCTACACGGTAGCGGGTCCACACGACGACCCACCCCCGCGTTGGACACCAGGTAGCTCTACCCGGGCCGTCGCCGGTGCGGGGTAGCGTTGTCCGTCGCGTGTCGACGACCGCCGCAACCGAACGCGACCTGCTGCGCCGCCTGGCCGGCGGAACTGCAGGCGTGGTCGGCGACGCCTTCTGCCGCGCGCTGGTCCATCACCTCGCCGAGGCGTTCGGCGCGGAGCTCGCCTTCGTAGCCGAGCACCTGCCCGAGCCCAAGGGCCGCGTGCGCGTCATCGCCTCCTGGCAGACCGGCGTCGACCTTCCCGAGGGCTTTGAGTTCGACCTCGACGACGCGATGCCGTGCTCGGTGGTCGCGCGCGACGGCGTGCTCGTCCTGCCCGAGGGCACCTGCGCGCAGTACCCCGGCGACGCGTACGTGTCGGGCTACGGCCTCGACGCCTACCTCGGCCTAGCGCTGCCCGGCGCCGACGGCGGCCAGGTCGGCTACCTGGCCGTCATGGCCCGGCGGCCGATCGAGCCCGACGACGACGAGGTCGCGGTGCTCCGGATCTTCGCGGCGCGCGCGGCCGCCGAGCTCGAGCGCCGCCGCCACCAGAGCGTGCTGCGCGCCCGCGAGCGCGAGGTCGCCGACGCCCGCGCCCGCGTGCTCGACGCCGCCGACGGTGAGCGCCAGCGCATCGGGCGCGACCTCCACGACGGCGCCCAGCAGCGCGTCGTGGCGCTCGGGCATCTCATCGGCCTCGTCCGCCGCAAGCTCGGCGACGACGTGCCCGCCGAGGCCGCCGCGCTCCTGGAGCGCGCACAGGACGAGGCCAGGCTGGCCACCGACGAGCTGCGCGAGCTCGCGCGCGGGCTGCATCCCGCCGGGCTGACCGAGAAGGGCCTGGGTCCGGCGCTCGAGGCCCTGGCCGCACGCTCGTCGCTGCCGGTCCGGCTCGCCGAGCTGCCGCCGCGCCGGCTGCCGGCTCCCGTCGAGCTCACGGCCTACTACCTGACCTCCGAGGCGTTGACCAACGCGGTCAAGCACGCGCGCGCGACGAGCCTGCAGGCCGCGGTGCGCCAGCGCGGCGACGCCGCCGTCATCACCGTGTCCGACGACGGGGCCGGCGGCGCCGACCCGGACGCCGCCACGGGCTCCGGCCTGCGCGGGCTGCGCGACCGCGTCGCGGCGCTCGGCGGCCACCTCGAGATCGAGAGCCCCCGCGGGGCGGGCACCCGCCTCACCGCGACGATCCCGCTCGGCCCCTGGCGCTCGGCCGAAGAACCGTTCCTCGAGTTCGGCCACCCCGGCGACGGCGGCCGCGGCGAGCGCACCATCCAGGCCGTCATCGCCGGGCGCAAGACCGTGTCGGTGACGCTCGCACGCGAGTGGGAGCTCGAGGGCGGCGTGCCGCGCGTCGGCCAGCGCCTGCCGGTGCTCGACCACGACGGCCGCCGCCGCGCGACCGTCGAGGTCCAGCGCGTCGCGTCGCTGCCCTTCGCCGACATCGACGAGAGCGTGGTCGACCCGGCGACGCTCAACGCCACCACCGTCGCGCAGTGGCGCGACGCCCAGCGGGCGTTCTACGGCGAGTGCCGCGACGAGCTGGCCCTGCTGTTCGGCGAGCCGGGCTGGCGCTTCTACGACGAGGAGCCGATGGTGCTCACCTGGTACCGCGCCGTCGCGGGCGACGAGGCGGACGCGGCCTAGACGACGCTAGATCGGCCCGTCGGTCTCCACGAAGGACTCCTCGATGACCTCGAGGCGCTGGTGGAGCTTCTTGAGGGTCTTGGGGTCCACGATGGTGAACATCGCGCGCTTGCCCGCGGCCGAGCGGCTGACGACGTAGACGTGCTCGTCCGGGCCGGCCTCGCGCTGGATGCGCGAGCCGTAGTCGGCGGCGGGGCCGACGGTCGCGTAGACCATCGGCGAGATGAAGGCCTCGCCCGTCGCGTCGATCGACACCACGGCGTAGGCGGGGTTGCCGGCGGTCTCGAGCTCCAGGCGTACGCCGTTGATCACGCGCACGTAGTCGCTCGCCGATTCGGGTCCGCTCATGGTGCGATGGTACGGCTCCGGCGACCGCGACGCCCGAGGACTCCTCGATCCATGGGTGAGCGTCGCGGTCGCCGGGTGGCCGAGCGGGTCAGCTGCTGCGGCGGCGCGGACCGCCACGCTTGACGGGCGCCCACTTCGTGCCCTTGGCCAGGGACTCCACGGCCTCGAGCTTGACGCTGCGGGCAGCACCCAGGTCCTTGCGCAGGCGCGTGAGCGCGAGGCGGACCAGGTCGCTCTGCGTCAGCTTGGTCTTGCCCGACGCGGTCTCCAGCCACGAGATCTCATCGGAGCCGATGAGGTACGAGCGCTGCTTGAGACCACTGGGTCGATCAGGTGCCACGGGAGTCCTCCTGTCGGACTGGTTGTACGGCGGTTGGGGCGTCAGTTCGGCGCCCAGTGCCCAAATCCTTGCCTATAAGTCGTCGGTTGTGCAACACCTTGTGTTGTCGGCGCGCCGGGAGGTTGTCCGTGCAATCATCGACGGACGATGACCGCTCCCATCGACACCACCCTGTTCAGCGACCCGGGCTGCCCCTGGGCCTACTCCGCGGCGCCCGCGCACAGCGTGCTGTTCTGGCGCTTCGGCGCCCAGCTGCGCTGGCAGCTCGTGCTCATCGGGCTCACCGAACGCTATGAACAATATGTCGAACGCGGATACTCACCGGTCCGCCAGGCGCAGGGCTACGCCCGCTTCCACCGGTACGGCATGCCCTTCGGCGGCCAGCCGCGCGAGCGCATGACCGCCACCGGCCGCGCGTGCCGCACCGTGGTCGCCGCGCGGCTCGCCGACCCGGCCACCGAGCTCCCCGTGTTCCGCGCGCTCCAGCTGGCCCAGTTCACCACGACCGCGCTGCTCGACACCGATGAGGGCCTGCTCGCGGCGCTGGCGCCGCTGCAGGGCACCGTCGACCCCGCGGCGCTGGTCGGGGCGCTGGACGATCCCGCCGTCGAGGCGGCCTATCAGGAGGACCGCGCCCTGGCCCGCACCGCGGAGGGCCGGCCGATCCACGTGCAGGGTCGCGCCGCCAACAGCGATGGGTCGGTCCGCTACACCGCACCGTCGGTGCGCTTCACCGATCCGGACGGCGCGGGGCTCGAGGTGGGCGGGTTCCAGCCTCTCGAGGCCTATGACACGGCGTTGGCCAACCTCGCGCCCGACCTGGAGCGCCGGGCGCCCGCCACCGACCCGGTCGAGGTCGTCGCCGCCCTGCCCTACGCGCCAACGACGCGCGAGGTCGCGGCGTGCATGGCCGGCAACCTCGACATCCCGGACGACACCGCGGCCGAGGCCGCGCTCATCGCCGCCGCCGGCGACGGCCGGGTCCGTCGCGAGGCGGTGGGCAGCGGGGCGGTCTGGCACCTGGCCTAGTGCCCCGACGCTACGGGCCGAGCCGCTCGACGACCCATACGCCGTCGACGCCGCGGCGGTAGACGAGCCGGTCGTGCAGGCGGTCGGCCCGGCCCTGCCAGAACTCCACGCGCTCGGGCGCCAGCACGTAGCCGCCCCACTCCGGTGGCCGGGGGACGTCGCAGCCCTCGGGATGGCGGGCGGCGAGCTCCGCGCGCACCGTCTCCAGCGCGGCGCGCGAGGCGAGCACCTCGGACTGCGGGCTGGCCAGCGCGCTGACCCGCGAGCCCCAGGGCCGTGAGTTGAAGTAGTCCTCGGAGTCGGCGTCGGGCAGGCGGTGCACCGGCCCGCTGAGCCGGACCTGGCGCTGGAGGTCGTGCCACGGGAAGACGATCGCGCCGTAGGGCACCGCGGCCAGCTGGCGCCCCTTGGCCGATTCGTAGCTGGTGAAGAAGCGCAGCCCCTCCTCGCTCATCCCCTTCAACAACACCAAGCGGGCGTCGGCATGCCCTTCGGCGGTCGTGGTGGCCAACACCATGGCGTTGGGCTCCCCCACCCCGCCGGACTGCGCGTCGGCGAACCAGCGGCGCAGCTGCTCCAGCCAGGTCGGCGCGAGATCAGCCTCGTCCAGCCCCCGCAGCTCGTAGCTGCGTCGCATCGCCGCGAGGTGCCGCGGGTCGGCCGTCACGCCGTCCGCGCCTCGCTGGGCGGCAACAGCCGGTGGATCTGCGCGGCGAGCGCGTCGGGGTCGGGGTCCTTGACGATGAAGGCGTCGGCCCCCGCGTGCCGGGCCAGCGTGCGGTCGCGCTCGTCGTCCAGGGCGGTGATCATCGCGATGCGCACCCCGGCCAGCGACGGCTCGGCGCGCAGCGCCCGGCAGGTGGTGATGCCGTTCTGGCCCGGCATCCGCCAGTCCAGCAGGATGACGTCGGGGCGCTCGCGCAACGCGAGCCCCAGCGCAGCCTCGCCGTCGTCGCCCTCGACCACGCGGACCGTGCTGCCGAGCGCGGCGCGGACGTACGCGCGGAACCCCGCGTCGTCGTCGATCACCAGCACCGTCGGCGTATCCGCCATCGCCCGCGAAATGTAACGGCGTACGCAACGCGCGCACGGTGATCTGCGCCTTTCAGGCCGGTTCGGCCACCAGGGTGGCCAATCGCGCTGCAGCCTCGGCCAGATCGGCGTCCGGCACGGCGAGCGATAGACGCGCCCAGCCGGCGCCGCGCGCGCCGAACCCCTCGCCCGGCGCCACCCCGACCCGCGCCTGCGCGATCAGCCGCTCGGGCGTCACCCCGGCGGGCAGCCGCCACCACGCGAAGAACGAGCCCTCGGGTGCCGCGAGGTCGGTGCCCGCCGCGCGCAGCGCCGCGACGAGCGTGTCGCGCCGGCGCCGGTACACGTCGCGCCGCGCGGCCACGTCGGCCTGGTCGGAGCGCAGCGCCGCGGTCAGCCCGCGCTGCAGGCCCGTCCACACGCCGGCGGTCAGGTGGTCGATGAGCAACCTGATGCGGTCGATCAGCTCCGCCGCGCCGACGGCGAAGCCGATGCGCCAGCCGGCCATCCCGTAGATCTTCGAGGGCGACCAGAGCTCGATCCCGACGTCGCGTGCGCCCTCGACCTCCAGCAGCGAGCGCGACCGGGCGCCGTCGAACGTCAGGAAGCCATAGGCGGCGTCGTGCAGCAGCCACCCGCCGCGCTCGCGCGCGAAGGCGACGGCGGCCTCGAACGTCCCGGGCCGTTCACGGACCGCGCACGGGTTGGAGGGGTAGTTCAGGACGGTCAGGGCCGGCCGCGCGACGCCGGCGACCGCGCCGAAGTCGGGCTGGAACGCCGCCGACGCGTCGAGCGCCAGCGGCGCGACGACCGCGCCGGCCAGCGCGGCGCCCGACCGGTAGTCGGGGTAGCCGGGGTCGGGCAGCAGGATCGCGTCGCCGTCGTCGGCGGCCGCGAGGCAGGCGAGCATGATCCCCGTCTTGGTCCCGGGGACGACGGCGACCTCCCGCTCGGGGTCGAGCACGACGCCGTGGTCGGCGGCGTAGCGCGCGGCGATCGCCTCGCGCAGATCGGCGTGGCCCTGAAACGGCGGGTAGCCGTGGACGAGCGGCGTCGCGGTCTCGCCCGCCGCCTCGCGCAGGGCGTCGATCGCGTGCGCCGGCGGCGGCAGGTCGGGGTTGCCGCGCCCGAGGTCGATGAACGGCGCGCCGGGCTGGGCGCGGGCGCGCGCCGCGGCGGCGAGGATCTGCGTGAAGTACTGCTCGGGCAGGCGCTCGAGGCGTGCGGGGCGCGTATCGCTCACGAGCGCTCCTCCACGAACAGCGACTGCGCGCCGATGCCCAGCCGTCCGTGCTCGTCGCGCAGGGTCGAGACGGCCTGGCCGACCCCGGTGGGGTCGAGGTCGGTGCGGGCCTCCAGCGCGACCCACTCGCCGGCGGGCTCGCGGTGCAGGTGCACCGTCAGGTCGGTGTTCACGAACATGTGGGTGGCGAAGTCCAGGACGCGGCTGATCCCGTTGCCGAAGTCGGCGACGGCGACCGCGCGCTGCAGCGGGGTCGGCTCCTCCCCCGCCACGAGCGGCATCCGCAGGCGAAACCAGCCGAGCGCCGCACCGCCCGTCCCCGCCGCCGGCCCATGGCCGCGGACCTCGAGGCCGGTGAGGTGGAAGCCCTCGGTGGTGTCGCCGAGACCCCACCGGACCGGCGCGACGGCGTCGGGCCCCGGCACGGGGACGCGATCGGGCGCGGGCGCCGGGAGCGCGAGCGCGCCGACGCGCAGCAGCGTCGCCCGCGCGCGCACGACATCGGCGTGGTCGACGCGCAGCACGGCCTCGGCCAGCGCGAGCCGCCGGCCCGGTCGCGTCAGCGACGCCACGACGGTCACCGGGCGCAACGGCACCGCGCCGAGGAACTCGACGGCCAGGCGCACGATCCGCATCGGCGCGGGCGTCGGCAGGCGCTCGAGCGCGCGGGCCAGCAGCGCGGTCGGCGCGCCGCCGTGCAGGGCGTCGGGATCCCACGGGCCGCGGGCGTGCACGCTGGGGACGAAGCGCTCGCCGTCGCACGTGAAGATCGCGTCGCTCAGCGCAGCTCCTTGCGGATGACGAGCTTCAGGCCCGACCACGTCGCGTCGATCGCGCAGACCTTCACGTCGACGAGCCCGGTCGGCAGCGCGACCTCGCGCACGACATCCTCGGTCATGTCCGTCGGCACCTTCGCGGCCTTCTTCGGCCAGGCCACCCAGACCATGCCGTCGGGTGCGATCGCGTCCTTCAGCGCGCCGATGCGCCGGGCCAGCTCGGCGCGGCGCGTGACGAAGATGATGACCATGTCGGTCCCGGCGGCGAGGCGCCGGCCGAGCCGCACGCCGCCGGGCAACTCGCCGAGCGTGGTCGCGAAGTCCGCCGGCGCGCCGAGCAGGACCGCACGCAGGCCCGGCCTGAAGCCGAGCTTCCTGGGCAGCGGGGTCCCGCTGTAACCGGCGGTCGACGACACGCAGCGAACCCTACATGTCGGTCATCCCGCCTCCGCGGGCGCCCAGGGCCGCGGCGCAGACCTCGGCGATGACCTTCGAGAGCTGGCCGCCCTGCCAGGCGATCGGGCTCTTGCCCTCCTCCTCCACGACGAGCCGCGCCCCGGGGATCAGCGACGCGTACAGCTCGCCGATCGCCAGCGGATGGCCGGGGTCGACCGCGTCGCGGTCGGCGACGACGGTGGTTGGCACGGCGATGCCGCGCAGCTGCTCGCGGTCCTCGAACGGGCGCGAGCGCGGGACGGCACGCAGCGCGTCGGCGACCGCGTCGGGATGCTCGTGGGCGGCGAGGCGCTGGCGCAGCACGGTCTGCAGGTTCTTCTTCCACGCCTCGGGCACGTTGTCGTCGCCGTAGGCGGCGACGAAACCCTCGACGCCGCCGTGGCGCAGCCCGTCGCTGAGGGCATCCCAGCGGTCGAGGTCACGCGGCCCGGCCTCGGGGTCGTAGGCCGGCGTGATGATCACGAGGCCCGCGACGCGCTCGGGATGCTCGAGCGCGACGCGCACCGCGGTGTGGGCGCCCATCGACGCGCCGGCGAGCACGGCGCGCTCGTGGCCGGCGGTGTCCAGGACGCCGAGCAGGTCGTCGGCGAGGTCGGCGTAGGTGTAGGCGTCGGGCGTCGGCGCCGGATCCGAGCGGCCGTGGCCGCGCGCGTCGTAGGTCAGCACGTCATGGCCCGCGCGCTCCAGCGATCGCGATCCCATCACCACGTAGCGGTGGGTCGCCGTGAGGCCGTGCAGCAACACCACCGGCGCCCCTGTGCCTGCCCGCTCCTGGAAGAGCATCACCATCTCGTACCCTAGAGCCCATGGCCGTGATCGACGTCTCCGAGCAGGACTTCCAGCAGCAGGTCATCGATGCCAGCAACGAGCATCCGGTGGTCGTCGACTTCTGGGCCGAGTGGTGCGGCCCGTGCCGCGCGCTCGGGCCGATCCTCGAGCAGGAGGCCGCGGCCCGCGACGGCCAGGTCGTCCTCGCCAAGCTCGACACCGACGCCAACCAGCGGCTGGCCCAGCAGTTCCAGATCCAGGGCATCCCGGCCGTCAAGGCCTTCAAGGACGGCAAGGTCGTCGCCGAGTTCGTCGGCCTGCAGCCGCCGGCCCGGGTCGCCCAGTTCTTCGACAGCCTGCTGCCCAGCGAGGCCGACGGCCTGGTCGCCGCGGGCGACGAGGCCTCGCTGCGCCGCGCGATCGAGCTCGAGCCGGCGCGCGCCGACGCGAAGGTCGCGCTGGCGGTCCTGCTGCGCAAGCGCGACGACCTCGACGGCGCGCTCGAGGTGCTGGCCAGCGCCGAGGGCGACTTCTCGGCCGACGGCCTCGCCGCGCGCATCCGCCTGGAGCGCGAGGACCTGCCGGGCGTGGGCGAGGCGTTCGCGGCGCTCGACGGCGGCGACCCGCAGAAGGCCGTCGACCTGCTCATCGAGGCGATCCCGGCCGCCGACGGGCACAAGGACGACGTGCGCCGGGTCGTCGTGGCGATCCTCGACGCATTCGGCGTCGAGCATCCCTTCGCGCGCGACGCGCGCCGCCGGCTGGCCGGCGCGCTCTACTGAACCACTTCGAGCGGCAGCCGCAGCTGGCCGGGCGGCGCGGCGCGCGGCTCGGGGGCCGGCGCGGGCTCGTCGTCGAACGCGGCGACGCGCACGCCGATGAGCCGCACGGGGCGCTGGGGCGCGTACGCGCGCAGCAGCTCGACGGCGACCTCGATGACCGTGGCGTCGTCGTCGACGAAGCGGTCGAGCGACCGCGCGCGCGTCACCGTCGTCCAGTCGTCGAGGCGAACCTTGATGCCGATGGTGCGGGCCCGCACGCCCTTGCCGCGCATGCCCTCCGCCAGCTCGCGGCCCATGCGGCGGACGACCGCCTCGAGCTCGCCGTGGTCGGCGATGTCGGTGTCGAACGTCGTCTCGCTCGAGCGTGACTTCACGACCCGCTCGGTGACGACGGGCGAGTCATCGTGCAGGTGCGCCCGGTCGTGGAGCTCCCGGCCGTAGCGGTCGCCGAACCGTGCCTGCAGGACGCCGACATCGGTCCGCTGCAGCGCGCCGAGCGTCGCGAACCCCATCTCGGCCAGACGCGCGGCGGTCTTGGGCCCGATGCCCGGGACGATCCGCGGCGAGCGATCGGCGATGCGCGCCGCGCAATCCTCACGGCCGATGGCGACGAACCCGGCCGGCTTGCCGAGGTCGCTGGCGATCTTGGCCACGAGCCGGTTGGGCGCGATGCCGGCCGAGATCTGGATGCCGGTCTCCTCGCGCACCCGGGCGATGAGCTCGCGCAGGAGCGGGAGCGGCTTCTCGACGCCGGTGAGGTCGGCATAGGCCTCGTCGATCCCGGCCTGCTGGAGCACGTCGACGCGTTCGCGGACCAGGCCCCAGACCTGCTGGGAGATCTCGCGATAGGCCCGGTGGTCGGGCGGGATCGTGATGGCCTGCGGGCAGCGCCGCCGGGCCTCGGCCGCGCTCATGGCCGAGCCGACGCCGAACTTCCGGGCCTCGTAGCTCGCGGTCGTGACGACCGCGCGGGGCCCGGAGCCGGCGACGATCACCGGCTTGCCGCGCAGCTCGGGGCGACGCAGCAGCTCGACCGACGCGAAGAACGCGTCGCAGTCGAGGTGCGCGATCACCCGCTTCGCCACGGCCCCCACGATAGGGACAGTCCCTGTCGCCAAAGGGCAACTCCGTGAGGGGGTCAGACCCCGCGACGACGTTGCCATTCCGGCACAGGGACTGTCCCTGTGCAGAGAGGGCCTAGCGCGTCGTGAGGACCGTGCCGGTCGAGCCGAAGCCCAGGCGGGCCTTCGTCGCGGCGGTCAGGTCGAACTCGCGGCCGCCGACGTAGGGGCCGCGGTCGACGACCGGGACCCGCACGGTACGGCCGCGGTAGTGCAGCGTGACCTCGGTCCCGCAGGGCAGCGTCTTGTGCGCGACGCCGAGCGTGCCGGCGCTCAGCCGCCCGCCGCAGGCCAGCCGGCGGCCGTACAGGCCGGGGCCGTACCAGGAGGCGAACGCCCGCCGGTAGACGCGCGCCGGCCCGGCCGCGCGGTGCGCCGAGCCGAGGTCTCGCGTGCCGCCGAAGTCGACGCGCACCCGGCGGGTCCCGATGCGACCCGCGCGCCAGGCGAGCACGTACCGGCCGCGGGCGTCCGTGCGGTCGTGGTCGACCGTCGTCCAGCCGCCGCGGCGGCCGGCGACCTGCAGGGCGACCGCGCGCCCTGCTCCCGCCGGCTGGAGCCGGCCGCGGACGACGATGCGGCGGCCCGCGATCACGTCGCGGCGGACCGTGTTGACGACGAGCCGGGAGATCGCCTTCGGCACTGCGGCCGGCGTGGCGACCGGCGCGGCCGCGGGCGTCGGCGCCGGGTCGGGGACCGGCGCGTCGGAGCTCGCGACGCTCGGAGCCGCAGCGATGATGGTCGTGCTGAGCAGCGCGCCGGACAGACCCGCGGCGCGCCTGGGTTCAAGCCTCAAGGCGAGGCACCTCCTGGGGGGCTTTTCCGCGCCTACGGGGTTAGCTGACGGGCTCGCGGCCGCCGCCCCGCCACCCGGCCGCAAGGCCGTGCGATCTGGGCGTCGAGCGCTACCGGGCCATCAGGCCCATGGATTCGCCCCCGCCGGCCGGGATGTGCTCACCGGCTCGGCCTTGGGTCCCCCGCCCGCTCCCGCTCAGGGCAGGGGCGGCTCGGCGTCTTCGAACAAGTGTTCGCCACTCTAGTCGCGAACTCGGCCCAGTGTGTGAGGCCGGTCACACAGGGTCGGAAAGCTTTGGTCAGGTTCCGGACCGGCCGGCCGCCGCGGTTCCGGCCAGGATCATGGCCGTGAACGCCGCGTGGATCGACCTCATGGGGTCGGTCCCCCGCGTGAGCCGCTCTTGCGCGATCATGATGTAGGAGTCGACCTCGCGCAGCTGGTCGTGGAACGGCAGCTCCGCCCGCGCCTGGCAGGCCAGACGGGCCAAGGCGTAGGACTCGCTCGGATCGCCGCCCTGGAAGGCCACGTGGACGCCCGCCGTCAGGTAGCCGATCGCCCGCTCGAAGCCCAGCACGCGACGCTCGAGCCGGCCCGTGCCCGGCGCGGGCCCGAGGTCCAGGAGGTCCGCCCCGGTGACGACGCGGTCGAGCTGGGCGCCCGCGACGGCGGCGGTCTGCTCGGGGCGCAGGCCGGCGGCGCGCGCGCAGCGGACCATGGCCATCGACGCGAACCGGGGCCCGCCGTAGGGCATGTCCGAGGCGTACAGGATCTGGCCGGGCGGCACGGTGGCGAAGAG
>Ga0157379_10001939_pt1 | contig 17112 bp, 19 predicted proteins | sample S25metaG_FD_121802 | JGI IMG/M metagenome (GOLD analysis project Ga0157379, IMG submission 121802) | Switchgrass rhizosphere microbial communities from Kellogg Biological Station, Michigan, USA - S2-5 metaG | ecosystem: Host-associated > Plants > Roots > Rhizosphere > Soil | place: USA... | reverse complement strand
GGCGTTGGAGGGTGGGGGGTGGCGGAGCGCGCATAAAGAGCGAGAAGTGCGACTGCGCGAAGACGCTGCGCGGTCGACCACGGGTGCAATCGGTCACCGTGACTACGAGCGATCCTCGCGCGGAGCCACCCCCCCGCCCTCCAACGCCTATCGTCGGGGCCCCGCGACTATGTGCTACGGAAACGTGACGACGGTCTTCAGAGCAGTATGCGGGTCAGCCGCCGTACGGTACGCCTCGACGATCTGCGCCAGCGGAAACTCGTGCGTCACGACCTGCGACGCGCGCACGACGCCCGACGCGATCAGCTCGAGCGCGTCGCGGGTGTCGTTGGGGCCGCAAGAGTAGCTCGGCACGAGGCGGATCTCGCGGAAGTAGAGGTCGTACGGCTGCACCGGGAGGAGGTCCTCGGGCTTGCTCGCGGTGAAGAGGACGACGGTGGCGCCGCGCCCGGCGAGCGCGAGGCCGAGCTGCATCGCCTCGATGCTGCCGGGGCCGACGATGACCGTGTCGGCGAGGGCACCGTCCGTGAGGGCGCGGACGGCCTCGATCGGGTCTTGCTCGTCGACGTGCACGACGGCGTCGGCGCCGAGCTGACGGGCGCGCTCGAGACGGAACGGAATGCGGTCGAGCCCGATGATCTGCGCCGCCCCGGCGTGGCGGCCGAGGACGACGTGCAGCTGGCCCATGATCCCGAGGCCGATCACGACGAGGCGCTCGCCGCCGCGCACGCCACCGCGGCGAATGCTCTTCACCGTGCAGGCGAGCGGCTCGATCAGGCTGCCGTCCGTGAACGACAACGCGTCGGGCAGGCGGAGCGTGTCGCCGCGCACGTTCGCCCGCGGCACCACGAAGTACTCGGCCATGCCGCCCGGCACGAGCTTCCCGGCGCGCCACTCGGCGCATTGCACGAACTCGCCGCGGGCGCAGAGCGCGCACGCGAAGCACGGAGCGTGATGGTGGACGAACACGCGGTCTCCGGGACGGAGGCCGTCGACCTCGGCACCGACGGCCGCGACCTCGCCGGCGGGCTCGTGCCCGAACACGAGTGGCGCCTTGCGGCGCATGTACCACCCCATGATGTCACCGGAGCAGATGCCGCAGGCGCGGGTGCGGACCAGGATCTCCCCCGGCCCGGGCCGCGGCACCTCGACCTCGGCGATCTGGACGGCCAGTTGATCGTCGAGGAGCCCGACGCGCATCGAGGAGGGGATCATGGGGTGAACGCCGGAAACGGCGCTGGTGCCGGCGAGCGGATCAGGCCTGCGGAACCAGCGCGTACTTGATGCCCTGCCCCTGCTGCAACAGGGTGAGCACCTGATCGAGATCGGGGAACGTGTACGTTCCGCTGATGAGCGACCGGCCGTCGATGCGGCGCTCCGAGAGCATCCGCTGCGCCTTCCGCACGTCGCGCGGCGTGAAGTGGAAGGGGCTCATGAGCGTGATCTGATCGTAGTGCAGGCGGCCCGTATCGAACGTGACGCTCGTGCCCGTCGGGCAGCCGCCGAACAGCACGACGGTGCCCCCGCGCCGCACGTAGTGCACGGCCTGCTCCCACACCTGCGGCTGACCGGTGCACTCGATCACGATGTCGGCGCCGCGGCCATCCGTGGCCTCGAGCACCTGCTCACGGGCCGCTGCCGCGTCCGGCGCGAGGAGCACCGAGGCGCCGAGATCGACGGCGGCCTGCGCGCGATGCTGGCGCCGCCCGAGGACGAGCACCTCTTCGACACCAATGCTCTTCAGCACGAGGAGATGCAGCAGGCTGATCGCACCCGCGCCGATGATGAGCACGCGATCGTCCGGACGAGGCGCCAGACGGTCGATCGCGTGGACGACGCACGAGAGCGGCTCGAGCAGCGCGGCCTCGCTGTACGGCAGCTGCCGCTCCTTGCGGAACATGTTGGTCTCGACGACCGGGGCGGGCAGCTTGACGTACTCGGCGTACGCCCCGAGCACCATCGTATCCATGATGATGGTGCAGAGATTTTCTTGCTTGTGCCGGCAGTAGTAGCAGGTCTTGCAGGGCGCGGTCGGCACCGCCATGACCGCGTCGCCCTCGCGAAAGCCGCGTACGCCGGAGCCTGCCGCCGCGATGTCCCCCGAGAACTCGTGCCCGAACAACGTGGGCATCGGCATCTTCGGGTGGCCGCGCAAAAAAGCCTTGAGATCGGTGCCGCAGGTGAGGGCCGTCGAGACACGCACGACCACCTCTCCCGGTCCCGGAACCGGTGTCTCGACCTCGCGATAATCGATCTTCCCCGGTTCGAGCAGGAGATGTGCCAGCATGGACCCCGCGCCCCCTTCATTCCGAGCCCCACCGCATACGTGCCGGGCACAGAATCTGTTTCGTCTAACGGCGAGGTCCCACCTTGTCAAGGCGACGGACATCGCACCATGATCGATCTCCCACGTATACTTGGGCGTCTCATGCCACCGTTACCCGAGGGACCGCATCCGACCGCGGATGTCATCATCGAGCTCGCCGGCGGCGGCATCGTCCTGATCGAGCGTCGCTTTCCACCGCCGGGATGGGCGATCCCCGGCGGCTTCATCGAGGTCGGCGAGCGCGCCGAGACGGCGGCCGTACGCGAGGCCCACGAGGAGACGGGGCTCGTCGTCACGCTCGACACGCTGCTCGGCGTCTACTCGGATCCGCGCCGCGATCCGCGGCGGCACACCTTGACGGTCGTGTACATCGGCCGCGCCGACGGCACCCCGGTCGGGAGCGACGACGCCGCGCGCGCGGATATCTTCACCGAGACCACCCTACCCGCGCCGCTCGCCTTCGATCACGCGCGCATCCTCGACGACTACTTCCACTTCCGCCGCACGGGCCAACGCCGTCTGACGCCGCCCTGACGGGGTCCGATCGCGGGATCGGTCTTTCAGATCTTGGCGAGCGCCGTCGCGAGGCGATCGAGGCCCTTCTCGAGCTGCTCCATCGACGTCGCGTAGGAAATGCGGATGTGCGTCGGTGCACCGAAGTCCTCTCCCGCAACGACCGCGAGGTTGTACTCGGCGATGAGATAGGACGCGAGATCGGAGGCCGAACGCAGCTCGTAGCCGCCGACCTTGCGGCCGAGGTAGGCCTGCATGTTGGGGAAGACGTAGAAGGCCCCACGCGGCGGGACGCAGGTGACGTTGGGAATCGCCGCCAGACGCTCGAGGACGTAGTCGCGCCGCTTCTCGAACTCTTCCAGCATCCGCCCCACGCACTCCTGCGAGCCCGTGAGCGCCGCGATCGCCGCCGCCTGCGTGATCGAGCACGGGTTGCTGGTCTGCTGTCCCTGCAAGGTCGCCATGGCGCTGATGACGTGCTTCGGGGCGGCCGTGTAGCCGAGCCGCCAGCCGGTCATCGCGTAGGTCTTCGAGAGCGAGCTGATCACGATCGCGTGCGGACGCAGCTCGGGGCACACGTTCAGGATGTGGCGCTGGGTGAAACCGCCGTAGGTGAGCCGCTCGTAGACGTCGTCGGAGATGACGAGCAGGTTGTGACGCTGGATCACCGCGGCCAGCGCGGCCAGCTCGTCGGCATCGTACGCGGCGCCGGCCGGGTTCGACGGGCTGTTGATCAACACGGCGCGCACGCGCGGGCCGATCACCGCCTCGAGCGCCGCCGGCGTGAGCCGGAACCCGTCGCGCTCCTCGGTCTGGATGATGACCGGCTTGGCGCCGGCCAGCACCAGCATGTCGGCGTAGCTGACCCAGAAGGGCGCGGCGATGACGACCTCGTCGCCCTCCTGGAAGAGCGCGAGAAACGCCGTCGCCAGCGAGTGCTTGCCGCCGCAGCTCGCGATGACCTCTTCCGGCGCGTACGTGAGCTCGTTGTCGCGTGCCAGCTTGGCGACGATCGCCTGCTTCAGCGCCGCGGTACCGCCGACCGGCGTGTACTTGGTCTGTCCCGCGGCCATCGCGGCGATCGCCGCGCGCTTGATGTGCTCGGGCGTGTCGAAGTCGGGCTCGCCCGTGCCGAAGTCGACGACGTCCTTGCCCTGCGCGCGCAGCGCGGCCGTCGCCGCGGTCACCGCGAGGGTCGCCGAGGGCTTCACCAGGCCGAGACGGCCGGCGAGCGGAATCGCAGATGCAACCGGGGTACTCATCGTCCCACCTTCTTCAGCAAGCGTCGCAGCACCGGCTCGGGTACCAGTCCTTCGACGTCGCCACCGAGCGACACGACCTCCTTCACGAGACGCGAGCTGGTGTAGAAGTACGACTCGCCCGCCATCATGAAGATGGTTTCGATGTCGGGCTCGAGGTGGCGGTTCATCATGGTCATCTGGAACTCGTACTCGAAATCGGCGACGGCGCGGAGGCCGCGGATGATCACCTTGGCGCCGATGCCGCGCGCGTAGTCGACCAGCAGCCCCGAGAAGCTGTCGGCACGGACGCGCTCTCCGCAATGCCGGAAGACGGTCGCGATCGTGTCGACGCGCTCCTCCGGGGTGAACATCGCGCTGTCCTTGTTGGCATTGAACGCAACCGCGACGATCACCTGATCGAAGACCTGCATGCTGCGCTGGACGATGTCGACATGCCCGTTCGTGATCGGATCGAACGAGCCCGCGTAGACCGCCGTGCGTAGACTGCCGTTTCTACGAGACGCCATCGCTGCGCTCCTCCGCCTCCGCCGCGTGGAAGATCGTGACGCGCGTGTCGCCGTAGCGACGCGTATCGCGATACGCCAGCGTGCCGCCGCGGGACGCGGGCTCCTCGTCACGCCCGTGCTCGACGACGACCCAACCCCCGGCCTCGATCAGCCCCGACTCCTCCAGCGCGACCAGCGTCCGATCGACCCAGCCGCGATGATACGGCGGGTCGAGAAATACGCCGCCGAAGCGCCGCCCAGCCGCCGCCAGCGTCTCGATCGCGCGCGCCGCCGGCGCCACCAGGATCTCGCCCTCGACGCGCGCCGTGGCGAGATTGCTGCGGATCGCGGTTGCGGCAGTACGATCGCTCTCGACGAACACCGCGGCCGCGGCGCCGCGGCTGAGCGCCTCGATGCCGAGCGCGCCGCTCCCCGCGAACAAGTCGAGGACGGCGACTCCTTCCCAGCGATGACGACTCTCGAGCATCGAAAAGATCGACTCCTTCACACGATCGGCCGTCGGCCGGACCGCTCTACCCGGTGGAACGCGCAGGCGCCGCCCACGCGCCGAGCCTGCCACGATACGCATGTCTCGATGATGCTATCGTTTGCAGCGAGGAGGCGGAAGCGGCGCGTCTTAATAGCCCTTCACCCCCGCTGTCGCAAGGAATTCCCGGCCCGAATGGCCCCGCGCGACGCGCCCATTGACTCCTCGCGGGGGCGCTTCTAGAAGCCTGAGACGTCCGTTCGCGAGGAGATCGCACGTGCTCGTCGCACTCGTTCCCGCCAAGCCCCTGTCGCTCGCGAAGACGCGCCTCCGTCCGGCGCTCGACGACGGCGATCGCATCGCCGTCGCCCACGCGATGTTCACCGACGTACTGCAGGCGCTGCTCGGCACGGCATCCGTCGATCGCGTGCTCGTCGTCACCGCGGATCCGCGCCTCGCGGCGCACGCGCGCGCGGCCGGCGCCGGCGTCGTCGATGAGGGCGCGCCGCGTGGCCTGAACGGCGCCGTGGCGCTCGGCACCGCCGTGGCCGCCGAGCAGGGCGCGCAGTCCATCGTGGTCGTCCTCTCGGACGTGCCGCTGGTGCGCGGCACCGACGTCGAGGACATGCTCGGGCGTACGCCGCGACCTGGCATCTGCGTCGTCCCCTCCAAGGAGGGCACCGGGACGAACGCGATCGTCCACCGGCCGCCCGGCATCGTAGCGCCGTGTTTCGGGGGCCGCAGCCTCGAGCGTCATGCCAGCACGGCGGAGCGGCGGCAGGTCGCCTGCACGATCTGGCGCAACCCCCGCATCGCCTTCGACATCGACGAGCCCGGCGATCTCACGACCTTCGCTGCCAGCGCCAGCGCAACCGCGACCTATCGCGAGGCCGTGCGTCTCGGCTTCGCGTCCCAGCCTACTTCTTCTGCCCCATCGCCTGGCCGCAGCAGCTGACCGCGCCGGCACCACCCTTGGTCACGATGACCTGGGCGCCGCAGGTCCCGCAGATGTAGATCTTCCCCAGTTGGTTCGCCATTGCTCGCTTCTCCCCAGTTTGCGTTTCACCGTCCAGTAAAAGCGGGTCCACGGCGCGCGAGAAACGCCCGTACCCCCTCCGCACGATCGGCGCTCGTCTGCAGCAACGCGTAGAGATCCTCCTCGAGTCGCAGCCCTTCCGCCAACGGCAGATCCTGCGCCGCCAGCAGCGCTTCCTTCAAGAGCGCCAGCGCGAGCGGCGCGCCCGTGAGCACCTCCCGCACGAGCGCTGCCGCGGTATCGGCGAAGGCGGTGGCGGGGGCGGTGCGCACCACGAGGCCCCACGCCAGCGCCTCGGCAGCGTCGACGACCCGGCCCGTGAGCACCATGTCGAGCGCTCGAGCGCGGCCGACGACCCGCGGCAGGCGCTGCGTGCCTCCGCAGAACGGCAGCCCGGCGGAAAGCGGCAGGGCGAAGGTCGCCCCGTGCGCGGCGACGCGCAGGTCGCACGCCAACGCCACCTCCAGGCCGATCCCGTGGGCCGTGCCGGCGATCACCGCGATCGTCGGCTTGGGGACGGCGGCGAGCGCCGCTACCGCACGCGCTGCGAGCTGCCGCTCCGCCTCGTCCGCCAGCCGCGCGCCGGCAAGAAACGTCCCCGCTGCGCCCGTGACGGCGAGCGCGCGGACGGCGTCGTCCTGGGCGGCGCGCTCGCAGCCGTCCATCAACTGCTGCGCCAGCGGTGCCGAGAGAGCCGGCGCGTCGAACGCGACCTGGACGACCTCGGCACCGAGTCCGAGACCGGCGGCGCGCGGCGTGCCCGCGGGACTCACGCGCGGCTTCCCCTCACGCCGGCCCGCCGAACGCGACGCGCAGGTCGCGGCGCAGGATCTTGCCGAGCGGGTTCCTCGGGAGTGCCGGGAAGAAGCGCACCACCTCCGGCTTCTTGAAGCTCGCGAGCCGCGCGCGGCAGAACTCGATCAGCTCGTCCTCGGTGACCGTGGCACCGGGGCGCAAGGCGACTGCCGCCGCCACGCGTTGCCCCCATTCGACGTCCGGCACGCCGACCACGGCCGCCTCGTCGACGGCGGGGTGCAGCTGCAAGGTCGCCTCGACCTCGGCCGGCGCGATGTTCTCGCCGCCACGGATGATCATGTCGTCCTTGCGCCCGGCGAGGAAGGCGTAGCCGTCGGCGTCGAGCCATCCCATGTCGCGGGTGTGCAGCCAGCCGTCGGGATCGATGCCGTGCGCCGCGTCGCCGGCGTAGCCCTTCATCACCCGCGGGGTCCGCACGAGCAGCTCGCCGATCTCGCCCGGCGCGAGCGTGTGCCCCGCCTCGTCGACGATCCGCAGCTCGACGTCGGGCAGCGGACGGCCGATCGACGACAGGCGCCGCAGCTTCGCCTCGACCTCGTCGGCCGAGCCGGAGAGACGATGATCGTCGGGGCCGAGGATCGTCAGCGTCGAGGTGGTCTCGGTCTGGCCGAACGCATTCACGAAGCCGACGCTCGGCGGAAACGCGTCGATCGCACGGCGCACGACGGAGACGGGCATGGCAGCCCCGCCGTAGGCGAGGCTCTGCAGGCTCGAGAGGTCGCGTGTACCGAACTCGGGCGCATCGAGCAGCTGCTTCACCATCGTCGGCACGAGGAAGGCGTGGGTCACCCGCTCCTCCTCGACCAGCCGCAGCCACGTCGCCGCGTCGAACTGCCGCATCAGCACGAGGCGGCGTCCGCCGAAGAGCGTCGTCATCACCGCCGTCGCACCGGCGATGTGGTACAGCGGCACGCAGACGAGCGCGGTGCCGCGCGGCGAGCCATCCGCCAGCTCGACCGTGTTGCACACGTAGGTGGTGAAATCGTGGTGACTCAGCAGCACGCCCTTCGGCAGCGCCGTCGTGCCGCTCGTGAACATGAGGATCGTGGTGTCGCTCTCCTCGATCTCGGCCTCCTCGCACTCCGTGGACGTCTGCGCGAGCAGCGCCTCGACCGTCGTGCCGCCGCCCGGCGGGGCCGCGTCGAGCCCGACGACGTGGCGCACCTCCGGCAAATCGGCGAGGAGCGGCGCGACGAGCTTGCCGTAGCGCTGGCCGACGAGCAGCACGCACGCCCGCGCCGTCGCCAGCATGTGGCGCAGCTCCGGCGGCTTCGCCCGGTAGTTCAGCGGCACGAAGACCGCACCGAGCGTCGCGGCGGCGTAGTAGGCCTCGACGTAACGATGCGAGTTGACGTCGAGCGCGGCGATCGCGTCACCGCGCTCGACGCCGAGCGCTGCCAGCGCCGCGGCGAGGCGCCGCACCCGCGCCAGGGTCTCGGCGTAGCTGCGGCGCTCCTGCTCGAAGACGAGGATCTCGTGATCGGGGAGGATGCTCGCCGGGATGCTGAGGAAGTTCGCGGTGTTCACGTCGCCTCCAAAGCGCGGGCCGCGTTCGTCGCCGCGAGCAGGCTCTCGAGCGCGAGGCCGTGCGCCAGCGTGCCGTCGAGGCCGTCGTGGATCGCCCGGCGCGCCGCGGCGACGAGGGACGGCGCGAGCGCCGCGACGGCGGCGGCGAGACGGCCGACCTCGGTCGCGAGCGCCTCGGGCGGGACGACGCGCGTCGCGATGCCGAGTGTCAGCGCCTCGTCGGCGCCCACCCAGCGCCGGCTTAGGGCGACGTCGGCGGCGTGGCCGAGACCGATCGCGCGCGGCAAGGTCTGCGTGCCCCCGACGCCGGGAATCATGCCGAGCCCCGCCTCGGGCAGACGGAAGCGGGCGTCGGCGGTCGCGACACAGAAGTCGGCGAGGAGCGCCATCTCGAGCCCGCCACCGACCGCGTCGCCGTGGACCGCGGCGACGAGCGGCTTGGGAAAGCGCGCGAGGCGTCCGGGAACGTCGCGCGCGAAGCGTGCGCGTCGCGCCGCGAGCGGCGACGGCGCCGTACCGAACTCCCGCAGGTCTCCGCCGCTGCAAAACGCGCGGCCGGCGCCCCGCAGCACGACGACCCGCACGCCCGGATCGTCGGTGGCCGCGGCCAGGGCCGCGTCGAGCGCGTCGCGCATCGCCACGTCGTAGGCATTCAGGCACTCGGGCCGATTCAACGTGATCGTCGCGACCTGGCCCTCGACGTCGTAGCGCACCGCCATCGGACGAACCTCAGTCGGACGACGGCACCGGCTTCGTCTCCTTGAGCTTCATCTCCTGATCGCAGCACGACAGCGCGCCCTGCCCCGGCTTGTTGCAGAGGACCTCCGTCTGACACGTCTCGCACACGTACCGCTTCCCGAGCTGGATCGTCATGGTCGCGCTCCTTGGATTGATGTGGTCACTCGTGCGCCTGCACGACGGCGTGCAGCGTCCCCGAGGCGGTCCGCACCTCGACCGTGGTCCCCGGCGCGAGGTGCTCGCGCCGCACGTACCCGAGCGCCACGGGACGCCCCGCCCGCCACGACCACGTCGCGCTCGTGACGCGGCCGATCTCCTTGTCGCCGGCGACGATCGCGTCGCCCGCGTGTGGCACCTCCGCGGCCTCCACGACGAGCGGCACGAGCTTGCGGTTCACGTGGCCGCGCGCCGTCACGCGCTCCACCACCTCCTGCCCGAGATAGCAGCCCTTGTCGAAGCTGATCGCCCCGGCATACGGCGCCTCGAGCGCAAGCGTGTCCGGACCGACGTCGACGCCGTAGGCGGGAACGCCGCTCTCGATGCGCAACGCCTCGAACGCCGTGAAGCCGGCCGTGGCCACCCCCGAGTCCACGCACGCCGCCCACCACGTGGCAACGTGATCGCGCGCCACCAGGCAGAGCACCCCGCCGTCGCCGGGAGCGGGCAGGCGCACGACACGCACGTCTCCGAACGCCGTCGCGCACACCTCGTGCGCGTACGCCTGGGATGGTGGCGGCGTCATGCCCACTCGCAACAGCGCCGCGTCCGCCTGCGGGCCGAGCAGCGCGCACGCGTGCGTGGCGTCGTCGACGGCCAGCTCGACGTCGTCGGCGACGATGTAGCGGTTCAGCGCCTCGCGGGCGCGCTCGATCGCGCCGCCGCGCGCATCGAGCACGATCGCGTCGGCGAGCGCCAGCACGATGGCGTCCGCCACGATCTTCCCCTGCTCGGTGAGGAGGAGCGCCGCGCAGCCGCTCCCCGGCGCGAGCACCCGGACGTCGTTCGACAGCATGCCCTGCAGGAAATCGACGCGGTCGGCGCCGGTCGCGACGAGCCGTCCGCGAAACGCCCAATCCACGAGCGCCGCCGACTCGCGCAGCGCCCCGTACTCACGCGCGGGATCGTCATACGTCGCCGCGACGGTCCACCCGTCCATGTCGACGGACGCGCCGTCGCGCGCGCCCGCAGCGAGCGCGCTCCGAGGCATGGCACTCGATTAGCAAAGCCCCGAGGGCCAACGCAACGTCGCCTAGCGAGGCGCGGAGCGGAGTCGAATGAATGCGCGATGCCTGGCCGGCTCATGAGGCCACGCCCACCACCCCTCCGCGCTCTCGAGATCTGGCGCGAACTCGAGCGCGACCTCGCCGTCGCCCGTGCTCTGGCGCCACGTTCCCGTGAACGAGCGTCCCCAGATGCTGCCGCTCACGATCGCGCCCTTCCAGGCGAAGCGGAAGGTCAGGCGATCGCCGGCCGACTCGACCTGCTCGATCGGAAAGGCGACGCAGCGACGGTCGTCGAGATCGTTGGCGCGGCCGCCGTACCAGCCGTACTCGTGGCGGCCGCCCGCGAGCTGCGCCGCGACGGACTGGGCGTTGGTCTCGTCTTCGTGGCTCATGGCCGGGGGACGGATTGTAGCCGTCAGCTCGCGGCGGCGAAACGGCCGGTCGTACTTTCCAGCTTGTCGCTCAGGATGCGGGCGAGATTCAGGAACACCGTCGCGGCGATACGCGGATAGCGGCGCTGCAGGCGCTCCAGGAAGCGCTCGTCCACCGCGAGCAGCTCGAGGTCGTCGACGGCGATGATGTCGGCGGTGCGCTGCTGGCGCCGCACGAGGCCCATCTCGCCGAACACGTCGCCGCGATCGAGATGCTGCACCAATCGGCGCTGGCCGTCGGGTCCGGTGATGACGACGTCGGCGCGGCCGCTGACGATGACGTACATCGACTCGCCGGTCTCGCCCTGGCGTACGGCAGCGTCCCCAGCCGGGACCGTCTGCAGCGTCCCGAGCAGCACGGCGATGCGCGCCTGGGCGCGGCGCAGCCCGCGGAAGAGCGGAATCGTCAGGTGCGGGTCCTTGCCGAGCTTCACGAAGAGCAGGTCCCACAAGGTGACGATGCGGGTCTGCGCGAGCAACGCCGGCAGCAGGAAGAGGTTGGTGCCGAGCGCGGCGAGCATGGTTGCGGCCGTGAGCACACCGAAGTCGCGCACCGGCACGAACTCGGAGAGGCGCATCACGAGGAAGCCGCACGTGAGGGCGACGGAGGTGTAGACGATCGGGCGCCCGACCGTGCGCAACGCCGTGGTCAGCGAGCCTTCCTGGTCGTAGGTGAGCTGCAGCTCGCGGTTGAAGCGCACCATGAAGTGGATGGTGTTGTCGACGGCGATCCCGAGGGCGATCGCCGCGATGATGCTGGTGCCGATGTTGAGACTCACGTGGCCCCAGCCGAGGACGCCGAAGAAGAGCACGATCGGCACGACGTTCGGTACCATCGCGATGAAGCCGACCTTCACGGAGAGGAAGAGCAGCGACATCACGATGAAGATCACGATGAGCGCGATGGTGATGCTCTTCACCTGCCCCCACACGACGTCGTCGGTGGTCCCGTTCAACAGCACGATGTTGCCGGTGACCAGTGGCTGGGTGTCGGGCGGGAAGTTCTTCTCGCCGAAGTCACGGATCTGATCGACCGCGGCCGCGATCTGGCGGGAGCGCTCGAAGCGGGTGCGGACGAGGATGTTGGTCTGCGCGAAGTCCTTGGTGATCACCGAGCGGAAGGCGCCGGGATTCTGCTTGACGAAGAGCAGCACCTCGTCGACACGCCGGGGATCCTCCCAGAAGCTCTTCACCGTCGACGGGTCGATCGGATTGCCCTCGTCGTCGAGGATGACGTCGCCGCTCGAGCGCAACCCGCGGTCGAGCAGGTCGAGATAGTCCACGATCGAGACGCTGCGCGTGATGCCGGGAATGGTATCGATGAAGCGCTCGAGATCGCGCACCCGGCGCAGCGACTCCATGCTCAGCATCGTGCCGGGTTTCTCGGGCGTCCCAAGCACGACGTAGAACGGCAGCGCGCCCGCGACGCGGTCGTTGATCGCCTCGTGCGAACGGACGATCGGCGAGTCGGGAGTGAAGTAGGAGAGGAAGTTGGTGTCCGCCTCGATGCGCGGCAGCGCCGCCAGGGACGCGGCCACGAGCACGCCGGCGCCGACGAAGATGGCCATGCGGTGGCGGATGTCGAGGCGGGCGATCCGCGCCAGGATCTTCGGCAGGCGGCCGCGTTCGCCCTCGCCGCTCGTGGGATGGCGGTAGCGACGCTCCGGCAGGATCAGGATCAACGCCGGCACGAGCGTCATCGCGAGGACAAAGAGGATGATGATGCCGATCACCGCGAACAGTCCGAGCGAGCGCACCGCCTGGATGGCGTTCAGCATCAGGGCCGAGAAGCCGATCACCGTCGAGATGGCGGAGACCAGCACCGGCAGGCCGGCTTGCTGCAAGGCGCCGTAGACCGGCTCGCCGGGCGTCGTCGGAGATTCGAGCTCGAGATAGTAGCGCGCCACGACGTGCGTTGCGTACGAGCTGCCGATGACGATGAGCAGCGACGGCAGCACGAGCGTCCCGAGGGAGATGGGCTCGCCGAGCCACCCCATGATGCCCATCGTCCAGACGACGCCGACCAGCACGCAGAGGAGCGGCAGCACGACGCCGCGCCGCGTGCGGAACGAGAAGAAGAGCACGAGCACCACGAGCGCAAGACTCGCGGGGGTGAGCGATGCCAGATCGGTCCGCATGAGCGCGAGCGCGTTCACTTTGATGTGCGACAGACCCGTGAGGTACAGCTTCTCCGGCCCCGAGGCCCCGACCTCCGCGACGAGCCGCTCGAGCTCGCCGTCGATGCGTCGCGCGCTGACGTCGTCATGTGCGTCGTCGGCGAGGAAGATGTTGACGGCGGCGCCGCGGCTATCGGGCGCGATCAGGTTGCCGGCGAAGAGCGGGTTGTCCTTGATGCGCCCCCGCAGCGCCTCGCGCGCGGCCGGCGTGTCCGGGATCTTGGGGATCAGCAGCGGCGGGTTCAACACGTCCGCGATCGGATCGTGGACGTTCGTCAAGCTGATGACGCTGGCGATACCGTTGATCGCGGCCGCGCGTTGCGTCAGCGTGCTGATCTTCTGCAGGGTCTCGGGCGCGAGGACGTCGTCGGCGACGATGCCGATGATATCCACCTCGTCGGCACCGAAGCGCTCGACGACCTCGTCATATCGTTGCTTCGCCGGATCGCCGCGCGGCAGCAGCGTGGTGACCGAGCTGTCGACGCGCAAACGGAGCGCGCCGAGCCCGAGAACGATCGTCGCGCCCGCCACCACCGCCACGACCAACCACGGCGCGCGAACGATCGCCCGGTAGGCCGCATTCATCGTCGCGCGAGTCTCCGCTACCGGGCCACGAAACTCAAGACCCATCGCCCTCGCCACGCGCTTCCGCTAGACAGGCGGGGCAGAAGGAGCACGGCCATGGACCTGAGCGACGTCCTCTACGAAAAGCGCGACGGCACGGCGTGGATCACCATCAACCGCCCCGAGCGTCGCAACGCGTTTCGCTCCCGCACGGTGCGCGATCTGATCGCGTGCTTTCGCGACGCGGCGCACGATCGCGACGTCGGCGTCGCCGTGCTCACCGGCGCCGGCGACAAGGCGTTCTGCAGCGGCGGCGACCAGAAGGAGCGCGCCGAGACCGGCTACGAGGAGCTCGAGGTCACGACGCTCCATACGCTCATCCGCAACATTCCGAAGCCGGTGATCGCCATGGTGAACGGCTTCGCGATCGGCGGCGGCCACGTACTGCACGTCCTCTGTGACCTCTCGATCGCCGCCGACACGGCGATCTTTGGACAGACCGGCCCGCGCGTCGGCAGCGTCGATCCCGGCTTCGGCACGGCGTATCTGGCGCGCGTCGTCGGCGAGAAGAAGGCGCGCGAGATCTGGTACCTGTGCCGGCAGTACTCGGCGGCCGAGGCGCTGGCGATGGGCCTCGTCAACAAGGTCGTGCCGGCGGCCGAGCTGCGCCGCGAGGTCGAGACGTGGTGCGCCGAGCTGCTCGCGAAGAGCCCGACCGCGCTCAAGCTCGCCAAGGTCTCCTTCAATGCCGATACCGATCACATCCACGGCATCGGGAGTCTCGGGTTCGCGGCGCTCGAGCTCTACTACGACACCGACGAGGCGAAAGAGGGCGCGCGGGCGTTCAACGAGAAGCGCGCGCCGAATTTCCGCGCGCATCGCTCGTAGCAGGGATTTCGAGCGCCACCAGCGACAAGTGTGGCGCCGGCCGCCGGCGCGCTCAGACGGCGATCAGGACGTCGTCGCCCTCGACCTTGACCGGATACGCCTGCACCTTGCAGGCGGCGTCGTCGGTGTTGACGCCGGTGCACACGTCGTACCGCCACTCGTGCCAGGGACACGTCACGACCGTCCCTTCGAGCTCCCCTTCCCCCAGCGGCCCGCCCTGGTGCGGGCAGGTATCGTCGATCGCATAGAACGTCCCGTCGCAGTTGAAGAGCGCAATCGGCTTGTCGGCGACCTCGACGGTCGTTCCCGTCCCGGGCGGAACCTCACCCGTTTTCGCGACCTTCACGAACTCGGCCATGGCGCCTCCCGTCGACGCGCGCCGCTCAGCGCTTGCCGTCGATCTCCTCGTACATCTCGATCTGCGGCGGGCCGTCGAGCATCGGGCCGATCGCCGAGAACAGCGTGGCCATCTGCGGGCTCTGCGAGTGCGCGTCGAGACCGGCGCGATCGGCGTAACGCTCGTAGAACAGGAACGTCGTCGGATCCTTGCGCGCGCGGTGCAGCACGTACGTGAGCGTCGTGTGCTCGGCGCTCTTCACGTGCTCGATCATGACGCGACAGGCGCGCTCGAAGTCCGCTTCCTTGCCGGATTGCACCTTCAGCTTCGCGACTACGGTAACCATGGCGGGCCGTCCTTCTCGTGAGGGGTGACGCCGTCGCGCGGCGCGACGACTGCTTGACGCGTATGCGGGGCGTACAGTAACCGCGGCCTCGGAGCATTGCAATATTGCCGCCGCCATCGAGTGACTCGATCGAGCTCGTCGCCGTCCAGGCGTTCATGCAGCTCGAGGACTACCTCGACGGCGACGCGTTCCAGGCGAAGATCGCGGCGCTCGGCGAACGCGTCGCCGCGGCCCGTGAGCGCGACGCCGGCGGCGACTTCCGCCATCCGGCGCTCGTCGTCTTCCCCGAGCACATCGGCACTTTCCTCTCCGCTGCCGGCTACGCCGATCTCGTCCGCCCCGGCGACGACGTCGACGCGCTCCTCCGCCGCGTCGTCCTGCGCCGCCCGCTGCGTCTGCTCGGCTCGATGCTGCGCCACCGCACCGCATCGCCCGCGGCGGCCGTGCTGCTCGCCGAGAGCGCGAAGATGCAGCGCATCTATCGCGCCGCATTCGCGGCCGTGGCGCGGCGCCTCGGCGCGACGGTGGTCGCCGGCAGCATCATCCTTCCGGACGCCGCCGGCGACCCCGAGACCGAGCCGTTCCGCGCCCGCGACTCCCGCCTCTACAACCTGTCCTACACCTTCGGCCCCGACGGAGGCTGTGCTGGCGTGACGCGCAAGGTGCACCTCGTCCCCACCCTCGAGGACACCCTGCCGCTCACCCCGGGCGACGCCGACGCGCTGCGCCCGATCGACACCGCGTGCGGCCGGGTCGGCGTCCTCATCTGCTACGACGGCTTCGCCGAGCCGCACACCGAGCACGAGCCGCGCTTCCAACCCCTGGGCGCCCGCCTCGCCGCCAGCGGCGTCGAGATCGTCGCGCAGCCCTCCGCCAACCCGTGGCCCTGGAACGAGCGCTGGGTCTTCTGCGCCCCGGGTGAGCGCCAGCTACGGCGCGAGCAATGGCTGGGCGAGGGCCTCTTCCAGCAGCTGCCAACCATGCCGGGCGTCCACTACGCCGTGAACCCGCAGCTCATCGGCGACCTGCTCGGGACGCGCTTCGACGGGCGGTCGTACATCTTCGCTCGCGATGGGCGCGGTGTGACGACGATCGTCGCGGCGGCCGAGCGGGATGAACTCGACGCGGCGAGCGAGCAGGTCGTCGTTGCGCGCGTGCCGGCCATCGTGCGGGCGGGAGCGCGCGTGGCGTCGGGGTGACTGCGGGGTCCTGGCTTCGCCGAATCCGTGAAACGGGATGCCCTGGGCCGTGAAGCGCGGGGTGGCTCCGCGCGAAGATCGCTCGCAGTCACGGTGACCGAGTGCATCCGTGTCGACCGCGCGACGTCTTCGCGCAGTTGCACTTCTCGCTCTTTATGCGCGCTCCGCCACCCCGCGCTCCCCGGCCCTGTACTCACGCTACACGTAGTCGGAGCTGAGGATGACGCAACGCCTGACGCACTGACGCTCCCAGAGCGCCGGCGTTCACGCCGCGCGCTTTGCGCGCGGGCGTGGAACGGCACAGTCGGTCATCGCGGCCTGGCGTGCAGGGGCAACGCCCCAGATTGATCAGAGCGTTTGTGGGTCACGACCACGCGTGGCGGAAGTACAGGGCCGGGAGGCGTGGGGTGGCGGAGCGCGCATAAAGAGCGAGAGGTGCAACTGCGCGAAGACGCCGCGCGGTCGACACGGATGCAATCGGTCACCGTGACTGCGAGCGATCTTCGCGCGGAGCCAACCCACGCCTCCCGGCCCAGGGCATCCCGTCGCACTGATTCGGCGGAGCCAGGAGCACTGCCCCGCGAATGCTAGAAACAAGAAGGGCGGCGCTCCCACCCCCGGAAGCGCCGCCCCCGACCGTTGCGTACCCCCGCGTCAGGCCGCTTCGGACTTCTCCAGCTTGAAGGACTTGATCTTCCGCATGAGCGTGTTGCGGCCGATGCCGAGGCGGCGGGCCGCAAGGCTCTGGTTCCAGTTG
>Ga0157379_10001938_pt1 | contig 17113 bp, 7 predicted proteins | sample S25metaG_FD_121802 | JGI IMG/M metagenome (GOLD analysis project Ga0157379, IMG submission 121802) | Switchgrass rhizosphere microbial communities from Kellogg Biological Station, Michigan, USA - S2-5 metaG | ecosystem: Host-associated > Plants > Roots > Rhizosphere > Soil | place: USA: Michigan... | reverse complement strand
GGGGTGACGGTGTCGGCGAGTCCCCCGGTCTCCCGTACGACGGGCACCGTGCCGTAGCGCATGCTCATCATCTGGTTGAGCCCGCACGGCTCGTAGCGCGAGGGCATGAGGAAGAAGTCGGCCCCGGCCTCGATCCGGTGCGCGAGCGGATCGTTGAACTCCGCGCGGAACGCGATCTGCCGCGGCTTCCGCCGCGCCCACTCGCGGAAAAGGGCCTCGAAGCGAGCGCTGCCCCGGCCGAGCACCGCCCACGCCGCGGGACGCTCGAAGAGCCGCTCGGCCGCCTGCTCCACGAGATCGAATCCCTTCTGCTCGACGAGCCGCGCGATGATGCCGACGAGCGGCGCGTCGTCCCGCTGGTCGAGCGCCAGCTCCTCGAGGAGCGCGGCCTTGCACACGCCCTTCCCATCCAGCGACTCGGCGTCGTAGCGCGCGGCGATGGCGCGGTCGGTCCTCGGATTCCACTCCTTCACGTCGATGCCGTTCAGGATCCCGGTGAGATCGGCGTGCCGCGCGTTCAGCACGCCCTGGAGCCCGAACCCGAGCTCCTCCGACGACTGGATCTCCTCGGCGTACCGCTCGCTCACCGTCGTGAGCCGGTCCGCGAACTGGATCCCCGCCTTGAGCACGTTCATCTTTCCCCAGAACTCGAACGGCGAGAGCGGATAGAAGAAGCGCTCCGGCAACCCCGCGATCGCCATGGCCTCCGGGGCGTACACGCCCTGGTACCCGAGGTTGTGGATGGAGAGGATCGTGGCGGTCATCTGGAAGAAGGGATCGCTCGCGTAGAGGGTCTTCAGGTACGCGGGCACGAGCGCGGTCTGGTGGTCGTTGGCGTGGATCACGTCCGGGACGTACGCCGTCGCGCGCATCGCCTCGAGGGAGCCGCGCGAGAGGAACGTGAACCGCGCGGCGTTGTCGGCGAACTCCTCGCCCGTCGAGGGATCGCCGTAGATGCCGCGGCGCCCGAAGTAGGTCTCGTTCGCGAGGAAGAAGTGATGGAGATGCGCCGGGTAGGGCCCGTTCCTGAGCTTGTAGACGAGCCCCGGCTGATCCTCGCCGGACACCGGCACGTCGATCTTCGCCACGAGCTCGAGATCGCTCCCGGGAGGAAGCTCGAGATCGGCGTAGCGTGGGAGAAACACGGCGACCGAGCAGCCGAGATCGGCGACGGCGCGACTCAACGCGCCCGCGACGTCTCCCAGGCCGCCCACCTTCGCGAACGGCGTGCACTCGGGCGCGAGGATCGCCGCGCGGAATCGCTGCGCCATCAGGCTCGAAGCCCCCTCAGGTACTCCGCCGACTCTTCAGGCGCGGTCGGGTTGATGTGGAAGCCGCTCCCCCACTCGAATCCGGCCGCCGGCGTCCGCTTGGGCATGATCTCGAGGTGCCAGTGGTACGAGTCGCGCTCGCCCGTGGACCAGGGGGCGGTGTGGAGCACGAAGTTGTAGTGGGGATGATCGAGAGCGCGCCGGATGCGTCCCAGGGTCTCCTTCAGGATGGACGCGAACGCCTTGAGATCCTCGGGCTCCGCGTCCTCGTAGCCCGCACGGTGGCGGCGCGGGAGGATCCACGTCTCGAACGGAAAGCGCGGGGCGTAGGGCTCGATCGCGAGGAAGCGGTCGGTCTCCAGCACGACGCGCCGCCCGTCCTTTCGCTCGTGGTCGATCATGTCGCAGAACACGCAGCGCTCCTTGGCCTCCCAGTGGGCGCGGCTCCCCTCGAGCTCTTCCATGACGACTCGCGGGACGATGGGGGTCGCGATGAGCTGGGAGTGCCCGTGCTCGAGCGACGCCCCCGCCTTGCGACCTGCGTTCTTGAAGACGAGCACGTACTGGAGCCGGGTGTCGCGCTTGAGATCGAGGATCCGCTCGCGGTAGGCCCCGAGCACGCGCTCGATCTGCTCGACCGGAAGCTCGCTCAGGTCTTTCTCGTGCTCCGGCGATTCCACGATCACCTCGTGCGCGCCCACGCCGCTCATCCGGTCGTAGAGCCCGTCGCCGCGCCGCTCCAGCGTCTCTTCGACACGAAGCGCGGGGAACTTGTTCGGAAAGACGCGCGTCGTCCATCCGGGCTCGTTCGGCGCGCCGTGGTCGCGGAAGGCCAGGATCTCGGGAGGCGTGTGCGCCTCGTGGCCGGGGCAGAACGGGCAGCGCTCGCGGCCGCCGTTTGGCCCGGGCGCGTCGGCATCCTCGAAGTCGGACGGACGAAGTCTGCGTTCGGAGGAGAGGATGATCCAGCGGCCAACGACGGGGTCTTTGCGAAGCTCGCGCATGAGCCGGTCAGTCTATCAGCTTCCGCCCTTGTCGAGCACGCGGAACGCGCCCGTGTAGCCGCTCTCGACCGCGCGCTCCTTGAGCGCCTGTGCATCCTCCTCGCGCACGAAGCCGCCGAGACGGACCTTCACGAGATCGCCGTCCTTGAAGAGGACGGACGACACGCCGAGCTTCTGCGAGGCCGCGCGCGCCACGCGCTCGGCCTGCGAGCGATCGGGACTCGCGAAGATCTGCACGCGCCAGACCGCGGCTCCGGTGGGTGGTGCGCTCGGCTCGCTCGAGGGCGGGACGTCGGTCGCGGGCGGGATGGTCGATTGCGGCGCGGTGGAGGGCGCCTCCGCCGCCTTTGGCGCGGCCGTGGTCGTCGGCGCAACCGTGACCGGCAGCGGCTTGGCGTCCGGGTTGAGCGGCTGCTCCACGATCGGCGCCGCGCTCGATCCCGCGACCGGGTCCGGAATCGAGGCCAGCTCGTCTGGCGTGATCACCTCGCTCTCTTCGAGACGCGGCGAGGGAACGGGGGCCTGGGCCGGAGCGGTCGACTCGGGCGCGGGCGGGGACGTCGGCGAGGAGGCGCTCGGTGGTGCGGACGGGGGCGCCGGCTGCGGCGCCTGGGCGTGGGCGCACCCCAGGAGCGCCGTCAGGGCGAATACGGCGGCCCTAGAGGAGCGCGGACCCATCGGCCTCCCTCCGGAGCCTCTCCACGAGCGCGCGCACGTCCTGCGCCCGTTCCCGCGGGCAGACCAGGGTGACGTCCCCCGTCCGCACGATGACGAGGTCCCGCACTCCGACCGCGGCCACGATCCCCTCGTCCGCGAACACCACGCTCCCGGCGACGTCCTCGAGGAGGGCCCGCCCGCGCACCGTGTTCCCCGAGGCGTCCTCGGCGGCCCCGCCCAGAGCGGCCCAGGAGCCGAGGTCGTCCCATCCGAAGCGCGCCGGCAGGACGAGCGCGTTCCGGGTGCGCTCCATGACGGAGTAGTCGATCGAGATGGACGGCACCGCGGCGTAGTAGCGCTCGAGCGCCTGCTCCGCGCCGGACTCGCCCGGCCTGGGCATTCCCTCGAGGGCGGAGGCGATCTGGGGGGCGTGCGCCCGGATCTCCTTCAGCATGACCTCGGGCGTGAAAACGAACATCCCCGCGTTCCAGAGATGCCCGGCCGCGACGTATCGACCGGCCGTATCGCGATCGGGCTTCTCGCGGAATGCCGCCACGCGGCGCGCGCGCGACCCCACGGACTCCCCTGCCTCGATGTACCCGTACCCCGTTTCGGGACGCGTCGCCGGGATGCCGATCACGACGATGGCGCTCCGCTCGAGCGCGATCTGCGCCGCCTCCTCGAGATCCTTCCGGAACGCCTCCGCCGGTTCGATGCGGTGATCCGATGGCAACACCACGGCCACGGCATCGGCTCCCGATCCGTGCAGCCACCAGGATGCGAGCGCGATCGCGGGCGCCGTGTTCTTCCCCATGGGCTCGCCCACCACCTGGAGCTCCGGCACCTCCGGCACTGCGGAGCGAACCGCCGGCGCGAGATCGCGCGCGGTGAGGATCCACGCCGAGGACGCGGGCGCCAAAGGCTCGAGACGCGCGAGCGTGTCCGCGAGCATCGATCGCTCGGAGAGGAGCGGGAGGAGCTGTTTCGGACGCGCGCGCCGGGAGAGGGGCCAGAAGCGCTCGCCGCGGCCGCCGGCCAGGATCACGGGATAGAGCCGCATGGTCCTCCTAGTATGCGCCGCGCGCCGAGAGCACCGCGGGAATCGTGAGCACGAGGATCTTAATGTCGAGCGGGAGCGAGTAGCGCTCGACGTACTCGATGTCGAGACGCATCCACTCGTCGAACGAGAGGTCGCTCCGGCCCCGGATCTGCCAGAGACACGTGAGCCCCGGTCGCACGGAGAGGCGCCTCAGCATCCACGGCTCGTACTTCTCAACCTCTTCGGGAAAGGGCGGCCGCGGCCCCACGAGGCTCATGTCCCCCACGAGCACGTGCCAAAGCTGTGGCAGCTCGTCGAGTGACGCCTTGCGGATGACCTTCCCCACGCGCGTCACGCGCGGATCGTTGTGCAGCTTGAACGCCGGCCCTTCCGCCTGGTTCAGATGGAGAAGGAGCCCGCGCAATTCCTCCGCGCCGACCTGCATGGAGCGGAGTTTGAGAAACGTGAACTTCCGTCCTCCGCGCCCCACGCGAATGGCGCGATGGAAGACGGGACCGGGCGAGTCGAGCTTGATGGCGATCGCGGCGACGAGGATGATCGGCAGCGCAATCGGAGCGAGAAGCAGGGTCAGCGCGACGTCGAGGACCCGCTTTCCGCCGCGACGATACAGGCTCACGGGCCGCACTGTAGCATAGGAACGGGGCCCCGGCAGCGTATGCCGGGGCCCCGTCGGGTCGGTCTGCGCGGTTCGGGCTACTTGAGGATCGTGATCGCCTTCGCCTCCGTCCCCTCGACCGTCTGGATCTTCACGTAGTAGACGCCCGACGCGAGCCTGTTCCCCATCGTGTCGCGACCGTCTATTTGGATGTCGTGATAGCCGGCGGCGGCGGACGTTTGGTCCATGAGCGTCTTGACTAGGCGGCCGTGCAAGTCGAAGAGCTGGACCTTCGCGACTCCCGACCGGGTCGTGGAGAACGTCAGCACAGCTGACGGATTGAGCGGATTCGGGCTGATGCTGGCGTTGTTGCCGCCACTGCCAGCCTTCACGGTCAGATCCAGGTTCGTCGCGCAGATCGGCGCGAAACTGTACAGGCTCCCCTCGATCGCAACGTTCACTACCTGCGTGCCTTGGAGGCTGGCGAACAGGACTTGGAGGTTCGCTTTGCTGAAGCAAACGCTGATCTCATCGATCCCGTCATTGTTCTTGTCCCCACCGAGAGCCGCTTTGGTGGACAGAGCGGGAATCCTGACTCCCTGATAGACCATGCTCATGGCGGACGGATCCACGTCCTGGATGGCGAAGCTGCCGTTCACCGGCTGAAGCTGGATGCAGGTCTGAGGCTTCCCGGAGTTGAGCGCGACCTTTGTGTTGCCGCCTTGGGCAAACGCTAGTGCATCGGCACATCGGTTCGACATCAAGGCGGTCACGCTTGCGTCGTCGAAAAGGCCACACGGATTCGTGACCCGAAGGGTCACGAGGTAACCACCAGGAGATGTGTAGGTATGACTGGAGGTCGACCCGCTCCCAGTCGTTCCGTCCCCGAAGTCCCAGGCATACGTCAGTTCGCCGCCATCCGGATCCGACGAGGCAGTCCCGTTGAACCCCACGGGGATTCCGACCAGCCCGTTGTAGGGGCCGCCGGCGTTTGCGGTCGGGGTCCGGCACACGTCGAGAACCGTCACGTAGAAGAATGCCAGGCCGTTTAGAGTTCCGTCGCTGGCATTCACGGCACAAGAGTAAATCCCAGCATCCGCGAATCCCGGCTCGAGGTGGATATTCCCGGTTGTCGGGCTCGTGGTGGTGACTGTCATGAAGAGGGGGCCGGCCCGCTTCGAGAAGGTGAGTGGCGTGTTGTCGGGATCGGACCCTGTGACCGTCTGGTCGGCCACTTCCCCCGCGCTCACCGTCATATCCGAGATCGGATTGACGACCGGCGCGCCACCTCCTTGCGTCACGAAGATCGAGAAGGACGCGCTGCCGATGGTCGTACCGTTGCTCGCGATCACCGTCGCGAAGTAGCTGCCCAGGTCCGCGAGGGTGGGGGCCAGGTGGACGTTGCACGTCGTCGGACCGGTCGTGGTCACGGTCATGAATGCCGGGCTGCTCGCGGACTTCGTGAACGTCAGCGGCAGGCCGTTTGGATCGGCCCCGGTGACGGTGCGATCCAGCGTCCCGATCGCCGCAACGGTCATGTTGCCCGGGTTCAGGACGACCGGGGCGCCCTCATTGGAAATCACCACGATCGAGAACGACTTGGTGTCGCTCAGAAACGGCTCGCCGTCATCCGTAGCGCGGACGGTCACCGGGTACGTCCCGAACAGGGTCGGTGTCCAGACGAAATGGCCGAACGTACTGATCGTCGCTCCGGCCGGAGCTCCGGGGTCGAGGGAGTAGGTGATGATGTTGGCCGGAAGATCGGCATCCGTGGCGACCACGTCGAAGCTGAGTGTGTTCCCAACGATGACGGTCTTGTCCGTGATCGGGGCGAGCACCGGCGCCTGGTTCAGGTCGAGTACGGCGACCTGGAACGTCTCGCAGTCGGACTGCTGAGGCGTCCCGTCGTCGAACGCGCAAACCGTTACGGGATAAGCGCCGGGACCTTGCGCCTCCGTCGGGCACCAGCTGAACTGACCCCCGGTCGTGATCGACGCGCCCGCCGGTACGATGCCGAAGAGGGAGAATGTGGCCGGGCCGCCGTCCGCGGTTGTCGCCGTGGCCGTGAAGGTGAGGCACTCCCCTTCGTTGACCGTCTTGTTCCCGATCGGCGCGAGGACCGGCGGGGGAACCTGGGTGGGGAACGGGGCCAGTCCGTCCGCATCGGACCAGTCGGAGCCACCGCCCGGTCCGCTCAGCTTGTAGGTGTTGTCGAAGTCATGGCCGAAGCAGCCTCCTTGGCCGGTTCCGAACGAGGTGAAGTCCGCGGATCCCAACACCAGATCCACGATGTCCACCCGCGGATGACCGGCCAGACCGGTGATGGTCAGCGACGCTACCCGGTACGTGCCCGGCGGGAGCGTCTCCTGCATTCCGAACCCGTTCTTGTACCGACCGTCCCCCGGATTGAACTCGCCGAACGCGACGTTCCCCAAGTTGTTGATGAACCCGCTGTACGAAACCGCGCCGCCGGTCGGGGACTGAAGGTTGACAACGTAGGAGTTGATCCCAAGCGGCATGCTGCCGCCGACGTCGCAGGCGGCCGGCGAGCCGTCCCGGTTGTGATTGGTGATGATCCAGACGTCAACCGTCGTCGGAGTGCCATTCGGTGCGAGCTGGTCGCCGGCGTCGTGCACTCCGTTGCCGTTGGCATCGAGATACATGTACTGGCCCCTTGCCGCCGGCGCAGCGACGACGAGTGCAGCCAGGGTCAAGGCTGCGAGGATTCGATTGGAGATCATGGTTGCCCCCTGAAACGACCGGCTTGCCGGCTTGTCCTTGCCTTGCCTCCAATGGGGACGTGGGGCGCGGTTCACCTCACAAAACAAACGGGGTCCCGCCAGGAGCGGCGGGGACCCCGACTCGGTTCTAAAGGTTTCCGAGCATCACGAACTCCAGGCAGGAGCCCGGGTGACCGACATCCCCCGGGAGCGTCCCACCGGTTTCAAACTGTAGCGCAGACCGTCTCACCCGGACTACTTGAGAATCGTGACCGCCTTGCGCTCCTCGTCGGCGCCCGCGCGGATTCGGACGAAGTAGACGCCCGAGCTGAGCCTCGCTCCGCTGGCGTCCGTGCCGTCGATCCTCACGTCGTGATATCCCGCCGCCGCATCGCTCTCATCCCGCAGCGTCCGCGCGAGTCGCCCATGCACGTCGAAGAGCTGGACGAGCACCGGGCCGCGCTCTCGGGTGGCGAACGTCAACACGGCGGACGGATTGAGCGGATTCGGGCTGATGCTGACGGCCAGGTTGTTTCCGCCACCGCCTGCCTTGATCGTGAGCGTTAACGTCGTGCAGAACTGCCCTTCTCCCAGAACGTCGCCCCGCAGGACCACCGTCAGCTGCTGGGTCCCGGTCACAGCCGAGAAGAGCTGCTGGAGGTCCTCCTTGCGGAAGCAGGCCGCGATCTCGTCGACTCCGTCGTTGTTCCGATCGCTGCTCAGCGAGGTCTTGCTCCCAAGGGCATGGATCTCTGTGACCGAACCGGTCCCATCCGATTGCATGACGATCGAGGACAGGTCGACGCTTTCGATGGCGAAGGCGTCATTCACCGGCTGAATCTGCACGCACGCCGAAGGCTTTCCGCTCCCCAGATTGATCGACTTGTTGCCGCCGGTCGTGAAGGCGGATGCGACGGCGCAGCCGGTTCCCACGGTGACGGTCGTCGTCTCCTCATCGTCGAGCCCGCACGGATTCCTCACCCGAAGAGTCACGATGTACACGCCCGCGGCCTGGTAGGTATGACTCGGAGTCGCGCCTGTACCGGTCACCCCGTCGCCGAAGTCCCATTCGTAGGTCAGCGCTCCTCCGTCGGAATCGGCTGAGCCGGTACCGTCGAACAGGATGGGGATGTTCACGGATCCCACGTACGGCCCGCCCGCGTCGGCCACCGGTACGATGCACACGTTCGTGACCGTGATCGTGAACGACCTTTCGTCAAAGAGCGCCCCGTTGCTGGCGCGAACGGTGCCGGTGTAAGAGCCGGCATCCGCGAACCCAGGCTCGAGGTGGACGTTCCCCGTGGTCGGACCCGTCGTGCTCACGGTCATGAAGGGCGGACCCGAGGTCTTCGTGAACGTGACCGGCGCGTTGTCTGGGTCGGTTCCGTGGACCGTCTGGTCGGCCATCGCGCCCTCAGCGACCGTCATGTTCGCGATCGGTTGGAGGACCGGCTGGGCCCCGTTCGGAATCACGGTGACCGTGAACGTCTTCTGGTCGGACAGGCTGGGCGTGCCTCCGTCGCTCACTGCCACCGTAACGGGCTGGGTCCCCACGTCGGCTGGTCCCGGTGCCAGGTGAACGTTGCCGGCGGTGGTGACCGTGACGAACGCCGGTCCCGATATCTTGGTGAACGTCAGTGTGACTCCTACACACACGTCCGTCGCAGAAAGCGTCTGATCCGCCACGGATCCTGCCGTCACCGTCATGTCCGCGGGCTGGCTCAGGACCGGAGGCTGGTTCGACAAGGGCACGATGACCGTGATGGCCTCGAAATCACTGAGCGGCGGCGAACCGTTGTCGGTGACCCGGATCGTGAATGGGAAGGCGCCGCCGCTGGAGGGCGTCCAGCTGAAGACGCCCGACACCGCGCCGATCGTCGCCCCCGGGGGAGCGCCAGGATCGATCGAAAAGGTCCGCGTGTTTGCGGGCAGGTCCGGATCGGTCGACGTCGCCGTAAAGGTGACGAGCGAGCCGGGACCGCAGGCCGTCTTGTCCCCGATCGGAGCGAGCACTGGCGCCAGGTTCACTTCGAGGACAGTGACGGCGAACGTGGCCGAGGTCACCAGCACGCCGTCCGAGCAGTTGATCGTGATTGCATACAGGCCCGGCCCCTGCGCCTCGGTCGGACACCACGAGAACTGTCCCCCAGCCGTGATCGACGCTCCGGCCGGCGCACCGGCCCCAAGGGAGAACGTGAGCGTCCCTCCGCCCGCCGACGTGGCCGTGACCGTGAAGATGAGGCAATCGCCCTCGTTCACCGTCTTGTTCCCCGGATTCGTGATGACCGGCGGTCCCGTCTCTCCCTGACTCACGAAGACCGCGAAGGATTTTGCGTCGCTCAGAGCGGGCGCGCCGTTGTCGGTCACGCGGACGGTGATCAGGTAGTTGCCCGGGGCCTGGTTGAAGGTCGGAGTCCAGCCGAAGGTGCCCCCCGACGTGATCGTCGCGCCGGCAGGCGCCCCCGGATCGAGGGAGAAGGTCAATGTGTTGACGGGCAGGTCGGCGTCCGTGGCGGTCGCCGTGAAGGCGAGCGTGTTGCCCGCGTTGACCGTCTTATTGGTGATGGGGGCTAGAACCGGCGCCAGATTCGTTTCGACGACCGTGACCTGAATCGTCTCGGAGTCGCTCGCGGGTGGCGATCCGTCCTCGGTCACGCGGATCGTGATCGGATACCCGCCAGGGCCCTGCGCTTCCGTCGGACACCAGTTGAACTGGCCGGCCGGCGTGATCGTCGCGCCTGTGGGCGCGCCCGGATCCAGGGAAAAGACCAGCGCGCCGCCGTGCGCCCCCGTGGCCGTCGCCGTGAAAGTAAGGCAGCTCACCTCGCTCACGGTCTTGTTGCCGATCGGCGACAGGACCGGAGGGCCGCCTCCTTCGGTGGGGCCCAGACCGTCCACGTCGAACCAGTCCGACCCGCCGCCGGCGCCGGCGAGCTTGTACGTGTTGTCAAAATCGCTACCGACGCAACCGCCAGCGCCCGTCCCGAAGCTGGTGAAATCGGACGAGGCGGGGATCAGGTCCACGATGTTGACAAGAGCGCCACCCGTCGCCGTCACCGTCAGGTGCGCCAGCTTGTAGAGCCCCTCAGGCACCGGGGTCTGCGCGCCGAAGCCGTTCTTGTACCTGCCGTCTCCGGCGTTGATCTCGCCGAAGTTCGTGGAGAACGCCGCCCCCATGTCGTTGCTGAAGGCACTGTAGGTGACGTTCGTCCCGGAGAGGTTGATGACGTAGGAGTTGATCGTGAGCGGCGAGACACCGTCAGCGTCGCAGGTGGCCGGACTCCCGTCTCGGTTGTGGTTCGTATTCAGGTAGACGTTGACGGTGTTCGAGCCCGAAGAGAGGTGATCGGCCGTCGTGCGAACCCCGTCGCCGTTCGTGTCGAGGAACATGTACTGCGCTGCGGCGGGCGTGGCCATGGACGCAAGCGCAGCCATGAAGAGCAAAGCTGAGACTGCCCGGTTCGAGATCATGGCGTCCTCCTGAGAACGACCATCCATGGGCGAGGCCCCGGGGGCCGAAACCCCCGGGCACCCCACCTTCGAAACCGATCTGGCTGCGAATCTATTTGAGGATGGTGATCGCCTTCGCTTCCGTCCCCTCCACCGACTGGATCTTCACGTAGTAGACGCCCGACGCGAGCCGGTTCCCCGTCGCGTCCCTACCGTCGATCTGGACATCGTGATAGCCCGCGGCCGTCGTCGACTGGTCCAGGAGCGTCTTGATGAGGCGCCCCTGCATGTCGAAGAGCTGGACCTTGGCCGCTCCCGCCCGCGTCGTCGAGAAGGTCAGCACGGCCGACGGATTGAGCGGGTTCGGGCGAATGCTCGCGACGTGGTTGCCACCGCCTCCCGACTTCACGGTGTGGTCGATGGTGGTGCAGAAGGACCCGCCGGTGAAGAGATTCCCCTGGAGGGTCACGTTCACGACCTGAGTGCCCTGGATGTTCGAGAAGATCTGCTGCAGATCCGTCTTGGTGAAGCAAGCGCTGAGCTCGTCGACTCCGTCGTTGTTCTTGTCCCCGCCGACGGACGTCTTGTTGGCAACCGCGTGGATCTGACTCACCGCGCCGGTCCCCTGCGAGATCATGACGACCGAGGAGAGATCCACGTTCGAGAGGTTGAAGCTCCCGTTCACGGGCTGGACCTGGAAGCACGTCTGAGGCTTCCCCGCCCCCAGTGACGTCTTGTTGTTGCCTCCCTCGGTGAACGCCAGCGCACTCACGCAGGTCGCAGCGATATTGGCCGTCACCGCGGCGTCCGCGAACCGTCCGCACGGATTCGTGACGCGCAGGGTCACCAGGTACGAACCGCCTGCGGCGTACGGATGGCTGGGGGTCGGGCCGGTTCCTGCGTTTCCGTCACCGAAGTTCCAGGCATAGCTGAGAGCACCACCGTCCGGATCCGAGGATCCGCCGCCGTTGAACATCACGGGAACGCCCACGAATCCCGAGTAGGGACCGCCGGCGTTCGCGATCGGCGCCTGGCACACGTTGAGAACCGTGATGCTGAAGGACTTCTGATCGAACACTACGCCGTCGCTGGCCCGTACGATGGCCGAGTACGAGCCGGCGTCCGCGAATCCCGGCTCGAGATGGACATTGCCGGTCGTCGGACTCGTGGTGGTGACGGTCATGAAGAGCGGGCCGGAGAACTTGCTGAACGTGAGCGGTGTGTTGTCGGGATCGAAGCCATGGAGGGTTTGATCGGCGACGTCGCCTTCGGCCACCGTCATGTTTGCGGGGGCCTGAAGAACCGGCGTACCCTCCCCACCGGTCTGCACCGTGACCATGAACGATTTCGCGTCGCTCAGTGCGGGGACACCGTTGTCGGTCACGCGGACGGAGATCGTGTACACGCCCGGGGCCTGGCTCACGCTCGGGTTCCAGCCGAAGACGCCGCCCGCCGAAATATTGGCACCGGTCGGGGCCCCGGGATCGAGGGAGAAGGTCAACTGATTGGGCGGCGCATCGGCGTCCGTGGCCGTGGCCGTGAAGATGAGGTTGTTGCCCGCCGTGACCGTCTTGTCGGATATCGGGTTGAGAATGGGAGCCGTGTTCACCTCGAGCACCGTGACCTGGAAGGTAGTGCTGTTCGTGAGCGAGGTGACGTTGTCCGCCACGACCACCGTCACCGAGTAGATCCCAGGACCCTGCGCTTCCGTGGGACACCAAGTGAACTGGCCGCCGGCGGTGATCGACGCCCCCGGAGGCGGGGTCAGCGCCAGTGCGAAGGTCACCGGATGCCCGTCGGGAGCGAATGCCGTGATCGGGAAGTTCAGGCACTGGCCTTCATTCACGGTCTTGTTGCCGGGATTGTTGACCACGGGGGGCGTATCGGTCGTTGAGGCGGGGGTGAGTCCATCGGCGTCGAACCAGTCCGTGCCGCCCGCCGGTCCCGACAGCTTATAGGTGTTGTCGAAGTCGTTCCCGAAGCAGCCGCCGGCGCCCGTACCGAACGACGTGAAATCAACCGACCCCGAGACCATGTCGACAATGCCCACGTTGGGGGTCCCGGAAATCCCTGTGATCGTCACAGTGGCCAAACGATACGTACCCGGCGGAAGTGACGTCGGTCCGCCGAATCCGTTCTTGTACCTGAGGCCGTCCCCTGGATTGAGCTCACCGAAAGCAACGTTGAATTGCGAGATTCGGTTGACGAATCCGCTGTACGACACGAGTCCGTTCGCGGCCAGGAGATTGACCACGTAGGAATTGAGACCGAGCGGTAGGGTGCCGTCGCTGTCGCACGTGGCGAGTGAGCCGTCCCGGTTGTGGTTCGTGTTGATCCAGACGTCGACGGTCGTCGCGGTGCCGTTCGCCGCGAGCCGGTCGCCGCCGTCATGAACCCCGTTGCCGTTGGAGTCGAGGTACATGTACTGCGCGGCCGCGGGCGCTGCAAACCCTGCGAGCGCCACGATGAGGAGCAATGCCGTAGCGATTCGGTTCCTACTGTCCCCCTGTTTGACGGTTCTCCGTGCCATCCACCCGAACGGAGCTGCGATTCGATTCGGATTCATGATGCCTCCCCCTGAACGCTGCCGGCCACGCCGGCACTCCTTGCCGATCGGCTAGTCCTCCCAATGCCCCGGATGCCGGGGGTCACGCACCCCCGGTATGGAATCTCATCTCACACGAATGGCTCGAGACGGGCGGCTCCTCGTTCCGACGACCGAGCGCGCCGACGCGTGGCCTTCTGGCGCCAGGAGCAACGAGCGCAGAACGCGCGAACCCGCCAGGGGAACGCGCATCGACGCCGGGATCGCACACACCGGCCGTGATCGCGCACTGGGGCGGGTTCGTGGGTCCTGCGTCAGGCACCCAGATGACGCCCATCGGCGCCTCCACGAGTGCCACGGCGAAGGCCAGGCCTAGAAGAAATCGGGGCGAGATCATGGAGCCTTTCCCCCCTGAAAAAACGAACAGGGTCCCAGCCAGCCGCGGCGGGGACCCCGGTTCGTTTGACGTCTTGTGGCCTCCGCCCGGGCGAGGCCCCGGGGGCCGAAGCCCCCGGGTCTCACCGGACTGAAACCTGACTCGGTCGACTACTTGAGGATCGTAATCGACTTCGTCTCCCTGCCATCCCACGCCGACTGGATCATGACGTAGTAGACGCCGGACGCGAGCTTGTTGCCCGAATTGTCGCGACCGTCGATACGGACGTCATGGTAGCCAGCCACCGCCGCCTGCTCGTCCATGAGGGTCTTGATCAAACGACCCTGCACGTCGAAGAGCTGCACCTTGACCGCGCCCTGCTTCGAGGTCGCGAAGGTGAGCACCGCCGACGGGTTGAGCGGGTTCGGCGAGATGGAGGCCGAGGCGAGGAAGTTGCCGTTGTTCACGACATGCACCGAGACGGTGCCCTGGAAGAATCCGCCGCCGTTCACATCGCCCTTCAGCGTGATGGTGTAATCACCAGTCGGCTGGCCAGCGAACAGAACGCGGAGGTCGTCCTTCGAGAAGCAGGCCGTGATCTCGGTGATGCCGTCTCCGTTCTTGTCACCATCCACCGAGGTCTTACCCGCGATGGCGTGGATCGAGACGGAGTTGTAGTTCGCCGTGACCGACGTCAGATCGACGTTCAGCACGTCGAAGCTGGCGTTGTCCGGCTGGAGCTGGAAGCAGCTCTGCGGCTTGCCGGACGCGAGGCGGATCGTCTTGTTTCCACCCGTCGTGAAGACCGTGGCCGGGAAGAAGTCGACGATGGTCACCGTCGTGGTGTCGGTATCCGAGAGCGTGCCGTCGCTCACGGTCAGGACGACCGTGTAGCTGCCCGGCGCGGCGTACGCGTGCGACGTCGTGGAACCGGTGCCCGAAGAGGCATCACCGAAGTCCCAGCTGTAGGACAGGACATCGCCGTCCGGATCGGACGAGCCGGTGCCGTTGAACGTCACCGCGATGCCAACCACGCCCGTGTACGGACCGCCAGCATTCGCCGTCGGCGCGTTGTTCACGTTGTTGACGGTGATCGTGAACGACTTGGTGTCGTTCGCAATGCCGTCGCTCACGCGAACGGACGCCGGGTAGGTGCCCGCATCATTCGAGCCCGGCGCGAGCGAAATGAGACCGCCGCCCGAGACCGTCATGAAGAGCGGACCCGAGACCTTGCTGAACGTGAGGGTGTTGGCGGGAACGTCGGCATCCGTGGCCGTGAGCTGCTGCGTGGCCGTGCCGCCCTCATTCACCGTCATATCGCTCGGCTGAGCCAGCACCGGCGCGACATTCACCTCGTTCACGTGCACGTTGAACGTCGTCGAGCCCGTCGCCAAGCCGTCCGAAACGTTCACCGTGATCGAGTAATCGCCAGGACCCTGCGCCTCGGTCGGCGTCCAGGTGAAGGCACCGCCAGCCGTGATCGCCGCACCCGCCGGAGCACCAGCGCCGAGCGAGAACGTGAGGGTCTGGGCCGGGACGTCGCTATCCGTCGCGGTGACGGTCACGCTCAAGAGCGTTCCCTCGTCCACCGTCTTGTTGCCCGGATTGTTGACGACCGGCGTGTTGTTGGCCTCGTTCACATGAACCGAGAAGGTCGCGGAACCCGTCGCCGTACCATCCGACACGTTGACCGTGATCGAATAGTCGCCGGGGCCCTGAGCTTCCGTCGGGGTCCAGGTGAAGCTGCCGCCCGCCGTGATCGCAGCACCGGCAGGAGCGCCAGCGCCGAGCGAGAACGTGAGCGTGTTGGCCGGGAGATCCGAATCCGTCGCGGTCACGATGAAGCTCAGGAGCGAGCCCTCGTTGACCGTCTTGTTGCCCGGATTGTTGACCACCGGCGCCGTGTTCACCTCGTTGACCGTCACGTTGATCGTCTCGGAGTCGGTGAGATTACCGTCCGAAACCACAACCGTGATCGGGTACGTGCCCGGGCCCTGCGCCTCGGTCGGGGTCCACGTGAAGGCGCCCGCAGCCGTGATCGCAGCACCGGCAGGAGCGCCGGCGGCCAGCGAGAACGTCAGAGGATCGTTGTTCGCATCCGTCGCCGTCGCCGTGAAGCTGAGGAGCGACAGCTCGTTCACCGTCTTGTCGCCGATGGCATTCAGCACCGGAGCGACGTTGACGTTGGTGACCGTGACGGAGATCGTCTCGAAGTCAGACGCGACCGGGACGCCATTGTCGGTGACCCGGACCGTGATCGAGTACGGAGAACCGCCCACGTCGCTGAGCGACGTGGTCCAGCTGAACGCGCCCGACGCCGCGCCGATCGTGGCGCCCGCAGGGGCACCCGCATCGAGCGAGAACGTCAAGGTGTTCGCCGGGAGGTCGGCGTCCGTGGCCGTCGCCGTGAACGTGAGCGTCTGGCCCGCCGCGACCGTCTTGTTGCCGATCGCGCCGAGGACCGGCGCCGCGTTGACCTCGGTCACCGTGACCGTGATCGACGTTCCAGCCGAGGCCGTGCCGTCCGACACGTTGATCGTGATCGGGTAGCTGCCCGGACCCTGCGCCTCGGAGGGCGTCCACGTGAAGGCGCCGCCAGCCGTGATCGCCGCGCCCGCCGGCGCGCCAGCGCCGAGCGAGAACGTGAGCGTCTGGGCCGGGAGGTCGCTGTCGGTCGCGCTGACGACGAACGTCAGGAGCGAGCCTTCAGCGATCGTCTTGTCGCCAGGATTCGTGATCGCCGGCGTGGAGTTGACCTCGTTCACGTGGACGCTGAAGGTCGCGGAGCCCGTCAGGTTCGGCGAGCCGTTGTCCGTAGCGTTGACCGTGATCGAGTAGTCGCCGGGGCCCTGAATCTCGGCCGGGGTCCAGGAGAAGGCACCGCCAGCCGTGATCGACGCACCCGCCGGGGCACCCGCCGCGAGCGAGAACGTGATCGTCTGCGCAGGAACGTCGCTATCCGTCGCGGTCACGGTGAAGCTCAGGAGCGAGCCCTCGTTGACCGTCTTGTTGCCCGGATTCGTGACGACCGGCGCGTTGTTGGCCTCGTTGACATGCACGCTGAACGTCGTCGAGCCCGTACCGCCGGCGCCGTCCGAAACGTTCACCGTGATCGAGTAGTCGCCAGGACCCTGCGCCTCGGAGGGCGTCCACGTGAAGGCGCCGCCAGCCGTGATCGCCGCGCCCGTCGGCGCGCCAGCGCCGAGCGAGAACGTGAGGGTCTGGGCCGGGAGGTCCGCATCCGTCGCGGTCACCGAGAACGAGAGAAGCACGCCCTCGTCGACCGTCTTGTTGCCCGGATTCGCGACCACCGGGTTCTGGTTCACTTCGTTGACGTGCACGCTGAACGACGTGGAACCGGTGGCGGTGCCATCGGACGCGTTCACCGTGATCGGGTAGTCACCGGGGCCCTGCGCCTCGGTCGGGGTCCACGTG
>Ga0157379_10001929_pt1 | contig 17155 bp, 12 predicted proteins | sample S25metaG_FD_121802 | JGI IMG/M metagenome (GOLD analysis project Ga0157379, IMG submission 121802) | Switchgrass rhizosphere microbial communities from Kellogg Biological Station, Michigan, USA - S2-5 metaG | ecosystem: Host-associated > Plants > Roots > Rhizosphere > Soil | place: USA... | reverse complement strand
CTCGGCCTTCGGTTGAGTCTTTTTGGCACCTACCGCGAACGCTTCCATCAGGCCTTCAACTTTGATCCGGCGGCATGGAAAGCGGCGAACGCCCCCAGGTCGACGATGCCGATGGCACTCTCACGGGGCAATCGGGAGCTATCGTGCCGGGAACGGGAGATCCCTTTAGCGGCATGGTGCAATGTGGAGTCGCCGGAGTCCCGGTAGGCTGCATGAAGGGACATTTATTCAATCCGGCACCCCGCATTGGCTTTGCCTTCGATCCCATGGGCGATGGAAAAACCGCCATTCGCGGCGGATATGGAATATTTTTCGAGCATACCAACGGCAATGAAGCCAACACGGAAGCGCTGGAAGGATCGCCACCGTTAGTCCAGGCTCCCACGCAGTTCAACGTGGTCGGATACGGCAACATCGGGAGTGCATCCGGACTTCTGTTTCCACTCAATGTGATTTCGGTTCCCGATAAGGCAGTCTGGCCGTACGTCCAGCAATGGCACCTCGATATTCAGCACGAGATCTTGCGGAATACCGTCGCTACAATTTCTTACGTGGCCAGCAAGGGGACACATTTGGGACGGAAGTACGAACTCAACCAGTTGCATCCGGTGCCCCTGAGCCAGAATCCCTACGCGCTTGGCGAACCCATTGATAGCGATCCGACGTCGCCGACTTTTAACACCGACTGCGACGCCTTGACCGTGAATGGAACTCCGGTAACTGCCCAGGTGACACCCAATTTGTTGGTGGCTTGCGGCAATGATGCGAATCCTTTCCGGCCATTCCGCGGGTTTGCTGACATCACTCGCCTGGATGATGGCTCCTCATCAAACTACAATGCGCTACAAGCCTCCCTGCGGCGCAGCGTTGGGGCGCTACAGCTAAATGCCTCCTACACTTACAGCCATTCGATTGACGATGCGTCCGATGGCGGATTGTTCGGCGACGGCGGCATTTTGAATGCATACGACCCCAGGGCCTTCCGGGCATCCTCCAACTTCGACGAGCGTCATATGTTTAGCGTCAGCTATGTCTATGATCTGCCATTCCTGAAGGGATCGGGGCTGATGAACCGACTGTTAGGTGGCTGGGAACTCTCCGGTATCGCCAATTGGCAAACGGGAACGCCCTTCAGCGTGTACAACGGGGCGCAGAATCCGGACAATGCTGGACTGGGCAACGGCGTAGCGTCGAACGCGGGCGCCGGTCAGTCCTATGCCGATGTTGTTTCGGATCCGCATCAGAATGTACCTCAATTTGCACCTGAATCAGGATTTGGGCCGTTCATTGCAAATCCGGATGCTTTTGTTGCACCGCGCGGCCTTACGCTGGGGGACACGGGACGAAACTTCCTGCGCAACCCGAGCCGTTGGAACTTCGATATGGCTTTGTTCAAGCACTTTGCAATTAAGGAGAGCATGGCCTTCGAGTTCCGGGCGGAAGCCTTCAACCTGTTCAACCACACGCAGTGGGGGCCGTTGGCGGGCGACGCGGGTGGAGCTGGCACAGCTCTCTCCTCTGGTACGGGCACGTTTGTGGGGCCAGGATCCAACTTCCTGCAAACGGGCGTAGCCTACAGCCCACGCATCTTGCAACTCGGAGCGAAGTTTATTTTCTAGTTGTCATCCTGAAGCGGAGTGTGTGCTTCGCGAAAGCGAAGCACACACGCAGTCGAAGCACTCCTAACCCGCGCAACTGCCCCCGCGTATCGGGGGACTTTGTTCCCAGTAAGCCCACACAGCCGTGGAGATATCGCGCCTCTAACGCTATCGCACCCCGCAACTCTATGGGGTCCTTCGACTCCGTGGGGCTTCGCTGCGCGCAGCAGCCACTCCGCTCACGATGACAGCGCGTGCTGGCGGCTTCCGGCCACGACAGTCAGGGCCTGTTCCAGATCGGCGATCAGGTCGTCAGCATTTTCGATTCCTACCGATAACCGGATCAGTTGGTCTGTCACTCCCATCTTCTGACGATGCTCGGCTGAGATCATGGCGTGCGATGTGAGCACGGGCAGGCTGACCAGTGAATCCACTCCCCCCAGGCTAGGCGCAAGCGTGAACAGGCGCAGCGCTTCTGATAGATGCCGGGCATCTTCTCCGCTGCCGTCCACTTCAAAACTCAGGACACCGCCGCCGCCGTGCATCTGCTCCATGGCCAGGGCACGCTGGGGATGGCCTTCGACGAAGGGATAGTGCACGCGTGCCACCTTGGAATGTTGCGCCAGAAATCGGGCGACGCGCAGGCTATTGTCATTCTGGCGCTGCACTCGCACCGCCAGCGTCTTGATGCCACGCAGCAGCAGCCAGGCGGCGTGCGGGTCCATAACTCCGCCCAGCGTGGTGCGAGTTTCATGGATCTTCTGAATGAGGTCCTGGCGTCCCGCGACGATGCCGCAGATCAGGTCGGCATGGCCCGCGAAATATTTGGTGCCGGAGTGCATGATCAGATCAATGCCGAAGTCCGCCGGGCGCTGGTTGATAGGCGTGGCAAAAGTGCTGTCAATGAAGGTGATGAGATTGTGCTGTTTTGCCAGGGCAGTTACTTTTTGCAGATCAACCACGCGCAGCAATGGATTGGTCGGCGATTCCAGATAGAGCAATTTCGTGTTCGGACGAATGGCGCGGGCATGCTGATCGTATTCGGTAGTGTCCACGAAGGTGGTTTCGATGCCGAGTTTGGGCAGCCACTGGCTGAAGAATTTTGTAGCGCCGCCGTAAATGTCCCGCTGGGCGACAACATGATCGCCACCTTTCAATAGGGCCAGGACCGATGTCGTGATGGCGTTCATGCCAGAAGCGAAGAGCAGCGCGGCATCGGCGCCGTCGAGTTCCGCAACCGATTTTTCCGCCACCGTGCTCGTGGGGTTGCCGTAGCGCGTGTAAAACATGTCGGTGGAGGTGGCGCGCAGCTGCTCATCGCTATCCCTGACTTCAAACGTAGAAGTCTGGTAGATCGGGGTGGTGACCGGCCCATTTTTCTTGTGCAGATCGGTGCCGGCGCGAACCGCTTCCGTTTCCGGATGGTGCTTGTGCTTTTTCATGCCTACTCCTTCACCTGCTGAACGTTCCCAGGGTAACGTTCACGAAGAATCGGGGCAAGGCCTTCCTTTGCCGCCTGTGCGGGCAAGATCTTCTAACCGCAAAGGTCGCAAAGGACACCGCGAAGGGAGCAAGAGAAACTGGTACGATTGTGGCCGCGTCTCGAAGATTTCCAGGGAAAGGTGCGCTGAAATGGCAAAAGCAAAATCCCTCGCGACAAAACGGAAGCAGGCGGGAGCAGTCGGGCGCAGGACCGGCGGATCTCGAAGCGGTCGTCGTAGCACAACGAAAAAGAGCGGTACCAGCAAGGTGGACTTGAAACACGTTTCCTGGCATACCGTCGACCTGGAAGACCTGAACCCGCTGCTGCAGCGGCAATTTGTTGTCGGTCAGGCCATCATGGTGGCGCGCGTGCTGCTGAAGAAGGGCTGCATCATCCCATTGCACAGCCATCACAATGAGCAGTTCACCTATATTCTGGAAGGCGCACTAAAGTTCTGGATTGACGGCAAAGAGATTGTGGTAAATGCCGGCGAGGTCTTGACCATCCCTTCGCACATGCCGCATAAGGCGGAAGCCCTGGAGGACACGGTTGATCTCGATATCTTTAATCCGCCACGCGCCGACTGGATTAACAAGACTGATCAATACCTGCGTGGAGACAAGTGATTCATCCATCCCGTATGCTTAGAAGTGAATGACTGACCAGGCCGCATTGGCATCCAACTTGGAGACTGGCGTATCGCAATTGCGTTGCATTGCGTGCGGAGCCGTGGGCGAAGAGGGCGCCAAGAGCGTCCGCTGCGCTCAATGCGGCGACCTGTTGGAAGTGGATTTTCCGGGCTGGAAGACGAGCGCCGGCATGCGGGCCGCAGGCTTGGACGCAGCCGGCCTCAAGAAACTCTGGCTGCAGCGCCGCATTTCATGGAACCCCCTTGATGAGAGCGGCGTCTGGCGTTTTCGTGAAATCCTTCCCGCTTTGCAGGACTGGAAGTACGTCATCACCCTGCGCGAAGGGAACACGCCGGTTTACGAATTGCCTTCTTGTGGACGCGCTGCCGGAGTTAAACAGCTCTTCGCCAAACATCAGGGCATGAATCCTACGGGATCGTTCAAGGACACCGGCATGACTGCGGCCGCGTCGTTCGCCCGGCAGGGAGGTTTTCGCTGGGTGGCCTGCGCTTCAACGGGCAACACCTCGGCTTCGATGGCGGCCTATGCGGCGCGTGCCGGAATGCGCAGCCTGGTCCTGATCCCGCAAGGCCAGATCACCTGGGGAAAACTTTCACAAGCCTTGGACTATGGCGCCGTGACCTGCCAATTGAAGACTGACTTCGATGGCTGCATGCGCGTGCTGGATGAAGTGGTGCAGCGCATGCCGGTGTATCTGCTGAACTCGGTGAACCCGTATCGGGTTGAAGGCCAGAAAACCGTTGCCGTCGAGTTGATGGAACGCTTCGACTGGCAGCCGCCCGACCACATCATTGTTCCGGGAGGGAACCTGGGGAATTCTTCCGCCATCGGTAAGGCGCTGCTGGAGATGAAGCATCTGGGTCTTATCACCAGGCTCCCCAAGCTTTCGGTGATCCAGGCCGCGGGCGCCAACGCACTGGTGCGAACCATGCGCGAGACGGGGGGGAAGGGACTCATCTCGGTCCATGCTGAGACGATGGCAACTGCCATCAAGATTGGAAGTCCAGCTTCGTGGAAAAAAGCCGTGCGCGTGATCGCCGGGACCGGCGGCACAGTGGAGCAAGTCAGCGAAGTGGAAATGGCATTAGCGAAGGCGGAGATTGGGGCGGATGGCATCGGTTGCGAGCCCGCATCGGCGGTTACCCTTGCCGGATTGAAGAAGCTGGTCAAACAGGGGTTCGTGAAGAATAACGAGTCCGTGGTCTTGATCCTGACCGGCAACCTGCTCAAGGATCCCGACTTCACGCTCAAGTTCCATCGCGGAGACCTGTTTGCAGGCACCGAGCACGAAGAGGAAGCGGCCGAGGTCCTGGCTCCCAGGCAGCGCGCTCCCATGGTGCTCGACGCCAGCGCGAATGCCGTGGTGAAGGTGCTGGAGTACGCGGAGCAGACTGATCCGCGAAAGTAGGTGGCTCGGCGTCATCCTGAGGGGCTTCAATCCCGAAGGATCTAGCGCGCATCTGCACGGACACCGAACCTGACCTCTCGGATCAGAGCTAGGCTTTATGATTGCCGCTGAAATCCCGACGAATGAAAACTGCAAAAAAGGATCGTGCTAGCTCTTCACTGGAACTGGTACTGCCTGCAACGTCCGCCAATTTGGGTCCGGCATTTGACGCTGCGGCTCTTGCCTTTGGGTTGTTCCTGAAAATCCGCGCCGTGGCCGCGCAAGAATTTTCCATTTCTGCGCGAGGCCGCGACCCTGATATCTGCGGCCGGGTGGAAAACCATCTCATCCTGACGACCTATCGTGAAGTCTTGCAAGACGCCGGCAAGCCGGTGCAACCGCTGTTCCTGAAGATCAACAATCAGATCCCGATCGGCAAGGGCTGCGGCTCGTCGGCTGCCGCTCGAATAGCGGGAATTGTGCTGGCCGTGCACTTCGGAAACTTGCGCTGGACGGACAGCCGAATCGTCGGCGAAGCATCTCGACGGGAACATCATCCCGATAACGCGGCGGCCTGTTGGATGGGCGGACTGGCGGTGGCTAGAATGTCCGCCGAGAGCGAAGCCCAAGTCGCCTGCGTAATTCCGAAAGGGAAGTGGCCGCTGCTGCTTGCGGTTCCGGACGAGGCGTTAGCGACCGAAGAAGCTCGCCGCGTGCTTCCATCGGAATATTCGCGGGCGGACGCTGTCACCAACGTTCAGAATGCCATGTTGCTGCTGGCCGCGTTCGTGCAGGGCCGTCGCGACCTTCTGGCCTCGGCGCTCGACGACCGTATGCATCAGCCTTATCGTGCTCCCTTGTGCCCGCTGTTGCCGGCGATGCAGACGCTGGCGGCCGGGACTCGTGGCATCCTGGGAGCGGCATTAAGCGGAGCTGGGCCCTCGGTATTGATTTTTCTGGATGAAAAAATCGGCGCAGAACGCGCCAAGGCGCAAGTGCGTACTCAGCTTCAAGCGCACGGACTCAAAGCGGAACTCATCGTTACTGCGATCACCAAACAAGGAGCTGGCCGGAGCAAAGCCTGGACCCAGCGACGTGCCTAACTACGGCGCCGTTCTTCTCCATCTGCCAGCCGGCTTGTGGCCGCGAGGCGATAGAAATGCTGTTCAAAACTCAGATGGGGTTCGTTGGCAAAGCGATCCGCATAAGAATTAAGAGCTCTCTTGAAGTGCTCGATCTCGCGCCGGGCATCGCGCCCGAAGGCGGAGTTCGATGACGACCGCGTGATCCGACGATGTTTCCTGGTTTTCATTCCACCACTCCTGGGACTCTTTTTCCCGGACCGCTTCGCCCATCGACACGGGCGCTAACGGTAGCATCCTGTGGAAGTACCAATACTTGTCAGGCAAGCTTCTCTACAGAATCACGGGAAGCCAGTAAACTACGGTCGGCGCCCGGAACTGTAAATGGCACTCTCGTGCCATAGGGGCAAAGAGGGGTCGGCTGAGGGACAAATACGCCTGTCTCCTCAACCGGCGAGGTTTGTTTACTAGCGGCTGGCGAGCGGAATAATGCCGTTCAGACGCAGGTATTCGACGATCTGCCCGTAGTGGTCGAAGCAGTGGCCCACGGCCCCGGTGGCGAGCGCCAGGCGGGTCGCAGCGGCCTCCCCAAAGGGATTCTTAATGGGGGCAACTAAATTCTTTAGCGCTCAATGACCGGCAGTCAAAAGTCAAAACGTGCAATCGCTGTTATCGCCGGTTGAGTTCCTTGGCGTCGATTGAAAGCGCGTATATACGCTGAGCGATGTTTACATCAATGGTCTCGGTTAGGATTGAAATCCGTTCAAAAGCGGGGCCCGTCGACCCTGAGCGCAACATTGCTGAAAGGAGAGGTGATGAAAAGGCTAATGCCTGCAGTTTTGGTCCTTGCAGCCATCACGCTGATGGCGGCAGAAACGAACACGAAAGAGATAATCGCGGTCACCCCTCTACAAGTTCGATGGTTCACGCCATCGTACTACACCGACGGCCGCCAGCGGGCGCACTTGCTCGGCGACTCAAGCCAAGGCGGTGCTTGGATTGATCGTGCCAAGATTCCTGCCGGCAAACATGTCCGCGCGCATACGCATCCGCAAGACGAACCAGTCACCGTCATAGAAGGAACCTGGTATCTGGGCGAGGGAACGAGATTCGACTCGACAAAGCTGAAAGGGTACCCGGCTGGCAGTTTCATCGTCATCCCGGCGGGCGTGCCTCATTTTGTTGCGGCGAAGGACGGTGCCGTGATTATTCAGCTCGAAGGTAATGGTAAATTTCAGACGGATTATGTTGAACAATAGGAGTTCTTAAGCGCGTGTAATCGGTCGCTGCGCATCGGCATAGCGGAAATCGCGATCACGCTCAAAATCGTCCCTGTCGCAAATGATCCTGCTGGCTCACGGAGTCGTTTTTGCTGAGTCGCCTACAACCGCGTTCGAATTTTCTTCAAGTTCGTCCACTGGCGTAAGTCCAGCTATGCGAAAGCCGAAGGGGACTTTCGGACGGTAAAACATCTGCCATCGGCCTGAACGGGCACTCGTCATATCGGGATGCAACGGCAGATGACCCAGAACGTTGTCGCTACTTTCTACCGCTATCACAGTGCGTCGCCAGCTTTGCTTGCCCACGCCAACTTGACAATCAAAAGCCATAATTCTAGTTCCGCGTGACTCCCCGTCAACCCCGTTCCAGACTTTTGCGGCGCGATGAAACGGCGTCCCTTCCAGTCTCAGAGACCTCGGTCCTTGACGCTTAATGACGCTTTATGAAGATTTGTGAAGGAATCCTTCAAGTATTTGATGATGTCAGCTTTGCTCGCCGCTGAGTCTGGCCCGTTTTCTCCGCCCGTGTCCCCTAGTGATTTCTCTTCCAGAATAGCGGCGGCCAATATGTAGTTGACTGCGGCCACGTGCTTGACCTTTTGGGCGAAGGTGCGGACACCCTTAAACTCCCCGGTCGTCGGAACGAAGGAGTACTTGTCCTCGGGCATGGCGCTGCGGGGACGAACTCGTTATCGACGTTGGTGACGGATCGGTCGAGAGCCTGGCTCACGGTTTTGGATTCCGATTTGGCGGCTTGTGCGACAGCAACCCCGCCGAGCAAGAGCAAACAGGCGCATACGGTGTGAAACTTCTGCATTGAGTTTCTCGTTGGTGGCGCGATTTTTGAAGATTGAATGTAAGCGCGAGCGCCCTCGCCCGTGCGGCTAGTGCAAATGAACCCAGACACGCGTAGCTCCCGCACGAACGGGACGCTCGCGCCCACACTTAGTCTCGGACGACTGACGGCGTTAGCTCCAATTGCTGGGATGTGAGGCGATGGCGGCGGACTGCCAGCAGTCCGACGACCATCGCAACCGCTGAACACAACAGAGCTGGAGGGACGCCGACTCGAGTCGCCAGTGCTCCCCACACCGTGCTACCCAATGCCATGCCTCCCTGCAAAACCAGCAGGTACATAGACAGCGCGCGGGCGCGCAGAAACGATGGACACATAGTCTGCGCCGCGATGTTCAGGCAGGCCAGGATTCCAATCCAGGCTGTGCCGCTGGCAAACAATACGAGACAGAGCAGGGAAAATGTCTGGACGCGTCCGGCGGCAAAGGTCATGGCGGCGAAGAGCAGGATGTCGAAAGCGACCAGCCCATCCACGGAGAAGCGATTGCGAACGCGAGGCAGAACGGCCGCTCCGGCAAGAGCGCCGAGGCCGAAGAATCCCAGCAGCAGGCCGTATCCGGTCGCGCCATGGGGACGAGCCAAAATCGGCAGCAGCGCGGGCAGGGAACTGGCGGCCAAACTGAAAGCCCCTGTCCGGATCAGGATGGACCGCACCTGCGGCGCGCCGCGAACATAACGCAGACCCGCGACCAGAGCATCGCGCACGCGTCCGGTGGCTACGTGTTCGTAGTGCGGACGCTTCCATCGGTACAAGAAGAAGATCACGCCGAAAAATGATGCTGCATTGAGCAGGAACGCAACCCCCGAGCCCGCCGCTGCGATCACCAGTCCGCCGAGCGCCGGACCGAAAGCTCGGGCGAGATTGAAGCCCACGGAATTCAGGGCAACCGCGGGGGCATGATTTTCAGGGCGAACGACCTCCGGTGTGATGGCTTGCCACGCGGGGTCGTTCATGACCGCGCCTAGTCCGAGGATGAAAGTAAAAAGCAAAAGCATCCACGGCGTGACATGGTGGAAGAGGGTGAGAACGCCCAGCACTCCGGCGGCTACGACCATCCAGCTCTGGGTGATGAGCAGGAATCGGCGGCGGTCTACCATGTCCGCCAGAGCGCCCGCAGGCAGGATCACCAGAAAAACCGGCAGCGTAGTTGCGGCCGTGACCAGGCTGACCATCAATGGGGACATGGTGAGCTGCGTCATCAGCCAGCCTGCGCCGACGTTTTGCATCCAGGTTCCGGTGTAGGAAATTACGGCAGCGATCCAAAGCGAGCGGAAGAGCGGCTCGCCCAGAGGAGCCAATGCCGAATTTGCCCGCTGCGAAGGCAGGCCGGCGGGCGCCGGAGTTTTGATCGCTTCCGACATTGTAGTCAGTGGCTCGCCGTCCCGTCCGCCGCAACCGGGCTGAGTGCAAACGGCCACTCCCGATTGCGCCACGCCCGTACCAGGTAAATGGCGATGCCAGTAATCAGGATGACCAGCGCGTAGCGCACTTGTTTAATCGAGTTAGTTCGCGAGACCAGGACAAAAACAAATCCGATTGAGGCCAGTAGGGCAGGCAGAGGATACAGCCACATCCGAAAAGGGCGAGGCAGATCAGGTCGCCGGATGCGCAACACGATTACACCGACAGCCTGCACCAGAAATTGTAGCGCGATGCGAATCACGACCAACGCGGCGATCACGTCGGCCAGCGAAAAAAAACAGAACAGCACAGCCACTCCGCCCAAAGCCAGCAACGAAACGTAAGGGAAGCGGTGTTGCGGATGGACCCGGGCGAACGCCTGAAAATAATTACCGTCAAGCGCCGCCGCGTAAGGCACGCGGGAGTAGCCCAGCAGCAGCGAGAAGACCGAAGCAAACGCTGTCCACATCACCAGGGCGGTAACCAGATTTGCCGCCCAGGTCCCATAAATCTTCTGCATGAAAATGGAAACCACATACAAGCCGCGATTGGACTGGCCGGTGTATGTAATTTCCTGCCAGGGCACCACGCCCAGGATACTGATGTTCATCAACACGTATAGACATCCCACCAAGAGAATGGATAGCAGGAGCGCCCGCGGGATTGTCTTGCCCGGATCCCTTACTTCATCGCCGAGAAAGCAGACATTGTAGTAGCCCCAATAATCGTAAGTGGCGATGAGCATGGCCGAGCCGAGGCCAAGAAAGAAATTGTGCGACAAAATGAAAGCGCCGGCCGGAAAGCTGAAGGCGCGCGCGGCATTGAAGTGAGTGAATCCCGCAATGATGATCCAGCCGATGGTGATCAGCACCCCAGCCAGAAGCAGCTTCGACATCCAGCCTATGCTGGTGATTTTGCGGTAGAGCAGGATCACGGCCAGCACGACAATAAAGATTGCAACAAACGTGGCTCCCGACATCAGCCAACGGACTTGTAACGGGCCCAGCAATGGAACCTGCAATTCCCAAAGATAGTCCGCGTATTGATGTTCGAGCCCAGGCCAGAAGTAGGACGCGTAACCAGCCAGCCCAATCGCTCCCGACGCCACCGAAAGCGGCGCACTGAATGAAAGCTGCCAGATAAAGAGAAACGAAATCAACCGTCCCAGACGGCGCGGCCCATAAATCTCGCGCAGATAGTTGTACGATCCACCCGACTTGGGCATGGCCGCGCCCAGTTCGGCCCACACCAACCCGTCACACATGGCGAATATCGCGCCGAGGATCCAGCCTAGCATGGCTTGCGGACCGCCCATCGCGCCCACGATCAACGGGATGGTGATGAACGGCCCCACCCCGATCATGTCGATCATGTTGAGCGCCGTGGCGCTGCTCACGCCAATTCCGCGAATGAGAGGGGGAGAGTCGTCAGTTGTCGGTTGTCGGTCGTCGGCCTGGAAACCGTCGTTGGTCCTTGGTCGTTGGTCGTTACCCTTAGCCATAGGGTGCATTTCCAAATGCGCCAGCTTTTTTCATGCGGAAGCCATCTTGCCGATGGCTTGCAATACGTACTGAGCGACCGGAGGCCAACGACCAACGGCCAATGACCAACGACGGATCTACTCGTGCCCGGCGCCCAGCAGGTTCACATACAACCGAATTGCTCCCGGTACTCCGGCGGGCAGTTGGCGGAAGAAAGCGTATCCGGTGTAGATGTATGTGCCTTTGCCGTACCGCGCCCGCAGCAGGCCGCCTTTGAGTGGCGGCTCGCCTGGATCGTGAGATGACAGCAGAGGCCGGAAATGACTATCCCACTGGTCTGCGAAATACAAGCCTCGCTCCTGCACCCAGCCATCGAAATCGTGCGGTGTGATTTGGTTGGGGTAGTGGAAGACGCTGTCCTCGGGAGCCAGAATCTCTACCGGGGCTTCCTCGACCGAGACGCGGCCCCGGCTCAGAGTCAAGGGGAAGGGAGTGAAGTGGCCGCTGTTGAAGTCGCCGGTGCTGGCGTTGTATTGCACGATCAGGGTGCCGCCTGCCGAAACGTAATCCAGCAACTTCTTGTTGTTGGTTGCGACATCTTTCTGGGTGTCGTTTGCACGAATGCCGAGAACAATGGTTCCATATTGCGCCAGGTTTTCGCCGGCAAGTTTCTCCGCCGGCAGCAGCGAGACATCAATCCCGATCTGCTGGAGCACCGTCGGAATTTCATCCCCGGCACCGGGGATGTACGCAACCTTGAGACCTTTTGGGACCTTCACATCCACGCTGCTGACGCGCTGCAGCGCGGGTTGATAATAGTACGCACTGGCCAAGTCTTCGCGAGTTACCAAGTTGTAGCCTTCGCTGTAATTCTTTCCACCTGCGGTCAGCACCGCGCGAATCTCGCTGTGACCTTCTTTCAAGCTTCCCGGCACGACCTTGAATTCGAAATGTTTCTTCTCCCCACGCTTGCGCAATTCCACGGGAACCTGTTTAGGCTCGATCCGCCAGCCGGGGGGCGCCTCCAGACGGAGACTGCCGCTGGAAACGCCGGTCAGATTCGAACTCACGCCCACCTTCACGCTGCGTTCTGAGCCATTCGCGATGGGAACGATTTGCTCGCCGGGCTCCAATTCGACGGAGAACGCCGGCGCCACAGCCACGGGACGCTTCTGCTCTGCTCCCTGCTGGTCGGTAAACACCACCAGCACGGGCGCCGAAATTTCGGGCAGAGAATTCGTGATAGGGGCCTGGGTGTCGAGGCCACCAGTTCGAAGAGCCAGGTCGGGGACGTCATAGTGAGCGCTTACTCGAAACGGCGGTGGGGGGAACGGCAACGTCTGATATTGCGGCTGGTCCACGGTATAGACGCCGTCGCGCTCCGGATCGTTTCGGTGCAACGCGGGCCGCGTAGGAGGAGTGTTGAGCGGCAACTCCAACTGGAAATCCGTCTCGTAATCTTTTCCCGGCTGCAAAGGAGGAACGTGCTCCTTGGCCGCGCTGTCGTTTACCTGGCCTTCCAGAAACAGGGAGCGCAGTTGCACCGGGTATGTCGACCCGTTGTGCAGTTTCACCCTGATGGTGATTTTCTGGCCGGGAGAAACCGCGGCCGGCGGGTCTTCTCCAGGAGGCGGTGGCGAGCTTGAGCCCGGCGGCGAAACCAGCGAGGCCTGAAGCGAAAGATTGAGCGCGAGGTTGAGCGCCATCCGGGCCTGCGACTTTTTCTCTCGCAAACGCGCCAGCACATCCTGCTTCTGCTCACCGGGGCGGGCCCTATTTTCAAGAGCGCTGATCGATTCGATTGCGGACAGCAGCGGCGCCGCCGCACTGGCTGGATCTTTTTCCGCAGCTTTCGCCGCCTCAGTTAGGTTATTCTGAATGTTCGCCAGCTGTTTGGTTCCGGGCGCATCGAATCCGGAACTCAGGCTCTGCAGACTCGTATCAATTCCGTCGAAGAAATCTTTTTCGTGACCGTCTGGGTCCGTCGCGGGCGGAAGAACTGAGTCCACCAGTTTGTAGTAGGTGTAACGATCGCCGGGTTCAACTGACCAGCCGCCCGCACCCTGCGAAAGCTGGTGTCGCAATCCTTCCATCGCGAACTGGACATACGACATGCCCAGCAGAGCATTTACGGGTCCGGTATTCAGCCGGATCGTGTAGTTCTGCGCGGGGCATGTGCTCGCCCCAAAACCGCAGACGTTGCCGATGTAAATCTTTTTGGCCTGCCAGGGTTGCAAGCCTTCTTTGATCTGCTCGGGGAACCGCTTCGGATCTGCTGCCGCGTGGAACGCTTCTTTGGTAAGAATCGCGGAAGCCTGGTGGTGCCCGTGTCCATCGCGGTCTGTTCCGGAGAAACGCGCCAGCAGCACATCAGGCCGAAAGGCTCGGATCACTCGCACCATGTCGCTGAGCGGGATGTCGTGCCCTCCCCACTTCTGGAAAGTTTCGTCCGGATTCTTGGAGTAGCCGAAGTCCGCCACTCGGCTGAAACGCTGTTCCACTCCGTAGTACCGATCAGAGGCGGTGAGTTCCAGCGCACGCAGCACGCCCAGCACATCGAACAGATTGCTTCCCACTTTATTCTGGCCGCCTTCGCCGCGGGTCAGAGTCATGAGCAGCGTCGTCACTCCCTTGCCGCGAGACTCGAGAGTCAGCATGCCTCCGTCCTCGTCATCGGGGTGCGCGACGGTCTGCATCAGGCGAGCCGTGGTTTGGAGGCGGATCAGCATCTGCTTTAGACCTGCTGTGCCGGTGTCGGGAGGCAGAGGATCCACGGGACCGGACTGGGTTGCCGGAGCCTGAGCTCTGATCGGCGTTGCCAGCATGCCCAAGGCCGCCAGCAGGACGACCCCCATGGTCCGAATCGAATGTTTCTGCGGGCGCCCCTGAAAATGCATGCCCCGGGCACGCAAGCGGAGAAATCGGAGGCTCAAAAATCGTGGGTTCAGAAACCCATGACCAGCGTTTTTCATAATGGGATTATGGTGATCGGAGATGAGCGGCAAGATTTTTCCTGGTGTTCCTCTTCTATATGGATATGGACTGCGCGGGCAACGAAGAGTTAGCCGCCGACTGCTTGCCTAATCCTACCCGAGTCAGTGGCTTTGGGGCGTGGCGGCTGCCTGCACAGCGTGCTGGCAGTCATGTGCAGCGGTGAGCAGTTCATCGAACCTGCGATCGCTGTGCAGGCCGCGCAACAGAGGGTCAGAGAGCAGATTGGAGTAGGCGCAGTAGTTCGACTCAATCGCAGTCTTGAGCATGTGCAGGGCGGCATCTTTTTTGTTGCAGTAGGCGTAAATCGCCCCCTGATAGTAAGAGGCCTCGGGGTCCGGGTCTGAAGGCTGGCTGGTCTCGGCATCGTGCGCCATGCGGTCCAATTCGGAGGACGGACGGAGCCCCACGCAGGCTTCCAAGAGATCGCGGTGGTGCTGAGGAACATCGGTCATGCGCTTGACCGCCTCGCGAGCCTCCGCCAGCCTGCCTTCGCGCAGCAACAGTGAAGGATTAGCGTCTTTGGCCCACTCGGAGCCCGCATCCACCTGGATGAAATCTCTGGCCCGGTCGAACTTGCCCAGTTCCATGAAGGCCCAGGCGCAGGAGCGGAACAGATAATTTCCCGGAGCTAGGGTGAGGGCCGTGTCGCATTGGCGCGTCGATTCCTCGAGCATCCCGGCATAGCGCTGCACATAGCCGAGCGTGAAATGGGCTACGGCATTTTCCGGGCGACGTTGGGCCAGAGCTGAGGCAGCCTGGTAGGCCTTTCCCAACTCGCCCCGGTCCACCCGGTTGACGATCAGTTGCGAGGCGGCTGCGATCAGGTTCGCATCAAGTGCCAGCGCCCGCTCCAGGGCGGCATTGGATTCCTGGAAGCTTTGCTCGCCGCCGCTCGAGTAGGTCGCGTCGTAGTAATAGCGTTGTCCTAGTTCCGCCCAGGCTGGGGCGTAGTTGGGATCCAGTTCGACAGCACGTTCCAGACTCTTGATCGCGTCTCGAGTGGGGGCGGAGTCGTGGGACGCGGCCATGCTGCGCAAGTAAAGATCGTAGGCTTCCTGATTGTTGGGCCGGGTGCCAGTCTCCAAAAAGCCGCCGGCAGCGCCCAGCATGGGGAGCAATCCTTGACGAACGTCCTTGGCCAGCTTCTCCTGCATGCCGATCAGGTCTTGAGTTGAACCCGCAAGATTGGCCTGCCACACCAGCCGTTCCGTTCCGGTCTCAATCGCCTCGACCGCGACCAGGAGGCTCGTGCCCTGCTTCTGGAAGTGACCGGTGAGCACCGTGGCTACATGGAGCTCGCGTCCCACTTGCTTGAGATCGAGGTCGGCGCCCACGTACTTTCTGGTAACCGTGGAAGGACGAACGTCGAGGGTGCGGGAATAGGTGAGCGTAGTGGCAATTTCATCGGCCAGCGCATAGCGGAGATAGTCCACGCTGAAGTCTCCGTTGAGATTCTGCAGTGGCAGTACCGCGATCGAATTCTTGGCTGCCTCGATACTTGAGGCGCGGTGTTTGATAAACCAGGTTCCAACCGCCGCCAGGACCGTGAGCAGCAAAGCACTCACCGCGATCAACAGGTAGCTTTGCGGCTTGCTGGAGCTCTGGAACGTCTTGCTGGCCAACCGCATGGGAGAGGTCTCACGCCCGCTGGTCCGGGTCAGTCCGGATTCCGTCTCTTTTTTCAAGTGTTGCAGGTCGGCTTTCATCTCCGCGGCATTGGCGTACCGCTTGCTGCGGTCTTTCTCCATCGCCTTCCCGATAATGGCCTCAAGCTCTTTGGGAAGCGTGGGATTCAGAGTTTGAGGCGACGGCGGCTTGGTGTGCAGCACCGCGTCCAGCGTCATGATCACGTTATTGCCGGTGAACGGCTTCTTGCCTGTTGCCATTTCGTAGAGCACAACGCCGAAAGAAAACAGATCGGTCCGCGGGTCAAGCTCCTCGCTGCGCGCCTGCTCTGGAGACATGTAAACCGCGGTCCCGGGGATTACGCCCACCGCCGTCAGGGAATCTTCGATCGGCGTCTCTTCGCTGGTTGCCATCCGCTCATTTCGTAGCAGTTTCGCAAGGCCAAAATCGAGGACCTTGGTCTGCCCGCTCGAGGTAATGAAGATGTTGGCTGGCTTGATGTCGCGATGAATGATGCCTTTGGCGTGGGAAGCGGAAAGGGCGTCAGCTACCTGAACCGCGACATCGAGCAATTGGTCAATGTCCATGGCCTTGCCGCGGATGTGCTGCTTCAGGCTCTCGCCTTCCAGCTTCTCCATGACGATGAAGGGATGGCCGTTATGGTCCTCGACTTCGTGGATGGTACAAATGCTGGGATGGTTTAACAGGGAAGCGGCGCGGGCCTCGCGTTCAAACCGCTCCATGGCTTTGCTGTCGCCGGTGAGGTTGTCGGGGAGAAACTTAATGGCAACGTGGCGCCCCAGTCGGGTGTCTTCAGCTTCGTAGACCACACCCATTCCGCCGCCGCCCAGCTTACCCAGAATGCGGTAATGGGAGACCGTCTGGCCGATCATGGTCGTACTGCTCGAACTTTGGCCAGCCGTTTCGCTGTCCATGGCGAAGCTCAGCCTCTTTAGGCAGCTAATGTTAGGCCGTGGGTCGTATCTGGTCAACTACTTGGAGCGGATATGTCGTAGGACGGAGAAAGTCCAGCCGGAGCCCCGACGCGGTGTGCCCCATCCTCACGTTCTTTGCAAGCGTGGCATTCCACAGACTCGTATCGAGTAGGCGTTTTTCGCGGTCCCTTGCGGGTGATCAGCGCACGCCGAAAGACCCACCCTTTCGCAAGAGGTCTGTCCAAAAGGCGCGAAGGATGGGGCATCCTCAAGGTCTGAGCTGCTGTCTGTTACCTTGCCAAGCAAATAACGCTATAATTCTGGCCACCTTATGGCACTTTCCTCAGGAACGAAGCTGGGCCCTTACGAGATTCAGTCTCTG
>Ga0157379_10001928_pt1 | contig 17157 bp, 16 predicted proteins | sample S25metaG_FD_121802 | JGI IMG/M metagenome (GOLD analysis project Ga0157379, IMG submission 121802) | Switchgrass rhizosphere microbial communities from Kellogg Biological Station, Michigan, USA - S2-5 metaG | ecosystem: Host-associated > Plants > Roots > Rhizosphere > Soil | place: USA... | reverse complement strand
GGTGGCAAGGAAAGGGCCTAGCGGTGCAAAAGTGTCGGCGCTCTTGACTTTAACCCACTGGCCGCCGCGCTCGAGTTGAAACGCGCGCTCGGAGTAGTCGTTGTGCAGAGCGAAGCCAGCCACGTGGTCGAGTGCGTCCGCCTCTAAAACGTAAGAGGCTCTTTTTTCGATGACGACCGCCAGCTCGACTTCCCAGTCGACTTTTTCGGCGCCCCGCGGAATCTTCAGCGCGTCATTTGGGCCAACCAGCGATGTGGTGGACTTGAAAAAGAGGACAGGCTCTTTGGGCGGCTCCATTTTGCTTTCGGCAGCGTGATCGCGGAAGTTCAGGCCAATGCAGACGATCTTGCTGGGGCGGCAAATGGGTGGACCCAGGCGCGCAGAATCGGGAACCCGCGGCGCAGTTGCCGAGTTAGACTCCAACCAGGTTTGCAGTTCTCGCAAGCCGCCGGACGCTAAGAAATTTTCATCGAAGTCGGAACCAAAACCAGAGACATCCAAGCGAGAGCCGTTACTGGCGAGTATTCCGGGCCTTTCGGCACCGGCCGTTCCCCATCGAATCAGCTTCATGCGAACGCACGCTCCCTTAAGGCGCTGATTCTACCAGTGACGCCCGCCGAATTGGGGGCCGCCGGCTCTTAGGAGAGCACCGGCGATAATTAACGAGTGTTAAAACTAGATTTCGGAAGTTTGTGATAGAGTTGGCCAACTAAATAGCCGGCCTTGTCGAAGACCTGCTGGGAAGACCGCGCCTCCGCCCGGGCTCGGCAAAAGCAGACGCCGACGAACTAAGCTGACGAAATACTCGGATTGTTTTTGATGCAAGTCTGATCTAGGGCGCCACACATTCGTTGTGTTGCAAAGGACCGACGCGAACGTGAGCGGTCACACAGCAAGCCAGAAAGCCAAAGCAATCTCTTCGCTTGAACTCTACTCTGAAGAGCGATTTCGCGCGCTTTTCGAGCAAGCGTCGGTTGGAGTAGCTCTGGAAAGTATGGGCGGAGAAATACTCCACGCCAACCCGGCTTTCGTTCGCCTGCTGGGCTATACCGAGCAAGAGCTGAAGGCCATGCGTTGCGAACAGTTTTCTCACCCGGACGATGAGGGTGTGGAGATAGGGCTGTTCCACGAGCTGCGCGAGGGACGGCGCTCGTGCTACCAGGTAGACAAAAGGTTTCGCAACAGCCGCGGCGAGTGGGTTTGGGCGCGCGTCTCTGTGTCCTTGTTGAAGTCAGGCGGGAAGACGCCGTTGGTGGTGGGATTCGTCGAAGACATCAACGAGAAACGGAGGGCGGACGAGCGACTGCGCGAGGCCAAGGCTGAACTGGAAGAGCTTGCCGGAAAGCTGCTCGGAGCGCAAGAACAGGAACGCCTGCGTATCAGCAGGGAGTTGCATGACGATGTAGGACAACGGATGTCCCTGATCACCAGCGATATCACGAAGCTTGAACGAGAATTAAGAGCGGAGAGGAAAGTGAAACTGGCCGAACGCGCGGCGGCCTTGGGGCAGCAGCTCTGCGAACTGGCAACGACGATCCATGAAATGTGCAGGGATCTACACTCCTCGAAGTTGGAGCATCTTGGTTTGCGCGCCGCCTTGAATGACCTTTGCAATACAGTGTTTGAACACAACGGAATGTCGGTAACCCTGAGAGTGGACGACGAAGCGGACCGGATGCACCAAGGCGCGGTGCTATGTTTGTATCGGGTGGCACAGGAAGCGCTGAATAACGCGGCCAAGCACAGTGAAGCTGGTGCTGCGGAAGTGGTGGCCCAGCGCGAAGGCGACGTGCTCGTCTTAAGAATTCGAGACGAAGGCCGGGGATTTGATCCAGCGATGGCAAGGCTTTCCGCCGGAATCGGCCTGGCTTCGATGCGAGAACGGCTGCGAAGCGTAAATGGAAGTTTGGTGATCCGAACCGAAAACGGCCTGGGGACGGAAGTGGTTGCGCGAGTGCCTTACGCGCTGAGAAAAAGCTCCGACGAATCGTAAGTAGTGGCGCGCTCGGGGCGATTCGAACGCCCGACCTTGTGCTTCGGAGGCACACGCTCTATCCAGCTGAGCTACGAGCGCGCGGAAGAACAACCATCCTTATTGTAACGCGAAACGCCGGAATTGCGGGAAACGCCTGGAAAAGCGAGTTAGCCTTTGGCGCGTTCTTTTATTTGGCGCGCGAGTTTTTCGATCTCTTCAGCCTTCTTAACCAAAGCGAGGGAGAGCGTGGTGGTCGAGTCAGTTTTTTCGACCTGCTCTTTCAGCTGGGAAGCCAGGTCGAACAGCTTCTCTACGTTCTTTTTAATGTCCTTTTGATTCTCCTCAAGGACGGCTTTGGTGGAAGGCTTTTCGGGTAGGTTGGAGTCGTCGTCACCCGGGCGGCCAGGGCGCTGCTGCCTGGGGGGCGGAAACGGGTCTTGGCCGGGAGCGAGCGCAACAAAAGCAGCCAGAGCGGCGGTGGGAAAGCGGCGCAAGAGCGAACGTCGAGTTTCCAACATGATTTCATGTCCTCGGGCGAAAGAATGGGGCGCCGTAGCGTGAGTGACGCGGAAACCGCTGCGGCTGGCCCGGCTACTCAATGTTATACTCCCCCGGCGAATCGCCTATGTCCAGTCTGGCTCCTTATCTGAACCAAAACTCGTTTACGATACTGCTGCAGCTGCTGGTGATTTTTGTCATTGCGCTGCTGCTGAACCGGTCACTGCGGATGCTGAGCGATTTGCTGATCCGGCCGGCCGGCGGCCAATCGCGGGCGGAACAAGCACGCGAGCAGCAGACGCGAACGCTCGCCAGCGCGGTGTACAACGGGGCCAGCAAAGTGGTTTGGCTGGTGGCGATTCTGACAGCGTTGCAGCAAATCGGGATCAGTCCACTGCCTGCGCTGGCATTGACTGGAGTGGCCGGTTTTGCAGCGGGCCTGGGCGCGCAGAGCGTGGTGCGTGACGTTATCAGCGGGGGCTACATCGTATTGGAGAACCAATACGCCATCGGAGACACGGTGCAAATTGGCGAGACACAGGGACGCGTGGAGGAATTGTCGTTGCGACGCACCGTGGTGCGCGACTCGCGCGGCGCGCTAGTGACGATTGCCAACGGAGAAATTCGCAGGGTCGCGAACCTGAGCCGTGATTATGCGCAGGCTGCAGTAGACGTGGCGGTGGCTCCAGAAGTGGAGCTGGAAAAGTTGCTAGCAGCGCTGGAATCCGCGGCGGCTGAGTTGCGCAGTGACTCGGCGTGGTCGCAGGCTCTGGTAGACGGCCCTCGCGTACTAGGCGTGCAATCGTACGACCGCAACGCTAGCGTGGTGCGCGTTCAGGTGAGGACATTGCCGATGCGGCAAGAGGAAATTTCACGGGAATTGCGGCGACGCATCCAACTGGCGTTTCAGAAAGAGAACATTCCGCTCAGCGGAGCGCTGCGCGTGGATGTAACCAATTCACAGGCGAAGGATGCGGCGTCCGATGCGCCACAGTCGAACTGATTCAGGAGGCTGCCCCCCATGGCCACCGTAACCTACGACGAAGTAAACCTGATGCTGCGGCTGTACGACTTGCGGCGTGAGCCAAAACTGAGGCAGGCACGCAGCTGGTATCTCGATCACTTTCACCTGGATTCACCGGACGAAATGATGGAGAAGTACAAAGCGGGAAGCGATGAATACAACTACATCCGGATGGTGCTGAGTTATTGGGAGATGGTGGCGAGCATAGTGAATCGCGGACTGATCAACGACGAGCTTTTTTTTGAAAGCAACGGCGAAATGTGGGTAGTGTGGGATCGCATCCGGGCCATCGTGCCGACGTGGCGCGCGGCGTACAAGAACCCGCTGGTGTTTTGCAATCTGGAAGAGGCGTGCAAGCGGCTGGAAGGGTGGCGAGAAAAGCGCGCGCCCGGTTCGAACGCCGCGATGAGACAGATGATGCAGCAGGCGCGGACGAAACTTTAAGAGCAGCCGAGGAAGAGAGTGACGGCCTAAGTGGCGTGTATAGGCATTCCTCCTTGCGGATCGGCACGACGGTGTCCTGCAGACCGGAGACCAGGAGGATGTTGAGAGGAGCAATTGCTCGCATGACGACATCCGCGCGGCTTGCTACCGGTCCGTCAACCGAAGAGTGCGCGGACAATGGCAAAACCGGCAGCGAACTGGCGGCCACACGCCGATTGCCGGCTAGCGTACCGTTCTTCGAAGCGCCCTCATGTCTATCGTTCTCTCGAACATCAAATGCATGCGACGAGGGTTCGTCAACAGCGAGGACCTCATCTGATGACGCAATGCCAAACCTGGCTTTGAGGTGAAATCGGCTTCCCTTGCCGTGCTCGCTCTCGACTGAAATATCACCACCCAATAGTTTGGCTAGACGCACCGAGATGGATAGCCCAAACCAGTGCCGCCGAACCGCCTGCTGATGGAATTGTCCGCTTGAGAAAACGCTTCGAAGATTTCAGCCTTTTTTTCCGGGAGGATTCCGATCCCGGTATCCGCAACGATGACGTGCAGGTTGCCGGTCAGATTGATCAGAATCTGACGCAGGCGAGTGGGATCTCCCTTGAGAAATACCGGCACGGAGGGATCCACTGGCCAGGAGAGCTTAAGGCTTTTCTCGATGGCGCGCTGAGCGCGTAGCCCAATTACGCCCTCGACACAACGTGGAAATGAGAACACCCTGGTTTCCAACTCCAGACGACCAGCTTCAATTTTTGAAAAATCCAGAATGTCGTTGATGATGCCGAGCAGAGAATTCGCCGAAGACTTAACCATACCTAAGTAATTTCGTTGCTCGGTCGTAAGCACGGTATCCAATGCCAGTTCGGGCATCCCAAGGATTCCGTTCATAGGCGTACGAATTTCGTGGCTCATGTTGGCAAGAAAATCGCCCTTGGGCAATCGCCAGTTCGCGGCTACGATGAACATGTTCCAGATCGTCGGGATGCACCCGAGGGGGCCATTCCCGAAACGAAACAATCTATCGGCTCCGATTCAAATTGGAGCAGTACAGAGCCTTCATATGATCCTTCACTATTCGCGATAGAAGATCAGCAAGATTCCCAGAAGAATCATCAGGGCTGGCCAAATCTTTCCAAAGATGGCGGCAGATCGGGCCTTCATCTCGCTCAAACCTTTCGCCAATCCAATTGCCAGGCCGCTGATCGTATAGCTCAGATGTTCGGATTGGATGCGAGCCATGGTTTCCATGTGGTGCTCGCCCACCATGCCGCCCTCGTGTTGATGGAAGATGAGAATGACCGAGCCGACGATGGCAATAACCGGAAAGCCCCAGGCGCTCCAAGCGGCTTTCAACACCCCGCGGGCGCGCTGCCACTCAATGACTCCAAGTCCCAACAACAGCACCGCGAAAGTCTTGTGCTGCAACACCTCGCGATTGTTCTGAAGCGCTTCGAGCCACTGACGATGGCCGAATGGCCAAAGCTCGGTGTCGCTCCAGACGAGAACGAAGATTCCGGCCAGCAGAAAGCAGGCTGGCCACGCGAACTTTACGGCCGGCCACCGAGACACCAGCGAATTTTGAAACAACATGAAAACACCGGCGACGGCGACAAGAACGCCGGCCAGGTGGTGGTTGAATTCACTTTCCTTTTTATCCGCCAAAATCTTGGCCTGCAATCGTGCTTGTGCCGCGGGGTCGGCTGGCTCGTCCATCTGCATATTCATGCCTTCATGGCCCGCGTGTTCGTGCTGCGCTGGCGGCGTCTGTTGGCCGCGTAAGTGAACTGGAGATACCGACAGGACTACTACCAGAGAACCTGCCAAAAACAAAAAGATGCCTCGGCGATAGAGATTTCGCGCCGGATTACTCATGGCCCCTCCAATGGCTCGTACTTTTTTCCATTTCGGGCTCGGCCGAAGCACAACTCGACTCGAGAGCGAATCTTGCCACAAACCTGGGTGGCAATATTTATTCTGATGCGGAAAGAAAATTTTCGCTACAGCTACCGATTGGCCGAACATCAGGGCCGTCCAAACATGGGCTTGACCCTACCGATAATCGGATCGAGCGTTCGTAACGTCAAAAATCATGCCGCTCTGATAGAATTCGGCGCGACCGAAACAGAACCTCTCTACAAGGAACGCGCGCTGTGGATCGACGAACCTTCGTAAAGCGAAGTTGTTTGGGCAGCCTCGCGCTGTCGCTCGACCATTGGGGAACGTCCCCGGCTTTCAGCCAGGATGTAATTCCTCCCGCGCCGCCGATCCATGTAACCGAACCAGTGGGGGTACAGGTTTCACCGCTCCGGATGCCGGGCCTCTACCCTGGCCGGGTGGTGGAAATTTCGGACGCCCGCTCCATCGTGGCAAACCGGGTTTCGCAGGCCGTTGTCCGTGAAATGCTCGAACGGGGGATGCGTGAATTGACGGGAGAAAAGGACCTACGCCAGGCCTGGGGCAAATTCCTTCAGCCTCAAGACGTGGTCGGCCTCAAAATCAATCCTTCGGGTGCCCCGGCCTGTTGTTCTTCGCCGGAAATTGTGCGGGAAATCGTCGCTGGAGTGCAGTCAGTTGGCATACCGGTACGCAATATTATTGTTTATGACCGTTATGCGTATGAAATGGATATCGGGAGCTATCAAACCTTGGTGCCTAAAGGAGTTCGAGTAACCGGTGTCCAGGAAAACAAACTGGATGCGTCGGGGTACGACCCGGACATTTTCTGCGAAGCCAATTTTTTCGGAGAGTGGGAAACGCGCTCGTATATGGCGAACATCGTAGCTTCAGGCGTGACCAAAATCATTAATGTGCCGACGATGAAGGATCATTCCGCGGCGGGTGTCACCGGTTGCTTGAAGAATCTGGGGTACGGAACTTTCAATAATGTGGATCGCTCGCATCGCCGGCCGTTTTCTTTTACCGATCCTTTGATAGGCATCATGTGTTCGACAGAACCACTGCGTTCGAAGGCCGTACTGCACATCATGGACGGAACACGTATGGTCTGGCATGGCGGGCCGTTGACGCAGAACCAGGACTTTATATTTCCCGCCGGGTTGATCATGGTCGGCACCGATCCAGTCGCAATGGATACGATTGAACTGGAAAAGATTGAAGGTAAGCGAAGCAAGGAAGGTGCGCCTAGTGTGTGGTCGCGCGACCCCAAGAGCCTCACCAGCGATGGCGCAGAGTTCTACCAAGATGCGTCGAAGAATCTCTATTACCGCCAACCACATCACATCGCTGCAGCTGGCAAGCTCGGTCTCGGAGTATCCGATCGCAAGGTGATTGAACACAGGATGATCCGCATCTCTTGAGTGGCGCCTGGGAAGCAGCAGAGAAAGGCTACTTTGACGAGTAACGAACAAGGCTGGCCGACTTTGCTTGGTGACAACGCCCGCAGCGGCGGGCAGCCTTCACAAACGTGGCGCGCGCCGCGCAGGACACGCTGGCAAATCAGCCTGGAAGGAGCAGTACGCGGTTCTCCGATCCTGCAGGGCGAACTGCTTTACGTCCCTTCGCTTGCTGGATTTTTGAATGCCATAAACATTCGCAGCGGACGGCTTCAGTGGAGGTTCAAAGCGCCTGCGGCCATTCATTCAACTCCTTCCCTTAGTCTTGGCCGTGTACTATTCGGATGCGACGACGGCAAGGTGATTGCGATAGATGCGGCGACCGGTACGAAGTCTTGGGAAGTGGCGTCGCAAGACGAGGTATGGGCGTCCCCAATCTTTCAAAACGAGTCCGTGTATTTCGGAAGCGCTGACGGGAATATGTATGCCGTGCGAGCCGAAAGCGGAGCGCCTCAGTGGAAGCAGATGCTTGGCGGCCGAATCTATTCGTCGGCGCATGTCGCTAAGCGACGAATCTATGTTGGTTGCGGCGACGGGAACATCTATGGCATGGACGCTGCGACGGGCCAAGTCTTGTGGAAGACGGCGACTGGCAACGGAATCGATTGCTCACCCGCCGTCGACCGTTACTCCGTTTTTATTGGCTCGCAGGATTTTGTTTTCTATTCTCTTGATGCCGGCAGCGGAGCGGTTCTCTGGAGATACGAGGCAGAATTGGGCATCAGCTCCGCGCCTGCGATATCCGGGGACTTAATTCTTTTTGGATGCAAGGCCGGAACCCTGCACGCCTTGGACATTCGAACCGGAAAAATGATCTGGAAGAGCCGCATCGGTCAGGCGATTACCGCTCCCCCCGTCATAAATGGATCGGTGGTTTGGCTTCAGGCGGGCTTTACCTTTGCTTTGAACCTATCCGATGGAAGGGTTCTTTGGAAAGCCAATTTGGGCAACTCTGTGCAGTCGGCGCCGGTAGTGACAAAGGATGTGGTATATCTTGCCGGCATGGAAGGAGAAATCTATGCGCTGGAGTAGATTTCTGCTTGCCGCTTTGCTGTCTCCTCTGTTCCTTCTTCCGGTGTCCCAAGTATCCAGCCAGAGCAAGCCTTTCGTTCACAAGAAGCGTTACGCCATGGGCACGGTGTTCGAGATTGTCGCCTACAACGATTCCGTGGCCCGTGCATCGTCCGCCATTGACCGGGCCCTCGACGAGGTCGTTCGGCTCGACAAGGTCATGAGTAACTTCATGCCCGAGAGTGATTTGAGCAGTATGAATCGTGAAGCGCACTTTCATGTGGTGAGGATTCCACCGGATTTATACAAAGTGATCGAGACTTCGCTAGGGTATTCGCGCTTCTCCGATGGCGCATTCGACGTCAGCGTGGGTCCCCTGGTTGATTTGTGGAAAGCGGCGCTCGCGGGCGGAGCGCCCCCCACAGCCGCGGAACTGGCCCGGGCGCGCACTTGCGTCGGCTACGAGAAAATCGTCCTGATGGCGCCGGATCAAATCGAATTTCGCTCGGACTGCATGCGTCTCGACTTGGGCTCGATTGGAAAAGGATACGCCGTGGATCGTGCGATGGAGACTTTGATTTCCAACGGCATCGAGCAAGCGTACATCAATGCCGGCGGCAGCACGATCTATGGAATGAGCGCTCCGCCCGATCACGATGGCTGGTTGGTGCATCTGCGGGACCCCTCGAATCGGCTGGATCCGCAAGTAAATCTCAAGAGCAATAGTGTTTCGACGTCCGAGCAGACAGCCGCAAGCCTGCTCGAAGGCGACGCACCTGGACATATCGTCGAACCCGCCAGCGGCAGGCCTTTGCACACGGAGTACGCTGTCAGCGTGACCGCAAGATCAGCGACGGCCTCCGATGCGCTTTCAACGACCCTGCTTCTGCTTGGTCCGGTAAAGGGCGTAGCGCTGGTCGCGCGTCTGAAGGATGTCAGTGCAATATGGATTTCTGCCGACGGTCGCAAGACAATTGCGGGCTCGGAAACGGCCATCTTCGTTATCCCGGACTCTGGTTCACCGGCAACCGCGGCAACCGTAAAGAGCACTGGCCGCAGACGGGAGAACAAGCAGTAGCCATGCTTCTTCGTACTTGCGCTTATTTATGGTTAGCCGCCGTTGGGCTCAGTGTTGAGCCTGCTGCCGGAGATGTGCTCTTACGCGTTACACCTGGCCCGCTGCCTACGGCCAAAGCCATCGGCGTCAGTGATATCGTCATGCGTTGGCCAGTTCCTGAAACTGCCGAGCTGACGAAATTGCGCGTGCTCGGTTTTCGCTTGTTTCTTGAGGCTGGTTCAAGCGACCTTGCGGCAGCGGCCGGAGCTGCGGAACGCGCTGAGGCTGCGGGCGTTATCATCGACTCCAAAGGTTCCGACAGCGCCGCCAACGGCGAACTTCTTCGATCATCAAAGGTGGCGCATCCGAAACTGGTTTTCCGTTTCTTGATACCCGGCGGCAAGCAACCGCAGATGAAGGGCCGTCTGGTGGTGGAGCGTGAGGGAATTCTGCAGGTTTCCAGCCCGTCTTCTCAACCTTGGCTGGATACGAACCTGGCCCTTGCGAAGTTAGCGGAAACCTTTCATCCGGATGCGATGCCCGTGCTGTACGATTTTCAGTGGGATCTCTCCGATTCTCTTCACAAACAACTGGGGCCAAGTGTCGACGAGTACGCCCTGGCGATTGCCGAAGCTGACGCAATTCGCGCCGATGCAGTTTTGGATTTTCCCGAGCCGCTGCAGAAAGCGCTGGCGGCCGATCAGTCAGACGCATGGGCTCTTTGGGACCAGGTGAAGCGATACATCGCGTTTTCCCCCCGGGTTCCTTCGGAGGAAATACAATCCATCGCAAACATGGGAGTTGTCACTAGCGATGAGCAGGCGAACTATGAAGCAGCGAATCTGCTAGCACGACACAATCTTGCGTTCGAGAACATTCGCCCGCAGGATCTGACCGCGCAACGATTAAATGCGTGGAACGCCGTGGTCGTTTTTTGTTCGTTGCGCAGCGCAGATATCGATTTGTTGAACGATTTTGTCAAACGCGGCGCCATCGTCGTTCTGGTCAATCAGCGCGGCGAATATCCCTGGCACGTAAACGCGCCAATCCGCCACGACTCTCACTCGGCAACATTCAACGTCGGATCTGGACAAGTCGTCGAGCTTGGGGAACCGGTGACCGATCCCGAACAGTTTGCGCGCGACCTGCGGCGCTTGATCGGGCCAGAGCGCTCCGCGGTTGGTTTGTGGAATTCCCCAACCACGCTGGTTACCGCCTATCGCCAGGGACCAGGGGACGAAACGGTTCTAAATGTGATTAACTACGCCGACGTGCCTGAAAATGTACAAGTTCAAATCAGGGGCCGATTCACTTCGATTCAACTGGAATCCCCGGAAGAAGGTTGCTGCCGTGCCTTGCAAGCTGTTTCACGAGGAAGCTTCACTGAATTTACAATCCCTCGTCTGGTGATAGCAGCCAGGGTGCGCTTGAAAGTTGCCGACAACCGAGGCGCAAATCCTTAAAAGTTTCGCGGGATTCTGAAATCGCAGGGCTCGAAGTAAATAAACGACAGTGGTTAATAAAAAAAACAGAAAGTAAGGGAAAGAGACCCAAAATGCGTTCGTTTTGCCGAATCCAGCTATATCTTGCACTGATCGCCGTAACGCTCCTCGCTTTCGCCTCGCAGTCGGCTGGCCAGTCTCCGTCCTACGAACTCTTACTAAAAGGCGGGCACGTCATTGACCCCGCCAACAACGTGGACGCGGTGCTCGACGTCGCCGTCGCTGGTGGCAAAATCGCCGCGGTAGGCAAGAATCTTTCCGCAGCCCAAGCTAAAAAAGTGGTCGATGTGACCGGGCTCTATGTCACTCCGGGCCTGATTGACATTCACTACCACATCGGTCACGGCGGCGCGCCGCTCGATTGGTTCACGCCGCAAGCGCGCGTGCATCTTCAGCCGCTCGGAATTCCTGCCGATTGGGCTTTGACTTCTGGCGTCACCACAATCGTCGATGCTGGCACGGCAGGGGCGGACACCTTTCTCCTCGAAAAAGAGGAAGTCATCGATCGCGCGCAGGTTCGCGTCCTGGCTTTTCTCAACATCGTCGCAAACGGCATGGATGGAGGACTCGAACAATCTGTGGACCAGATGGATCCCAAGCTCTGCGCGGAAACGCTTAAGAAGTTTTCCGACGTGATCGTCGGTGTCAAAACCGCGCACTACTGGACTGAAGGTCCATGGGATGGTGAACACACTCCTTGGGCGGCGGTTGATCGCGCCATCGCGTGTGCCGAATCAGCCAAGGTTCCCGTAATGTATGACTTTTGGCCTCGCCCCGAGCGTTCTTATTCCGACCTTATCCTGAAAAAGGCGCGGCCCGGCGACATTCATACTCATGTTTTTGCACAGCAATTTCCCATCTTGCTCAAAGACGGCAAACTCAACCCCATCTTGACCGAAGCGCGGGGGCGCGGCGTGTTTTTTGATGTAGGCCACGGCGCGGGAAGCTTCTGGTTTCGCAACGCCGTTCCCGCGGCGAAACAAGGCTTTTTGCCCGACTCGCTTTCCACCGATCTCCACACCGGCGATTACCGGACCGTTAGCATGGCGAATGTGATTTCCAAGTTTCGCGCCATGGGTGTTCCGCTCGCGGATCTCATTCGCCGCTCCACCGTCAATCCTGCTCATGAAATTCGCCGCGAGGATCTCGGCACACTGTCCGTGGGCAAAGAAGCCGACGTCGCCGTGCTCGAGGAGCTGCACGGAAAGTTTGCCTACATTGACTGCGGTCTGGCCAAGATGAGCGGCGATGTTCAAGTAATTGCGCGCATGACCGTTCGCGCCGGCAGTGTCGCTTTTGATCCCTCCGGCATGAGCATGGTCGAATGGGAAAAAGCGCGCCCGCAATATTTCAATAATCCCTCGGAGGGCAATCCCGCTCCGGCTACAGCCGAAGATTCGCCCAAGCACTGATTCTGCTACGCCAAGGAGGAAATTCTGATGTCCGCAAAAATGAGTCGTCGCAAGTTGCTGAGCAAGGGCTCCGAAGCCATCGTTGTAGGAAGTGTGGGTGCATATGCGGCAGCGGTCACCGGCGCGATTCCAGCGACAGCCGTGGGTGTCGCTCCAGTTCCGGCGAAAGGCGTGGACTATTACGAAAAGCTTGGGCTGGTCCCGTTTATCAACGCGGCTGGAACCTACACCATTCTCAGCGCGTCCACCATGCCCGATGAAGTTCAGGCTGCGGTTGCGCTGGCTGCCAAAAAACCAGTCCACCTTCTGGAACTCCACGAAGCCGCGGGAACCTATCTGGCCCAAAAACTTCGCTGCGGCGGAGCGCTGGTAACTTCCGGAGCTTCGGCGGGACTCACACTCGGGACCGCTGCCTGCATGACCCTGGGCAACAAAGAAGCCATCGTCAGCATTCCCACCGACGTGAGCGGATTGAAAAACGAAGTCATCGTACAGAAAGTGCATCGCTATGAGTACGACCACGCGATGCGCAATTGTGGAGTCAAAGTCGTCGAAGTCGAAACTCTCGAGCAGTACGAAAATGCGTTTACCGACAAAACGGTAATGACCAATTTCTTCAACGCCGTGGACTCGCCGATCACCCGCGAAGACTGGGTCCGTGTCGCTCATCAGCACGACGTTCCCTGTTTCAACGACGCCGCGGCTGACGTTCCGCCCATCTCCAACCTCTGGAACTATACGCAAATGGGATTCGACCTGGTCGCATTCTCTGGCGGCAAGGGCATGCGCGGTCCCCAGTGCACCGGCTTGCTGCTGGGCCGAAAGGATCTTATCGACGCCGCGCGCCTAAATAATTCTCCCAATTCCAACGCTGTTGGCCGCGGCTTAAAGGTCGCCAAAGAAGACATCATTGGCATGGTTGCCGCCGTGGATTGGTTTCTGAGCCAGGACGACGCCGCTATGGAAGTGGAGTTCCGCAAGCGCGCCGATCGTATCGCCGAACAGGTTAAAAAGGTGCCGACCGTCGAAACCACGGTCTTTATCCCCGCGGTTGCGAATCATGTTCCGCACTTGCTCGTGACCTACGATCCAGCTCGCATACGTACCACGGGACTCGAGGTGATGCAAAGAATGCGCGAGGGCAAACCTCGCATTGAACTTAACCCCGGCACCGGTGGAGGTCCCGCCAGCGCCGGACTACCCGGAGGAGTGCACACAATTATCGTCGGGGTCTGGATGCTCCAGCCGGGTGAAGACTTGATCGTTGGTCGCCGGTTGCGCGAAGCCCTGCAAAACGCCGCGCATTCCTGAGTTTTCGTGTGGGCACATTTTGTTTCGCCTGCTGCTATAAAGCAGAAAATGAATCCGTGTCTCCCGAGCTTCCAGAATTGCATCCCACGTCATTCGTGTCTGCGAATGGGTGGCCGAGATATCATCAGGGCGTAACCGGCATTTATTTCGCAAAGGTGGCGAACTCAAACAAGCTGTGCTTGTGGGGGCAGGACCTCACCGAGCCGCAGCGAGAATTGGCTTTAAAAATATTCAGGACAATTCGATTCCCTTAGGTCATCGCCAAAATGCCCTTCTCAAGTAATTCTTCTTCGCAGTACATCGCTCCGCAATCTTAAGCCAGAGTCGATGCCTGGAAAGCGGTGGGGCGGCACCGTAATTCCTACCGCCAAGGCTCGGGGCGGCGCTCTGCCGCCCTACGAACCGAAGAAAGCCGAAGTATGCGGTTCCCGAAGATGGTCAATCGTGCAAAAATCTCGTGAAGGTGGTTCATGTCTACCTGCAAATCATGCGGCGGTTCCGGCCTTTGCCAGAATCGCTTTCATTACGCCAGCGGCCCCATCGATTCCCTGAGCATAGCCGTCGAGGATGCTTTTGAGACGGAGTGTCCCGCATGCGGTCAGAAAGCAAGCAACCCTGGAAGCTGCTCGGCATGTGGCGGCTCCGGCGAGAAAAAAGACGATTGATTCGATAGAAATAGCAAAAGTTAATTCAGTAGGGGCGGCATTTCAGCCGCCCTTTTCTTTTATGAGGACGAAATGATTCGAGTTTCTAACAACGTACCACCGGAGTTTCAGAACCATCCTGATGCAGAATGGCATTTTCAGGACCTATCGGGCTTTCTCAATTCCGATAAATTCGACAGAAGAGAACGTGCTGCCATTTCTCTCCACGAATCAACTCACCTGGTCTATGGACACGATTGCTTGCGGCAATGTGGATGTGAATGGTTTGAACTCGACTCTTACGGACCAGCCGTCGAATACGACCCGTTAATTTCACCAGCGTCATGCGGGAGTTGAGCGGTTGCCGTTGGTGATAGAAATGAATGCGAACCCGCTCACGGTCGCCAAGTACCATATCGGGCCGGTTTACACCGGGCTAAAGCTGCTCGGCAATGTGACCGAAAAGGAACTCTGGAAGATAGCGGAGACAGACCTCAAGAACCTTAATACCTGGCACGGTCAGCGTTCTCGACTTGTGGGCGATGTTTCATGGATGACTCTCGATGTCATCCGGGACTCTCTGTATAGGGACTGCCGCAGTCCCGCGTTCCGTAAAAAGCTGTGGGATGCGGCCCATGAATTTGAGCACCGCATTTTTCAGCCGGAAGCGATAGCCATGCGAGAGGCAGCTTAAACGCGGGGCGTAGTTACCAGGCCAGAGCCAATCTTCGTTCGCAAGTGCAGCAGATGTCGTATGACCAGTCGTTCGAACGAGACCAATCGGGCGACTGATAAGTCGCGTAGTCGCCAATTTCGTTGCAAAGCCAGCAAGGTTCACCCGAAGCGCGTCGAACAACTTTCCACGTCTTCATCTTGTCGTGCCAGTGTGGATAGTCGATACCGTTAAACTCGACCGTCGCGGTCGCAAACGGCATCGGGATTACCTTAAATTCACCAAAATCGCCGCGCCACATATCAACCGCAATAAAGAAGTCACTTCGGTTATTCGAAATGGGAATCGCGACCGGTTTTCCAATCAAGGGTCGGAAGAAAGCGGCGCTGTCTTCTTTCGTGAAATACGAGTCGTCGGCGAATTTCACCCAAACTTCCGTAGCGCCGTCTTTGAAACGTCTTCAATATCAAGATTTGGACGGTAGGCACGGAAGCAACCTCTTGCCGAGAGTAGCACAGGTGGTTTTCATCAGTGCGAGCATAATCTCGGGCCGGGAATAACGCTGCCTTGAGATTGTCGACCCATATTTTTGTGTAAAGTCAGTATAATCAATATGTTGAAAGCGTACGGCAATTTGCCGTAAATTCCTATTGACACTGCCGGCAAACTGCCGTACATTCATTTCTAACGAAAGGAGGCAGCTATGGCACTAGCACAGAGGGCGGAACGTCTAGAGGTAAGAACTACCTCAGAGCAAAAGCGTCTTATCGAGCGGGCTGCCGAATTGCGTGGCACGTCTGTAACCGACTTCGTTGTTTCCCACATTCAAGCAGCCGCTGCCGAGACTATTAAGGAGTTTGAATCTCTATTTCTGCGCGATGAAGCTCGGGAAGTTTTTGTTAAGGCTCTGCTCAATGCGCCTGAGCCGAATGAAGCGCTGAAAGCGGCAGTCGCCCGACACAAGCAGATGGGGCTGTAATTGGAAGAACAGCCGCCCAAACCAAAATTCTACTTCGAGCCGCTCGGAACTAGCCACGACCGAGCGGCTTTTTCTTGTGGTGTCCCTCCGTTGGACAAATATCTGCAAACGCAGGCGAGTCAGGATATGAAGAAAAATCTCGCCGCTGTCTACGTGTTGACTCCTGACGGAAAGACCATCGCAGGGTTTTACACGCTATCTGCCTACTCCGTGGGACTTGACAAAATTCCAGAGGAAATTGCGAAAAAGCTGACGAAAATGAAGGAAGTACCCGCCACCCTAATTGGCCGTCTCGCTCGAAGCACTGCTTTTCCCGGACAGAGAATCGGCGAAACTCTACTTACAGATGCTCTTAAGCGCAGCCTAACAAACTCCAAAGTTGTTGCATCCTGGGCGGTCCTCGTTGACGCCAAAGACGCGAACGCCATTTCTTTTTACAAGAAATACGGATTTATAGGAATTCCCGCGACACCCAATCGCCTCTTTTTGCCGATGGCAACCATCGCCAAGCTCTTTTCAGAGGCATCTTCGTCGTCATCATCGCCATCGTCATAACCATCGCAACTGCCATCATCACCATCACTACCATCATCACCACAAGCGCCTTACCCAATGCTGACTCTCGGATTTGTTTTGTTCTTAATGTGGCGGGCTTCGCATCGAGTACAGATTGTTCCGTCAACCGCATCGAGCGGCTGCCAGCAGAGTATGCACTTCGCCTGCTTGCGCAGGAACAAAGTCATCGCTCGCGAAAACGGCGGCTCACAAAAGAAATTTCCATGAAGTTCGTGGAATTTGTCCCACGAATGGCTCAGGATGCCTTTACCTCGAAAATAGGGATGTAGCCACATCCATTGCATGGCCCACTGGTGTCCCACGTCTTCGAACTTGCGCCACCGGAAACAACACGCTCCTACCCATACTCGCGGATCCCAGTTAGGCTCGTTCGCGAAGAGGTAAGCAGCATATGAGTTCTCAGCTTTGGGTTTTTCGGTGGCTTCAAATTGCTGAAAATCGTATTCAAACTCGCGTCGAAAATAGATGGCGAATCGCTCCACCACGCGGCGCAATTTCATAGGCGACTTCGCCGAAATTGCCAAAGGTTCGTTGGGTTTGTCTAGCTCTGAGACAGGCAAGGAAGGAAGTGTAGTGCTCCCCGCTGAAACTGGACTCGCCGCATAGGTAGAATCAGAGCCTCCAAACAGGAGGCAAGATGGGCAGGAAACCACGCGTAGATCGAACAGCCGAAGAAAAGTGGCAAATCGTACAAGAAG
>Ga0157379_10001924_pt1 | contig 17174 bp, 10 predicted proteins | sample S25metaG_FD_121802 | JGI IMG/M metagenome (GOLD analysis project Ga0157379, IMG submission 121802) | Switchgrass rhizosphere microbial communities from Kellogg Biological Station, Michigan, USA - S2-5 metaG | ecosystem: Host-associated > Plants > Roots > Rhizosphere > Soil | place: USA... | reverse complement strand
CTGAACAGCAACTGCACTACCTGCATCAGCAGCGGGAAGTGCACCTCGCCGCAGGTGTCGTTTACCCTCCCTTGAGGCGTATCGGGCTCGGGTGCCGCTTCCGCTAGGCGTGAAGCGGCTTCGCAGGCAAAGTCGGCTACAGGGGATCGTCGAAAAGCGCGAAGCCCATGGCATCGTGGCGGCAGGCATGTGGTAAGGAAGCCTCGTGCCTGCCATCACGATGCTCTTGCATCGACCCACGCACGCGATCGACGCGCGTTCGGGACAAGTCAGGTGCGCTCTCGGAGCTCGGTCCGGCCCTGCAGCTCTCGCAGAGCCACTCGATCCTCGCCGGCCATGAGGGCACCCGCGGCCTTCGCCACCGCTGCTGGCCCCCCCTCCCGTCTCCCACTGCATCGCGCCGTCCTGGGCATGGCCACGATCCTGGCGATGACCCTCATTGCCTACCTCCCCGCGATCCGCGGGGGGTTCATCTGGGACGACGATCTGCACGTCACCGGAAACAAGGCGCTGCGGACGACGCAGGGGCTCATCGACATCTGGATTCATCTGTTGGCGACTCCTCAGTACTATCCCCTCACGCACACGACGTGGTGGGCGACGTATCAAGTCTTCGGAATCGCACCTCTCGGCTACCATCTCGTCAACGTGATCCTGCACGGACTCAGCGCAGGGATCCTCTGGCTGGTACTTCGCCGCCTCTCGCTTCCCGCCGCGTGGTCGACAGCGGCCGTCTTTGCTCTCCACCCCGTGCACGTCGAATCGGTCGCCTGGGTGACGGAGTTGAAGAACGTCCAGTCCGGCTTCTTCTACCTACTCGCCGCGCTCGCCTACCTCGGTTTCGCAATCCCCGAGAGCGTGCCGGTCGACGTTGGCCTCCACGGCCGGCGAGCCCGCTACGCGCTGGCGCTCGGGGCATTCGTTGCCGCGCTCGCAAGCAAGACCGTCGTCGCCACATTCCCCCTGGCAATGCTCGTCATCATCTGGTGGAAGCGAGGCCGACTGACCCGCACCGACCTGGTGCCCTTGCTCCCCTTCCTCATCGTCGGAGTCGCGGGCGCGGTGACGACCTCGCTGCTGGAGGTCCACCGGGTCAACGCCCACGGGGCGGACTGGGATCTCTCTCCCGCGGAGCGCCTCCTAATTGCGGGGCGCGCATGGTGGTTCTACATCGCGAAGGATCTCGTTCCCTACCGGCTTGTCTTCATCTACCCGCGGTGGACGATCGACGTCGCACAGTGGTGGCAGTGGCTCTTCCCGTTCGCCGCGGCCGCGACCATGGCGACGCTATGGGCGCTCCGAACGCGCATCGGTAGAGGACCGGCCGCCGCGCTCCTTTACTTCGGCATCACGGTGGCGCCCGCACTCGGATTCGTGAACATCTTCCCCATGCTCTTCTCCTGGGTCGCCGATCACTTCCAGTACCTCGCGAGCATCGGGATCATCACGCTCACAATGACTCTGGCCGCTTCGGCAGTTGCCCGACTTTCGCCGCGGCGATACGCGACACCCATTCTCCGAGTGATGTCAGGCGTCCTCTTGGTATGGCTGGGCGTCGCGGTGTCATCGCAGGCACGGATCTACCGGACGCCCGAGACGCTGTGGCGCGATACACTCGCGAAAAATCCGTCAGCCTGGATGGCGCACGACAATCTCGGAGTGTTGCTGTTCGACGAAGGTAAGTTTGCTGAGGCCGGAGAACACTTCCGTGAAGCCGTCCGTCTCCGACCGACCTACGTGCCGGGGATTTTCAATCTCGGCAACGTCGCCCTCAAGCTGGACCGTCTCGTCGAGGCACGCGACCTGTACGAGCGCGTGGTACGGTTGCAGCCGGATCTCGTGGCCGCCCACACCTATCTCGGGCACGTCTACTTTCGACAGCACGAGTACGAGATGGCGATATCGCAGTATCAGCTGGCACTCGCCCTCAATCCGAACGATCCGGACCCACGACGCTTCCTCGCCGCCGCTCAACGGGCTGCCGGCGTGCAGGTCTCTCCGGGGGTTCCGCACGAATGAGCCGCTCCGAAAGGTTCCGCCACAATCGACCTTGAAGTTTCGCCCGGCTTCTTCTATGCATTTCGGTAACTTCGGACGCTTAGCGTTCCGTTCCATCGCCCTTCGAAGCCACCGTTGATGTCCCTCGGATAACCATCCTGAGCCGTTCGGACCCCATAGCGGCACCGCATCGCGTGCTGTTCGTCGAAGCGAGCGTCGGCGGTGTGCTCGGCGGCTCGCTGACGGGCATCCTGCACCTGATGGAGCGCATGGACCGGAGGCGGTACGCCCCGGCGCTCGTGCTGTACGAGCCGAAGGACGTGATCCCGGCGCTCCGCGCCGACGGCATCCCGGTGCACGTCCTGCCGCCGCTGCCGACCCCGGTGCCCGACGGCGACCGCCCGCGCGTGGCGCGCGCGTGGCTGCGGGCGCGCGAGCTCGTTTCCGTCGTGACGCCGCGGGCACGCGCGCTGGCGCGTCTCTTCCGTGCCGAGCAGCCCGACCTCGTCTATCTCGCCAATGCGGTCACGACCAACCTCGACGGCGTGATCGCGGGGGCGCTCTGCCGTTTGCCGATCATCGTGCACGAGAAGGGGCTGCGGCGGATCGGTCCCGTCGAGCGCCTCTGGTCGCGCTGGGTCGATACGTGCATCGGCATGACCGAGGAAGTGACGGCGCATGCGCGGGCGCGCGGCATCCGCGCGCGTCGCTTCTGCACCATCTACGACGGCATCAACTGCAAGGCGTTCGCGCCGGGTGGCGGCGACGGCGTGCGCGCCGAGTTCGGGATTCCCGCAGGCGCGCCGCTGGTCGGCATCGTCGGCCACCTGCAACGCTGGAAGGGCCAACTCGTCGTGGTCGAGGCCGTGGCGCGCGCGCGCGAGCGTCATCCGGATCTGCGCTGCCTGATCGTCGGCGGGGTGCACCGCCTCGGCGAGGAGTACGCCGACGAATTGCGGGCGCGGATCGCCGCGCTCGGCCTCGAGCGCCATGTCATCCTGACCGGCGCGCGGCGCGACGTCGCCGCCTGCATGGACGCCATGGACGTGGTCATCCACTCCTCCATTCGTCCGGAGCCATTCGGCCGGGTGCTGATCGAGGCCATGGCCCTCGGCCGTCCGGTGATCGCGCCGCGCCTCGGCGGACCGCGGGAGATCGTCGCCGACGGCGAGACCGGCATTCTGGTCACGCCGCGCGATCCGGAGGCGCTCGGCCAGGCGATCGCCCGCTTGATCGGCGATCCGGCGACGCGGCTCGCGATGGGACGCGCGGCGCGCGAGCGCGTGGATCGCGTGTTCGACATCCGCCACCACGTGCGCGCGGTCGAGCGCGTCTTCGACGACGTCCTCGGGGACACGCCGGCGGCCGGCCCGGCGCCGCGCCCGGTCGCGGCCGGCGAGGACGCCGTGTCCGAAGCCAAGCTCTAGTGCCGATTGCCGCGCTCGAAGCGTCGTCGCCCGCGCACGTGTTCGAGTTCCTCGATCGCCACGTATCGCCGCGCGGGATCGCGCACTGGCGCTGGAAGTACCAGCTCGATGCCGCGGACGCCGCGCCGCGCGCTTTCTACCATCTGCAGGCCGACGGCAGCGTCGCCGGCTTCATCGGCATCCTCCCGACCGTCCTCCACTCGCAGGCCAACCAGACGCGGGCAGCGTGGTTCGTCGATTGGGCGACGCGCCCGGGCGAAGGCGCCGTCGGCTCCGGCGTGGCGTTGCTCCGCCGCGCCCAGGCCGCGACCGACGTGCTCCTGACCCTGCAGGGCTCGGCGGACACGCAGGCGATCCTCCCGAAGCTGCGCTGGAGCATGGTCGAGCGGCCGGCGGTGTGGGTGTTGCGTACGAGCGCGCGCGCCATCGCCGTCCGCGGTCCACTCCGTGAGCGCGCCTGGCTACGTGGTCCCGCGCTTCTCGCGGGTTCCGTCGTCGCGCGCGCCCGTCGCGTCCCACGCGTCGCCGGCGCCGCATTCGCGCTGGAAGAAGTGGAGCGGATTCCCACGAGCTACGACGCAGTGTGGGAGGCACGGCGCGGCGAGTTCGCGCCGTTGATGGAGCGTACGAGTGCGCAGTTGGATTTCATGTGCGGCCGCTATCCCGAGGGCGGCTATCGCGCGTTCCTCGTCCACGTCGACGGCGCGGTGGCCGGGCATCTCATCCTGCGCATCGACGAGAAGGACGATTTGCAGCGCGGTCGCATCATCGATGCGCTGTGGCCGCGCACGCGCGCTGGCGCACTCGAGTGGCTGGTGCGCGAGGCGTGCGGCATCTTGCAGGAACATGGCGTCGACTATATCGAGTGCACCGCCTCGGCCGCCGATCTCGAGCGGGCGCTCGCGGGGTGTCGTTTTTCGCGTCTCCGCCCGGTGCCCGTCTGGTATCATCGCCTGCCGGACGGAGCGGCGGGCCCCGACGCCTGGTTTCTCACCTATCTGGACTGCGACCGAGCCTATCGATGAATTCCACACGACACGCCGCATGCGCGACGATATAATCGCGGTCTTCGCACAGGTGTTCGGCCGTGCCCCCGAACAGTTCGGCGAGGATACGAGCCCCGCGACCGTCGAGGGGTGGGACTCGGTGCGTCACGTCGAGCTGGTCGTTGCGCTCGAAGAACGCTTCGGCTGTATGTTCGATCCTGAAGAGGTCCCGGAGTTGACGTCGCTCACCCGTATCGAGGACATTCTACGCCACCATGGATAGCGTCCCCCGCCGCCTGACCGCCGTCCCGGACCCCGCGACCCTGGTCGCCCTCGAGGACGCCTACGCTCGCATGGCGCTGGTGCGCGCCGTCGAGGAGCGCCTGCTCGGCCTGTTCAGCGAGGGCAAGCTCTTCGGTACGACCCACACCTGCATCGGCCAGGAGACTTGCGCCTTCGCGGTGGTCGACGCGCTCGACCGCTCGCGCGATCTGATCTTCTCCAACCACCGCTGCCACGGACACTACCTCATCTATAGCGACGACGCCGAGGGCCTGATCGCCGAGATCATGGGCCGTGCGACGGGCGTGTGCGGCGGACGCGGCGGCAGCCAGCACCTGTGCGCCCGCGGCTTCTTCTCGAACGGCGTGCAGGGCGGCATCGTCCCGGTCGCTTCCGGCATGGCTCTCGCGGAGAAGATGCGCGGCAGCGGCGCGGTGACGGTCGTCTTCCTCGGCGACGGCACGCTCGGCGAGGGCGCGGTCTACGAGGCGTTGAACCTCGCCGCGCTCTGGGAGCTGCCGGTGCTGTTCGTGGTGGAGCACAACCAGTGGGCGCAATCGACGCCCACCGCCTCGACCATCGCCGGCGACGTGCTGGGCCGCGCCGCCGCGTTCGGCATCGCCCACGATCGGCGTCCCGCGCGCGATCCGCTGGCGCTGCGCGCGCACATGCGCGAGACCGTCGAGCGCGTGCGCCGTGAGGGGCGGCCGTTCTTCCAGGTCCTCGACACCTTCCGCCTGATGGCGCACAGCAAGGGCGACGACGACCGCGATCCCGAGCTCATCGCGAACGCGCGGCGCGAAGACCCGCTGGATCACCTGCGCACCATGCTCGACGCGCGCCGGGCCGAGGCCATCGACGGCGAGATCCACGCCCGCGTGGCGCGCGCGGTCGAGGCCGCGGACAAGGCGCCGTTCGCCGCGATCGACGCCGCCGCGGAGGTGCGCTCGTTGCAGCGGGTGCGCGAGATCCCGCCGTCGCCGTGCGCGCTCGCCGCGACGTCCGGCGCCGACCCTCAGCTCACGGTCGTGCAGAGCCTGAACCAGGCGCACCACACGCTCATGGGCCAGCAGCAGGACGTGCTGCTGCTCGGCGAGGATCTGCTCGATCCCTACGGCGGCGCGTTCAAGGTGAGCCGGGGCCTCTCCACCGCGTTCCCGGACCGCGTCCGCTCTACGCCGATCAGCGAGTCGGCGATCGTGGGCGTGGCCAACGGGCTCAGCCTGCGCGGCTACCGCCCGATCGCCGAGATCATGTTCGGCGACTTCCTCGCGCTCGCCGCGGATCAGATCATCAACCACCTGGCGAAGTTCCACTGGATGTACGCCGGCAAGGTGGAAACGCCGGTGGTGGTGCGCGCGCCCGTCGGCGGCCGGCGCGGCTACGGCCCGACCCACAGCCAGTGCATCGAGAAGATCTTCTTCGGCATCCCGGGCCTCGTGCTGGTCGCGGTGAGCATGCGCCACGATCCCGGACTGCTCCTCACGCACGCGGTGCAGGACGAGCGGCCGGTGATCTTCCTCGAGCAGAAGCTGCTCTACGGCAAGCGCTTGAAGATCGAGCCGCCGCCCGGCCTGGTCCTGGCGCTTCCCGACGGCGAGAGTGACGAGCTCTACCCGACCGGGGTCTGGCAGCCGGACGGCGACCGTGCCGACTTCACCCTCGTCACCTACGGCGAGATGACCGAGGTCGCCGAGGACGCGATGACGCAGCTCTTCGACGAGGACGAGCTGCTTGCGGAGTACGTCGTGCCGGCGCAGCTCGCCCCGCTGCGCCTCGAGCCCATCCTCGAGTCGGTGCGCCGCACGCGCCGCCTGGTCGTGCTCGAGGAAGGCACCGAGCCGTGGGGCTTCGGCGCCGAGGTCGTGGCGCGGGTAGCGGAGGAGCTCGGCACGCAGCTGCTCGGATGCGCGCGCGTCGGAGCCCACCATCTGCCGATCCCGAACGCGCGGCCGATGGAGGACGCGGTGCTGCCCGACGCGACGCGCGTGGTAGCCGCCGTGCGCCGCGTGTTGCAGGGCACGCGCGCGTGAGCACGGCCACCGTCGAGCCGATCCTCGTCCCGCGCGAGCACGTCAACGACGACAGCGTCTTCGTCACCGAATGGGCGGTGGCCGACGGCACGCGCGTGGAGGCGGGCACGGTCGTCTGCAGCATCGAGACCTCGAAGGCGATCGTCGAGATCGAGGCCCCGGCGGCGGGCTTCGTGCGCCAGCGCGCCAACGCCGGCGACGAGGTCCCGATCGGGGGCGTGCTCGGCTACGTCAGCGCCGCGGCCGACACCGCCCTTCCGGACGCGCAGCAGACGCGCACCGAGGGCGGCGAGCCCGGGCAGATCAGCGCCAAGGCGCGCCGCAAGATCGAGGAGCTCGGGCTCGATCCCGCGCTCTTCGCCGGCAAGACGAACGTGCGCGAGAAGGACGTCGTCGAGATGGCGGCCAAGGTCGCGGCCGCGGCCGGCGCCGCCGCCGAGGATCCGCGCGGCCCCTCGCGGCTCGAGGCGCTCGGCCCCGTCCAGCGCCGTACGGCGCGCGTCATGGAGCAGAGCGTGGCGTCGATCCCGGCGTCCTACCTCGAGCGCAGCATCGACCTCGCGGCGCTCCGCGCCCGCGCGAAGGCGATCGCGCAGGCGTCGGGCGCCGTCGTGACCGAGCTGGATCTGGTGGTCCACGCCGTGGCACGCGCTTGCCTCGCGCAGCCGCACTTCAACGCCCACATGAGCGAGCACTACCAGCTGCAGATCTTCGAGCAGGTGAACGTCGGCGTCGCCATGGATCTCGACGGCGAGCTCTACGTGCCGGTGCTGAAGAACGCCGCGACGAAGGAGGTCGCCGCGATCGCCAAGGAGCTGCGCTCGCTGCTCTACCTGACGCAGCGCCGCCGGCTCGAGGCGACGCACCTCGCGGGCGGCACCATCACCGTGACCTCGATGCTCGGGCGCGGCATCCAGCGCTTCCTGCCGATTCCCTATCCGCAGCAGGCGGCGATCGTCGCGCTCGCCGATCCGGAGCCGGGTAACGCCTCGCGCACCGCGCTCGCGATCGTCTTCGACCATCGCGTCGCCAATGGCAGCGCCGCCGCGGCGTTCCTCGCCAAGGTGGAGGAGCTGGCGACCGCCGCGTGAGCGGCGGTCCGTCGCATCAGACGTTGCGCGGCCGCGGCAGGAGCCGCGAGAAGAAGGCGCGATTGCGCGCCACCAGCACGTAGCCGCCCTCGACGAGCCACACGAGCGGCGGAACCGCTGCGGCGCGCGCGAGCCGCGGCCAGCCGACCCGCTCGAGAACGAAGAGGCAGGCGCGCCCACCGCGCAGCCAGCGTCCGTCCCGCGTCCGCACGTGCACGGACCGCCGACACGCCTCGCGCAGGGCGTCCGTCATCGGCGGGCTCGGCACCTCCTGGTAGGGCACGGCGACGAACGCGCCCGCCTCGTCGTGCCGGAGCGCCCACTCGACGGCCCGCCTGCAGAATCCGCAGTCGCCGTCCCAGACGATCCAATGCCGGGCCGGATCCACGTCCCTCACGGTAGCACGCCGGCGTCGCCCACGACACCGCGCCGTCCGATGGGAACGCACGCGGCCTTCTGCTAATCGCGCCCTCGGTGACGACGCGGCGGAAGCTCGGGTGGATTGCGGTGCTGTACTTCGCCGAAGGGCTTCCCTTCGGGCTCGTGCTCGACAACCTGCCCGTCTACTTCCGCATGCACGGGGTGTCGCTCACGGCGATCGGCCTCATGAGCCTCCTGCGCTCGCCGTGGTGGGCGAAGGTCTTCTGGTCACCGGCCGTCGATCAGATCGGCGAGCGGCGCCTCTGGATCGCGACGTGCCTCACCGTGATGGCGGCGGCGCTCGCGGTGCTGCCGCACCTGCCGCCGGCTCCCGTCGGCGTGTCGCTGATCGTCCTACTGCTGATCTTCACCACCGCGGCGGCGACGCAGGACGTCGCAATCGACGCCTATACGATCGAGCTGATCGAGCCCGGCGAGGAGGGCATCGCGAACGGCGTTCGCGTCTCCGCGTATCGTGTCGCGCTGATCGTCGCCGGCGGCGCGCTGCTCGCGATCGTCACCTGGACGACGTGGGCCGTGGCCTTCACCGCGGCGGCGGTGATGCTGCTGGCGCTCGCGTGCGTCGTGCTGCTGCTGCCCCGCGTGGAGCGGCGCGCGCAGACGCCGCGCGAGTGGGCGCACACGTTCCGTGCCTGGCTGCAGCGACCGGGCGTGGTCGGCGTGTTCGTCTTCGTCTTCCTCTACAAGCTCGGCGACACCACCATGGGGCCGATGGTGAAGCCGTTCTGGGTCGACCGCGGTCTCCGCCCGGAGGAGATCGCGCTGATCTCGACGACCCTCGGCGTGGCGATGTCGATCGCCGGCGCGCTCGCCGGCGGCGCCCTCACCTCGCGCTGGGGCATCTTCACCGCCTTGTGGACGCTCGGTCTCGTGCAGGCCACGTCGAATCTCGGCTACGCCGCCGCCGCCTGGATGGACGCCGGCCGCCCCGCGATCTACGCCGCCTCGATCGTCGAGAGCTTCGGCGCCGGCCTCGGCACCGCGGCGTTTCTATCCTTCTTGATGAACATCTGCGACAAGGAGCAGGCGGCGACGCAGTTCGCGCTGCTGTCGGCGCTCTTCAACTTGAGCGGCTCGCTCGGCGGCTCGCTGTCGGGGCGAGGGGTCGAGCTCCTCGGCTACTCCCGCTACTTCTTCGTGACCTTTCTGCTGGCGCTCCCGGCGTTCGGGCTGTTGCCGTGGGTTCGCCCCTGGATCCGCGAGCGCCCGCCGGACGGCGCCGCGGCGACGCGCACCGAGCCCTAGTCGATCCGATACCGCTCCCGACGCTCGTAGAGGGCGAGCCGCTCGGTGATCTCGCGTCCGAGATCGGCGTTGCCGGCGCGCTCAGCGGCGCTTTGCGCGCGCCGCGCCGCCGTGACGGCGTCGTCGAAGCGGCCGACCTCGGCGTACGCGGCGGCCAAGGTGTCGAGCCGATCCGCGTCGACGGCGTCGCCGGCGGCGGCGACCGCACGCTCGGCGAGCGTCACTGCCGTCGCGCCGTCGCGCAGGCGATCATCGGACGTCGTCGCCAGGATCCACGCGAGCATGCTCGCGTCGTCGGCGTCGTCGGGGTGGGCAGCGACGAGCGCCCGCAGCTCGGTGATGGCCTCACGCGTCTTCCCCGCCTGCACGTAGGCCAACGCCAGGGCCGCGGGTGCGTTGCTCTCGGGCGCCGCCTGCGCGGCAGCGACGCTCTGCGCCCGCGCCTCGTCGTCGCGTCCGCTCGAGACCAGCAGCTCGATCAGCTTCTGCTGCGCCGCTGCGTACGCGGGCCGCAAGCGTATCGCCTCGCGCACCGCCGCGATCGCCTCGTCGCGATGCTCGTTTTGCGCGAGGACCAGACTGAGGTTGTAGCGCGCCTCGGGAAACGCAGCATCGAGCTGCGCGGCGCGGCGGAACTCCGAGATCGCATCGTCGAAGCGGCCCTGACGGAACAAGTAGACGCCGAGATTGTTGCGCGCCGCCGCGAGGTCGGGCTGCAACACGACCGCACGCCGCAGCTCGCGCTCGGCGCCGACGAGATCGCCCGTGTTCATCAGCGCGAGACCGAGGCTGGTGCGCGCCTCGGCCATGTCTGGCTCGCTGCGGAGCGCGGTTTCGAGATGCGGAATGGCGTCCGCCGCCTCGCCGTCGTCGAGCAGCAGGCGCGCCATGTTGGTGTGCGCCACGGCGTGCGTCGGCTCCATCGCGATGGCGCGCGCGAACTCGCGCCGCGCGTCGTCGTTGCGACCTTGCTGCATCGCCACCGTGCCGAGGTTGGCGTGCGCCTCGGCACTGTCGGGCTGCACGCGCATCGCCGCCTCGAAGTACGGCGGCGCCTCGGCGTTGCGTCCCGCGCGCACGAGCGCGTTTCCAAGGTTGTTCAGGCAGACGTAGCACTGATCGTCGGCCGCAACCGCCGTGCGCCACAGCGTCTCCGAGTCGTGCCACACCCCGATCTGGCGCCACGTGAGGGCGCCGAGCACGATCATCACGACGCTGGCGGTGACGGTCGCGGCGGCGAACGAGAGCGGCGGCCGGCGGCCGGCACGGGCGGCGAGATCGAGGCTGAGCACGCCGCCCGCGACCACGACCGCCCATCCGAGCGTCGCCAGGTAGCTGTAGCGATCGGCGGTGATGTGCGGCCCCGCCTGCGCGAAGCCGAGGACCGGCGCGAGCAGCGCCACGTACACCGCGGCGGCGGTGAGCAGACCCGGGACGCGGTGGCGCAGCATCCACAACGTCACGGCGGCGGCCGCGACGAACGCGATGGAAGCGAAGACGTCGCCGCGCATGAACTGCCAACCGACCGGAAGCTGATAGAGCGGTGACAGGCCGACCGGCACGACCGTCTTCACGAGGTGGAACGTCAGGACGTAGAACGCCTGGCCGATGCGCCCGGGGATCCCGTGCTGCGCCAGGGTATAGAAGGTGGCAGCCGAGCGCTCCGCGATGCCCTCGAGCACGGCGGCGCCGAGACCGAGCAGCACGAACGGGATCTTCTCGATCCATACGCCGCGCACCTCGCGACGCCTCCAGCTCCGCGGTGCGCCGGTGAGACGTCGGAGCGGATAGACGTCGAGCGCGACGAGCGCGAGCGGCAGACCCATGCCGACCGGCTTCGCGAGGAGCGAGAGCAGATACCAGGCGAGCGCCGCCCAGGCGATGCCCTCACGGCGCGCGTGAAAGCGGACGTACGTGTCGAGCGCGAGCAGGAAGAAGAGGCCCGAGAGCACGTCGCGCCGCTCCGTCGCCCACGCGACCGACTCGACGCGCAGCGGGTGCAACGCGAAGAGTCCGGCCGCGATCGCCGCGGCGACGAACAGGGCGCGCGGCGCCCGCTCCCACGGAATGCGAAACGCGATCGCGAGGAGGCGCGCCGCGAGCAGCGCAAACGCCACCGCATTTGCCAGATGCAGCAGGAGATTCGTCAGGTGGTAGCCGACCGGGTTCATGCCCCAGAGCTGGTAGTCGACGGCGTACGAGAGCCAGGTGAGCGGCAGGTAGTGGCCGTCGATGTTGGTCAGCATCCAGCGCAACGAGACCGCATCGAAGCCGCGGAAGAACGGGTTCTCCGTGAGGTTCGTCTGGTCGTCGAAGTCGACGAAACCGTTGCGCAGCGTCGGGAGGTATACGAGCGCCGTCGCAACGACCACGAGCACGACGGGAAGCCAACGCTCCCACGGCCGCGCAGGCTCCGACACCGGCGGCGGACCGGGCGGCTGCCGTGCGGAGGCGGCTGGAACGGACGGCGCCGGCCGGCGGGCGGGGCCGCCACCCTGGCGGCGTCGTGCGGATCGGGAGGCCATCAGCGCGACGGAAGGGTGGCCCGATCCGCGCTCTCCTGCAAGGAGGCACGGCCGGAGCGTCCTCGCGCGGTGCGTCGTGGGGGACGCTCCGTGCAAACGCACCTATCCTCACGTCTTCTCACGTCCTTTGCGTCCGCAAACTCGCTTTTTTTCTTGACAAGGTTTGAAACGCTAGCTTACCCTCATTGCCGAGCCCTCTGCGTGCCGTTTCGCGAATATGAGATGTGCTTTCGGGTGTGCCGTACCCAGGCAATCTCGAGCTGCACGCCGAGGCGCCGAGGGCGGATGTACCCGATGTCGTGGCGCCCCCGGAAGTAATCGTTCCCGCTCGTTCGCGACCGTGCGCGACGTGCGGGTGTAGCCGACTCAGTGCAACTAAGGAGGAGAGCCATGAAGCAACTATCGCGTTCTGCACGTTTCGCGGGGATCGCAGCCGCGCTCGTCGCGGCGCTCACGCTCGCGACGACGGCGCACGCCGATCCGCTCAAGTGCAAGCAGGAGATCGCCAAGGACACTGCGAAATATACGCAGGCGCGGGCGAAGGCGCTGCAGAAGTGCCACGAGGCGGTCGCGAAGGCCAAGCTTCCGCTGGTCACGAACTGCCTTACCGAGCCCACCGCGGCCGGTAAGATCGCGAAGGCCGACAGCAAGCTGCGCGCCGCCCTCAACAAGCAGTGCGGCGGCGACGACAAGACCTGTAGCACCACCGGCGACAACGACTCGCTCGCCTCGATCGGCTGGCCCTCCGCCTGCCCCAACTTCGAGAACGGCTCGTGCACCAACGTGATCGCCAACTGCAACGACATCAGCGATTGCCTCATCTGCGTCGCCAGTGCCGCCGTCGATCAGTCGATGACGCTCTCCTACGGCGCACTCGATCAGGGCCAATTCGGCTCCGGCTCCGACATCAACAAGTGTCAGACCGCGATCGGCAAGAACGCGACCAAGTTCCTGAACGCCAAGAACAAGGCCCTCGCCAAGTGCGAGAAGGGCCTGATGAAGGTTCCTCCGAGCGTCATCGGTCCGTGCCCGGATACCGCAGGCGCAGTCCCGGCGATCACCAAAGCCGAGAGCAAGAAGATCGCGGGTATCTGCAAGGCCTGCGGTGGCCCCGACAAGACGTGTCTCGGCGCCGACAACCTCACGCCGGCGCAGATTGGTTTCGCGTCCACGTGCCCGAGTGTCACGGTTCCTCCCAGTGGGCCGGCATGCGGCGGTCCCATCGCGACCCTCAATGACATCGTCCTCTGCGTCGATTGCGTGAACGAGTTCAAGGACGACTGCCTCGATCCGCTCGCGGTTCCGGCGCTCAAGAGCTACCCGACGCAATGCAATCCGGGCGGGCCGCCATGCGCGGCGACGCCGCAAAATACGGCGACGCCCTGCCCGACCGCGACGCCGGGCGTGACGTGCCCCACGCAGGTGCAGACCGACGCCGATGGCCCCGGGATCGACCTCGACACCGGTTGGACCGGCCAGTCACACGACGGGCACGCGCCCACCAACAACCGGATCACGCTCACCGTCAGCGGCTGCTCCAACCCCGACGCTTCGACCTGCGGGGTGTGCACCACCGGCGGTCCGATCGCCAACGCGGGCGGTACGGCGTTCAACACGCACCGCTGCGTCCTCGACACCAGCGTCCAGTGCACGAGCGACCTCGATTGCGTCAACATCGCCACGTGCTCCGGCGGCGCCAACAACGGCGCGATTTGCAACAACGCCAGCGAGTGCCCCGGCGGCAGCTGCCCGGTGAGCGTGTGCAGCTACTTCTTCGGATCGCCCCTGCCGCTGTCGGCCGGCGGCGTCTCGGTGTGCGTCACCAATCAGATCACGGCACCCATCACGGGGACGATCGACATCGAGGCCGGTACCACGTCCAACGTGATCACGCTGCTGTCGCGCGTGCACACGGGTCCGACGACCGACCAGCCGTGTCCGACGTGCATCGCCGGCAGCTGCAGCGGCGGTCTGCACACCAGCGATCCGTGCGTCATCAACGGCCACAGCGACCTGTTCGGCGACGTCAGCTTCGATTGTCCGCCCGACCCGGGTGCAAATGTCGGCAACCTGCCGATCACACTCGCGTACGCGACCGGTACCCAGACACGCACCCTTTCGGCGTCGAACCCGAGCTGCCGTGCCCCGGGCTTCAGTGGCTCCAAGTGCTTCTGTGACACCTGCAACAACCTGGCGGCGACACCCTGCACCTCCAACGCCGACTGTGTCCTGGCGGGCGCCACGATTTGCGGCGGTCGCCGCTGCGCGGGCGGCGGCAACAACGGCGCGCCTTGCAACGTCAACAGCGAGTGCCCGGGTGGCGGCTGCAGCGTTCCGGGCGCGCAGACGAAGCCCAACGACTGCGACGACAGCACCTGCTCGCCCACGTCGACGTGCGTCGGTGGCTGCAACAACTTCCTCAACTGCACCGGCGCGTTCAAGTGCGTCGGCGGCACCAACTCCGACGCCCTCTGCACGGTCGACTCGGAGTGCCCGGGCGGCACCTGCAACGACCAATGCCCGGGCGGCCAGTGCCTCAGCGGCAACGAAGGGACGTGCGCTGCGGGTCCGTTCGAGCAGTTCTGTGCGATTCAGACCTTCCGCGGCTGCACCGCCAACTCCGATTGTCCGCTCTCCGGTGACACCTGCACCCTCGGCAAGTTCCGCGACTGCTTCCTCGACAACGGTGTCATTGGGGGCGGCGTAGACGTAACCGGCGTGCCGTACCCATCCTGTGGTGGTGTGGGCTCGGGCTCGGTCGGCGCGCTCTTCTGCGTGCCTCCGACCTCCAGCGGCTCCGTGAACTCCGTTTCCGGGCTACCCGGTCTCGGACGCGTCGTGTTGCCCTACACGGCGACCTTCAACTAAGTCGTCGACAACGCACCGCAAAGACCCCCTGGCCTGCACGAGGCCAGGGGGTCTTTTTTTGCGGCCGCGCCGCGACGGGGCGCGCTTGGACTGCCCAGCGGCCTCACACTCGTAATCCCCATATGCGTCATGCAGCATGGTCTGCGACCAAGATGGGCGCCTGCGTTTGACCGACGACGTGCGCCTTCTGTAGCTTCACGGAGCCGGATCACCTGGCCACGACTCCGCTGGAGGTTCTCATGCGCCGCGTTCCCTTCTTCACCGCCCCCGCACTGGCGATGCTTGCGCTCATCATCGGCTCGCCGGGCGGCGCACACGCGCTCACCAACGCCGAGATCAAATGTCAGGAGGCGATCGGCTCGGAGAGCGCGCGCTTCGCCGCTCAGAAGCACGACGCGATTGTGCGCTGCAACAACGCCGTCGCCCAGGGAGGGAGCTGCAACGCCGCGCAGCGCGATCAAGCAATCGCGCGCGCGACGTCGCGTCTGGCACGTCAGCTCGACACGAAGTGCGCGGGTGTCACGCTCGCGAACCTCGGGTTCTTGCCGGCGCCCTGCAGCGATCCGGACGGGGGGGATTTCTCCGTCGACAATCTCGTCACGTGCATCACCGATTCCAGCGAGCTCGAGGTCGATCAGGCGGTCGCGATAGAGTATCCGAACTTGCAAGCGCAGTCGGACGGCGACGCGCAGTGCCAGAGCGAGATCGGCGCCGAGGCGGAGACGTTCATCGGTCGTGTGACGCGGGCACGCAACCGGTGCCTCGAGCTGCAGAAGAAAGGCCGGATTGCCGCGAGCGTCGACTGCCGCGCGAACGTCCCGCCGGGCACCGGCGATGCCAAGACCGACCGCCAGATATCCCAGGCGATCACGCGTCTGAACGATCAGCTGCGCCGCGCGTGTACCGGAATCACACTCGAGGATCTCGGCTTTCCCGGTCTCTGTCCGCCTCCGAACGACGTTCCGTTCAGCCTCGCGAACCTCCAGACCTGTATTCTGAACACGCACGACGCCCTGATCGCGCAGCTGATGGCGATCACGTATCCGTTCGTCGGCGGCCCGACGCCGACGGCGACCAGCACCGCGACGCCGGGAGCGCCGACCGAAACGGCCACGCCCACGGACACGGCAACGCCAACGGAGAACGGGGAGACTGCCACTCCCACGCCGACGGAAACGGCAACCGAGAGCGCCACGCCCACGGACACGCCAACCGTGCCGGAGGCGACACCGACCCTGACGTCGACACCACCGCCCGCCGAGACTGCGACCTCGACCCTGACCCCCACGCCGCCGCCGGGCGAGACGCCCACGCCCACGGACACGGCCACCCCGACGGTCACCAACACACCGACGGCGGTGCTGACCGCAACCGCGACGGTCACGGCCACCCCGACGGTCACCTTCACACCGCTTCTCACGGCCACGCCGACGGTGACGGCCACGCCGACACTCACCACCACGCCGACGACTACGGTCACCGCGACCGCAACGATCACTCCGACCGCGACGCTGACGTCGACGCCGCTCTTGTCACCGACGCCGACGCTGTCGGCCACCCCGACCGTGACGGCGACGCCGACGAGGACCGCAACTCAGACGGCGACGGCCACGCGCACGGCGACGCCGACCGTCACCGCAACGCCGACGCCCACTCCGGGCTTGACCGCCACCAGAACGGCGACGCCGACGGCGACGATCACGGCGACGGGCACGAAGACCGCGACACCGACGCCGACGGCCACCTCGACGCCGAGCCTGTGCGGCAACGGCCTCCTCGATCCGGGCGAGGACTGCGATCCGGCCGGTGGGACGGCAACGTCGTGCTTCACGGCGTCCAACACCAGCGCGGCCTTCACCTGCACCGCGACCTGTCAGTGCGCGTGCCCGGCGTTCGTCGAGTTCGTCGGCACGGCCGGCAGTCTGGGCATCCTCGATACCGGCTGGACCGGCCAGGGCCACGACGCGACGATCGTCGATCAAGGCAAGATCACGGTCGGCGTTTCAAGCGCGCCCAGCAGTCGGCCCTGCGGCGTCGTCACCCTTCTCGGCCCCGTCGACAACCTGAACGCGGCGACCTACCCGAGCGCGCCCGGCCCGAGCAAGGATCTGAACGACCACCGCTGCAGCAACAACACGTCGGTCGTGTGCAGCACCAACACGCCGTGCTTCCAGCAGTGCGTCGGCGGCACGAACGACGGCGTGGCCTGCACGGTGGCGTCGCAATGTCCGAGCGGCATCTGCTCGGCAGCGGCCGGGACCTGCGAGTACCAGTTCGG
>Ga0157379_10001922_pt1 | contig 17186 bp, 13 predicted proteins | sample S25metaG_FD_121802 | JGI IMG/M metagenome (GOLD analysis project Ga0157379, IMG submission 121802) | Switchgrass rhizosphere microbial communities from Kellogg Biological Station, Michigan, USA - S2-5 metaG | ecosystem: Host-associated > Plants > Roots > Rhizosphere > Soil | place: USA... | reverse complement strand
TTGGTCGCTTCCACCGACAGCGGCGCGCGGCTCGCAATGCGCTCGGCGAGCGCCAGGGCTTCGCCGAGCAATGCGCCGGGCGGATGCACCGCAGTGACGAGACCGAATTTTTCGGCGGTTGCCGCATCGTGCGGCGAACCAGTCAGCAGCATGTGCTTGGCGCGCGCCACGCCGATTAGCCGCGGCAAGCGATAGGCCGACGCCATCAGCCCGACATTCACGCCGGAACACACGAACTTGGCCTCGCTCGAGGCGATGCGGATGTCGCACACCGAGGCCAGCTCCAATCCGCCACCCAGGCACCAGCCATTGACTGCGGCGATGACCGGCAGGCGATGGGATTCGATCCGCTCCAGCACGCGGCCGAATTCGCCCAGATGCGCGCTGCTCTTTGCGGTTTGCGCCGCGGCTTGTTCCTTCAGATCGTCGCCGCCGCAAAAGGCGCGGCCGCGGCCGGTGAGCACAATAGCGCGAACGGCGGTGTCTGCATCGATCTCGTCGAGACGTGCCTGCAGCTCGGCGCGCGCGACGCGGCCAAGCGCATTCATCGGCGGATTATCGATCTCCAGCAGCGCAACATGGGCCGCGGGCTTGCTGAAATGGATCATGCGCGCTTGACCCTCGCTATTTCGCCCACTGCGCCAGCCAATCGGCCAAGCCTTGCGGCGTCATGTGGCGAGCATCCTCCAGCGCCGAAACACGGCCGGCGTCGACCAGCGTCGTCCCGTTCGGCTCCACGACGAGTATCGCCGGAACGCCCTTCAGCCGCGTTCGGATGCCGAAGCGTGCGGGTATCTGGAGGTTCTTGTTGAACCGGCCGACATCCACACTCACCATCTCGAAATGGGCCGCCAGGAAAGGCTTGAGCTCGGGCAGCGCCATGACGTTGGCCAGCACGACGCAATCTCCGCACCAATTGCCGCCCAGATCGATCAACACGCGCTTGCCGCTGTGGCGCGCGCGGGCGAAAGCGGCGGCAACGGCGGCGTTGGCGTTGGCGCTCTCGTCATAGGGCTTCATCGTAATGACGGGAAGCTCGGCGAGGCTGCGCAGAGCGAGCCTGGGTGCGGGCGCCGCGGTGGCGGGAAGCGCCAGCAGAAGTGTCACCGCGACGGCGCATCCGAAAAGACTCTTCATGCTGCGAGACCCCTGCCTGCCAGAAGTGGCGCGATGCTCGGATCGCGGCCGCGAAACAGCCGGTAGGCCTCGGCGAAGTCGCGCGTGCCGCCGGCGGAATAGATGAAGTCATGCAGCCGTTTGGCCGTCGCCGGATCGAATGCGTCCGCCTTCTCCTTGAAGGCATCGAAGCCGTCGGCATCAAGCACTTCCGACCACATGTAGGAGTAGTAACCGGCCGAGTAGCCGTCGCCGGCAAAGACATGCAGGAAATGCGGGCTGGCGTGGCGCATGACGATTTCGTCCGGCATGCCGATGCGCTCGAGCGAGGCCTGCTGGAACGCGCCGATGTCGAGCGGACCGGGATTTTCCAACGCATGATAGTCCAGATCGACGAATGCCGATGCCAGGAATTCGACGGTGGCAAAGCCCATGTTGAAATTACGCGCGGCGTTCAACTTGTCGAGCAGGCTTTTGGGGATGGGCTTGCCGGTCTCGGCATGGATGGCGAATTTCTCCAGGGTCTGCGGCACTTCCATCCAATGCTCGAATATTTGCGATGGCAATTCGACGAAGTCGCGCGCCACATTGGTGCCGGAGAGGCGCGGGTAGCGCACTTGCGACAGCAGGCCGTGCAACGCATGGCCAAACTCGTGAAACAGCGTCTTAGCCTCGTCGAACGACAGCAACGCCGGTTCGCCCTTGGGAAAATTACAGTTGTTGACGATCAAAGGCGTGATGGGCCGAGACATGTTCTCCTGGTCGCGGAACGAACTCATCCAGGCGCCGCCGCGCTTCGAGGCGCGGGCAAAATAGTCGCCATAGAAAAGTCCGACATGTTCGCCCCGGCGGGTGACTTCCCAGACGCGCACCTCGGGGTGATAGACCGGTATGTCTTGGCGTGGGTGGAAATCCAGGTCGAACAGGCGGTGCGCCGTGTCGAACGCAGCCGCGATCATTTTGTCGAGCTGGAAGTATGGTTTGACTTCCGCTTCGTCGAGATCGTAGCGCGCCTTTCGCAGCTTTTCGGCGTAATAGCGCCAGTCCCACGGCGCCAGCTTGAAATTGCCGCCCTCTTCGGCGATCACGCCCTGCAACGCTTGCGCTTCCTCCTTGGCGCGACGGCGGGCCGGCGCCCACACCTGATCGAGCAGCTGGCGCGCCGTCTGCGGCGTCTTGGCCATCGTGTCGGCCAGCTTGTAGTGCGCGAAGGTGGGATAGCCCAAAAGCTTGGCGCGTTCGGCGCGCAGCTGGACCATGCGCGCAATCAGCGCATTGTTGTTGTGGGAATTTTCGTTGTCGCCCCGCGCGGTCCAGGCTTTGAATATCTTTTCGCGCAAGTCGCGATTGTCGGCGAATTGCAGCAACGGCTCGACGCTCGAGCGTGCCGTGGTGACTGCATAAGGTGCGTCGAGCTGGCGTTCGCGGGCGAGCTGCGCAGCTGCTTCACGCGCAAAGTCCGGCACGCCCGCAAGCTCGGCTTCCTGGAGCGGCAGGACGAAGGCCTGCTCGTCGGCCAGCACATTCTGTCCGAAATCCGTGCCGAGGCTCGCAAGTTCCTCGCTGATCGCGGCATAGCGGTCCCGTGCGGCCCCGTCCAGGTTGGCGCCGGCGCGCACGAAGTCGAGATGGTAGCGCTCCAGCACGCGCGCACTCTGGGCATCGAGTTTTTGCGCGGCCTGCTCGTTCTGCAGTGCGGAGATGCGCTGGAACAGTTTCGCGTTCAGGTAGATCTCGTTCCAATGCTTGGCGAGAATCGGCGCCATGTCGCGCTCGACTTTCTGCAGGGCGTCGTTGGTGTGCGACGCGGTGAGGTTGCTGAACACCGCATCCACATTGCTGAGCAGCCTGCCGCTCTCTTCCAACGCGACGATCGTGTTGGCGAAATCCGGCGCTGCCGGATTTTCGGCAATGGCCGTGATTTCGCGCGCATGCTCGCTGAGCGCCCGGTCATAGGCGGGGCGAAAATGCGCCGTCGTGATGCGGTCGAACGGCGGAGCCGCGAAGGGCGTCGTCCAGTCTTCGAAGAACGGATTTGATGGCATGCGCTGTCCGTATGGTGCGACGAAAGCAACTGTAGCAAATGGCTAGTGCGGCAACAGCCGTATAAAGCGGCTGGGATGCACGTCCAACTCGTTCTCGAAATAGCCCTTTACATAAGGCTTCACCAGCGCACGATTAACAGGAAAGAACAGGGGAACGATCGCCAAGGCATTGAGCGCGATCGTCTCCGCCCGCGCATACGCGGCATAGCGAGACGGCATATCCATCATGGCTTCGGCATTGTAGGTGAGCCCGTCGAAGGCCGGATCCGAAAAGCTGGCATAGTTGGATTCCGTGCTCTGGGTCTTGAGCAGATACAGGTAGTATTCGGGGTCGGGCGGCGCTTGCCAGCCCGCGTCGGCGACCTGGAAATCGCGCATTCGCAGCCGGTTGTAGTGCATCGCCACTTCCTCGGTGACGATCTCCGTGTCGACGCCGACCGCCGCCCACATCGATTGCACCGCCACCGCAATCCGGCGGTTGAGTTCGCCCAGGCGGCAGTGATAGGTCAGCTTCAGCCGGTGCGCGAAACCATATCCCGCTGCCGCGAGCAGGCTGCGCGCCATGTTCTGACGCACCGCATAGGCAACACCGGTCCCTTCGATGCGCGGGCCGCTATAGCCGGCGATGGCGGTGGGTACCATGCCATAGGCCGGTATTTCTCCAGTGTGCAGCACCTGTCTCGTCAACGTGTCGCGGTCGATGGCCAGCGACAGAGCGCGGCGCACGCGCAGATCGCGCACCGCCGGATCCCTGAGATTGAACGTCAGATAGGTGAGGGCGAGATTGGGCGCGGTCAGCGCCTGGCCGGGCAGCATGCGCTTGAGCCAGTTCAGCATGGTGGGAGGAAAGCGCGTGTTGATGTCCAGTTCGCCTGCCCGAAAGCGCTTGAGCGCGGCTGCGTCATCGTCGGTCGGAAAGTAGTTGACCTCGTCGACCTGAACATTTCGCGCGTCGTAGAAATACGGATTCTTCTTCAGCCGCACATGGCCCTGCGGCACCCATTCGGCAAGCGTATAGGCGCCGTTCGAAACCATCTTGCCGGGCTTTGCCCAATCCTTGCCCAGCCGCGCGTATGACGCGCGCGGCAGCGGATCGAACAGCGGCAAGGTCGCAAGCAGGAGCAGAATCGGGCTCGGCCGCACGAGGTGAATCTCCAATGTGCGGTCGTCCGGTGCGGCGATGCCGGCGGCGTCGGGTGGCAACCTGCCCGTGTTGATCGCTTCGCCGTTGGCGATCTTGTAGGCAAAATTGGCAAATTGTGCATGGGTCATCGGATCGAGCATCCGCCTGATGCCGGCGACGAAATCCATCGCCGTCAGGGGCGATCCGTCGGACCAGCGCAATTTTTGGCGCAGATGAAACGTGTAGGTTCGCCCGTCGGCGCTGATGTCCCAGCGTTCTGCCGCACCCGGCACGAGATGGCCGCGTGCATCACGTGCGGTCAGCCCGAGGAACAAATCGTCCATGATCTCGACTTCGACCGCTAAGCCATATTGATGCGGGTCGAGCGTGTCGGGTTCGGCGATATTGCCGCGGTTGAGGACGATGCCGTGCGGGGATACGGGCACTGCGGGCCGCAACCACAAGAAAGTGGCCAGCGCCAGCAAAACCGCCGCGCCACCCGCCCAAAGCATCGCTTTATATTGCATGTTCGGGGATATCCGAGCCGTTCACCGACAGTTGAACGCACGCCGCCCCGGTTTGAGTCAACTTGTCCCACGCCGCAAATCCTGGGGTATAGAGTAGCGGCGCCAGCGGACGGTCGGGTCTGCTATCCACGCAAATGGGGATCTCATGCGTATCAAAAACGTGAAAATCGCGGCCCTTATGCTGGGCGTCAGTGCCGCAACGGCCTTTGCGGCGAGCAAGCCCAGCCCCGTCGAGACCGCGCCGGCCGCTGCGGCGCCAGTCGATCCCGCCTACATGTGGGACTTGAGCGATCTCTATGCCTCCCCCGAAGCGTGGAACGCGGAACGCGATCGCGTCAAAGCCGCAACCGACAGGCTCGACCGTTTCAAGGGCACGTTGGGCAAATCCGCCAAGGACATGCTGGCAGCGCTCGATGCGATGAGTGCGGTGCAGCGGGCCGATGCGCGCCTTGCCGCCTATGCCGGATTGAAGGCCGACGAGGATGTGCGCATTGCCGCCAACCAGGAACGTCAACAGCTCGCCGCCTCGCTGCAGACGCAGCTGGGCGAGAAAACCTCCTGGGTCACGCCGGAGATTCTCGCCATCGGCACCGCCAAGGTGAAAAAATTCGAAAAACAAAATCCCGAGCTTGCGCGCCGCTTCGATTTCTATCTCGACAATGTCTTGCGCAATGCGCCGCACACGTTGAGCGTGGAGACCGAAGGCGTGCTGGCCTCAGCAGGCGATATACTGGCGCAGCCCGACGCGACCTACAGTGTGCTCGCCAATGCCGAAGTGCCGTTCCCGACCGTTCAACTCGCCGACGGTACGTCGGTCACCATCAACCAGGCCAGCTATTCCAAGTATCGCCAGTCGGCAAACCGCGCCGATCGCAAGAAAGTGTTCGATGCGTTCTGGGGCATGTGGAAGAAGTACGAAGGCACGCTCGGCTCAACCCTGACGACGCAGGTCATGGGTGAAGTGTTCAACGCCAAGGTCCGCCACTTTCCCAACGCGCTGGCCGCAGCCGTCTTTGCCGACAATATGCCGGAAGCTGTCTATCGCCAGCTCGTGGCGCAGGCCAATAGCGGCCTGCCAACGATGTATCGCTACCTCAAGCTGCGCAAGAAACTTTTGGGGATCAAAGACAACCTCGCCTATTACGACATCTACCCGACGATGTTCACGCTGCGGACGCCGCTGCATTTTTCGGTCGCCGATTCCGAACGTATCGGGCTCGAGGTCACGGCCGCCTATGGTCCGGAGTATGTCGCCAAGCTGAAGCAGGGCTTTGCCGGCCGCTGGATGGACGTTCTGCCGCGCCCGGGCAAGGCGGGCGGCGCCTATATGCAAGGTTCGGCCTACGATGTGCATCCCTATCTACACCTCAATCACAATGACGATTACGAGGCATTGACCACTTTCGTGCACGAGTGGGGCCACGGCGTGCACACCTTGCTCACCCATGACGCCCAGCCGTACGAAAAGTCGAACTACTCGACCTTCACCGCCGAGACGGCATCGATCACCAACGAGATGCTGCTGAACGACTACATGGTTGCGCACGCGACGAGCGATGCCGAGAAGCTCTACTATCTGGGCGAGGCACTGGAACTCATGCGCACGACGTTCTTCCGGCAGACCATGTTTGCCGAGTTCCAGCTGGCCATCCATGAGGAACTCGAACAAGGCCGCGCCTTGTCGGGCAAACGCATGTCGGAACTCTATTGCGGCCTGCTGAAGAAATATCACGGCGACGCCGAGGGCGTGATGACGATCGATCCCGCCTATTGCGACGAGTGGGAGTTCATCCCGCACTTCTACTACGGCTTCTATGTCTGGCAGTATGCGACCTCGATGGCCGGTGCGGCCACGTTCGCCGAGGCGATCGAGCATGAAGGCCAGCCGGCGCGCGACCGGTTCATCAACCTGCTTAAGGCCGGCGGCTCAGACTATCCCTATGTGCTCTACAAGAAGGCCGGCCTCGATATGGCGTCGCCGGCCCCGTATAAGGCACTGCTTGCGCGCATGGAACACACGATGGACCAGATCGACGCACTCGAAGCCAAACACTGAAGCGCGGGCTATTTGATCTCGAAGACCATCGTGACCGAAGCCGTGACGCTTTGTTCGCCGGCAGCGGTCGGCGTGGCATCGGGCGGAGCTGCCGCCATGGCTTCCATGCGGTACATCGGCCGTGGCACTTCAAACGAGGTTTCCTGAATCGACAGTACCGCGCCCAGCGCCACATCGGCGGCATGGGTGTAGGTCTGCGCCCGCTTGATCGCATCGGCGATGGCTGCCTCGCGTGCCGATTTGAGCAGCGTGGCAGTGTCGCGGATGGAAAAGCCGACAGAGTTGATCTGGTTGGCGCCGGCCGCGACCAGGACATCAAGCGCCGCACCAAGCTTTTTCACATCGTCGAGTGTTATGTCGACCTGGTTCGACACCTGATAGCCGACGATGCGCTGCGGTCCGGTGGCATTCTGGTTGTAAGGCGGATATTGCGGCGAAACCGAGAAGTTCGATGTGCGGATCGATCGTTCCGGCACGCCCATGCGCTTCAGCGCGGAAAACACGCCGTTCATCTTGCGGGCATTTTCGGCGAGCGCCGTTTCGGCGGTCGTGGCTGTGGTCGTCACCCCGGCGGAGAGTTGAGCCTGATTGGGCACAGCCTTGGCTTCGCCTTGGCCGGTGACGGTGATGGTGTGCGCCATATCCGCCGCATGGCCGGCAGCGAGCGGCGAAAGGGCGGTGATCAGGCACAGGCCAGCTGCTCCGGCGAGGCGATTGTAAAGTCTCATGGCTCGATCCTCTCAAACGGCGGGCGGAATGCTCCGACCCGCGCGCGGCCGAAATGCGGCAGCTTGGGGGCCGATCATAGGTCATCGCAACACATCGCCGCGAGGGGCGATGTTTCAGCGCCGCGTCAAATCCTGCTATGGGACGGGCGGGGCCTGTAGCTCAGGTGGTTAGAGCTGACCGCTCATAACGGTCTGGTCGCAGGTTCGAGTCCTGCCGGGCCCACTCACCCCTGTTCGGCGTCGTTCGGATGCGTTCGTCGCTGTTCACTATAGTTCAATATTATCAGTGTTCTATGTTCGGCTGTTCGTTGGCAGCCAGAATTTTTGTTGGTACATTTTTAGGGAAAGTACCAACAAATTTTGGGTACATGCCAACATGCCTTTCACCGACGTCAAAGTGCGCCCGCTGAAATCGCGCCGAACCCCTTACGAGATTCCTGTGAACCGGGCGGGGCGCGGTGATTGAAAATCAATATGTACGCAGTTCGTTGCGCAGGGTGCGTAAACGTCTGCGCGCTTCATTGCACAAAGCGCGCGAGGTTCCCCCCGCATCTTTGCGTAAAGCGCGCGAGCTCTTTCCTTATCCGCGAGTCTGGGCGGTGATCTCCGCCACGCGCCGGCCCTCCGCCAGCATTACGGGCAGGCATACGGCGCTTGTCCGACCTGAGGGTTTGGCCTTTAGCGGCACTGGGGATCTCATGGTGGTGAGCAATTCCGACGGCAACACAGTCACCATCTATTCGAGAGGAGACGAGCTTCAGGGATTCTTCCATGGCGAGCCGTGCGGCATGCTCACCGATGCCATAAAACTGAATTTTGTCCATGACGTCGCACTTTCACCGTGCGGAAAAATGCTGGCCGTCGCGGCCAGAGAGGATCACTCGGTCTCGATATTTATGAGAAGCAAGACGCAACCGAATACTTTTGAAGCAAAGCCGGCTTGGACTATCCGGGGCGTCGCTTCCAGATTGAGGTTTCCGGCGGGCGTCAGTTTTCATCCCGGCGGCGAGTGTCTTGCGGTCACCAATCGCCAGAATAGCGGCATCACCCTGTTTCGGATTAGGCGCGAACGTGATGGTTGCAGTATTGATTTCGTCCCTTTTCAGACTATCAGCGAAAGCGATCTGCTGCCACTTGGCTTGGCTGCGCCGCATGGGGTCACTTTTTCCCCGGATGGCGCATTTCTTATGGCCACGCACAAACGCTTCTACAAAACACGCAATCCCGATGGCGCATCTGCCCTAACTTGCTTTCGCTGGCACACAACACCCGATCTCGGCCTCGATCCCGTTCCAATTTATACGGCTTTGAGAGGCAACAGCTGCCTTCATTCCGTTGCATTTCATCCATCGGGACGTTTTTTCGCCCTTACCGACGAGAGCGCGGATGTGGAGGTTTTCGAGTGGCGGCCTCAAGAAATGTCCGTCAGACAAGTTGACAGAATTTCTATATTTCGCTGCGGCCATTCCGAAGGTCCGAAAGGCGTCGCATTTACCAGCGACGGCAAACAGCTTGCCGTGACAACAGTTTGTGATCAGGTGCTCTCCTTTTCGAATTGGGGCCATGACAAGTCCTAGGGAGCTGCTGCCAAATTGTGTGCTGGCTGCTGGCCGCCAATGGGCAGCATCGCTGCCATGTTGGATCGTGATCGTGGTGGCAAGGCACGGCTGAATTCGGCCGGGCAGCATTGTGCGCTGGCCAAGGAACACTTCTGACGTATTCGCGGTGTTCTCCTGGTTGGCCTCGGCTCGCCAACGCTTGTTTCTCTTACCCGCCGCGCCGTGCGGCTTCAATCGCGGCGACATCGATCTTTTTCATTTTCATCATCGCATCGAACGCGCGCTTTGCTTCAGCACCGCCGATAGCCAACGCGTCGATCAGAACGCGCGGCGTGATTTGCCAGGAGATGCCCCACTTGTCCTTGCACCAGCCGCACTCGCTCTCCTGACCACCATTGCCGACGATGGCGTCCCAGTAGCGGTCGGTTTCCTTCTGGTCATCGGTGGCGATCTGGAAGGAGAAAGCTTCGTTATGTTTGAACACCGCTCCGCCATTGAGGCCGATGCACGGGATGCCGGCCACGATAAATTCGACCGTCAGCACGTCGCCTTTCTTGCCGGATGGGTAGTCGCTCGGTGCCGTGTGGACTGCACCCATCGCGCTGTCGGGAAACGTCGCGACGTAGAAGCGGGCGGCAGTTTCGGCGTCCTTGTCGTACCAGAGACAAATCGTGTTCTTGGCCGTTGCATGTCCGTTCGTTTTCATCGCACGTCCTTTCTTTTTCGGATGCCGGTCTCCAACGCTTGGTAAGGCGTTTCGTTCCGCGCGCGGACAAGGTTCCTTGTCGCGCCAGCGCTGTGTTCCGGTGCGTGCTTTTGCGGACTCTCCGGTGCGTGCTTTTGCGGACTCAAAGCATCCCAGGGACCAGCAAGACCGGTACCGTCAAGCGGAGAAGCGACTGGCCAGATCGAAAGCGTAAACAGCGCGCTAATACGGAGACCTGGCCGATAAGAAGCAATTAATGACTATAAAGTAACATTCCAGTCCCGCCTGTCGCGGTCACTCGAGTACGCGCGACAGCGGTGGAGAACGCGCGTGGCACTGCCGCAGGCACTGGAGGGAATTGCGCCGCTTCCGGCTCAGGGGACGCATGTCGAATTATTCGTCGACGGCGCCGGCCAGGTGATCCGCATTTGCGCCGTCCTTCCTTCCAGCCGTCTTGGCAAGTCGATAGCGCTTCACGACAACATCGCGACGCGCGTCCACGCCGGCGAGCGCGAGTTCTTCGCTTCGAATCTGCAGTGGGTACTGGGAAAATGTGGACGCAAGGGCCAGATAAATTTTCGCTTCGCCAGACCGGAAGGCAACTTTTCGCAGGTCATTGCCTATCTGGAAAACGTTGACGACACGTGTCTCTTGCTTCGGTTGCAGCCCGACGACCTTGCGTCGGCTAGGCGCGCCGAACTCCAGTTGCGCCGAGTGGTGGAGGGCTCCCTGCAAGGCGTTGTCGTCAGCAGCGAGGGCGAAACACTCTACATCAACGAGGGCTATGCTCGAATTCTTGGCTACGCCTCCGTGCGTGAGCTTGCGGCAGCGGTTCCCAACAACAATGTGAGCCTGGTACATCCCGCCGATCAGGAAATGGTCGCAGAGCGGATTCGCGCCAGAATTTCTGGGCTCGATCCAAAGCCGCAATATGAGTTCAGGCTGGTACGGCCCGACGGCAGCATCGTTTGGGTCTATACGAGCGCCACGCGCGTCAATTGGGATGGACGTCCGGCATCATTGTCTTGGCTGCTCGACATAACCGAGCTCAAGGCGGCGGAAGATGAGCTGCGCAAGAGCAAAGAGGCTGCCGAATTTGCCAATCGAAGCAAGACTCAGTTCCTGGCAAACATGAGTCACGAACTGCGTACGCCGCTGAACGCGATCATCGGCTTTTCGGAAATGATGGAGACGGAGTTCCACGGACCTTTGGGCTCGCCCAAGTACCGCGAATATGTTGCCGACATCCGGCGCAGCGGTGGCCATCTCCTCGATCTCATCAACGACATATTGGACCTTGCCAAGATCGACGCGGGCCGGCTCGAGCTCAGGGAAACTGACATACCAGTGCATACGCTTGTCGACGAGTGTTTGGCCGTGGTGGATCCGCTGGCGAGAGGTTCGGGGGTGGTGCTTTCCTCGCAAGTCGCAACATCGCTTCCCTTCCTTCGTGCCGACCAAAGGGCGGTGAAGCAAGTCATGCTCAACTTCCTTTCGAACGCGATAAAATTCACGCCGCATGGCGGGTGTGTGAGCGTCACTGCCGTGATTGCCGACTGTGGCGATTTGGAAATAAGCGTCACCGATACCGGGATCGGCATGACGGCCGCCGAGATTGAAATCGCCCTGGCTCCATTTGGTCAAATCGACTCAAAGCTCGCCCGGCAACACGCGGGCACGGGACTGGGCCTGCCGGTTTCGCGCTCTTTGATGCGACTGCACGGCGGCGATGTCGTCGTCGACAGTGTGGCCAACCAGGGGACCACCATGACAGCCCGCTTTCCGGCGGCACGGGTGGCGCAACGGGGCCTTTAGGATTTCGGTGAGTGGGACTTCATCAGTAGGGCGTGCCATCCTTGTGCAAGAAGCGGCCGTCCACGTTGTTGCTCATCAAGTCAATGTCCGAGCAGACGGTGACGTCGGCGCGCGCGCGCGTTCCGACTTCGAGATAGACCGCCGGGGCTTGCGATTTGTTGATCATGTGATGGCCGTTCCCGGTATTTTTAGGAAAGGCTGCGCAGTCGCCGGCGTGCAACACCGTCTCGCCATCATCTTCGACAAGCGTCAGCTCGCCTTCAAGTATGTAGACGAATTCGTCTTCGGCCGAATGCCAGTGGCGCTGGCTTGACCAGTTGCCCGGCGGCAACCGCATGAGATTGACCCCGAAATCAGAGAGCCCGCCGGCGTTGCCCAATCGCTGCCGCACACGCTCGGCGCAGGGTGCGTTGAATGTCGCTGGATAGCCTGTGCCTTTGCGTTCCGGCACGTTGGCGATTTCGATCTTGGGCATGGCAGTCTTCTCCGTCTCCGGCAACCACTTTGATGCGGAAGCGCCTTGGCTGAATGTAACAAGGTGAGGCGGGTCTCGCGCCAAAAAATGGATTGGACGTCGTTCGAGCGGTATTGATACATGTGTTGGAATGCTGAGTAGTAATCATATCCGAGGCTTGCGCCGAACACGGTAGCTGCCAGTCTCACCACCTCTGGTCGCGGCGATCGGGATAGGTTCGGCGATGTTCACAGTCCTTCATGCTCAAGAAATGGGGCCGAAGCGGTGATTGTTCGCCAACCAAGACTTTATTATTCGGGGCAGGACGTGTCCCCGCACGATGTCGCTCAAGTCTCGGCGCAGCTGGTGAACCTGATTGTCCGACACGGGGCTGAAAACCGACGCATTGGCCTGCGCCTCGAGAATTCGACGTTTTTCGTCACAGCGATCCTGACCACAATCGAGCTGGAATATTCAGCTGTCCTGCTGAATCCGGCGTTTCGCCCCGTTGAATTGGAGCGGGCCATGAGCCTGGCGCAAGTAACGTTGCTGCTTCTGCCGGAGGAAACGAATGTGGGTGACACGCTGCCCACCCTTCGGCCGCGGCGATTGGGAGCGGTCGAAACAAGGTGGGGTGGGAAACTCGCCCTGTGGCGCGTTGGAGAAGGTGCGCAGCCCCAACCCGCTGCCGACCTGGGCCAGGAACGAGAATTTGTCGTGCAGTTTACCTCCGGCGTCAGTGGAGCACCACTTGCGGTCTGTCGCACATACGCACAAGCCGACAACGAACTTGCGGCCTTCATTTCACGCGCCCGCCTGACGAGTGACGATGTCGTGCTGTGCGCCGTCCCGCTCTTTCACTCCTACGGATTCTTTCCGGGGCTTATGGCAAGTCTGCGCGTCGGCGCAAAATTCGTTGTGCTGTCGAAATTTTCCCCAAGCGAACTGGCCCTGTTGATCGACCGCCATCGCCCGACGATCCTGCTTGGCGTCCCTCTCATGTATGAAGTTCTGAGCCTCGCACACGGCGACTCGACGCTCGACTTCTCGAGCTTTAAATATCTGGTCAGCGCCGGCGGACCGTTGGCGCCGAATGTGGCGACTGGCTTCAGCCAGCGATTTGGCAGGCGGATTTCACAGCTCTACGGGTCGACGGAGACTGGCGTCATCTCGTTTGATGACGGCCAGGACAAATCTCTTCCGTCTGACTCTGTTGGACAACCCCTCGCAGGTCGACGAGTCAGAATTGTCGATGAACAGGGCGATGATGTCGCAAGCGGTGGCGACGGCGAAATCATCTTAAAGAGTCCGGCAACGGCCAACACATATCTCGGCCGAGCAGAGGTCGCGGCGGAGAAAATCAGGGACGGCTGGTTTTTCACCTCGGATATCGGACACTTTGACCGGCAAGGACGGTTGCACATTACCGGGCGCAAGAGTGCTTTCATCAATGTCGGCGGATTGAAGGTGGACCCCGCGGAAGTGGAACAGGCCATTCAATCGAGCGGTGAGGTGATCGAGTGCGCCGTAATCGGCGTGCCTCGGCCGCAATTCGGCGAAGCTATCCACGCCTATTTGGTTCTGAAGCCCGGCGGCAGCGTTGATCGAATTCGTGCCCATTGCCGCGGTAGGATTTCGAGTTTTAAGATGCCAAGAGAGTTTTGCAGTGTTGACAGGCTGCCCCGAAGTGCGACGGGAAAGGTACTTCGGAAGGATCTTCTGCCATAGCTTGCATCTCACAGCTGTTCTCCTTGACACCTCATTGGAATCGAATCGAACTTGACAAGCCAAACCACCCGACTGGATTTCACGTTCCAGTACCCACCGTTCAACGTTCTCAACCGTCGTGAAGTCGCGTGGACGGAACAGGAGGAGTCCGAACAGTCCTCTCGGCCCATGCACGTTTACGTTCACATTCCCTACTGCCGAAGCAAGTGTCAGTTCTGCTTTTATAAGGTGTGGGGCGTCGGCACCGGTGAGAAGGCAGCAGAACACACCAGCCCCTATCTCGATGTCCTCTTTCAAGAGATCGATCTATATTCGCAATCTGCGAAAGTCAGACGGCGCGGCGTACGCTCCGTTTACATCGGCGGCGGTACACCGTCGCTGCTCTCCCCGGAACAAATCGAATCGCTCGTCGCGAAGCTGCGGCGAAGCTTCAACATTCTTCCGGACTGTGAGTTCAGCCTGGAGGCCTATCCCGACGAAGAAGTCCTTACCTTCGAAAAGCTCGATTGCTTGAAACGCGTCGGGATAAACCGATTGAGCATCGGGGTACAGAGCCTGAACGATCGGATACAGGAACTGAACGGTCGTCCGGCGCGGGCCGAACAGTTTTTCCGGCTATACTCCTATGCACGCTCGCTGGGCTTTCGGAGCATCAATCTTGACTTTATGTCGGGCATGGTCGGGGAAACCCTTCAGACATGGCAATCCCAGATCGATGCGTTGTTGAAACTGGCGCCTGAAAACATTTCGCTTTACAAGCTCGAATTTTATCTCAATTCACGCCTAACCAGCGCCATCCGACACGGACATCGCAAGTCGGCACTCGTGATGTCAGACTCCGAAGAAGCCGAACTTGCCGTCTACGCCTTTGACCGCCTCCAGAATGAGGGCGGCTACATCGCCAGCAACAGCACCAGCCTCGCCCGCTCTCGCGAACTCGAGCAGGTTCACACCAAGAGCGTTTGGCGCGGCGAAGATCTGCTGGCCGTCGGGCTTTCCGCCTACGGAATTTTCGACGGCTACATGTACCAGAATACTGCAAATCTCGAGCAATATCTTGGCTTGGTGACGAAGGGCGAATTGCCGGTGTTGCGGGCACACCGCATCACCGAACGCGAGAAGATCGCTCGTACCATGGTGAATGGGGTCAAGGTCCTGAGATTATCCCGAAAGGAGTTTCTCGATCGTCACGGGGTCGACCTCGAAGCGATGTATGGCGCGAGTATTCGCGAGCTCGTGGAGGAGGGCCTGCTTGAAATAGACCGCGACGAATTGCGTGTCCCACGCGCCAAATATGTGTTTGCGGACGACATTTGTCGCCACTTTTTCCTCCCGGAGCATAGAACGATGATGACCAGCCAAGTGCTGCGCAGCAGTATCGTTCACGACGCGGTCGAACACGCCGCTTCATCATCTCCCTAACTTTTGCGAGGCATCATTGGTGCAATCCTCCTCGAATATTCGCAGCAGAATCTGCAAAATATTAACGTCGGTGGATGCAATGTCCCTGCAGGTCGACGTTTCGCAAATCAGCGCGCTGACATCGCTGAACGATGATCTGGCGCTGGATTCGATCCAGAAGCTGGAGTTCGGCATCGCCCTGGAACAAGAGTTCGGATTGAATTTGGACGCCAGGCTGTTCGACGCAGAGCTGGACAAGTTTGGCGCACTCGAACAATACGTGTTGCGCAACGCCAAACCTGCGATAGCAGAATAACGCATGCAGATGAGGGCGGCCGTGTCACGCAAGGGGCGCTCGGCACCCGCAATCGAAAATGTGGAGCTCGGCGACCTCGGGGCAGGCGACGTGCTGGTCCGCATCGTCGCTTGCGGTATCTGCCGTACCGACATCGATGCGAATGCCGGACTCGTGCGCGTGCCGAAGCCCATCGTGCTCGGCCACGAAGGGGCGGGCATCATCGAAGCCATCGGTGCCGGCGTGGAATCGTTGACGCCAGGCGACCATGTCGTACTGAGCGGCAGTTCTTGCGGAGAGTGCCGAAATTGCGCGCGCGGCCTGCCATCCTATTGCCGAGACACGATGCGCCGAAACTTTGGCGGCCTGCGTCCCGATGGCACGACCTACTTAACGGCAGGGGGGTCGCGCTTGTTCGGACATTTCCTTGGCCAATCCGCGTTTGCGCAGTATGCCATGGTGCAGGAGCGGTGTGCGGTGAAGGTGCCGGACGACCTCGCCTTGGCCGTGCTGGCCCCTCTGGGATGCAGCCTTGCGACAGGCGCCGGCGCCGTTTTCAACGCGCTGCATGCAAGGTCCGATGACACGATCGCCATATTCGGTGTCGGCGCCGTTGGCCTTTCGGCGGTGATGGCGGCGCGCATTGTCGGATTGAAACGCATCATTGCCGTGGACCGCGCGGTCGCACGACTCGCGCTGGCGAGTGAGTTGGGCGCCACGCACATCTTGGAAGCCACCAATTCAGGCGTTGCACGCGACATACGCGAACTTTGCCCGGAAGGAGTCGATTTTTCCCTGAACACCACCAACAGTGCCGAATTGTTGTCAGCGGCCGTTGAGTGCCTCGCAGTGCATGGCGTCGCAGCCTTTGTCGCTTCACCACACGAGGCGTGGACAGCGCCGCTGCAGAGCATGCTCAACGGTGGCAAGACGTTGCGGGCGATCCTCGGCAGCGATGCGCCGCCCCAACAAATTATCATGCAGCTGGTTGCGCACTACCGCGCCGGCAATTTTCCGATCGAACGGTTGCTTGCGTTCTACCCGTTTGAAAACCTGCAGGTTGCGTTCGACGACTTCTCGGCCGGGCGTGTGGTGAAGCCAGTATTGTTGTTGTGAGCAAAATTTCGACGCCGGCGCCGGCTCAACACCTTGGCTGCGGTACGCCCGTCGGCAAGAACCAACCCGCCTCGACAAATACATCAATCTTATCAATTGCATAGGAGGTGGCCGCCAAGACTGTTGCCGATTTGCAGCGGTTTTCGAGGCCCTTCCTTTTGTCTGGGCATATTTCCTAGGTATGGCTTGCAAAAACTCCGTAAATGGATAGAAATCCTACGGCAAAATCGAGGGGAATTTCTATGATTCGTAGACTTATGCTCGCTTCGGCGGCGGTTTTGGCGCTTCCCAGCGCTGCGATGGCGAACGACGGTTTCTACGTCGGCGCTTCGATCGGCGTCGGCCAAGGCCAAGGCACCGCTGATTGGTCGGTTCCCAACATCTGGGACACGAACTACTCGACAAGTCCCGTCACAGGCAATTCAACCGGTTTCGCGATTGGCGCGTTGGCCGGATTCGACTGGGGCGTTGGCAATTCAACCTGGGGTATTGTCGCTGACTACCACTACCTGTCCGG
>Ga0157379_10001919_pt1 | contig 17194 bp, 23 predicted proteins | sample S25metaG_FD_121802 | JGI IMG/M metagenome (GOLD analysis project Ga0157379, IMG submission 121802) | Switchgrass rhizosphere microbial communities from Kellogg Biological Station, Michigan, USA - S2-5 metaG | ecosystem: Host-associated > Plants > Roots > Rhizosphere > Soil | place: USA... | reverse complement strand
AGGTCACAACATTGTGCGCAGCCCCGACAGTCTTGATTTCGTTAGCAAACGCGCCGGCAACACTCCGTCGCCTTGCGCCAAAAGGTATTCACGTTGTCACCGCCGGTGCACCGCCCGCAGCCAACACCATTCAGCGGCTTGAAGAAGATCTGGGCTGGACCATCACCCATGTTTACGGACTGACCGAGACGGCGCCGTTCATCACCGTTTGCGAATCGCGCGCGGAACATGCGTCGCTTCCTATCAGCGAACTTGCTGCGATCAAAGCTCGCCAGGGCGTCGAACTGATTACATCGGGCGAGTTGCGCATAGTGGACATGCAAGGCAACGACGTGCCACACGATGGCGTCACTCAGGGTGAAATCATCGCCCGCGGCAACGTGGTCATGGCCGGCTACTACAACGATCCGGAAGCGACCGAGCGAGCTATGCACGGCGGCTGGTTTCATACCGGCGACGCCGCGGTCGTGCATCCCGATGGCTACGTTGAAATTCGCGACCGCATCAAGGACGTCATCATAAGTGGCGGCGAAAACATTTCTTCTGTCGAAGTCGAAGGCGTGCTTTTGCGACACCCGGCTGTGCAAGAGGTGGCGATCGTCGGGTTCCCACATGAAAAATGGGGCGAAGCTCCGCATGCCTTTGTTGTTCTTCACGAAGGCGCGCATGCCGATGAGCGTGAGCTGCTTGAGTTCGCCCGCGCGACTCTTGCGCACTTCAAAGCGCCGCACAGTGTGACCTTCGTCAACGAGCTACCGAAAACTGCGACCGGCAAGATTCAGAAATACATTTTGAGAAAGCAACAGCCTGCAATCGCTCCGCAGTGATTCACTGCTCTCACCCGCTTTCGATGAAACGATTAACGATTCACAGATTACGTCCACGACAGCGCAATGACTGAAGCTGAAAAAAATCATTCTTACAAAAAGGAGACAGCTTTGACACAACCTCGGGTCGTCATAGTGGGCGGCGGCTTCGGCGGACTCTATGCGGCGCGCGCTTTAGCTGGCGCTCCCGTTAGCGTAACGCTCATCGACAAACGCAACTACCACCTCTTTCGGCCGATGCTATATCAAGCGGCTAGCGGCTTACTTTCGGCCGACGAAATTTCTGGTCCGCTCAGGTCCATACTCAGTCGCCAAAAAAACATCGACGTTCTCCTGAGCGAAGTGACCTGTGTCGATACGCAGACGCGCGTTGTTCGCCTTGAGCAGCACGACGTACCGTATGATTTCCTTATCCTCGCCACCGGCGTTCAGTACAACTACTTTGGACACGACGAATGGTCCCGGCTTGCGCCCAGCCTAACGTCGCTGAACGATGCCGACCGGATCCGCGCAAAGGTATTGCTGGCATTTGAACATGCTGAAGAGCTGGCTGCACTCGAGTCGGCCCAGCAGGCTACGTCTACGCACATACAAAGGTTGCTCACGTTCGTACTGGTTGGCGCAGGTACGGTAGGAGTGGAGATGGCCAGCACGCTGGCAGAAATGTCTCGCATGGCTCTGGCACATGACTTTCGTCATATCGATCCGACATCTGCCCGGATTCTTCTTTATGAGGCGGCGCCGCGTGTGCTTCCTTCGTACCCTGAAGTTCTCTCGGCCAAGGCTCAGCGCCATCTTGAGCAGTTAGGCGTCAAGGTTTATACGAGCACTTCCGTCACCAGCATAAACACCGACGGAATTATCGCTAACGGCCAGCCTGTTCCCGCCGCCACTGTACTCTGGTCAGCCGGCGTTCTCGCTTCTCCTGCGGGTCGATGGATAAATTCTGCTACTGACAAGTTGGGCAGAATTATCGTGAATTCAGATCTGTCGGTCCCTGACCATCCCGAGATCTTTGCAATTGGCGACACAGCCCACGTCGTTGCCCATTCACGCAATCTCCTGGGCATCAAATCTAGACAACCAATGTTGATGCCGGGCGTGGCTCAGCCCGCCATTCAAGAAGGTCGGTACGTCGCGCGCCTGATTCGTTCCCGTGTTGCCGGAACCAAACCGCCACGTCCGTTTTGGTACTGGGACAAGGGAGACCTCGCTATCGTGGGACGGACTTATGCCGTTGCCGACCTGCGCTTCCTGCGATTTTCAGGATTCCCCGCCTGGCTGATCTGGGCGGGGGTCCACATCTATTTCCTCATTGGGTTTGCTAATCGCTTCTTCGTCCTAGTGCAGTGGGGACTCGCATTCCTGACGAAACGACGACGAGTGCGAGTACTGCCCGAATAGGCACCATGTTCGACGATGGAAGTTCGAACAGTTGTTAGGCCATTGACGTCATTTTCCTCCCGATCAGACTGGAGGAACGTGAAGCACTTCGTCCATGTAGCGGTTGGCAGCGGCTGCTGCTTGCTCTGGACTGCTGCCGTTCTGACGCGCATTCAGATAGGACGCATACCAATCCCACCAATTGTGTTTGGCATGCGTTTTCTCGTACCCGCCATGGCGCTGCTCTGTCTCGTGCAGGAGCTTCGCGAGAGTTGCGACGTCGATTTCTCCTGCTCGCGTTGATTCCCATTCGCGGCCGGGAAGGCGCGTCGTGATCTCCTGGAGCAGCCAGCGGTTCCCGTCCGGATCCTGAAACGAGACAAACGAGAAATAGGAACGACCTTCCGGGTCGCGCCCAGCCACGCGCGCGTTCTCCACTGTGTTGTTGAAGGGGCCGCCGGCGTAATGGAACACCTCGCTCACGTTGACGCCGCGGCCGATCAAGTCATCGCGGGCGGCGTCGAGATCGTCCACGGCGAGGACTAGCTCGGCCGAGCCAGGCCTGGCCGACGTGACTCCTTTGCCAAAGATGATCGATGCCTCTGAACGAGGAGGAGTAAATTGTATGCCCCGAAAGTTTTCACTCACGATGTCGATATCTAATCGGAACCCCAGTTTCTCGTAGAATGCTTTGGCGCGATCGACGTCGGAAACGGGGATGATTACCACTTCTAGTTTCATGTTCATCATTACTGCTCCTTTTCTTTCCACTCCAACGCTCGTGGCCGAAAATTCAGTTCACGTTTTGCCTTGGCATTCGATACGCCTCGCATCTGAGTCCCGTAGTAAACCGCATCCGCGCCACTCGCTTTCAGAGCATCCTCAACCGATATCTGCGGCGGCAATGGAGCATTCAGCCATTGAGCAAACGCAGGGAGCCATTCGCGCACTGCTAAAGGTTGATCATTCGCAATCAGATAAATCCCAGGATTGCCTTGCTCTGCTGCTGCAACGGTGGCGATCGCTGCGTCCTCAATGTGTAACCACGACCAGACGCCTTCGCCATTGCCGACGACCGGGAACTGTTGCTGTCGCACCTGTTGGGCAACATCGCCATCTGGGTTGAACCAGGTGCCAGGTCCATAGAAGAAGCCATAACGCAGCGCAATCCCTTCTATGTTGGGATTTCCTAGTAAGCGATGCTCAAGCTCAGTTATCTCGCTGGCACCTGCTGCAACCGCAGGCGAGGCACTAAATGCCAGAGGCGTTTCTTCGTCTGCCAATCCAGGACCAGGAATCGCATAGAATGCGACTGACTGCCTCAGGTAACGCCGCACACCCGCCGCTTGTGCGGCTGCCAGCACATTGGCGCCCCCTTCCAAGCGGATGCGATTGTTGAGAGCGGCGGCGGCACTCATTGATTCGCGGGTGTAGTGTTTAGGTAGGGCGGTGAGTTGTTCGATCACCACTTCCGGCTGAACGCGACTGACAACCGCTTTGACCGCATCGGCATCAAATACATCAGCGACCGCTGGTTCTATCCCTTGTTCCGCTAAGGTCTGAGCTTTTTCTGGAGAACGGGTCAGAGCAACTAGAACGTGTCCTTTGGCAAGCAATTCCGCGATCAACGGGCGACCGATCGCTCCGGTTCCTCCTGCAACAAAGATCTTCATCAGGGCGCCTGCGTCTCGTTAACCGTTGTGGGACCAAACCGCTTACTTGTCGAACGTTGTCAAGTGCGCGCCGTCATCGGCGACGTGCACGGCGAGCAGGGTGGCCGGCTCTTTTTCGCTCGCGTTCTCACTGACGAGATGGCGACTTCCCGGCGGCTCAAAGAAGCTTTCACCCACCTTGTAGACTTTGACCGGTCCGGTCGCGGAATTTTCGGAACGGATCGCCCCCGAGAGTACATAAGCGACGACGCTTCCGGGGTGATGATGTAAATCTGACTTCTGACCGGGCGCATAGCTGACTACGGTGACGGTAATTCTCTTACCGGGCACGTTCGGAAGCATCTCTGTTATTACCAGTTTTTCTTCGGCGCTGAGACCAAGGCGCGTTCGTTGGTCGCCTACATCTGCGCTGTCCGCCCGGGACCATGTTCCAGTCGCGAGTGCGCCAACCAAAACCAAAGCGGCACCGGCCACGATCCACTGAATCTTCTTTAATGAAATGCTCATCGTTATCTCCTTTCAGCTTAAGAAGCTATGTCAACGCACCATTTACATCAAGGAACGGAAGGCATTCGATCAACGATTTGCGACGGTGCTTCCGCGCGCTCGTGGCGACAGGTAATCCGCCAGTTGTTCCAGCAACTTGCCGCCTGTGTTTAGCACGACAGCGATGCAGACTTTTCTGTCTGGCGGGCCCCCCGATCCGGCAATCAATCGCGGTAGCGACCGTCGAACCGGGAGCCTCGGCCGAGCTCGGTGAAACGGAGCCCGACGATGACGCCATCCTCGACGATCCAGCGGAGGTCATAGCTGGCGCGGTAGCTGGGCGGCCAGAAAGAACCGAAGCGACCGTTGTCGTCGACGTACCACTCGCCGCGGGTCGGACGACCGTTTTCGACGTACGTGGTCCCGCCGCCCGTCTCGAAAACCTGGGTCGCATGGTCGGAGAACACAAGCTCTCCCGCCGTCACGGCCCGCGGGATGAGTGCAGGCGCGACCATGTCGCCGTCGGACACCTTGATATCATTCAGCCCGGGCACACCCGATCGTAGCCATGCTGGGGTCACGATGCAACCGCAGCTGACTGTGCATGACAACGTTTCACGCGAGGCGGATTCTGCCTTTTTGCTCTCCACACGGCAATTACGAAGTGATATAAACCGGCTCAATGGCGCATGAGATTTCGCTTTTAGAGAGTCATGTCTTATGAGTTTCGGCGTAAGAGACCTTCTCGATTGGATCCCGGTGCTCGTTTCCGTGATTGCCATACTCATCGCCAAGCGAGCCGTGACGCGAAGCGTCCGCCCGGTTCTCGTGTTCGTTTGTGAGGTTCGTGACGAAGTGTGGTGCGTTCAGAACGTTGGTACAGGCCCCGCGCTGGATATTCTGGTTGCCGAGAAAGACGGACACGAACAGCCGTGGGCTCGGTTTATGCGGGTGCCGCCTTTACCCAGGGATGGAAAAATCCGTTTGCGATCGGCCCCGAGGTTTTTGGCGGTTACCTACCACGACGCTGAGAACAACGCTTATTCGACGATCTGCACAGGATACAGGAATCGACTTCAGAAGGGCCATGTTTTTGATACACCCGATGATGATCTGATTGCTCTGGATTCATATGAACGGCCGCAATGACGCGCGAAACGTTCACGGTTGCCGCAGTTGCGTTTCTTTGCATTGCGGCAGCGCAGCCAGTCCCGTTTTAGTCACCGTGCGAATGTGGAGACAATCGCGGCAAACATCTCCGGTCGGTGAAGATTGATTCTTCGCTCCCGCCCCACAGATGCGAGCGCGATTCAAACGGTCGCGCCTTGCGACATCCGTAGTGCGTGAAAGCGTGCAAGTAGTTCTTAACTGCTGGTAGGAACCCTGAAAATTGTAGGCGACAGTAATCCGAACGGAGGTACGTCGCATGGCAACTAAATATGACGCGATCGTTATTGGCACTGGCCAGGCTGGACCATCTCTTGCGGTTCGGCTGGCAGGCGCGGGAATGAAGGTGGCTGTTATCGAGCGCAAGCGGTTCGGCGGCACTTGCGTCAATAACGGCTGTATCCCAACGAAGACGCTAGTGGCTAGTGCGCGTACAGCTCACGTCGCGCGTCGGGCCGGTGATTATGGTGTGACGATTCCCGCCTCGATCGCCGTTGACATGAAAAAAGTCAAAGCGCGTAAAGACACAGTGGTCCGTCAAAGCAGCGAGGGCTTGCAAAAGTGGCTACGGGACACTCAGAACCTGGCCGTTATTGAAGGCCACGCGCGCTTTGCCGACGCGCACCGGGTTCGTGTCGGCGACGAACTTCTGGAAGCCGACAAATTCTTTATCAACGTCGGCGGACGCGCGTCTATGCCTGCGCTCCGGGGCATTGATGAGGTGAGCCCTTTGAACAATTCAACAGTGATGGACGTGGACTTTCTGCCCGAGCATTTGATCGTCATTGGTGGCAGCTACGTGGGCTTGGAGTTTGCTCAGATGTATCGCCGCTTCGGCAGTGAAGTCACCGTTGTGGAGATGGGGCCGTTACCGGCTAAGCGCGAAGACAAAGACATTTGCGAAAACATTAAAACGATTTTCGAAGGCGAAGGTATCAACATCCGTTTGAACGCTGAATGCATCGGCTTTGAAAAACGCGGCGACAAAGTGGCTGTGCAGGTTGAGTGCAGCGGCGGCGATAAGACTGTCATCGGCTCGCATGTGCTTCTCGCAGTCGGTCGTGTGCCGAACACTGACGATCTCGGTGTGGAGCATGCAGGGATTGAAGTCGATAAGCGCGGTTACATTCAGGTTGACGATCAACTTCGCACCAATGTGCCCGGCATTTTTGCCCTGGGTGATTGCAACGGACGCGGAGCTTTCACCCATACCGCATACAACGATTATGAAATTGTCGCCGCTAATCTGTTAGACGGCGACGAGCGCCGCGTGAGCGACCGGATCACGGCTTACGCGCTTTACATTGATCCGCCGTTGGGAAGAGCAGGAATGACTGAAGCGGAAGTGCGAAAGTCAGGACTGAAAGCTTTGATTGCAAAGCGTCCGATGACTCAAGTCGGCGGTGCGCGGGAGAAAGGCGAGACGGACGGGTTCATGAAAATTTTGGTGGACGCCGAAACGAAAAAGATCCTTGGAGCATCGCTGCTCGGGATCGAGTGCGATGAGGTAATTCATTCGCTCCTCGACGTGATGTACGCCAACGCGCCGTACACAGTGATTCAGCGCGCCATGCACATCCATCCGACTGTCACGGAATTGATTCCGACCATGCTCGGCGAGTTAAAGCCGTTGGAGTGAACGAACTAAGAAATTTTGGGAGTTATCGTTATCCGCAACGGATTTGTGATATCCGATCTTTGACCTCTGGCTCTGGTCACCCAGCTTGCCCGCCGAGGCGGGTGGCTGATTACTTCAAGAAACCGGTCTTCCCAGAATAACGTCTGCCTTGGTCCAGCTATGGACAGCGCCACAGTGTGCGCAGGTAACTTTTTGTCGCACCATTTTTGCAGCTGGCCAGCGCTTCTGTTCAATCGTGCGACCCGTATCAGTGAGTTTCGAAGTGGAAGGACAACGCACGAGCAAACTTTTCAGATCGGCGCCGGCCTTCGCTTTCGGTCGCCGCGGCGGGTCGAAATAGAATCGTCTTGCCATGTTAGAGTCGGTAAACAATCCGTCCTTTGGCGGTATCGTAAGGGGACATCTGCATCCTGACCCGATCGCCTACCGTCAGGCGGATAAAACGTTTGCGCATTTTGCCAGAAATATGCGCCAGCACAAGATGATCGTTCGCAAGCGCGACCCGAAACATTGTTCCGGGCAGCACGGACATGATCGTTCCTTCCAGTTCGATCGCTTTTTCGGAGTCAGTCATTGCCCACTTGTAATTTCTGATTGCTAATCGCTAATTTCGGATGGAATCCCGCCCGCTCTCAACGATCAGCTATCAACTATCTACTATTGAGTTCTACCGGCGATTATTCGCGAACGAGCGCCGACCGCCACCGCCACCACCGCCGCCGCCGTAAGGACGCGGACGTTCCTCGCGAGGACGCGCTTCGTTTACAGTTAGCGCGCGACCGTTGAGTTCGTGGCCATTGAGTGCGCTCATCGCGGCCTTAGCTTGTGCATCGTCGTTCATTGTGACGAACGCAAAACCGCGCGATTTGCCGGTCATACGGTCCATCATCAGACGGACTTCGTTGACAGTGCCGTGTTGTTCGAACAGATCCTGAAGATCGTTCTCGGTGCTCTCAAAGGAGAGATTACCTACATACAGTTTCATTGTGTTTTGAATTTGGAAAAACTAAGCAGCTACAGAGCCGTTCCCGGGAATCGAGTTTCAAACCACCAATGAGCGACGCTCACCTGACGATCTTCCGTGCAGTGAAGTTAACAGAGTAATCCAATAAGGAGCTACTATCGCAGCGATCGTGCGGAACACAACCGATCATTTTGAAGGAATTTTTGGGGAGTGGCCTCTGTGCGTAGGCAGATCGGTCGTCAGGTGTCATTTTTTCTTTCGATATTCATGATTTTCGCAGTGCGTCCGTCCGCAAGTCTAAGCGAGTCTCCCATGTCCGCTGCGAGGAGCGCTTTGCCGATCGGAGAAATCCAACTGACGGCGTCCGGTTCGAGATCGAGTTCGTCAACACCGACGATGGTATAGGCTTCGGTCAGGCCTTTCTCATCTTTTACCGTCACCGTTGCGCCAAAACCAACGCTGTTCGACGCCGGTTCCGGAGAATCGACAACGTGAACCGATGCCAGAATGTTTTCTAACTCGACAATGCGTTCGCTGCCGGCGTTTGCCGCGCGAAGCTTCTGCAGTTCATCACGCAAACGTTTCGCACCGCGTGCGGTGATGTAATTGGTTGCTCCCGGCGGCAGCCCTGACGCGGATCGCTTCCGTCCGCTACGCTCCGGAGGATCGACATCTTCTTTAACAAATGCCCTGCTCATCGAGGAAAGTATCGCGCCTCCGAGGTGTTGTTTAAATGCTCGTCAACGCGCGGTGAATCCGCCGTCGACCATCATGCTGTGCCCCGTCACAAACGACGCCTTATCGGAACACAACCACAAAACAGCTTCCGCCACTTCCTCGACCCGGCCGAGCCGTCCGATGGGATGAAAAGTGGTCAGATCATCCTTTTTCACATTCATGCCGTCAGTGATGCGATCGGCCATCTCTGTATCGATCACCGCGGGATTGACTGCATTGACGCGAATCCCTTGCGCGGAAAATTCCAACGCAGCGACTTTCGTTAATCCGATTACTGCGTGTTTCGACGCACTGTAAATCCCAATTCCCGGGAACCCGATTACGCCTGCGACCGACGAACAGTTTACGATGGCGCCGCCGCCGGTCTTGAGCATCTGGGGGATTTCGTACTTCATCGAAAGCCAGACGCCTTTGACATTGACGTCCATCACCGCATCGAAGTTGGCTTCAGTATGATCGATGAGCGTGGGCTTCACGTCGCCTTCGATCCCGGCGTTATTGAAGGCGAAATCGAGACGGCCGCATGTTTTCACCGCATGCTCGACCAACGCCTCAACCTCGGCGGCAACCATAACATCGGTCCGCTGGAAGCTGGCCATTCCACCGGCCTTACGAATCATCGCGACTGTTTCCTCGCCACGCTCGACGTTGCGATTACCGATCACGACCTGCGCCCCTTCGCGAGCAAACGCCACCGCCGTCGCGCGACCGATTCCTGATCCACCGCCAGTTATCAATGCAACGTTTCCCTCAAAATCTTTCATAAGCCGAATTTTTAGATAGCCCGCTCAGCTGGCAATCTAAATCAAGAGAAAATCGAGTCCTCCATTTTCTCGTCTGAGTTCTTGATGGCGAACGTGTGTGCTATGGTTCCCGTAATGGCGACGAATCGCCTGCTTCGATTGCGTTTCGAGGCGATCTTTATCTGTTGCTTGAGCGTGGCGACGTCGTTCGGTGCCACTACGGAGCTTGGAAGGATCGTGCTTCCGGCCAACTCATCCACACAAACGGCGAGCGCTGGCTTACAAAAACTCAGTGGTCGGAACGGATTGCTCTACGTTCCGAAAGATCACGCCGAGCCGTTGCCTTTGCTAATCTTGCTGCACAAGGCAGGCGGCTCTCCTTCAGAATGGTTTGGCGGGAGCGGATCATTCGCGCCTTATGCGGATAAGGGCCGCTTCATTATTCTTGCGCCGCAATCGCCCGGCCAAAGCTGGGGCACCGGACCAAAAAAATGGGGTTACGACTATTTGGCGATCAATCGCGCTTTGGAAGACGCGTTTGCCCGGTGTGCGATCGATCGCAGCCGGCTCGCCATTGGCGGATTCTCCGACGGCGCGTCGTACGCGCTCTCACTTGGCCTGGCCAATGGCGACGTATTCCGCTACATCATCGCATTTTCGCCGGGCTTTATCGTTAGGGCCCAGGCGCGTGGAAGATCGGGGCCCAACGGCGTGGAAGTGCCGCTTGTTTATGTTGCCCACGGCGAATCCGATAATGTCCTGCCGATTGCTTCGACGAGTCGCATCTTCGTGAGCTCGCTGCGGAAAAACGGATACAATGTGGAGTTCAGAGAATTCAGCGGAGGCCATCATCTCTCGCGCCAGGTTGCCGATCAGGCGATGAGTTGGTTGACAACTGCGTTTCATGAACACCGTTCAAGCACAAGGAAGATCGATAGCAGCCGCAGCTAATTACGACACCTTTGCCGATCATCCGTCCGCACGAGTCGACGCCGACTTGATATCGACAACCGGTGTGCCGTCGAATGCCTCGATCGGTCCGATCTTTACGCGTGTGCCGTCAATCTCGCGCACGGTCACCGGATGCAGCCCGAGCGGGTTCGGTCGCGCAGGTGAGCGCGTATAGAAAACGCCAGTGAGCGGTCGATTCGGATCGTTGCGCGGATGCCCCTTCATTACATCGCGCTCCGCTTCGTGTAACCACGTGATCACGATCAGTTCGTGGCCGACTTCTATTCCCAACAATGCCTCGGCGAAGCGCGGTTCGATCTCGAGCCACGCGTCGGGCGCGCCTTCCGGTCCCTGCCGCGGCGCATCTTCACGGCCTTTCACTGTCGATCGGATAAAGCCAACCGGCTGGAGCTTGTAAGAGTTTGCTCTTGGAATGGTCTTCATTGATTTGCTGACGTCATGCACCTGTCCACACGCGAATGCGTTTTTCTCAATAAGCGATCTCTGCCTGCCGGCAACATCCTAGACCGCCTGCGATGCCTGTGACTTTCGCATTGGGTGTTGGGCGTTGGACGTTGAGCGTTGGGCGTTTGCTGCACAGCAGCGGATGTCTTCACGACGTTCAATAGTGCGGACGCTCCTCGATGGGCCCCGGCCGAAAATCCACGTTCTCCAACTCGGCCGTATCGAGATTCCAAACAGCGTGAAGCGATGCCGTCCAATGCGGAGTGATGGACAGATTAGGTTTATTGTCGGCGAAAAGGTTCAACAACATTTTGTGGCCCTTGAATTGCAACTCGGGCGTAGTGTCGGCTCCTTCGCCTTTGGAGACGAAAATAACTCCCGACCCTTTTTCATCCGGATATTTGCTCAGGAAACGCTTTCGAAAATCCTCATCGAAAAGCAACCACACCCGCCGCCAGACAGGCTGAATCCGTTTGATCTCATCGGCTTCGATTTCGTAGATCGCCAGATCCTTCATCCCCCATCTTGCTGCTATCCAGATCGCGACGATCGAGTTGCCGTTCCACTTCGCCAGCGGTTGGTCGCGTCCACCCAGCCAGCGGCCGCCTTCGGTCCCGATTCGTGTCAGGACAGAGTACGGTTTGAGACAAACCAAAAGATTCGGTGGCAGTTCTGCGCTCTCGTCCCCGCGAATCGGATATAAGATCGCGAACCGCCCGTTAGGCGAAAGGCTCTTTTCTCCTATTTCGTATCCTTCCGGAATCGCTGCGGATTCAATCGTCGCCTTGCCTGGCGACGCTTCCTCGGCGCGCACGATGAGGCCGGCGAAGAAACAGAGTACAAAAACAAGGGCTAGCGCCTTCACGTCATCTTTTCCTCAATCCCGCATACATGGTTCCGATTAGATCTCTTTACTTTTTAATTCTCACTTGCTTGCAACCGAGCTTTTACGCTTTGTACCTCAACCCCTCAATTTCTGTAGCGGCGGTCTATGACCGCCGAAGTCAGGAAGATCGGCTCGGAGAGCGCCGCTACAACAACTGATGCTCCGCGACACCAGAAGTGTTAACTGTGTTAGAGGCGATCTCATTTTCACATCAAGCTTGAGCCTTATCGCCGAACCGCTATTGGAACTTGGTACTTGGGATTTGGAACTTCACGCGAAGCGGGTATCCTCGCATGTCATGCATCGTGACCATCAGGTTTGGTACTCGCACCGTCTCAATCGAAACATGGGCGTTGCTATTTACGGAAATTACGGCGGGCCCATTCTCGCCTTCCCGACGAGCTGCGGCGACGAATCGGAAATGGAAGGCCAGGGCATGATTCGCACCCTCAGTCCTTACATCGAGCAGGGGCGCATCCGAATCTTCTGCATCAACGGCGTGCAGAGCGATTCGTTCTCAAATAAGGGAGCGCATCCTTTCCATCGAAGCTGGATGCAGGCGCAGTACGACGCCTATGTGGCTAATGAGGTTTTCCCGTTCATCGACTCCCAGTGCCAGACGCCGGGCATCGGGATCGCCACGTTGGGCGCATCGCTCGGCGCCTATCACGCGGCCAACACTCTCTTCAAACATCCGGACCACGTGAAACGCTGCTACGCGCTCTCGGGCATCTACGACATGCGGGACTCGATGGACGGGATGTATGACGACAACTTCTACTTCAATAACCCAGTGGACTACATAGCCAACCAGAGTGACCCTTGGTATCTCCATCAGTACGCGAGTTGCGACATCCACCTCGTGACCGGCTGTGGTCCATGGGAGAACAGCGGGCCGACCTATCGAATGTCCGAGATTCTCAGGAACCGCGGCATCGCGCATCATTTGGACGACTGGGGCCCGGAAGGCGGGCACGAATGGCCCTACTGGCATCACCAAATGTGGGAATACGTCGGCCAACACTACTAGGCACTTCGCTTCGTGATTCGTGCGTGATTCCTAGATCGTGATTGGTGATTTGGGATTCAGGAACTAACTGAGCAATCAACTCACCATGGCAAAGAAGGTCACCGGCGGTTGCGCCTGCGGATCCATTCGCTTCCAACTCCTCGACAAGCCAATGTTCGTCCACTGCTGTCATTGCGACGACTGCCAGCGCCTGACGGGGAGCGCATTCGTACTGAACGCGATTATCGAGGCTCAGGCGATCAAGCTGCTCCGCGGCAAACCGGTAGCCGTGCCGGTGCCGCGCGAGAACGGACCACACGATATCTACCGCTGCCCGAGGTGTCAGACGGCGCTCTGGAGCGACTACGGGCGCAGGCCTAATCTCCGGTTCGTACGCGTCGGCACGCTCGACAAGCCCGGCGCTCTGAAGCCGGACGTACACATCTACACCCGGTGGAAAGCGAAGTGGCTCAAGCTGCCGAAGCGAACGCCGTCGTTCCGCGATTACTACAACACGAAAAAGCTCTGGCCCACAGCCAGCCTCAAACGCCTCAACGCCGCGCTCAAAAAGACATAGAGCTGACCGTTTCCCTCTTGGACCCGGGGCGCCCTCTCCCAAGAGCTATTCGCAATATTGCTATCCCATCACTCCAGAACTCCATCACTCCATTTCTCCAACAACTCAAATCTCTGTTTTGACATTCAGCTCACGCGAGGAGTAAAAGCACAGGAATGATTCCGCTAACTGCTTTGTGGCTTCCCATTCTGCTTTCGACTGTGATTGTCTTTTTCGCCAGCTTCATTATGCACATGGTGCTCGGTTATCACAAAAGTGATTACCGCAAATTGACCGATGAGGACCGTGTCACCGACGCGCTGCGAAATGCCGACGTGAAACCGGGGCCGGACTATTTCTTTCCCTATTGCAAGTTCGAGGAGATGAAATCGCCGCCCGTGATCGAGAAATTCAAACGCGGACCGGTCGGCTTCGTGACTGTGCTGCCCAGCGGCCCACCAGCGATGGGAAAGAATCTGGTCCAATGGTTTTTGTACTGTGTGGTGATCAGCATCTTTGCCGCTTACTTGTCCGGCCGTTTGGTGGCGCCCGGGACCGCATTCTTGCAAGTATTCCGCGTCGTTGGCACCATCACTTTCCTGGGATACGGCGCAGCCCACGCTCAGGAATCGATCTGGGGCGGTCGAAGCTGGGTGGTCACGCTCAAGCATCTTTTCGACAGCCTGATCTACGCGCTGCTCACCGCGGCAATATTCGGCTGGCTATGGCCGAAATCGGTCTAGCTTTCGAATGCTTGTTCGATGTTGGACGTTGAGCGTTCGGCGTTTGCTGCTAATTCGCTAGGCTGCTCGGTGAGTTGAAGCCGTTGGATTTAACGCTGTCGCACAATTGTAACAGTTGAACACTGGCGTTGCCTGCGTCGGCATTCTAGAAATGTCGCCTTATGAAAAATCTCCTTGCGACTTTGTCTCTGCCAACGTCGCAAGGATCGATACAATGCTCATCATAGGCCGCTTACGATGCATGCTTAGTTCGAACGTAGCGCATGCGTCCCGCTTGCGGCGCGGGATGATGGGCGTTAGCCGCCTGCTCGCGATTTATCGGAGTTGGGCAAACTCTGTAGCGGCGGTCTGGACCGCCGACTACTTGAATTTCGGCGCTCATAGCGCCGCTACAGCACTCACCAGCACGCTGCGTCAATCGTGAGCCTTGACTGGCCCTTGGATAATCTCGGGTTTCTGAGTGAGAAGCTTGGACAGATGCTCCCTTACATAGTCCGCAGCCAGACGCACCGACTCATCAGCACCAGCCTTGTCCTTATACACACTAAGGGACGCGCCCTCACCGTCGCCAGTATCAAGCCAATAGTAACGCACAAACCCCTTCGCATTCTTAACGATTGGTACAAATTCCTCGCGTATCCGGCGGTCAATCTCTGCACCGTCCTTTGGATCAAAGTGATAATGACGAATAACGGCAAACATGATGCATCTTTTTCGTTTAACGTTCCGATTTCAACTCTTTTCTGGGAAGACGATCTGTGTGTCGCCTTTGCGTCAAGCTCGAATCAGCGACGGGAGTTCCGCAAACGCAGTCAATTTTTCATCTGCGCGCACAACGAAACGCTTTCGAACAATTCCAACCACGGCTGCAGCAGCTCGAGCTAGATTTTGAGGTCGGTGGGCGGAATAACGTCGGAGAAATCGACTGTCATTCGAATGTCGCCGGCTGAGTCAGATCGAGTGATGACGCCGTGATCCTCGTTGACGAATTTCGAAAGAGACAAGACTAACTTTTGGATCGCATCGCGATCGAAGACAAAGCCGTGCATATGAACCACACACTCTCCCCCCTTAATCATATAATCAATCACCGCATCGATATCACCCCTGCGCACATCGACAGGTCCGATTGGCCTGAAGCCGGCCTCGAGCAGTGCGTGGAGTGGAGCGCCGTTGCCGTCTATGACATGGGCGAGATACTTCTCGTCCGGCGAATCTCGACCACTCTCCTTGACGGCATAGACCATCATAATTTTCACTAACAGCGAGCAGAGCCCGAAGCCGCGCGCGGCTGGGTGGAACATCAGGCCACCAACCTCCGCTTGCTTCGTCGATCTCTCATCACCGGATCCTTGAATGATGCCGGTGCCAATAATGTTGTCCGTCGTCCGGTTCAGGACGTGAAATAATCGGCGCTCCCGCGCCGCATCGAGAAAAGCATGCGCTGAACGATCAAAGAGTGTTCCTTCGTTCAGCGCCTCGATGAACGTGAACGGGATCAGGTACTCGGCCTCTCCTGTCAGCCGCACATCGATCTTGTCCTGATCTCTAATGACTGGCGGTCTAACACTCATTTCAAGGGCGCCACTGGCAAGGCAAGCGGTTCATTGAATTGGTTGATGGGAAAATTGTCGTTTTCATGTGCGCGGGATTCTGCCTTCTTTGTTTTCCACCCCGCAACGACAAAATGATACGAACGGCGCGCTTGTCGTACGGTGAGCACCGAACGTCAATCGACAATCACTTAACGCCTTCAATGTGATCAACGCATGACAGGCGGGGTGTTTACGGAACCAGAAAAAACTTTCCTGTGTATGGATCTCTCACGACAGACCCGGACGCAAAACCGGTGACATCGATATACTTGTCCTCTTCCGGCAGATAAGGACTCGTCACCATGCCTTTCCGGCCTGGGACCGGAACTCCATAGGGCAACTCAGCCTTTATTTTTTCCATATCCGCGGCTGAAACACGTCGGACAGGGCCAGCAGACTCTTCTTCTTTAGGGGGTTGTGATGGTTCTGCGCCTGCGCGTGGCGTCGCTGCTGCCGAAGATGCTGCTCGCGAAGTGGGTCGCCGCGTGGCGTGCGGCGTCTTCGCAGGTTGAGGGGGCATCGACTGAGGTTGAGGCTGAGACTGAGGCTCACGTTGAAGAGGCTTGGAAATCGATTGACCAACTTTCTTGAAGAAGTCTCCCACCGGACCGGCGTTTACAAAGGGTCCGCTCAGGAACAAAAGCGTGATTACGAGCAACAATAAGGCGTTCATCGCCGACAACTCAGTGAATCGAATCGTTTGTTTACGTTGGACCCCTAAGACCCAAAGAAAAGAAATTTTTCCCGCGGGCCGCGGGTGGTATCGCGTGGCGCAACCAAATGTCGGCTATAGAACGCTAGTCCCTCGATCTAATTTCCGATGTGCTGCCATTCCAGGCGGTCCTCGTAATATAAGCCGGGCACAAGTGCGAGCAGGTCCATGAGCCGCGCCTCGTAGGCGTCGCACATTGGGGATTCGCCGTTTGGCAGAACCCATTCGGGATGTTGTCTCCGAAGATCGTCATGAATCTGTTGCCGGAGATTCGCGATTGCCTTGGTCATTTCCATAACCACTCTCCCTTGATTACCTCCAAAAGAAATTCGCCTTTCGAGCGTCTGTGGTACGTAATCGGTCAAGCTGATTACACCATCAGAGAATTACTGATCAAAAGTCCCGAGTTGTCGGGGATTCAGTTAAACGAATCGAATCGAGGGATTCTAGTCGCGAAAACTTAGTCAGCTTTCATTGGCACGCAGACAAAACGCTTGAGGGCACCGATGCTCGAACGAGTTCCGCATACTGTCGGCAATTTCATCAGCGCCCACGATGAACCGCTTTCCGACGCGATGGGTGTCTTGCTCCTATTGTTGGCTGTCGACGAGAACGGATATGATTGATAACAAGCGCTACGCTGGCGATGATAGAAGT
>Ga0157379_10001918_pt1 | contig 17205 bp, 22 predicted proteins | sample S25metaG_FD_121802 | JGI IMG/M metagenome (GOLD analysis project Ga0157379, IMG submission 121802) | Switchgrass rhizosphere microbial communities from Kellogg Biological Station, Michigan, USA - S2-5 metaG | ecosystem: Host-associated > Plants > Roots > Rhizosphere > Soil | place: USA... | reverse complement strand
CCCCCACCAGAGGGCCTGGAGGCGTCTCCAGCGCCCCCAGGCGGGCCACCGGGCATGGAGCCACCACCTCCGCCCGGCGGGCCTCCTGGCGCCCCTGGAGGGCCGCCTGCGCCCCCTTCGCCGGGCGCGGTGGGCGGCCCTCCAGGCGGGCCTCTCCCCCCTGGCGGACCGCCCGGCCTGTTCTCTCCCGGCGCCCCCATGCCCCTCACCGACTGCCGGGTCCGCCGCACCCGCCAGAGGCGAATTCTCAAAGTGATGGCGGTCCCGCCAGAGGAATTCCTGATCTCGCGCGAGGCCAGGGACGTCCTGACCGCGCGCTACGTGGCGCACCGGACCACGCCGACCGTCTCGGAGCTGATCGAGCGCGGGTATGACCGCGAGCTGGTGGAGGAGCACGCCAGCCCCGACGCGGAGGCCCGCAACGAGGTCCGCTCCAGCGAGGCCCGCCAACGCAACCCCGGCCTCAAGGACGGCGACCCGGACGGCGGCCCTGACATCTCCACGTGGCGCGTCCCCCACACCGAAGCCTGGGTCCGCCTCGACGCTGACGGCGACGGGGTGGCGGAGCTGCACCGCATCTGCACCGTGGGCCACGACAGCCCCGAGATCGCGTCGGACGAGATCGACGCCGAGGCGCCGTTCGCCGTCCTCAACGCCATCCGCCTGCCGCACGCCGCCGTCGGCTACGCGATAGCGGACCAGACCATCGACCTGCAGGACATAAAAACCTCAGTCCTGCGCTCGATCCTTGACAGCCTCGCCCAGGCGATCTTCCCCAGGACCGCCGTGGTCGAGAACGCGGTCACGATGGACGACGTGCTAAACAACGAGGTCGGCGCCATAATCCGGATGCAGGCGCCCGGCATGGTCCAGCCGCTTGCGGAACCATTTATCGGCGGTCCCGCTCTACAGGTTATGCAATATCTGGACGAGATGCGGGCGCAACGGACCGGCATCTCCCGGCAGAGCCAGGGCCTGGACGCGAACGTCCTTCAATCCACTACCAAAACGGCCGTTTCCGCGTCGGTGGAGGCCCAGCAGGACCGCGTCGAGCTGATCGCGCGGACGTTCGCGGAACTGGGGATCAAGGACGTCTTCAAGGGCCTCCTCCGTTACGTTATCCGCCATCAGGACAAGGCGCGGGTGGTCCGCCTCCGCAACCAGTGGGTCAGTGTCGATCCACGGTTCTGGGACGCGGAGATGGACGTCAGCGTGAACGTCGGCCTGGGGCGCGGGACGGATGAGACGCGCATGGCGTTCCTGGCGACCATCGGCCAGAAGCAGGAGCAAGTGTTGCAGATGTTCGGGCCGGGCAACGCTCTGGTGTCCATCGGGCAACTCCGCGAAACCTACGCCGAGATGCTCCGGATCATGGGGTTCAAGAACCCCGACCGGTTCTTCAAGGTGGTCACGCCGGAGCAGGAGGCCATGCTGCAGCAGCAGATGGCCCAGAACAAACCGCCCGACCCCAACCAGATGCTGGCGGACGTCGAGAAGGAGAAGACCAAGGCCAAGACGCAAGTGGACATGGCCCAGCAGCAGCTCGACCTCGCCAAGGCCAAAAACGACGACGACTTCCGCCGGGACCAGCTCGACGCGGACGTCCTCCTGCGGGCGGCCGAGATACAAGCCAAGTATGGCACCCAGGTCGATGTCGCATCGATCAAGGCGGCGCTGGACACCGACCGCGACATCCTGGCCCAGCAGCACGAGGCCCAGATGCAGCAGCTCAAGCAGCAGGGCCAGATGCAGAGCCAGGACGCCGACCTCCGGGGCCGCCTCCAGCAGGCCGCGATGGGCCACGTCGCGGGCGCCGCGATGAAGAACGCCGACATGGCGAACCAGGGCGACATCGCCACCCAGCGCGCCAACACCCAGGTCCGCACCGGCCTGATCCGGGAGGCCCTCCGGGCGCCCCCGATGGGCACTCCGCCCGGCGCGAAGCCTAACGGCGCGGGCGGCCCCGCCCTGCCCCCGATGGACCCAGGAGGCCCGGAATGAGCGGCACCACCGGCACCGTCCTCGACCCGCGCACCGTCGCCCCCCTCCCCCAGTATGGCCAGCAGACGGGCGGCCCCCAGTCCGCCAACCCCAACGCGGCGGGCTACACCCCGCCCCACCAGGGACCGGTGGCGCCCGGCACGCCCTACACCGGCCCGCAGCCCCTCTTCGCGGGCGGCTACAACACGCTCGCGCCCTCCGACTACGCCAACTACAAGGCCTCCCTGCAGGCGCCCGACCCCAACTGGGTCGCGCCCCAGCAGCAACAGCTCCCTGGCCTGATGGACGCCGACCCGGCGATGTTCGACCCGGACAAGCTGCGCGGCGCCTGGAGCGGGGGCGAGGGCGGCGGCGGCAACGGGGGAGGCCAGCGGTGACGCCAGACGGCGCCCTCCTCGACCAGCCCCAGGCCTGGGGCGGCTCCCTCTTCGGGGACACGCCGCAGCCCGGCGGCGACTGGCGCGACACCGTCGCCCCGGAACCCTCCCCGGCCCAGGCCTGGGACGTCAACTCCAGGGAATACCGGGAGTGGCTGGAGCGCGACCGCCAGCGCCAGATCGCACTCGGCCACCTCGACCCCGAGACGGGGCAGATGACCGACGCGGGCCGGGACGCCCAGCGCGAGGCGATCACGGGCGGGTTCACCCCCGGCGACGTCGGTGCCGCCGCCGGGATGATCAAGGCGTGGCACGGCAGCCCGCACATCTTCGACCGTTTCGACTTCAGCAAGATCGGGACCGGGGAAGGCAATCAGGTCTTCGGCCACGGCGGCTACATCGCCCAGGCGCGAGCTGTGGCGGAATACTACCGGAACGCCCTGTCCAAGGCGCGGGGCCTCACCGGGGACATCACCATCGACGGGGTCCGCATCCCGCGCGAGCAGGCGACCAGGGGGCAGCAGCTCGCGGGCGGCGCCCTCAAGTGGAAAGACCCCGACAGCGTCCTCGCACAGCTCAAGCCGACCGACTTCACCCCCGGCCCCGCCATCGAGGAGGCCCGCCAGCTCCTGTCCCAGGGCCGCGTCGGCCGGGCCGAGCCGGGCGCCCTGTATGAGGTCGGGTTCGACGCGGAACACCCGCAGCTCCTCGACTGGAACAAACCCCTATCGGCACAGTCCCCGGAGGTGTTGGCGAACCTTGAGCGCACCGGGTGGATGGGCAAGGCCCGCCAGTATTTTCAGGACAACCGGAAGCTCTTCCCCAATCCGACCGGCGAGGACTTCCACGACTACCTCACCCACGGCCCCCCGAAGATCAAGGCCAAGGCGATAGCCCAGCGCCTCGACAAGGCTGGCGTGCCAGGTATTCGTTACCTTGACGCATCATCTGTCCGTGAGGGCGGCGGGACCAGCAATTTCGTGGTCCTGAACGACAAGAAGCTGCAGATCATGCGGATGCTGGGCCTCGCGGGGACCACGGCGACCGGAGCCGGGGCGGCGCTCCCCAGCCTATTTGGTGATGACCCGGAACAAGCGGGGTTGATGTAGATGGGCCTCCTCATGCCTGACGACGAGGACGAGCTGCTGCGGCGTTACGCCAGCAACCCCATCGGCACCAGCCGCATGGGCGAGCAGTCCATGTATGGCAGCGACGGCCGCCCCTTCGACCCCCTGGTGGGGACCGGCGAGCCGGGGCAGGCTATGCTCACGGAGGGCCAGCGCGAGGCGATCAAGCAGGGGTCCATCGAGCTGTTCCAGAACGCCGCGATGGCGGCCCCCGGCGTGCGCGGCCCCCAGGCGCCCGGCGCCCCCGGCGGCCCGGTCACTGCAGCTCGTGTGCGGACCCGGTCGGCGGCGGCTGGTCCTGACGGGTGGCCGGTCGGCTACCGCCCTGGCGGAGGCCCCGGCGGCGTCCGGGGTGGCGCCCCTTACACCTCCGCCCCCGACCCGGAGGCGGGCCTGCTGGGGCCAGCTCCCGTCGCGCCGGAGCCGCCGCTCTACGACGTCGGCCACAACCAGTCGCCCTACAACATCAAGACCGGCAAGCCGAAGGCGGGCATGACGGTCGGCAAGATGGGCGCCAACAGCGACACCCAGCTCGCGGACATCGGCATCCCCGCCTACCACGAGATCGTCCCGTCGCTGGCCACCGGCCCGCTGGACCCCGAGAGCCTGAAGTCAGGCAGCCCGGTGCGGCCGGGTCAGGTGATGGACCTCTCCAACACGTGGCAAGACCCCCGCCTTCCGGGGTCCGGTCCCGCCGACCGGATCGACCCCAATGCCGGGAAGCGCCGGGGCCTGCCGGAGCACATCCAGCAGATCACCACGGACCCGGAGCTGCGGGCGAAGCTGCGGACCGCCGCCGAGGCGGGCATCAAGGCGGGCGGGGCGTATTGGTATAACGCGGAACCCCTGCGGGCGCAGTTCATCTCCGAGCTGGGTCCGCAGGAGGGCGCCAAGCAATTCGACCGCTACATGAGCCTGATCTCCGCCGTCTCGGCGGGGTCGGAGGTCGGCCAGAACGTCCGGACGGCGAGCTACTACCTGAACCGCGAGCGGGCGGGTAACCCGGTGCAGCACCCGAAGACGGAGGGCGGCCCCGAAAGCCCCTACGGCCACAAGCTGCAGAACACCCAGTTCTGGGGCTACCGGGACATCACCGACCCGGCGATGTTCCGCGACGACGCCTGGAAGCCGGGCAAGATGCCCCCCGACGCGCGCAACCCGGACCCCGATGTCCGCCTGGGGAGCACGAAGCTCGACAGCCAATACCGGCCCAAGCGGTGGACCTTCGGGGAGAACCTGTCCGGGTCGCAGGAGGGCGTGACCGTAGACAAGCACAACATGCGTTTGATCGGGATGCTGTCCCAGAACCCCAACATGCTGAAGACGACGGAGGCGGCTGACGCCGACTACGAAGACCTGGGCGTGAAGAAGGGCGACAAGCGGAACTGGCAGAAGGAGGTGCTGGAGGGCCGCATCCCGATGTCGGAGGCGATCAAGTACCCGCATATGTGGAAGGACGTCCCGGAGGCGGCCCACTACGGCGCCCTGGAGAGCATGCAGCAAGACCTCGCCAAGGAGATGGGCATCAGCCCGGCGCAGCTCCAGGCGGCGCTATGGGTCGGCGGAGGGCGGGTGACCGGCCTGAAGAGCCTCCCGACCTCGTTCATGGGGATCGTGGAGAACCGCCTCGCCCGGACGGCGGCGGAGCGGGGGATCGAGCCGCGCGATGCGCTGAAGGAGTTCATCCGGGGTGGCCGCGCCCTCCTCACGCCCGCAGGCCTGACGGTCGGCGCGGGCCTGGGGGCGGGCGCGATGGAGGGCCTGCTTGGCCCCGGCACGCCAGAGGAGCGGACCTACTGATGAAACTACCCCACCAGAACCCCCACGCTGCCCTGGCAGGGGCGGAGCAGGCCGCCCTGGACGCCCAGGCTACCCTGGAAGACCCCGGCCTCCGGGCCGCGTTTAAACGCCTGCAGGAGCACTACCTGATGATGCTCCGCCAGACCAAGCCGGAGGACCGCGAGGGCCGGGAGGGCTGCTACTACCTGTTGCGGGCGCTCGACGTCCTGGCGACGGACCTCCAGCGGGTCGTGACCAATGTCGAGTTCGACCGGCGGAGCTACCGCCGGATCATGCGAGAGGAGCAAACCCAATGAGTGCGACAACCACGCCCGGCAACCCGGCGGCTACGGATGCCGGATCGGGCATGGCATCGGCGGAGACTGCCATCAGCCGCATCCTGGCCCGCGACAGCGGACAACCGGGCAGGGCATCGAGGCAGGACGCACCACGCCAAGCGCCCGCCCCCAGGGGGCAGGATCGCGGGGCGCCGCCCGAAGCCGAAGCCAATCCTGTTGAGGCGTTGCACAGCGACGAGGAGGAGGCCCCCGAGGCCGACGACGAGGAGCTGCCTGAAGAGGGAGAGGCGGAGGAACCCGAGGAAGAGGAAGCCGAAGGGGAGGAAGCCGAAGCGGAGCCTGTCTTCACCATCAAGATCAATGGCAAGACAGAACAGGTGCCGCAGAGCGAGCTGCTCAGAGGCTACCAGCGCCACCGGGACTACACGCAGAAGACGATGGCATTCGCTGAATACCAGCGGGCCTTCGCGGAGCACGAGCAGGCCGTGCGGGTCGAGCGCGCCCAGTATGCGGAGCTGATCCCAGCTCTGATGCAGCGCATCCAGACCCTGACGGAGCCTAACATCGACTGGGACCGCCTCTACAACGAAAACCCCCACGCCTACGTGCGGGAGTTTGCCAAGCAGCAGGAGCGTCAGGCGCAGCAGCAGGCTGCTGCCGTCGAGATGCAACGGGTGCAGCAAATCTCAGAGCAGGAGGCACGCCAGGAGCGCGCCCACCTTCTTCGCCGTGAGCGTGAACTCGTTGGCGAGCTGGTGCCAGCCTGGAGGGACGAGGCCGCCTGGACAAAGGCCAAGACGCAGGCGAGGGAATACGCGGTCGATCTCGGCTACACCGACGCCGATATCCGCACTGTGACGGACCACCGGGCCGTTATGATCCTGTGGCAAGCCGCCCAGTATGCCGCGATGGCCAAGAGAGGCCGCGCCCTCCCGTCGCCCGCTCCGGTCCCCCAGGCGGCCCCGCCGTCCCCCGGCCCGCACCCGCTCCGGCGGCGCGTGACGGAACACACCCGAGCCAAGCAACGCCTCGCCCAATCCCACAGCATCCACGACGCGGCTGCTGTCATCCGTGGCCTCCTTTGAGGGACAATCACCATGCCTAAAGTCACAAACGCCTTCACGACCTATCAGGCGAAGGGCAATCGCGAGGACTTGGCTGATGCCATCTTCAACATTGATCCTGTCGATACCGTATTCATCTCGATGTCGCAGACCCGGTCGCTGAAGAACGTCATGTTCGACTGGCAGACCGAAAAGCTGCCAGCGGTGAACCAGAACAACGCCGACGTGGAAGGCTTCCAGCTCACCCGCGCGGCGTCCCAGCCGACCGTCCGCATCCACAACATCGCCCAGATCAGCCACCGCGATGCCACCGTCTCGGGCACCCAGGACAACGTGGACGCGGCGGGCAAGTCCGGGGAGATGTCCCACCAGATCGCGCTGAAGGGCAAGGCCCTGAAGCGGGACATGGAGGCGGTCCTGCTGTCGGGGCAGGCCTACAACGCGGGCGTGGACGACACGGTCGCGCGCACCACGCGCGGCATGGAGCACTGGATCACGACGAATGCTTTCTATGGCGCAACGGGTGCAAACCCCGTGTCGGAGACTGCGCCGATCACTCCCGGCACGCCGCGCCAGTTCAGCGAGATGATGCTGGCCGACGCCATCCAACAGACCTACGATGGCGGCGGCGAACCCGACATCCTGCTGATGGGGTCTTACAACAAGCGGGTCTTCTCGACCTTCATCGGTCGGCGCAACTCCCGCGTGGCCATAGACCAGGGCGACATCGACGCGGCGGCCGACTTCTATCTGTCCGACTTCGGGGAGATCAAGGCCCTGCCGTCGCGCTATATCTCCAAGCCGACCGTGATCGGGTGGGACAAGGAATACACGAAGGTCGCCTACCTCCGGAAGATGGAGAAGATCGACATCGGAACGATTGGTGACGCGACCACCAAGATGATCCTGTCCGAGTATGGGCTGGAGATGTCGAACGAGGCGGCACACTTCAAGATCGCTGACCTGACCTACAGCGGTCCGATCACGCTCCCGACCGGCCTGGAGACGCGGACAGTGCCGGGCGCCCAGATCGGCGGCATGTATGGGACGGCGGCTACCGGCCTGGAGCCGGGGCAGACGGCGGGCGAGGCCAAGGCCGACGCCAAGGCGAAGGCCGACGAGGCCAAGGCCGAGGCTGCCGCGAAGAAGGACGACAACGGCAAGCACGGCAAGGGCGCCGGGTTCTGACAGAAGGGCGGCGGGGGCAACCCCGCCGCATCCCACCGATGGGCCTCAAGATACTCCTCGACGCGTGGGGCGGCATCATCCGCTCCATCGAGACGGCGCCTGGGAACGATGGCGAGCTGATCGTCAAGGACGAGCAGGACGCGTCAGCGATCCTGCGCGCCAACTCCAGGGACGCCGACATTGACCAGACCGGCAGTCACTTCCGGCTGGTGGCGCGCGTGCCTAAGCCGATCTGGGACTTGGCGGCGCGGGAAGGCTGGGTCCACGACATGGCAAAGTGGAAGGCCTTCCTGAACGACCCCGACAACAAAGCGTTCCGCATCTGGCCAGGGAGGCTGTAATGGCGTTGCAGGACTACAACGACCTCCTGACCGCGATCCCGCGCTGGCTGAACAAGCGCGCTCTGGACGGCATGGCGGCGGACTTCATTGCGCTGACCGAGAGCGACTTCCAGTCCAAGCTCCGGACCCGCGAGATGATGGTCACCGTCGAGGCGCCGGTCACGTGCGCGTCGGTGAACCTCCCGCTCGACTGGCTGGACGCCACGCGCCTCTGGATCGGCGGCTCCCCCAGGGCGCTCGACTTCGTCACCCCCGACACGATGCCGGAGCTGCGGGCGCGCTACGGCGGCGCGGAGGGCGTGCCCACCCACTACGGCCTGATCGACAACGTGATCGAGCTGGTGCCGGTCCCGGCCAGCGAGTGCTCGTTGTGGATGACCTACTACGCCAAGGTGCCGACCCTGTCGGTGGACGCGCCGACGAACTGGCTCACCCAGCGCGACATCGGCGTCTACCTGTATGGCGCCCTGGTGCGCGCGGCTCCATACCTGATTGACGACGCCCGCGTGGCGACGTGGAACAATGAGTTCAGCGGGCGCGTGCAGGCCCTCAATGCCGCTTCCCAGGTGGCCCTCCACTCCGGCGGCCCCCTGGTGCGGCGCCACCGGGGATATCGGTCTGGCTACCGTCCTGCGGCCTGGGGGGCGGTGGTGTGAGCGGCACTCTCCTCACCTACGGCGCATTCTCGGACTATCTGGAGAAGGCCCTCCTGAAGCACGTCTTCGGGGCAACCGCGTATACCCGCCCCACAGGCCTCTGGGTGGCCCTCTACACTACCCCCTCCACCGATGCCGCCCCAGGCAACGAAGTGCTGCCAGCGGTCGGCTACGCCCGCGTGGCGGCCACGTTCGTGGACGCCCCCGACCAGCTCGACGGCTCCAGCGCGATGTGGAACTCCACCGTGCTGCAATTCCCGGTGGCCACCGCCGACTGGGGCATCGTCACCCACTGCGGCATTCACGACGCCGCCACGGCCGGGAACCTCCTCGCCTCCGGCCAGCTCGCGGTGCAGAAGCAAGTGGACCTGGGGGACGCGGTCAGGTTCGCGGCCAACCAGTTCATGATCGCGTTGCAGTAGATGGCCTACGGCACCCGCCCCTACGGGACGTTCCACTACGGGTTCGGACCCTACTCGGTCTGGCGCAAGGTGGACGCGGGCGTGCGCCTCCAGAGCATCTCCGCGCAGGCGGCCCTGCTGTCGAACCCGGTCACCCACCTGATCGTGGCGGGCCTGGGGGGCGTGTCTGGTGTCTCCCCCCGCCTCTACCTCGACGGGCTGGTGAAGGTCGGCCCGATGACCGGCCAGAGCGGCATCTACCCCAATCTGCGCCTCTACTGGGAAGACGAGCCTGCCAGCGAGTGCGGCGACGAATGGACCCCCGGCGTCCCCTGCGAGCCGGTCTGGACGCCTGCCGCCGCTGCCGATGCCGCCTGGGCGGCGCCCGCCTCCTGCACGGTCACCTGGGGCGGGCAGGCAGGCGAGGACGTGCCGTGGGCGCCGCTACCGGCGCCGCCATACCTGTGCCCTGAACTGGAGGCTGTCGATGGCTGATACATTCACGCCCAGCCTCAATCTGTGCAAGCCTGAAATAAACCAGAGCGCGCAGACCTGGGGCATCAAGCTCAACTCCGATATGGACTTGATTGACACCTTCGCTGCCAGCATGAAGACCTTTCAGAACGGCAACGACGCCCGCATCCAGGCCCTGATCAACGCGGCGATCCTGGCCGCCTTCCCGCGTGGCTGCATCATCGCCTGGAGCGGCGGGGCGGGCGCCGTCCCGGCGGGCTGGCTGCTGTGCAACGGGGCGAACGGGACACCCAACCTCGCGGACCGTTTCATTCTCGGCAACGTCGGCAACCGGGCGAACTGGGAGACGGGCGGCGACTTTGGCCATAACTCCGTCACCGACGCGCAGGGCTATCACAGCCACAGCGGTATCACCGGGGATACCGCGATCACCCTGGCGCAGATGCCGTCGCACCAGCACGGCGGCAGCACGGATGGGCAGGGCGCGCACCAGCACACCGTCTCCGCCGGGCGGGTGAACATCGGCGGCTGGTGGGTCGGGGGCAATCAGAACACCACCTTGATCGAGACAGGCATCGCCACCGATGTGCAGGGTAACCACGCCCACAATTTTGCCACCGACTGGCGCGGCAGCGACCAGGGGCACCATCATGCCGTGTGGGCTGATGGCAGCCACCAGCACAACGTCACCGTGTCGAATGTGCCGCCATACTTCTCCCTGGCCTACATCATGAGGGCGTAACGATGGCCACGCTCACTCCGATCCTGGGCCTGTCCAAACCTATTGTCGGCGCGGACGACGACATCTGGGGAAATATGTGGAACCAGAATGCCGACATTCTGGACGGGCTGGTCAAGCCGGTCGATCTGGCGCCCTACCTCCTGAAGGCGGGCGGGACGATGACCGGCCCGCTGACCCTGTCGGCCAATGCCGTGAACGCTCTGCACGCGGTCCCGTTCCAGCAACTGAACTCCGGCCTCGCCACCAAGATCGGAGACGCGCCCAACGACGGCGGCTACTACGCCCGCCGCAACCTGGGCTGGGAGCCGTCGCCCGGCTCCGCGATCAATCAGGACGCGCCCAGCGATGGGTTCGCCTATGGCCGCAGGAACGCATCCTGGGACAAGACGCTGCGGCTGGCGGGCGGAACGATGACCGGCGACATCGTGCTGAAGGGGGACGCCACGGCGGCCCTCAATCCCGTTACGTTGCAACAACTGACGACGACGGCGGGCGCATACCTCCCCCTGGCGGGCGGCGCGACTACGGGCGCGGTGGGTGTCGGTGTTCCGCTTATCGCGGGCCTCCCGGCGGCGGCACTCATTACGAACGACGTTTATATTCACGGCACGCTGGGGTTCAATACGGCCTGGATAAGTACTGGCACGCCGGGGTGGAAATACCTCACCGCTGGAAATGCGGGGATTATCTCCTTCGATCCCGCCGCCGCCACGCCCGGCATCGGGTTCTATATCGGGCCAGCAGGCGCGGCGGGGGCGGCGGCGTCGATGCCAAATGCGGCGTATATGTCAGCGACAAGCTTCGTCGCGACCGGCAGCATCACCTCCGGCACCGCCGTCATCGCTGGCACCCACATCTATTGCGGCGGCACCCTGCTGATCAACCCGGCCAATAGTTGGGAGTGGTATTTCGCGCGGGACGGCAGCGGCAACCACATCCACAACCATCGTGCGAATTGGTATGATATGTGGAACGGCGCCGATGGGAAGCGGTCCTGGGCCAGCCCCAGCGGCGACTGCATGACGCTTGACGGCAGCGGCAACTTTGTCGCCAGGGGCAACGTCCAGGGCGCGTGGGTCTACTCCACCGGTCAGGTCCGAGCCGACACTTCCTCCGTCGCCTACGGCCAAATCATTAGCTACGGGCAGCGGGTTTCGGCCGAGGGATCAGGCGAGCCGTCCGTCTTCATGCATCGCCCAGGCGCTTACGCCGCCGGAATGCTGCTCAACGGCAGCAACCAGCTTCTGTTTGCCAACATGGGCGGCGGCGGCAACTGGCAGGCTACACTCGGCTACTTCGACACGTCGGGGAACTTCTGGGCGACTGCCGCCCTGACCGGGAACTGGATACATTCCACCGGCAGCATGCAAATCGATGGCGACGCAACTGTGAACGGCCGCATCACCGCTAACTACATACGCGCGACCGACAGCATCATGTGCGACAGTGGCAATTTCTTCATTGGCAACAATCAAGCTTACCGGTTGCAGCGCGAGAGTTGGTCTGGCAGCTGGGTGTTCTACGATAACAATACATGGAACTTCCAGGTCAACTCCAACGGTGACGCGCAAACGCGGATGACGCACTACGCGCAGGATCACTTCTGTCGCAATGCCCTTCGCACAGGCAATGACTGGAACTTTTATCTGGGGCCGGGCGGGGGTGGGCGGCTGCTCCAGTTTGCGGGCAACTGGTATCAGCAGTGGAATAGCAGCAACGGCGAGTATGCTTGGTATGCCAACGGCGGCTGGATGTTCGGCCAGCGGACCTCCGACTGGCTGTGCTGGAACGGCACTGGCCCGGTCGGCGGCTACGGCGCCTATCAGAACTTCTCCGACGCGCGCGGCAAGACCGACATCACGCACACCGAGGTCGGCCTGCCGGAGGTCATGCGGATGAAGCCCGCGCGGTTCACCCGCAAGTGGAAGCCTGAACTGATCACTGGGCGCACATTCCCTGACGGGCGCCCCCAGCCAGACTTCATTCCGCGTTCCGAGATCGGGTTCATCGCCCAGGAATTGCAGGAGGCGCTCCCCGAGGCCGTGGTCGAGGTCGCCGACTTCGTGGACGGCGAGGCGCGGCTGATGATGACGCTGGACCCCATCGTCGCCGCCCTGGTCAACGCCGTGAAGACCCTCAATGGCCGCCTCGTCAAATTGGAAGGACGCCACTAATGACCGCAACCATCATCTCCACGACTGGCAACTTCACGTTCGGGGCGATGACGACCCAGACCGTGTCCCGCCTGATCGCCACGCACACCCAGATGGGCCGCCTGCGGGACGCCATCGCCACCGCAAGCTCCGGCTACACCGGCACCCCCGGAACGGAGTTTGAGGCGCCGCAGCCGGGGGGCATGGTGGGGCCGCTTACCGCCAATAACCTCTTCGGGGTGATGCCAGACCCGGCGGAGCCAGGGCGGGCGGGCACCGACTACGCCTACGCCGTGAACAGCCTGGAGGCCGCCTGGGCGACATTCTGGACGGCGGCCGAGCCGTTCATCGAGCAGCTCGACAACGGGGGGACATCAATGTGATCGATGCACTCGTTTACATATTGATACTATGTTTGATCTTTGGTGTCATCTACTACGTCCTACAGATGCTGCCCCTGCCGCCGCCGTTCGCTTTGATCGTTCAGGTGATCCTGGCGCTGGTGCTGGTGCTGCTACTCTTGGACATCCTGCTTGGCGGGCGCTACGTCGGCCTGGGGCCGCTCCGGCGACCATGACAGCCCGCGCTCCAGCAACTCACGGACGGCGGCGGCGCGGCTGGTCAGGCGCCGCGTGTGCCAGTATTCGTCTATGCGCTCCGCCAGGGCGTCTGATATCCGCAGCGGCATTGTCACGAATGTGTCCATGCATCGGATGATATCACATGAGCGACCGAGCACTCTACTACGTCATTATCGGTTTGATCTGGGCCGCCCTGCTGACGGCGGGGAAGACGCTGTGAACCCGCGCGGGGTCCGGTGGGCGTGGAACGAGGGCGGGCGGGGACTGACCGTGTCCGTCTACCGGGACCACGCGGTCCGGGTCTATCTGGCCGGGTGGGTGTTCTGGCCCTGGGGGCGGCGATGACCCAGGGCGAGACGATGCTGGTCAACCTCTCCGACCGGCTCATCCGCGCCCTGCCGCCTGCGTTCCTGCTGCTTGTTATCCTGAACATCGTCTTCCTTGGTGTCGCCAGCTACGTCTTCGCCCACAACACCGAGGTTCGCAACACGATGATCACCAAGATCATCGATACCTGTTTACAGAATAGGAGCTAACATGAAGGTCGAACTAACCCAGGCTGAATGGCAGGCGGTCCTCACCCTGCTGGCGCGGTCCCCCTATCAGGAGGTGGCGCAGCTCATCCAGAGCATCGCGCAGCAGCTCCAGCCCGCGCAGAAGCCAGACCCGGTCGAGCGCCCCAGCTTCGTGGCGGTGGACCGTGGCTAAGGGGGTCGGGGGCTTCAAGCCGCCAATGCTCGCGCCCAAGATGCCGAAGCAGGCCTCCCTGCCCAAGCAGCAGGCCCTGCCGAAGGCCCTCTCCATCGCGGCGGCCAAGGCGCCGACCGTCAAGGTTAAGGCAGTGAAGCTGCCCAAGGTGTTCACGTCTGGACCGATGAAAGGCCTGGGCAAGCTATGACCCTGTCTCCCCTCAAATTCCCGCCCGGCATCGCCCGCGTTGGCAGCGACGGGATGCAGAGGGGACGCTGGTGGAACGCCAACCTGATCCGGTGGCGTAACGGCGGGCTCGTGCCGGTGGGCGGCTGGGTCCGCCTCACCAGCGCGCCCATCGCCTCGCCCGCGCGCAAGATGCTGGCCTGGAGATCGGGCCTCGACATCCGCTACCTCGTGATCGGCACCGACACCCAGCTCCTCTTGTTCGATCAGGACAAGATACTCGACAAGACCCCGGCGGGGTTCGTTCCGTTGCCGCCGATCAACGCCGGGGGCGGCTTCGGCACCGGGCCGCATAACTATTCGACCTACTCGACCCCGCGCGATGCGGGCGCCTTCGGCCCCGGCGGCAACCCTTACGCGCGGGCGCCGACGTGGACCATCGATACGTTTGGCGAAGACATCATGGCGGTCGCCAGCTCCGATGGCCGCCTCCTGCATATGTCCCCCAACAGCACGACCACGGCGACCTTCGACGCCCTGGCGGTGCCCATCGCCAATGCGCCCCTGAACAATCGCGGGGTGATCGTGACGGAGGAGCGCCACGTGATGCTCTTCGGCGCGGGCGGCAAGCCGCGCGGGATCGCGTGGTGCTCGCGCGAGGACTTCAATAATTGGACCTTTACCGATCCGAATAATACGGCAGGCTTCCTTGAGCTGGACTGCCAAGGGGTGTTCGTCAACGCGGTAAAGGTCCGGGGCGGCATCCTCCTGTGGACGGAGAAGGAGCTGTGGATCGCGCGCTACGTCGGGCTGCCCGCCGTCTACGGTTTCGAGCGGGTGGGCCAGAGCTGCGGCCTGATCGGACCCAACGCATTCGCCTCCGCCGCAGGCAGCGCGATCTGGGCCGGTTCGGGCGCATTCTGGACCTACACGAATGGAACGGTTCAGCCTGTGCCCTGCGACGTTTCGGATTACTTCTTCCGCCGGGCGCTCCCCGAGAGCCTGTCGGCACGCATGGTGGGCGGCGCCAACGGGACGTTCCCGGAGGCTTGGTTCTTCTTCCCCGAGGACATCGGAACGGAGAACACCGCTTATCTGGTCTACAATTATTTGGAACACTGGTGGTCCATCGGCAAGCTTGGCCGGTCCGCCATCGACGGCTCCGGGGTCTGGCCGACGCCGCTCATGGCCGGAACGGACCAGCACATCTACCAGCACGAGACGGGGTGGACCGCCGCCGGGGAGACGCGGGCCGGGCAGGTATTCATCGAGAGCGCCGCCCAGGCGGGGCCAGCCAATGGCGACCGCATCATGCACGTGGTGGGGGCGCAGCTCGACAACGGGACGTCCTACGACTGCACCACGTTCTCCGCGTTCACCCGGTCCACCGCCGACGACCCGGTCGAGTATTTCGAGGGGCCGTTCACGCCTTACGACGACGGGTGGGTGGAGTGCCGGTTCTCCGGCCGGGACATCCGCTTCCGCCTGGAACAGGTGGAGGACGAACCCTGGACCGTGGGCGAGATGCGCCTGGACGTGGTGCCTGGGGGGCGGCGATGAACCCCAACATCCCCCACCCGATGGAGACGTCCTTCAATGTAACGTGGGGGCAACGTCTGGTGGACACGCTCCACCTCGCGTTCAATCGCGTCCTCTCGACCGAGACGGCCTCCCCCTTCGCCCTCCTCATCGCGCAGGATGGCGGCGTCTGGAAGGTGACCGTCTCCAACGCCGGGGCGATCACCACCGTCAAGATGGCCAAGGGGAAGCCGCTATGATCGGAGCACGCGAGCAGAGGCTCCTAGACCGCCTGGAGAAGGCCCTGGCAGTCCGGGGCACCCAGACTGTCAACGACGTGATACAAGCCGCCAGGGACGGCAGGGCGCAGCTCTGGGAGGGGGGTTCCCTCCTGCTGGTGACCGAGGTCGAGGACTACCCGCTCTACCGGGTGCTTCGTTACGCGAGCGTGGCGGGGGACATGAACATGGAAGACCTCAACGCCCTGCAGGCCCGCGCCGACGCCTGGGGCCGCGAGCAGGGCTGCATCAGGGCGGAGGCCATCGGGCGGCCGGGCTGGGACCGGCACGCGAAGGACTGGCTCCCCAACTGGGAGCGCATCGGTTCATTCTGGATGAAGGATTTGCGGCAATGAGCAGCGGCGGCGGCGGATCGCAATCGACCAAGGTGGAGCTGCCCGCGTGGATCGAGAACGCGGGGCAGGCGAACCTGGGCGCGGCCCAGAACTATGTCGCGAACACACCATACGAGGCCTACGGCGGGCAGCGCACGGCCGACCGCAACGCGGACCAGAACGCCGCCGGGGATGCGATCCGGGGCATGCAGGGCCAGACTGGCAATCTCCTGGCGGGCCTGGGGGGTCAGGCCCAGCAGCTCGCCAACAGCAGCAACCCCTACACCGCCCAGCAGATCACGCCCCAGACCCTGGCCGGAACGGATTTGCAACCATACATGAACCCCTTCACCGGGGAGGTGGAGGCGAACGCCCTGAAGGCCCTGGAGAGCAGCCGCCAGGGCGCGCAGAGCCAGCTTCAGGATCAGTTCCTGTCCTCCAAAGCCTTCGGCGGGAGCAGACAAGCCCTCCAGAGTGCCGTGACCGATAGCCTAGCCGCACAGAAAGCGGGCGACCTCTCGTCGCAGCTCCGGCAGGCAAACTTCACCCAGGCCCAGGCGGCGGCGACCGGCGACATCACCCGCAACATGCAGGGGCAACAATACAATCAGGCGGCCAATCTGCAGGCGGGCCTCGCCAACCAGCAAGACCTCTACAACAGGCAGACGCAGGGCCTGAAGATGGCGGGCGATATGTATGGCGCCGCGCAGAAGTCCAACATCGCGGACGTGGGTCTGCTGGACACGCTGGGCCAGGGCGAGCAGGCCCAGACCCAGGCGGGCCTCGACGTGAACTACCAGAACTGGCTGGAGAAGCAGGGCTACACGAAGAGCCAGATCGAGTGGATGGGCCAGATGATCGGCTCCAGCCCCGGCTCCCAGACCACGACGCAGACGAAGTCCGGCGGCGGCGGCAACGCGGCGGTGGGCGCCCTGGGCGGCGCGCTGTCGGGCGCGGCGGCCGGGTCGGTCGTTCCGGTATATGGCACAGCGGTGGGCGCGGTGGTCGGGGGCGT
>Ga0157379_10001916_pt1 | contig 17215 bp, 11 predicted proteins | sample S25metaG_FD_121802 | JGI IMG/M metagenome (GOLD analysis project Ga0157379, IMG submission 121802) | Switchgrass rhizosphere microbial communities from Kellogg Biological Station, Michigan, USA - S2-5 metaG | ecosystem: Host-associated > Plants > Roots > Rhizosphere > Soil | place: USA... | reverse complement strand
GTGCCCGGTCCGAGGTCCTTCTCGTAAACGACGCCGTCCTGGCTCACCATAAACGTCTTCACCCCGGTAACCTTATATATCGAGGGATATGCGATCAAAGCAAAACCTCCGATCATCGCTCCCTTGATCATGTAATCCAGCTTTCCAAGCGGAGCCGCAGCCCCCTGCCCTTTTAGGATCTTGAAATAGTACCCGTGATAGGGTGCCGGCGTTCCCGTATAAGTCCGCTCGATCTCTTTCGCAGCCGCCTCTCCCACAGTTCCACCCCATGTACCATCCGCATTTTGCCACGCGAGTCCGTCGTGTTTTCCGGGTGTGCTTATGAGCCTTTGAGCATATTGATTCACCAAAGCCCCGTCGTGCTTTTCAAGCGCATAGTCATGCTGAGCCTCGACATAACCACGGCAAATATCTATCGCGTCGAATTCGTTTCGTCCGATCCTCCTGTAGAGGATCTCCTCTCGTCCGGCACCGGTGTCGAAATACCACTTATTCCCCACTTTGACAATCGGGACCGGAAAGGGCCAATTATCGTCGCCGATATTGAGCAGGGCTCGGCTTCGGGTTTTAGGCTCATAGGAAATGGCCTTTTTTGCACGTGCCTGAGCAGCAAACCCCGTGACCGTTTCACGATCAGCAACCGGCTCCCCCGTATGAATGAGATCGTAACTATTTGGCCCAAGTATCTGGACCAAGGTAGGCTCATCGTACTTTTCTGCCGCGGCAATGAGCGCCTCGACAGCCGCATCCGGAGAGGCAAACGCCTCCCCTTTCGCCGCGGAAGACGCTCCGCCCTGCGCCAGCGCCGATATCGAGAAAAAGAGGACGAGGAAACACGACAACCCAACGGAACAAACTAGGTCGCCAAAGCCGATACGCTGATCCTTGAGTTTTAATTCTAAGTAGTGATTCGTATTCATGATCTCCCTCCCTTCTATCGTCGTCGGCCCCCGCCGCCTCTAAACCCTCCGCCGCCGCCCCGACTAAATCCGCCGCGGCTACCACTGTAACCTCGCGAGCCCATACTGGACATGCCGCGGCTGCTGCTGGAACGTGCGGAGCTCCCACTATAGCCGGAACGGTCGCCAAAACCACTGGATCTACTCGGGCTCCCCATGCTGCGGTTTCCAACGCGTTGCGGGCCGCCAGCTCGGTTGCCGGCACTGCTACTTGCACGATTCCCCGGACCACCAGCTCGGTTGCCAGCATTGCTGCTTGCTCGGTTTCCGCCAAAATTGCTGCGGCTGCCACTGTTTCCGGCGTTGCGCCTTGCTTGGCTCTGGCGATTAGAGAGGGAATCACCGCGCGTAGTCCCGCCGAACTTATCTGCGGTTTTACGATCTCCATAAGGAGCACCGCCGCGGTGGGTAGGATTGTGTTGCCAATTACCGGCACCGCCAGGTCCGCCGACACCACCAGGCCCACCAACACCGCCGACGCCACCAGGCCCACCGACGCCGCCAGGACCACCGACACCACCTGGACGACCTACGCCGCCCACTCCGCCTACGCCGCCCACTCCTCCTACGCCACCAACACCGCCCGGACGACCTACGCCGCCAGGACCACCGACACCGCCCGGACGACCTACGCCGCCTACGCCACCAACACCGCCAACACCGCCGATGCGGTTGAAGCGATTGACTGGGTTAACTCTTAAGCCGACACCGATGCCTACGCCAACGCCTACGCCGACACCGACACCCCAGCCGCAACCCCAACCCCAGCCACCGCCCCAGGCGGCCCCGATAGCGATACCGACTCCGAAGCCGATAAACCCGGCAGTGAGCGCGGCACCATAGCCGTAGCCGTAGTATGGCGGATACCATATTGGGGGATACGGGTAATATGGGTAAGGGGGCGGTCCGTAAGCAACCACGGGATCATACTGGGGAACGTAAAGGACCTGCGGATTGGCCTGTTGAATAATGATAATTTCCTTGCCTTCGGCAGTCTCTTCCGTCACACTCATTTGCTCGCCCGACTTCAATGTTCCCTTGTTTTTTGCCTTTGTTCGCATCCGCTGAATGGCGTCCATTACGTCTGTCTGCTGCGCCAGAAATGCATTCCCGAGATCTGTTGTCCACTGAATATCCTCCGCCAGAAACTTCACTGTGTCCGGAAGAGCAGCCATGGCCTGAATGCTGGGATCCCAAGGCTGTTTTTCGACCTTCTCAGTCAGCTTCTTCTGGTCTTTAGCGAGATCGGGATTCTTCTGAAGCCATTGATGCAGCTGAACGAGCTCCAAAGGATACGTCGATGCCGCAAGCATCTGCGCAAGCAGGTTATCCGGATATAGCGCGATCGGCGCTACCAACGAGTCAAGTTGGTCGGGCGATATCGTCGCATTCTCAGCAGACGGACCCGACGGCGTTGTTTGCGCCGGAGGGGATTGCGCCGGCGGCGTAGGCTGCGCCGTGGGGGTTGTTTGCGCCGTCAACAAGAAGTTGCTCGGGCCCAATAATGCCATGACGAGCAACATCACACATGCAGACCTTGCAAAGTGCTGCATGGACCCTGTTTCAGTTGATCTTCGTTTCATATTGAACCTCCACCGCGTTGCTCTCACGCTCATTTATTAAACCCTTATTCAAAACGGAGTAGGAGCCGGGCTTGACGCTTGTGCGCCTCCCGGCTCTACGGTTTTGGCGGGGTGAATTTGTGGAGAAAAGAAAACGCGAACCAAAGCACCAATGTTTTGCGATACTTGATTGGTATCTCCTTCCGCGAAACTCAGTTCCCATAAAATCGTGATCCACCGTCGCCCTGTCAGTTTCTTAGGTGACTCTTACTGCTTATCGATATCAAACTTGAATACCTTCGAGAAGTTGTATTTGAAACCGAACTGTATTCGAAAATCATCCGCATGGAATCCATCCAGGAAATTGTTTCGCCGACCCCATTGAAACTCGCCGCCGATCGTTACGTTCTTAACCGGGGTGTATAGCAAGTTGACAATGCCATATTGGCCCTGATGGAAAGCATCGGCAGCCTCGCCGTTGGTATTCTGCATGTTCAGCATTGAATAACCGACGGACGTGGTGAACTTCTCGTTCCAGGTGTGATCAAGGAACGTCGACATACCGAATACCGGTATCGCGACACCCTCGAATGAAGCGGTTGTGCCACCGAGCGGATTCACTTGCGTTGTCGCATGGATCCCGATATCGACCGGTGCATCGTTCATGTAGTTCTCAATGCCCTTGCCATATGTGAACTGAAAGCGGCCGATATTGTTCTTGGTGAAATTGAAGTGCGAGCTGAACGAGCCGCCAAAGCCTAGAGAACCGCCGCTGAGATCGACTCCGTCGCTGGTGTTTGTGTCCTTCCACTTGATGCTTCTCAATATTCCGGAAATCTGGATGTGACCCCAATCGCGATCCATACGGAAATGACCAGTAAGGTCGGGCCAGGTGAGATGAGGTTTTACTCCCTGAAGCTCGATACGGTCGGCATAGTTACCAAGATCGGCACCCGCGCCCGGCTTTTCGAGTCCGATAGTTACCGAATTCTTTCCTTTAAGCGGCATCCATCGGAACTGGACGTTACGAAACCACACCAGTCCGTTCGGGCCCCAATATTCGAATGTGTTCGGGTAGGCATCGGTATCGCCAAAAACCGTCCAGTATTGGCCAGCACCGAACTGTCCGAGTTCACCGTATGCGTGACGCAGCCGGAACGTCGTTTGCCCAGCATCGACACCGGTGCCGAACAGCTCAAATTCAAAAATTGTCTTGAGTTCGCCAAATTTGGTGGGAGTCGACGTTTTAACGCCGAGCCGGCTCTGCCGAACACCCATATAGAACTTGCCATCGGGGTCGAATTGACCTCCAAACGATGGAAGTTTAGTTGGCCTAATGACATCGAACCAGTTGGGATCGTTTTGCTTGAATTGGTATCCCGCGTCCAGCATTGCGAATCCGTAGACCTCGAAGCTACTATCGCCGCTCGTATCGCTTTTTACTGTTTTTGCTGAATTTGCTGAACTATCGCCCGAAGACGACTTGTCAGGGACGGACGTGGTGAGAGGTTGGTCGCTTACGGCCTGAATCACCTTCGGAGCTTTTGCCGAAATTACTTCGGCATTGACCTTCCTCTGTGTATCCTCGATCGAGCCGATCTGTGTTTTTAACTCTTCGACTGTTTTCTCTAGCTGTTTTACTTTTTCTCTAAGTTCATCTACCGAGGGCGCGTCCTTAGAGGGCGACTGAGCAAGAACCGATCGGTTCCCGACCGCAAAAATAAACGCTGCCGCCAAAAAAATCGTTCCGATCATTACCCTTGTTTTGAGCATGGGATCATCTAGCCTCCTTTTTGGACACTGAACAAAAAACGGTTCCAGGTGGTTTTGTACCGTCGTGCGAAGATTAACAGCGAGAAAATTAGCTTGGAACTGTCAGTTCTTACAGGTCTTAATCCGTTCTACAGTCAAACAAGTCCTTGCGGAGTTTAGGGATACGTACAGGTCCATCCGGTGTTCCCACTTTTAGAATACCGGGGCAGGGGAGAACCGATCCGGGTGCGGGGTGAAGGCAAAGATGACAAATTGTCGTCGTTGCATGAATAACACTATTTACAAAGAATGCAATCCGATGGTATCTTAATTCGCGAAAGCGCCGGTGGCGCCCTTTTGGCGCTTGCCGCATCCGATCGTTGAAAATCCGCCAATAAATGCCTTTGTAAGCGCGGGAAAAACACTTTGTGTACGACACTAGATTTTTAAGGCCCTGTCCTACAAAAAGTGCGAAAACCGTGGAACATGGAACGGTGAGGGGCTAACCCCGGAAACATAAGATTGGAATGGATTTAGGATGAGGACATGGCATGAAAACTGTATTAATTTGTATTACATTGTCTCTCAACCTGCTCCAATCTGTATTACTGATCAGTATCGGACTACGGATTGAAATGGGATCAGTCGTTGCTCGCCGGACCGGGCGGATAGTTCCGGAAGATCTTTTCCATCGCCTTTTGAGCATTGCGTTTTATCTTCTTTGGGTCCTTTCCTTTTCCGAGAGTCTTAGTTGCGGTAGCTTGCCAGACATTCTGCTTCAGCGAGACATCATGGAGGTCGATGATCATCCATCCCTTACGAATCACGTTGACGCTGGTCGTCGTGCCCCCGCTAAAGCCAGCCATAACATTCTCGCCTCCCTGCCACTCGATATGGTGTGTGAATGAGTTAAGGGCAGCATCCTCAGTTACCACGACCTGATAAACAACGTATAGGTCCGCGGTGTCGCTCGTGGTTTTCGTCAGGCCTTTTGCCGTCAGTTGTTCATCGATCGAGCTTACGAGTATCCGGTCAACGGTCGGTTCCGGGTACCTCGCCTTGCTATCACGCTGCCATTTGTAAGTTTTGTACTTTGAAAAATCGATTCCAGCAACCGAATTATATTTGACGTTTTGGGCAAAGCTCGAAACGACCAAGCTCGACAAGACAAGAATCAGTTTCCCGGCGAAATTAAGTCTTCTCATTTATCACGGTCCCCTGCCCGATTTATATATGCCGTCAACTCTTTAAGTAACTGCAACTTTTGACAGGACGGGCGAGAGTTCCTCGGTCTCCTCGGACTCCAGCATTTGCGATTCGCTCATCCTAGAACCATGTATATTGCCACCCGATGGCGAAGGTGGTGAGTTTGCCTCCAAATCGGGTAGTCAACCCATTGGCAATAACGACCTTCAACGAATGGCGTTTGCCGAACGGATACGAAAAAGTTCCGCCAAGCCTTGAATTGCTCAGCGAGTCGTCCTTCTTGACGCCATCGAGCACGGTTCGCCCGCCGTTAAAATAGGTACCGTCCAGGGCAATCCACATTCGGGGGCGCAGCGTATAGATGACATGTGCCTGTAGTGAAGCAAGCGGCCTTTGCTCACGCCGCGACCCGCCAAAGAAATTGTTATTCGCCGTGAACAGCCAGATGCCGCCCGCGACTTCGAAGGTCCAGCGGCGCCCGACGGGTTTTGAAAGACCGACCTCGGGCTTAAAAGACCACCGGTTGGACCCGAGATTAACAAGACGATTTGGATCGTATTGCCCTGTCGGTACAACGGCAGTCAGGCTCACACCGACCACGGTTTTTGGTTTGTGGGCTGCGAATTCCTTCGGGCTGAGTGCAGGTCCGCCGATCAGGTTTGTCGAAAATCTCAGCCTGGTGTCTCCCATCCCGGAGCGTGTAACCTCCTGAGCCTGTTCAAATACTGTGCCCCTTGCCCTGCCGTCCGCGTAATTCAATAACGCTCCGAAATTTGCTTGGCGGCCGACAAGATTAAAGGTTCGTCCAAACCCAAGTGACATTGAGTTGAGCTTTACGCTAACGTCGCGAATGGGCGTGGATGAGTCGGTTAAAACATCACCCGTTTGAAAGGCATAAATGACGAAAACGTAGGTGGTTCCGACCGGCGCCCGGGAATAAGCTCTCGGTTCCATCTCCTGCGCTGAAACTGCTATTTCCAATATCACAATGGAAACGAGTAACTGAAAGAAGTTCCTGCACTTATGATTTCGATTTCTGTTGTTGACGGATCTCCAGTATTGCATTGATCAGCACGAATAAGAACGCTCCCGATAGGCCGCACAAGAGGACTCCCGAAATGCCTTCTATACCGCCCAGGAGGCGCCATTGTTTTGGAAGAACAACGTCGCCATAGCCGATAGTGGTGTAGCTGCCTAGAGAAAAGTAAAACGACGTCTCGAAGTCCTCAAATAATACAAGGGTCAAATAGAAAACTGCCCAAATACCGATCTCGACTAAATGCAAAAAGGTAATTATCGAGAAGACCCCTATCACGTAGGAAGTATCTCGAACGGTACCCTTCTTCATTTCGAAAACTTCGCGGCGGCCTATCAGCCACTCTCCCAAACCGACCAGAACCGTGGTATGCATAACCACACACACACCCACAATTACGAAAGCTGTAAGGAGTACCCGGTACATCAGTAAAAAGCGTGGGCAGCCAGCTGCTGCAACCATCGGACGTTATGAAAGTAGTTCATTTCCGGGTGGGCATCACTGTCATTTTTGCCAGTACAAGGCTTTCCGCCGAACAACTAGAATTTGGACGATTAGGACCGCCCCATATTTGCAAGAAGTTTCCTCGGCCGCTTTAGACCAAGATTATCTGCGGTCGCTGGGGGATATAGAGCGGCGACGGAATTCATTGGCTAGATCACACGACCAGCAATGAACTCACACCTCGAAGAGCGAATCAGACCCACAAGGGAGTTGGCTATGAGAATTCTGCTTTTCCGCAATCTTTCAATTTTGGCGGCCCCGGCTTTAGCGGCCCTGGCCTTGGTATTAGGCGGGTGCGGCAAGGACGCTACGAAAACCCAAGCCGCCGCTCCGCCACCTGCAACCGTCGTGGTTGCGGATGTTGTTCAGAAGACGGTTCCGATATACAACGAATTCGTCGGTCAAACTAAGGCCTACGAAACGGTTGAACTCAGGGCACGCGTCGAGGGTGTACTTCAAAAGATCAACTTTACCGAAGGCACGCCGGTCAGAAAGGGCGAATTGCTGATGACGATCGATAAGCGTCCGTTCGAAGCGGCAGTCCAGTCTGCACAAGCAACGCTCGCGAAAGCGCAATCTGACCTAGCACAGGCCCGGCAGCGGACCGATGTAATAAAAGCTCAAGCGGAATTGGCCAGCGTGCAGGCCGTGCACAGCAAAACCGAGCAGGATCTTCGCCGTATTAGGCCACTAGCCCAAGAGAAGGCGGTTACCGAACTCGAACTCGATGCTGCAGTGGCCGCCGAGAAGTCCTCGCAGGCTAACGTTGATGCAGCGAAAGCAAATCTGACCAATCTCGAGGGGTCGGTTAAATACACGATCGAACGGGCTGCCGCGGAGGTTTCTGCGGCACAGGCTCGGCTTATTCAGGCTCAATTAGACCTCGGTTATTGCGACATCTATGCCCCCATCAACGGCATCATCGGATTCAAAAACGTCGACCAGGGAAACCTTGTCGGCCGAGGCGATGCCACTCTGCTCGCGACTGTCTCGTCATCTGACCCACTTCTGGTCGATTTCAGCCTGAGCGAGGTGGATTACCTGGACCTAACCGATCCGGGCCGAGCGGGCCGTACAAAAGGGGGCCGAATCGAATTGATCCTGTCAAACGACAGTATCCATCCATACCCGGGCACACTCAGGGTTGTTGACCGGAAGGTCGATCCTACGACCGGCACCCTAAAAGTTCAGGTATCTTTTCCCAACCCAGGAAGCTATCTCCGCCCCGGGCAGTTCGCTCGAATTCGCGCACAGGTCGCTTCACGTGACAATGCGGTAGTTGTTCCACAGCGCGCGATCCAGGAGTTACAAGGCGCAAAGACCGTAATGGTCGTTGATACGCAAAACAAAGTGTCGGTTCGAACGGTGTCGGTTGGCGAGAAGTCGGGTGACGAGATCATTATCACCGACGGCGTGAAACCGGGTGAGCGTGTCATCGTTGAAGGCATGCAGAAAGTAAAACCGGGCAGCGAAGTTGTTCCGACTGCCGGAGAGTCGAAAGAGATCCCCGAACAAGGAAACTAACCATGTCGAAGTTTTTCATCGGAAGACCGATCGTTGGCATAGTGATCTCGATCCTAACGGTCTTGATCGGGATCGTTGTGATCCGCGGCCTTTCCATTGAGCAGTATCCGTTTCTTGCCCCGCCGAATATCCGGGTCACGGCCAACTATCCGGGCGCGTCCGCTGAAGCCGTCGAAGGATCAGTTGCCACGCCCATTGAGCAAGAGGTCAACGGCGTCGACCGCATGATCTATCTGAAGTCGTCAAATACAAGTGATGGGCGCATGCTGCTGGACGTCAATTTTGAGGTCGGCACTGACCAGGATACGGCGAACGTGCTTACTCAGAATCGCGTCTCGACCGCAGAAGCTCGACTGCCTGCCGAAGTCAATCAACAGGGTGTTACCGTCAAAAAACAGAGTCCCAGTATTCTGATGGTGGTCTCGCTTTATTCACCGAAAAATGCATACGATGCGAATTTCTTGATCAACTATTGCGGTATCAATCTACGTGACCAGATCCTCCGTATCCCGGGAATCGCCCAGGTCGATCTTTTCGGCGGAACAGACTATGGCATGCGTATTTGGATAAGGCCCGACCGTCTGGCAAAGCTCGGGCTGACTCCGGCCGACGTGATCTCGGCGATCAAGGAACAGAACCTGCAGGCGCCCGCCGGCAAGATCGGAGCTCCTCCCACACCCACGGATCAGGATTTTACAATGACGCTAAGTGCGCCGGGACGCCTGGTCAATCCGGATGAATTCGAGAATATCATCGTCCGGCAATCAGCGGATGGATCGGTCGTTCGTGTTAAGGACATCGGACGGGCTGAATTAGGATCTCAGGACTACAATTCATTCGGTCGTCTTAATGGAAACCCAGGCGGCGCTATGGCTGTCTATCTTTTGCCGGGAGCAAATCAGCTCAAGGCTGCAGAGGCCATCTACGAAACGCTTGAGCATGCCAAAACATTGTTCCCGCCGGACATGGACTACAAGATCACCTACGATACGACTCCTGCAGTCGAAGCGTCGATCCATGAGATAGTAAAGACCTTTATCGAAGCCCTGATCCTTGTTACGCTTGTTGTTTTCATCTTCCTTCAAAATATTAGGGCTACGATCATTCCGCTCCTGACAATTCCCGTCTCCCTTGTTGGAACGTTCATTTTCTTTCCGCTTCTCGGTTTCTCTATAAACACTCTTTCAATGTTTGGCCTTGTGTTGGCGATCGGCATCGTGGTGGATGACGCGATCGTGGTAGTCGAAGCGGTGATACACCACCTGGAGCATGGTCTCTCTCCAAAGGAAGCTACTTACAAAGCTATGGAAGAGGTCACTGCCCCGGTAATTGGTATTGCACTTATTCTATCGGCTGTTTTCGTTCCCGTCGCCCTTCTCGCCGGCTTGGTCGGCAGCATGTACAAACAGTTCGCCTTGACCATTGCCATATCTGTCTTGCTATCCGCGTTCAACGCTCTTTCGCTGACGCCAGCCTTATGTGGACTGCTTCTAAAATCGCCGAAGCCAATGCGGGGGCCGCTCGGATCATTCTTCCGCCTCTTTAACAAAGCGTTCGATTTCACAACGAAGGGTTATATTGGCATTTGTACGATACTGGTCCGGAAATCGATCATCACAATACTTATAGTGGGAGTGGTGGTGGCGGGGGCGGTTTTCTTTGCCGGGCAGATCCCTTCAGGCTTTATCCCCGACGAGGACCAGGGCATCCTCGGCGTCGCCGTTCAACTTCCTCCGGGCGCATCTTTGGCCAGGACAAGCGAGGTCTTAAGAAAGATTGAAGAGATCCTCGCCAGAACCGAAGGCATCGACTCCTATCAGACTGTCGGTGGTTACGGCGTGGTCACAAACACCTATCAAACAAATTATGGCTCTATCTTTGCACGCCTGAAACCGTGGGAAGAACGTCATGGCCAGGAGCTTCATGTAAAAGGCATCATGGCGAAACTGCAGAAAGAGTTCTCGACAATGCCTGAGGCGATCATCTTTCCCTTCAATATTCCAACCTTGGCAGGCTTTGGCGCCGCATCAGGCTTCAATTTCTTGCTCCAGGATCGGAGCGGTTCGATGAGCGTGCAGCAACTCGGTGAGAATTCCAGCAAATTTCTCGCCGCGGCTCGCGAGCGCCCGGAACTCGGCACCGTGTTTACATCATTTGATCCCAATTACCCGCAGATAAAGGTCGAACTGGATCGCGAAAAGGCACGGACTCTTGGAGTTCCGGTTGACGAGGTCTACCAGGCAATGTCGACCTCTATGGGTGGAACGTTTGTCAATGACTTCAACCGTTTCGGAAGACTATACAGGGTTTACGTTCAGGCTGAATCTACTTCTCGCCTCAAGGAAACGGATATCGGGAATATCTTTGTCCGCTCAGGAACGACTCATCAAATGGTGCCGCTATCAACTCTTGTGTCCATTAAGGACAAGCCGGGAACTGAGCTTACGACTCGCTTCAACCTCTTGCGATCTGTTGAGATGCAGGGGTCACCAGCAAAAGGCTACACCTCTGGGCAAGCTCTTGCAGCTCTTGAAGACGTTTTCAAGCAGACCATGCCGCCCGAAATGGGATATGCGTATTCTTCATTGTCCTACCAGGAGAAGATCGCGCCACCGGCGGGTCCTACTTTTCTTCTCGCGATCATAGCAGTTTTCCTGCTGCTCGCTGCTCTATACGAAAGCTGGCGCTTGCCGTGGGCGGTACTTTTGGGTTCCCCTCTTGTGGCTCTGGGTGCATTCTTTGGGGTCTGGCTCATGGGTTTCGACAATAATGTTTACGTACAAGTCGGACTTGTGATGCTGATCGGACTGGCAGCCAAAAATGCGATCCTCATTATCGAGTTCGCAAAGGCTAAACATGAAGAGGGGCTTCCGCTTGCAGAAGCCGCATTGACCTCAGCCAGGCTGCGATTTCGACCGATCTTAATGACCGCTTTCGCATTCATCCTTGGTGTGATCCCGTTAATGAAGGCAAGCGGGGCCGGCGCTGGAGCACAGAACGTAATGGGTACAGGTGTGTTTTGGGGAATGCTTGTAGCGACGTTTCTGGGAGTTTTTATTATTCCCGGAAACTATACGTTTATTGAAGGCCTCGGGCGCCGGGACAAGAAAGAGCAGGGACCTGCAGATGAACCGCAGCAACCTCCAAGCGTAGTCGATGGCGATTCCCATAACGAACAACATGGAAATGCGACGAAGATTGCTCATCAGGCGGGTGGCGCGTCGAAGAACGAAGTGGACGGCGAGTTTCCGCATGAGGTTCAGAAGGGAGCGTAACTATGAAGCGATTGATAGCCTTATTATTGATCGTTGGTTTTTTTCAGGCGATCGGGTTCGGTCAAAAGAAGAAGTACCCGCCTCCACAAGTTCAGACGCCTCAAAGTCTGGACCGCGATGCGACTGCTCCACAGGTCAACCCGCAGTCACTGGCCGACCTTAAATGGTTTGAGGTTTTTGGTGATCCGAGACTTCAGGACCTTGTCCGTGATGCACTCAACTCAAATTATGATTACCGCGCATCCGTCGCTAGGATCGAGCAAGCGAGAGCTAACTACGGCATAGTCCGTTCAAGTCTATTTCCCACGATCGGCGCCAGTACGGATCTGACCTTTACAGGGCGTTCGCGTGACGGGGAGATACAGCTTCCGGAACCGCTTCCCAAAGAGCGTAACTTTGGAAGCATACTGCTCAATCTCTTCACCTATGAGTTGGATATATGGGGCAAGAACCGAAAGGCTACCGCCGCTGCCAGGGCCGATCTGGAAGCGACCGAAGAAGACCGCAAGACCGTTCTTACGACTATAGTCAGCGACGTCGCGACCTCCTATTACAATTTGCGCGAACTCGATTTCGAACTGGAGATCGCAAAGCGAACCTTGGTTTCGCGGCAAGAGTCTTTGCGGATCATTAGTCTGCGGCAGCAGCGTGGCGTATCGAACATGCTTGAGGTCCGACAAGCCGAAGAGTTGGTTTACGACGCGACCCAGGTCATACCTGCCCTGGAACAGTCGATTGAGCAGCAGGAAAACTTCATCAGCGTGCTTATCGGCAAAAATCCTCAACCAATAGTTCGCGGTGAGCCTCTAACTCAGCAAACCATCCCGCCGGCTATACCCGAAGGATTGACGTCCGACCTATTGACTCGTCGGCCCGATATTCGTTCCGCTGAACGACAGCTCTATGCGGCTAATGCCCGAATAGATGTCGCGAGAAAAGCATTTTTCCCGACCATTTCCCTGACCGGATTTTTCGGGTTCGAGAGTACGCAATTGAAGACTCTTTTTAACGGTTCTAGGAGCGTTTGGGGTTTTGTTCCGCAGCTGGCCCAACCGATATTTACCGGAGGCCTCCTCAAATCGAATGTAAAATTCACCCGTGCCCAGGAAGCTATCTTGCTCGTCAACTACGAGAAAACCATTCAAACCGCCTTTCGGGATGTGGCGGATGCGTTGATCGCCCATCGCAAAGTCAAAGAAGTTCGGCAGCAGCGTGAGTTGCTTGTAACAACACTTCAGGACCGATCACGTCTTTCATACGCCCGCTACAATGGCGGCGTTTCGAATCTTCTCGAAGCACTCGACGCAGATCGTGAGCTCTTCACCGCCGAGCTTAGTCTGGCACAGGCACGACGCGATGAACTATTGACTGTTGTGCAGGTCTATAAGTCTCTTGGTGGCGGTTGGCAGTAGAGATCCCTATGAAAATAGATGAAATAGTAAAAAGAGCGGAGCGATTCGCAAAACCATTCCGTGTATCAGATGGAAGCAACTTTCGTCTTAAGGATGTCGACCCGGGCGATACCCTGGATCTCGTTTCAAGCGACAAGCCACGCGCCAAAGAGGCTTTGGCGACTGGTGTTGAGGCTTTGACACAGCTTCAGGATATGTTGTATGCGCAAGATCGCTGGTCACTTTTGCTTATTTTTCAGGCGATGGATGCGGCCGGCAAAGACGGTGCGATTAAGCATGTACTCTCGGGTGTCAATCCGCAGGGCTGCCAGGTCTATTCTTTCAAGGCTCCAACAAGTGAAGACTTGGACCATGATTTCCTTTGGCGTTGTACAAAGTGCCTGCCGGAGCGAGGACGGATAGGTATTTTTAATCGCAGTTACTACGAAGAAACGCTCGTCGTACGTGTACACCCGACGTTGCTTGCAAAGCAAAAGCTCCCGCCCGAACTGGTTACCGACAACGTTTGGAAAAACAGATTCAAAGACATTTGCAGCTTTGAGCGGTACCTGGCCCGAAATGGAACTGTGATCCTCAAGTTCTTCTTGCATGTCTCGAAAGATGAGCAAAAACGCCGCTTCCTGGATCGTCTGGATAATCCCGATAAGAATTGGAAATTCTCGGCAAATGACGCCAGTGAGCGTGAACACTGGAAGGACTATAGGTCCGCGTACGAGGAAACTATTCGGAATACTGCGACCGATCACGCTCCATGGTATGTCGTACCTGCGGATAACAAATGGTTTACGAGGGTAGTCGTGGCGTCCGCAGTGATCGAAGCTCTCGCTTCCCTGAATCTCGCTTATCCAAAGGTCGACAAGAAAAAGCTTGAGGAATTAAAAGCGGCGAGGCTGGCCTTAGTCGAAAACGGCGGGGATAAGTCGCGCAAAGGCAAGACAGCGGCTGCTGCATGATCTGCCCGTTACAAGAGAGTCATTTTCAAGTTCGGAATTCCAATTGTGAAAACTCGAATCAAATCTCCTGCATTTCGACGAGCAAAGCTCAAAAGCGAAGAATATCGAAACATAGCTTTGATATGCCTTCTTGGCGTGCTCGCGGTATACGCTACGTTTCGAGCTCTCGCAGCCGGGAAGTATCCTCTTCTCATTGACCAACTGATCGTTTTTGCCATCGTGATCGGCTATGAGGCGTTCATGTTTGCGTTGGTAAGAAGAACGCTGAATAAGGACGGCGATCTACCGCGGGTTATATGGCCGATCAGTATCCTGATCGAGACACAGATACCGACCATTGCGATCCTCGCCATTATTGAGAACGAGATGAACACGCCATTTCAGGCACTCATCTCTCCGGCTATCCTCGTATATGGTCTCCTTATTACCTTATCTGTTCTAAGGCTCAGTCCAGGTCTTTCCATTTTGACGGGGGCATTTTCGGCCATTGGATATATTGGCACTATCCTTTACGTAAACATTTATTATCCGTCCGCGGCGCGCGTTTTTCCTGCGGGTGTTTCGTACGCCTTTGCGGGAATGATCTTTACTGCCGGATTAATTGGTGCCTTGGTAGCAAGCCAAACTCGTAATTATGTAATATCGGCGCTGAGAGAGGTCGAGTTAGAGAGCGAACTCAAACGTGTCAAACACGATCTGGAAGTTGCTCGCTCGATCCAACAATCGCTGCTCCCTACCAAAGCCCCCGCTTTCGAAGATTTTGAAATTGCTGGCTGGAATCTGCCGGCGGATGAAACTGGAGGAGACTATTTCGACTGGCAGGAAATGCCTGACGGCAACCTGGCAATTAGTCTTGCTGACGCAACGGGCCACGGCATCGGCCCTGCGCTAGTAAGCACATCCTGCAGAGCGTACGCGCGTGCGAGTCTTGTCGCGGATGGCAAGCGGGATAGCGTATTGGGCCTGCTCAATAAACTACTTACCGAAGACCTGCCCGAGAATCGATTTGTAACTTATGCGATGGTTTTCCTTGATCCGACTAATTCGACGATCAAGGTGCTTTCGGCAGGACACGGTCCGATACTCTGGTATAAATACTCGACCGACGAAGTCAGCACGGTTGAGGCGAATGGAATTCCGCTCGGCATGATCGCCGGCATCGAATATTCGAATGGAACTGAGGGTTCCCTCGAATCCGGGGATGTCCTTGCTCTTGTTACGGATGGTTTCTTTGAATGGGAAAACCCGCAAGGCGAGGAATTTGGTGTCGCCAGGATGGAAACCGTTTTGCGGGAATCCCGTGATCTTCCGGCGGAAGAGATCGTGATCAGACTTCGGGCCGCCGTTGCAAATTTTTGTGAGGGCACTGAACAAAAAGATGACTTGACCGCTGTGATCCTGCGACGAAAGTGCGGCAAACATTCGGGAGAGATCATACATTAAGCGGATGGTCGCATCTGAACGGTTGCCTCACGCATTGCTCGTTGCCAGCCATGCCTGATGACGCCCTCGGATGATCTCGATAGCCTCTCCGCTGTCAGCAACACATACCGGAATCTCCATATCCTCAGGGTTTGCCAGTTGCGTTTCGGATGCAAGCATTGACTCTCGCGCCCAGTCAACAAGACCTGGCCACATTTTACCAACCAGGATAAGAGGCGTATCCCTCAGGTGTCTCACCTGAAGAAGCTGCCAGATCATGAACGTTTCAAGGACGGTGCCAATTCCACCCGGGGCGACCACGAATGCATCTGATGCAAGCACAAAATGATGGAGCCGTGTAAAAAAGGTGCGGTGCTCAAACGCGAGTTCGACGAACGGATTCACGTCTTGCTCAAAAGGTAAATCGACTCGAATCCCCATGGATTTGCCCTTATTCTCTACGCTGCTTGATCCTTCATTGGCGGCCTGCATAAGCCCGGGACCTCCGCCAGTAATTATGTCACAGCCCATTTCGGCAAGAGCCTTTGCAACCAGTTTCGTTTCCTCGTAGCCAAATGTTCCCGGCTTAGCTCGTGCCGATCCAAAAATAGTTACGCGATACGTTTCATGCCGTGAGGGCCGCAGGCGGGTGAGATCATTGACGACATCCCAAAGCCGGTAAACTGCATCGGTGAGCACTTCTTTGACCGATTCTTCGTCTGCAAGGCTGATCGCATCGTTTCTTCGAGCAGTAACGCCGGTTGCACTCATACATTTCTCCTCTTCTTGGATCAGATCTCGATGACATCCCCCAATTGTGGACATTCCGGGTCCAATCCGTGCTTTGTTCGTACGAGATCGCTGAAGACTTTTCGCGCGCGATCGTCGCCGTGCGTAATAAAAAGGCGAGGGCGTGAAGGTGCAACGGTGTCGAACCATTCCAATAAGTCGTTCTGTCCCGCATGAGCACTAAATCCTCCCATGGTGTGGATCGACGCGCGCACGGAAATCTCCTCGCCGAATATCCTGACTGTCTTCTCGCCTTCAACCAGGCGCCGGCCTATTGTTCCCGGTGACTGAAAGCCAACGATCAGAACAGCCGTTTCCGAAATTGGAAGATTGTGCCGAAGGTGATGCAGGATCCGGCCGCCCGAGCACATGCCGTTCCCGGCCATTATCATGCACGCGCCTTTTACGCCGTTCAGGGCCTTTGATTCGGCCGGCGTCGGACAAGCTCGAGCGCAATCCAGGTTTTTCCGAAGCTCTCCGGATTTCACCATCTCCTGGGCTTCGGCATCAAAGAGTTCATCGTTTTGTCCATAGACCTTGGTTGCCTCGAGTGCCATCGGACTATCCAGAAAGATCGGAAACGGCTCTAGCGTCTTTCTGTGAAAAGCCCCGGCCAACAGATAGAGCAGCAGCTGCGTTCTTCCAACGGCAAATACGGGAACAAGGATCTTGGCCTTATTCGCAATGGCCTTCGCAATGATCTCTCGCCCTTCTATCGCCGTCTCATGAAGCGACCGATGATTTCGGTCGCCATACGTTGATTCCATGATCACGACGTCCGCCTGATGGAATGGTACCGGGTCATTCAGAAGCGGTGCTCC
>Ga0157379_10001911_pt1 | contig 17235 bp, 18 predicted proteins | sample S25metaG_FD_121802 | JGI IMG/M metagenome (GOLD analysis project Ga0157379, IMG submission 121802) | Switchgrass rhizosphere microbial communities from Kellogg Biological Station, Michigan, USA - S2-5 metaG | ecosystem: Host-associated > Plants > Roots > Rhizosphere > Soil | place: USA... | reverse complement strand
TACCCACCGGCGCTGCTGCACGACGGTATTCGAAACTCCGGCCGCCGCGATCGAGTGCTCGCCGAAGCGGTGTGAAAATACGGCAATCGCCATTCCAAGCACGGCAGCTGCAAACCCGAAAACCGCGGCCAAGGCAACATAGTCCCCAAGCACCGCGCGCGCCGGCCACCAGAATGCGCTGGCAGTATCCGGCGCATGTCGCAGCATCCAGTCCGACTGCAACGCCGCGTAACGCGAGAGACTGCCCGCAGAAAATATCGCGGCAACCTGCAGCCCGATGACGAAAGCGGCCCCGATCACGGCCGCAACAATCTGAGCAACCAGGCGCGTGCGCTTCGCGCCAATGGTGCGGAACAAAGTGATCGTCAGCGCCAAAGCGACGGCCGTGGCCACCGCGCCCATCGCAATGACCACACCATAGGCGGCAAGCCATCGGCCGCCTCCGAGCGCCGCCAAAACGTTGATGAATGGCGCAGCCAATAGCACTGCAATCGCCCCTGCGGCCATGGCGATCCGGCCCATACGCACCGCGAAGACTTTTCGTGCAGAGGCGGGGGACGTGAGGATGAGGTCGAGGTCGGAGCGCGAATAGAACGCGCGGGTCACGGACTCCATGGCCTGCGACAAAAGTAGCGACCACGACAGAATGAGCGTGCCGGTGATTCCGACCAGCGCGGCCGTGTCGGAACCAAGACCAGCATCGGCATAGGCGGCAACCGTCCAATAGGCGAAGACATGCATGAAGATGGCAATGCACACGAGTGCAACAAATGCGGTACGTCCGCGCGTGCGCCCGCCCGCCGTCATCAGCGAGACCCAGTCGCGCCAGCCGAGCCTAAGTTCGTGGCCGGCCAGCCATGTCAGCGATGCCTGTTGAATCACGCCGCCGCCTGCTCGGCCACAAGCGTTAGGAAGGTGTCTTCGAGGCTCGTAGCCGTTTCGCCAGTCTGCCGGCGCAAGTCATCGAGAGTACCTTCCGCGATCAGGCGCCCGCGGGCGATCACGCCGATGCGGTCGGCCATGCGTTCTGCAACCTCAAGAATGTGCGTGGTCATGATGACGGTGCCGCCGTCACGGGCGCGCGCACGCAGCACGTCCTTCACCTGTCGGGCCGTGCCTGCGTCGAGACCGGTCAGCGGTTCGTCGAGAATGATGAGCTTGGGATCGTGCACCAGCGCGCCCGCGAGCGCCACCTTCTGGCGCATGCCGCGGGAAAAACCCTCGCAGCGCTCGTGCGCGTGCGGCTCAAGGCCGAGCCAACCGATAAGCTCGCGTGCACGGACCAGCGCGATTGCAGGATCGATGCGCCACAGCCCGGCGACAAATTCGAGATATTCGTACGGCGTGAGCTTGTCGTAGATCATCGGCTCGTCGGAAAGCCATGCCGTTATCTGCTTTGCCGCAACCGGATCGGACAGCGCATCGATCCCGCCGATGCTGATCGAGCCGACATCCGGCCTTAGAAGGCCGACGACCATGCGCAATGTCGTTGTCTTGCCCGCCCCGTTGGGGCCGACCAGGGCGTAAAACTCGCCACCGTAAATCGTGAGATCGAGCGCATCGACCGCCGGGCGATCGAAACGTTTGCTGACCCCGCGGAGCGCAAGCGCGATGGGTCGGTTCGAACTGGTCATCTGATGGCCGCCACACGAAATGTTGCGGCCACTCACTAGCAACGGAGTCTTTCAGCTGCGTAAATCCTGCAATTGCAGGGAGTGCGTTAATGTTTCGGTGACGCTGTTTGCCGCGACACTGTTATGCTTTCGGCACCATACGGAACATGGTCTCGCCATAGGTTTTGCGCGCATCCGCCAGTAGCGGCTGCACGGCCGCTACAAAAGCGTCGTGCTCTTTCGAGGTCAGCTCGTTGATTTCGCAACCCTCGGCTTCGATCGCCTTGCGAGAGGACTGGTTCTCTTCGAGCGCGAGCTTGCGCTGGTAGGCAACCGCTTCGGTCACTGCTGTCTGCATCGCGCGCTGGATCTTTTCGGGCCAGGCTTCGAACGACGCGCGATGCAGGAAGATCGGCCGCGAAATATAGAAGTGATAACTGAGCGTGTGAAATCTATGGAATTTGTGCACGCCATAGGTGACCGTATTCGCCAGCGGATTTTCCTGTGCATCCAGCGTGCCGGCCTTGATCATGGCGATGGCCTCGGTGAGGTCCATGCGCATGGCCTTTGCGCCGAGCAGTTCGAACGTGCGCCTGTGAATCTCGCTCGGCAGCACGCGGATTTTCATGTCCTTCATATCGGCTGGCAGGTGGATCGGCCGCAGCCGGTTTGAGATATGGCGGAAGCCGTTCTCGAACCAACCGAGGATCCGGTAGTTGATCCGCTCTTCCGTCTTGCGCACCATGAATTCGCCGAGCGCGCCGTCCATTGCGCCGCGCGCCTGCGCGTTACTGGAAAACAGGAACGGCAGGTCGACAAAGCCCAGCTCAGGCACGCGGTCGGTGAGATAGCTCGACGACTGGTAACCGAGCGTGATCTCGCCGTTCTCGACCAACGTGAGAATGTCCTCGGCCTTGTGGCCGTGATCCATGATGTTGAAGACGTATTCGATCGCGACGTCATTGCCGAATTGCTTTTCCAGCCTGTCGCCGATGAATTTCAGCGCCTTGCTGAATCCCGTCGTCGGGGGACCATAGCCACCCATTCGAATTTTGATTGGCTCGCTCATTTTCACCTGCTCGAGTGCGCTCCTTTCTATACTGCGGCGCGCAATCTGGCCAAGCCGGACCGGTGTGATAGACTCCGCTCCTGCAGTCACGGAGGACAACGCCGATGAACAAGCTTGCCAGCGTTCCCAAAATTTCACGGGATGGAATTTCACCAGCGGAATGGCAGGCCCGCGTCGACCTCGCTGCAGTCTATCGCCTGACCGCGCATTACGGTTGGGACGACGTGATCTACAATCATTCCTCGATGCGGGTTCCGGATGAGCCGCGCAAACTGCTGATGAAGGAGCATGATCTGCTTTATACCGAGGTAACCGCCTCCAACCTGGTGAAAGTCTCGATGGATGAGGACCTCGACGAAAAGTCGGGAGTCAACCGGCCAGGCTTCACGCTGCATGGCGGCGTATTGAGTGCGCGACCGGACGTGAACTGCGCGATGCATGTACACACCAATGTCGGCATGGCGATTGCCGGACTCAAAAGCGGCCTGCGCATGGTTTCGCAGCAGGCAATCCGCTTCTACAAGCGGATCGGCTACCACGCTTACGAAGGAATTACCGAAGACTTCGACGAGCGCGAGCGTCTCAACCGCGATCTCGGGCAGAACCGGGCAATGATCATGCACAATCACGGTTTGCTCACGGTCGGCAAAAGCGCGCGCGAAGCATTTGTGCTGATGAAGCATCTCATCGATGCCGCCGATATCCAGCTCAGGCTGGAAGCAACCAGCGCCGAGGTGATCGAGATCCCGCCGGAGGTCTGCGCCAAGACCGCCGAGCAATATGAGCATCACGACGCCGGACGCGGCAGTCATGACTGGGCCGCGTATCTGCGTAGGCTCGACCAGATCGACACGAGCTACCGTAACTGAGCGCTCAAATCGTGGCCTACACGAACCGAATGCAGGAGCGGCTTGCGCGCGGCGAGGTCGCACTCTGCATGGCGACGCGGCTCGCGCGTACGACCGAGATCGCAATGATCGCGGATTCGTGCGGCTTCGACGCGTTCTATATCGACATGGAACACTCCACGATTTCCCTCGATGCAGCCGCGCAGATCTGCGTGGCGGCGCTTCCTGTCGGGGTAACGCCGATGGTGCGCATTGCCGGCCACCAGTTCGAGGACGCCACGCGCCTGCTCGATATGGGCGCGCTCGGCATTATTTGTCCGAATGTCAGCACTCGCGCCCAGGCCGAGGCTTTCGTCCGCGCATGCCGGTTTCCTCCGCTGGGCGAACGTTCGGTCGCCGGTACTGGCCCATTGCAGGGTTACCGTGCGACGCCTCTTGGTGAAGTCAATAAACAGGGAGACGCCGCGACGGTATTGATTCCGATGCTGGAGAGTCCCGAAGGTATAGCAAATGCCGAGGCGATCGCCGCTGTTCCCGGCATCGACGTGCTGCTGATCGGCTCCAACGATCTGTGCACCGCGATGGGTATCCCGGGCGATATGAAAAGTCCGAAGCTGCGTGCCGCATATGAGAGCACGGCGAAAGCCTGCAAGGTGCATGGCAAACAACTCGGTGTTGGCGGCATTCGCGGTGACGTTGAACACGTCTCCGAATTGGTGAGACTCGGCGCCCGCTTTGTTATCGTGGGATCCGATCTGCAGTACTTGATGAAATCGGCGCGCGACGAGGTCGCAGCGCTCCGAAAGGCCACCTCATGAAGCTGAAGCTGCATCATGTTAATCTGGCCACCACAGACGTCTCGGCGATGAACAAATTCTATCGCGACGTTCTCGACATGCAGACAATTCCCGACATGGGTCGCACCCGCGTGCGAGACCAGGGCTATCCAGGCGACGTCGCCTTCGTCACCGACGGCGCGATACAGATGCACATCGCCGAGAAGGATATGAATATCGGTTTTCGCACTGGCAAGGTGGTCAACCCTGTGCAGGATGGCCACATCGCTTTTCGCACCGACGACCTGGAGGCGTTCAAGCGGCGCCTTGAGGACAAAGGCATCAAATATTCGGATTACGGCGATTGGGCGATGACCGGCTGGAAGCAGATTTTTTTCTACGATCCGGATGGCAACGTCGTCGAAGTCCACCAGGCGCTGAAAGACGCGCCCTAGCGCACGTTCCGGCGTCCCTCGCCGGGACCCCATTGCCAGAAATCCCGACCCTCTTCGCGCATGAACCGCGCCAGCACCATCATGTGAACTTCGGAAGCACCATCCACCAGGCGGGCAGAACGCGCCGAGCGATAGATCCACTCGGCGATTGAATCCCGCGAAAAGCCGCGGGCGCCCTGCAATTGAATCGCCACATCGGCAGCCTTGTGCAGCGTGTCGGCCACCTGCACCTTGGCCATCGAAACCTCCTTGCGCGCGCGGCCGCCCTGATCGAGCATCCAGGCCGCGTGCATTGTGAGCAGCCGCCCGATCTGGATCTGCTGCGCCACTTCGCCAAGCTTGATCTGCACGCTTTCACGATCAGCGAGCTTGATGCCGAAGCCCTCGCGATTGGCGACGTAGGCCTGCGCAATTTCCATGCAGCGCTTGGAAAAACCGAGCCACCGCATGCAGTGTGTCAACCGCGCGGGACCAAGGCGGATTTGCGTAATCTTTAGCCCGTCGCCTTCTTCCAGCAGCACATTCTCGCGTGGAATTTCCAACCCGTCGAACTCGAGCTCGCAGTGACCGCCATGCTCGTGCGGGGCCATGATCGGGATGCGACGGACAATGCGCCAGCCGGGCTGATCCTTGTGGTACAGAAACGCCGTCAAGCCTTTGCGCTTGTCGTTTGACGTGCGCGCAACCAGGATGAAATGCGCGGCGCCGTCGGCGCCGGTAGCAAACCATTTGCGGCCTCGTATGATGTAGCGGTCGCCTTTCTTCTCGGCCTTGGTTTGGATCATCGAGGGGTCGGAGCCGCCACCGGGCGCCGGTTCGGTCATGGTGAAAGTCGAGCGGACCCTTCCCTCGACGATCGGCTTCAACCATTTTTCCTTCTGCTCGCGCGTGCCGACCAGTTTGAGCAAATTCATGTTCCCGTCATCGGGCGCCATGCAGTTGATGGCAAGCGGTCCGAAGATCGAGCGCGCCGCCTCCTCGTAAATTGCCGGCCAGGCGATGATCGGAAGGTCCATGCCGCCGTATTCCTTCGGCGATTGCGGCGCCCACAGCCCCGCCTTTCTGGCTTTCTCGCGCACCTTGGCGAGCCGGTCCTCCGGGATATTCTCGTGGTCGGAGAAATTCTGCGGGTCCGCCTCGAGCGGCAGTACGTGCTCTTCCACAAACGAACGAACGCGCAGGCGAAGATCCTCGATCTCCGGCGCAAGCGTGAAGTCCATGCCTGTCCCCTACCCTTTGATCTGAACGACTTGGCCGCCATCGACGACAATTGTCGCGCCGGTAATATAACCGCCTGCGTCTGAAACCAGCAGCAGCAACGCGCCGTCGAGATCGCCGGGATTGCCGAAACGGCCCATGGGAATCTCACGTTTGATGGCCGTGCCTGCTTCGCCGGAAAGATAATCGTCGTTCATTTCGGTGACGAACCAGCCCGGCGCGATCGCGTTGACGCGCACGCCTTTGAACGCCAACTCGACGGCAAGCGCTTTCGTGACCTGCACGACGCCCGCTTTTGCGGCAGCGTAGGCGACCGCGCCCTTTGAGACGGCGAGGCCCAGGACGGATGCGATATTGACGATCGCCCCCTGCTTCTTGGCGGCGAGCAGCCGGCGCGCCGCCTCCTGCGCCCAGAAAAAAACGGCATCGAGATTGGTCGAGAGGACTTTGCGCCATTCCTCCGGCGGCATTTCGACCGCGCGTCCGCCGTGCGCGATGCCGGCGTTATTGACGAGAATCGTCACTGTGCCGAAAGCCTTTTCAGCGGCGTCGAAAGTGCGGGCGACAGCAGCATGGTCGGTGACGTCTGCTTCAATCGCAACCGCGCGGCCACCTTTGCCTTCAATTTCGTCCTTGAGCGATTTGAGCCGGTCGGCCCGGCGGGCCACCAGCGCAACCGCGGCGCCGTTGTCGGCAAGCGCCTTCGCGAATTGCACGCCGAGGCCGCTCGACGCGCCTGTCACCAGCGCCACGCGGCCTTTCAGACTGAACATATCGGCGGCTTTCATGCGAATGCGGTTATACACGGGGGCCGCAACGATATGGAATAGACCGACAAAAACCCGTAGGTATCGTTCGGACCGAAGGGGCGGCTGGCGTGGAACGGATCTGGCGCGCGACCATCAATAGCTGGAATGGCTTGATCGCTGTGACACGGTCGGAAGCCGCCTTTCGCCAGGAGCTCGGCCTGCTGGCGATCGGCATACCGCTGGCGTTTTTCCTCACGTCAGACATCACCAAGCGGTTCGCGCTGATTGGCGTGATTGTCCTTATTCTCATTGTCGAACTGCTCAATACGGCGATTGAGAAACTAAGCGACCGCGTGACCAAAAAAAATGACCCGGCGATCAAGCGGGTCAAGGACATGGGATCTGCGGCCGTCGGGCTGTCTTTGCTTGCGGCTGGGGCCGTCTGGATCTGGGTGGTTATCGAGCGAATCTTCGGCTAATGGCCGTATAGTGCCAGCGGCAACGCCGTCGCCATCCCAGGCACGAACCAGAGCACCACAAGCGCGAGCAACTGGATTGCCACAAACGGAATAATGCCGACGTAGATGTGCCGGGTGGTTATCTGCGGCGGCGCAACACCGCGCAGGAAGAACAGTGTCGGTCCAAGCGGCGGGTGCATGTAGGACGTCTGCAGATTGACCGCCATCATTATGCCGAGCCAGACCGGATCGACTCCGGGCATGGCCAGCAAGATCGGTGCAACAATTGGCACGACGACGAAAATAATCTCAAACGCATCCATCACGAAGCCGAGTAAAAACATCGCGATCATCACCGTAAGCACTGCGCCCGCCGGTCCGCCCGGCAAATTCGAAAGTGCGCGATGCACCATGTCGTCTCCGCCGAGCGCGCGGAACACCAGGCTGAACATGGTCGCGCCGATCAGGATCAGAAAAATCATGCTGACAATCTGCGCGGTTTTCTCGCAAACCGGCCTCACCAGGCCGCCAAGCGGCGCCTTGCGGGCCGCGAGCACTATCGCGCCGACGGCGCCGATCGACGCGGCTTCGGTCGGCGTTGCAATGCCGCCAAGGATCGAACCGAGCACGGCGGCAATCAGGGCGAGCGGAGCAACCAGCACTTCGGCAAGACGGCGCAGCATCTTGACGCCGCGCAAGGCTTTCGCATCGGCCGGCAGTGCCGGTGATGCTTGCGGGCGCAGCACCGCGACCGCGATCAGAAAGATCAGATAGAGGCCGACCAGCGCAAAGGCGGGTACCAGCGCGCCGGCGAAAAGATCGCTGACCGTGAGGGATCGCGGCGAAAAAATACCCTTCGACAGCTGCGCGGCCTGGTACGCGTTGCCGAGTTGATCGCCGAGCAGAACGAGGACGGTCGCCGGCGGAAAAATCTGTGCGAGCGTTGCGGTGGCGGCGACCGTTCCGGCTGCTAGCCGCGGGTCGTAGCCGAAGCGCAGCATCGTCGGCAGCATGATGAGACCCATGGTGACAGTCGTTGCGCCCACCACACCCTTGGCTGCCGCAAGCAGCGTGCCAACGATGACTGCAGAAATGCCAAGCCCGCCGCGCAGCGTGCCGAACAGGCGACCCATGGTCTCGAGCAGATCTTCCGCGATACGTGAGCGCTCCAGCATGACGCCCATGAAAATGAAAAGCGGAATCGCCAGCAGCACTTCGTTCGTCATGACGCCAAAGATGCGCTGCGGAAGTGCGCCAAGAATGCTGAAGCTCATGGCGCCCAGCGCCTCGCCAAGCACAGCGAAGATGAGCGAGGTGCCCGCGAGCGTGAGGGCCACCGGATAGCCGGCCATCAATGCCGCGATCACCGCGATCATCATGAGAACCGCAAGGATCTCCGGGTTGACCATCAGCGCGTCCTCGCCAGCACCGCGGCGGCGCGGATTGCCTGCGCCAAACCTTGCAAGGCCATCAACACGGCGAAGACAGGAATGAGAGTTTTGAGTACGAAAACGAGCGGCAGGCCGCTTGTTTCCTGCGAGTGCTCGAGAATGGCCCACGAGCGTGCCGCATAAGGTACCGACAGCCATAGCAGTACGAGCATGAACGGCAGCAGGAGAAGAATGGCCCCGACAAAGTCGATGAATGCCCTCGTTCGTGTAGATGCTTCGGCGTAAAAAATATCGACACGCACGTGACCTTCGGCGCGCAGGGTCCAGGCCGCCGCGAGCATAAATACTGCCGCGTGCGCGTAGATCACGGTCTCAGAAAGCCAAATGGAACCGAGCCCGAACAAATAGCGGGCCACAACCAGTGCAAATTGCAGCAGGACGACAACAAGAATGAGCCAAGCCGCAACACGGCCGATGCCTGAGATCAAACGGTCGATGCGGTCAGCCAGCGCGGTCATATGCGTAAATCTCATAACTCCGATGATGGCATAAAGACGCGACCTTTGCTTATAGTGGGGCCATGTCCGACCACGACCACGATCATCATCACGACCACGACCATTCGGAGCTATCCGAAACCCAGTTGCGCGTGCGCGCTCTGGAAACCGTGTTGACCGAAAAGGGCTATGTCGACCCCGCCGCCCTCGATCTGCTGATCGAGACCTATGAAAAGAAAGTCGGTCCGCGCAACGGCGCGCGCGTCGTCGCAAGAGCCTGGGCCGATCCGGCCTATCGCGCGCGCCTGCTCAAGGATGCGACGCCAGCCATCGCCGAGGTCGGCTATGCGGGGCGCCAGGGCGAGCACATCGTTGCGCTGGAGAACACACCAAATCTGCACAACATGGTCGTGTGCACGTTGTGCTCCTGTTACCCGTGGCCGGTATTGGGACTGCCACCAGTCTGGTACAAGTCCGCGCCCTACCGCTCGCGTGCGGTGTCCGATCCGCGTAGCGTGCTTGCCGACTTTGGTTTCGCGCTCCCCAAAGAAACTGAAATCCGTATCTGGGATTCTACCGCAGAAATCCGTTATCTCGTGGTGCCCATGCGCCCGGATGGCACCGAAGGTTGGAGCGAAGAAAAGCTCGCCGATCTTGTCACGCGCGATTCCATGATCGGCACCGGTCTGCCGAAATCACCGAAGGACATTGCAAAGTGAACGGCGGTCAAGACCTTGGTGGAACGCACGGCCACGGCCCGGTCAAGCCGGAGCCGAACGAGCCTGTCTTCCATGGCGAATGGGAAAAGCGCGCGTTTGCGCTCACGCTGGCAATGGGCATGCCGGGTGGTTGGAACATCGATATGTCGCGGTTCGCGCGCGAGAACCGTCCGCCCGGCGAATACCTGTCGATGACTTACTATCAGATCTGGTTTGCCGCGCTTGAGACAATGCTGAAGGAACGCGGCCTGGTGGCGGAGGACGAAATCGCCGCCGGTCATTCGCTGCATCCGGCAAAACCTGTGAAACGCATATTGTCGCCGGGCGACGTCGAGAGGACCCTGCACCGCGGCGGCCCGACCGAGCGAGACACAAATACGGCGGCCGCGTTCAAGCCGGGCGACAAAGTGCGCGCGAAGAATATCAATCCGCCGACGCATACGCGTCTGCCTCGCTACGTACGCGGCCACGTGGGCACGATCGAGCGCGTTGTCGGCTGTCACGTTTTCCCGGACAGCAATGCGACGGGAGTCGGCGAAAATCCGCAATGGCTTTACACTGTGCGCTTCGACGGACGCGAGTTGTGGGGCGGTGAAGGCGACCCAAGCGCGAAGGTTTCAGTCGACGCTTGGGAACCCTATCTGGAGCCGGCCTGACATGGCGATGGATCCGCGAGCAGCCATGCGCGCCGCGATTGCCGTGCCCGGCGTGCCGCGCGACGCCGATGGCCCGGTGTTTCGCGAGCCGTGGGAGGCCCAGGCCTTCGCCATGACGTTGGCGCTACACGAGCGCGGCGTTTTCACCTGGCCGGAATGGGCGGCGGCACTTGCCGCCGAAATCAAACGTGCACAGTCGGAAGGCGACCCCGACACCGGCGAAACGTATTACTCGCACTGGCTCAACACACTCGAGAAGCTCGTTGCGGAAAAAGGGGTGACGACGGCCGATACACTGCATCGCTACCGCGACGCCTGGGATCGCGCCAGTGACCGCACCCCGCATGGCCAACCGATCGAACTTCGTCCCGATGATTTTCGCTAAACGCCCATCAGGCGTTCGCTTGCCAGATAACCGGTGAGCAAGGCCGCACCAAACAGCACAATCACCAGGGCCGCCGCAGTTTCCAGTCCGCGCAGGATAATCACTCCCGCCCCCGGCTTCGCTTTCGCCAGTCTGCCTGCAAGTTCACGCGCGCCCACCGCCAAAGTTGCAATCGCGGCTACCGTGATTGCCGTCCCGAGCCCCATGACAAAGGTCGAGGCGACGCCGATCCAGAACAGCCCCTGAGCGAGCGCAAACACGAGCACAATGATCGCGCCCGAGCACGGGCGCAGACCAACAGCAACGATCGCCGTCAGGCCACGCCTTAACCAGTGAACGCCAGCGAGTTCGCTCGGCTCCGGTGCGTGCCCGTGACTCCAGGCTGATGCATCATGATCATGGTCGTGGTCGTGGTCATGATCATGGTGGTGATGATGGCCGTGGCCATGCTCGTGCGCGTGATCATGAGCGTGCGCACGTTCTTTGAGTCCCACCGCTTGCAACAACGCCCTGCCCTTCACCCACAAGAGACGCAGACCGATCAACAAAATGAGCGCGTAGCTGACGATTTCGATCACGCGCACGGTATCACCCATGACCTTCGCCGTGGCGCCAAGGAGAGCCGCGACGACCCCAACGATGGCGATTGCGGAAAACGCCTGCAGAATGGCGGATGCAAACGAGAGCACAATGCCGCGCCGCCAGGTCTCGTTGTTCGCCACCAGATAGGACGAGATCACCGCCTTGCCGTGGCCCGGTCCCGCGGCATGAAAGACACCATAGAGAAAGGAGATGCCGAGCAGGGTGTAGGCAGCACTCCCGTCCGCCTTGGCGGCGCGAATGAGCCCCGACAGCATCCGATAAAATTCGGCCTGCTTTGCAAGAATCCAGCCGGCGAAGCCGCCAACTTCGGACGGCGCCGTGCCACGATTGAGGCCGAATGGCTGCGCCATCGCGGCATCGACCATAACAAGCAAAAGCAGAAGCAGAAGCAGAAGCAGAAGCAGACCGTGCAGCACACGCAATCGCGGCAACCGGTTCAAGGACAATGCACCAGGATCTTGCTGGCGAATTGCGCGCCCCAGGCCATCGTGGTGTTCTTCTCTTCGGCCGGGATCTGGCTCAGCGCCTTGCCTTCGGCGAAGGTCATTTCACGCGGCAATACTACGTCGAGCTTGCATTTCGGTGCGCCGGCAAGCTGTACCGGCTTGTCCTTGGCGAACGCGAAGTCGACGAAAATGGAAGGATCGTAGATTTCGACTTTCAGCTCTTTGGCCTTCACCGGCTTCTTGAACGGCAGCAGGAAATTGAGCGTCAGCACCTGGTCCTTGTAATCGAGCCAGAAACCGGGCGCAGGATCGGTGAGCTCCATCTTTTTGCCGTCGGCCGTGGCAAAGGTGAAGTAGCCGAATTCCTTCAACGACTCGACGTTGACCTTGGCAAGCGGTGCGAGCTCGTCGCGTGTGAATTTACCCTTCTCCTTGCTCTCCAACCCTTGCGTCGCAAAGGTGGAAAACATGTCGTCGAACGACCAGGCGTGACGTATTCCCGTAATGGTGCCATCGGGCGCGTAGACAAGCTCTGTCTGCATCGTCACCCAGACATGCGGATGCGCCTGCGCAAGACTGCCGGCGGCCAGCACGAGCAGTGAAACAAAAAGAATGCGAAGCAGTACGTTCATGCGCGTGCACGATAGCACGGACTGCGGCGCAAAGGTGGCGTGTAACGCCGTTATGAATAGCTTTAGCTTAAACGCGGCGGATCAGACGCCCGCCGCACCGCCGTCAGCGCGCGGATCATGACCGCCTTCCAGGGTGCCGTTGGCGTGCAGCACCACCGCTCCCGCGTGACCCATCGTATCCGAATAAGCGTCGTCGAGAACGGCCACATCGTGGCCAGCGGACAAGAGACGATCCACAAGATTCCCGTCGAAACGCGATTCCATCCGCAAATTGGTGTGCGTCGAGCCCCAGGTTCGCCCCAGAAGCCAGCGCGGCGCATCGAGCGCTTTGTCGAGCGGCTGCCCGAATGTGACATGACGCGTAAACACAGCCGCCTGGCTCTGCGGCTGACCGTCGCCGCCCATCGTGCCGTAGGCGATGATCCGCTTGTCCTTGAGAGCGCCGATCGCGGGGTTGAGCGTATGAAATGCACGGCGGCCGGGCGCCAGCACGTTCAACGCCTTCGGATGGAGCGAGAAGCTCGCGCCGCGATTTTGCATGACGATACCGGTGGCCGGCAGCACGCAGCCCGAGCCGAATTCCCAATAAAGCGACTGGATGTACGAGACGACGAGCCCACTCGAATCCGCCGCGCCCATCCAGACGGTGTCGCCCTCGCCGTAGGGCGCGGGCCAGCGCGCGGCCTTGTGCGGATCGATCTTCGCCGCCTCGGCATCGAGGAATGCCGGTGAAAAATACCGGCCGAGATCTGTCGTGATCTTGTCCGGATCTGTGACGACCTGATCTCGCACACGGAAAGCGCGCTTGGTTGCTTCGACAATGCCATGAATATGCTCAAAGCTTTCGGCTTGGGCGACACGTAAGCGCTCGAACAGCGCAAGGACGATCAGCGATGCCAATCCTTGCGTCGGAGGCGGAGAATTGTAGAGCGTGCCCGCCTGCGTCACGACGCTGAGCGGCTCGTCCACAATCGCGCGATAGCCTTCCAGGTCGGCGCGCGTCACAGGACTACCAATGCGCTCGAGATCGGCCGCGATCTCACGTCCGGTGTCGCCACGGTAAAAATCGTCGAGCCCGGCACGGGTAAGCTGCTCAAGCGTCGCGGCAAGAGCCGTCTGCTTCAGCCGCGCGCCCACCTCGGGGACTTTGCCATCGAGCAGAAATGCCGTCTTGAAGCCGACGGCCTTGTCCATCTCCGGAAGTTTTTCGGCCGTCAGCCGCGCCTGGCTGCGCGTCACAACATATCCGCCGCTCGCATGTCTAATGGCGGGCGCAAGCAGTAAATTGAGTGGCATCTTGCCGCCGTGCGCTTTGGCGGCGTCCGCAGCGAGCATCCATGTGGCGATGGCACCTGGCACCGTCAGCGCTGCGAGCGGCCCGCGCGCCGGGATTTCATCGCAACCGGCCTCGCGATAGAAACGCAGCGTCGCCTTGGCGCCCGCGCGCCCGGCGCCCATCAGTGCGCGCACGCGGCCGGACGGTTCCCGGACCAGCCAGAACCCATCGCCGCCTATGTGATTCATGTGCGGATAGACCGCTGCGATGGATGCGGCCATCGCGAGCATCGCTTCGATGGCGTTGCCGCCTTCGGCAAGGATCGCGCGCCCGTCCTCAACGGCGGCCGCATGCGGCGCGGCCACAACGCCGCGACGATGGCCCGCACTGTGCAACGTCATTGACCCCCCATAACGTTCAACGCGCTGCGCTTGTATCGACAAGACCACGTTTCTTCAAAAGAGCATCAACGGTCGGCAGCCGGCCGCGGAAGGCCTTGTAGGCATCTGAAGGATCACGGCGGTTTCCTGCGCCGTAGACATAGTCGCGCAGACGCTTCGCCGTCGCCGGATCGAATGCATTGCCGGTTTCCTCGAATGCCGCAAAAGCGTCGGCATCGAGAACCTCCGACCACATGTACGAATAGTAGCCGGCGGCGTATCCGCCACCCGAAAACAAGTGCTGAAAATGCGGAAGCCGGTGCCGCATCACGATCTCCGGCGGCATCGCGATACGCTCGAGATCCTTGCGCTCGAAAGCCGAGACATCGAGCGCCTTCGCATCCGGCTGCGAATGCAAATCGAGGTCGACCAGCGCACACGCAGTGTACTCGACCGTGGCAAAGCCCTGATTGAAGGTGCGCGTCGCCAACAACCTGTCGAGCAGGGCTTTCGGCATCGGCTCGCCTGTGCGCGCGTGCAACACATATCTCTGCAGGATCTCCGGCACCTCCAGCCAATGCTCGTAGAGCTGGGAGGGCAATTCGACGAAGTCGCTGGGTACGGCCGTTCCGGCAAGAAGAGGATAGGTTACGTCGGACAGCATCCCATGCAACGCATGGCCGAATTCGTGGAAGAGCGTGCGGGCGTCGTCGAACGACAACAAGGCAGGGTCGCCGGACGCCGGCTTCGAAAAATTGCAGATATTGAGAACAATTGGCCGAATATTGCCCGTGAGTTTCTCCTGATCGCGCAGCGAAGTCATCCAGGCACCGCTGTGCTTGGACGGTCGTGCGAAGTAGTCGCCTATGAACAGTGCGACATGATTTCCCTGCGCGTCTGTCACGTTCCAGGCGCGCGCGTCCGGATGGTAAAGCGCCGCATTGACGTGCTTGAATGAAAGTCCGAACAGCCGGCGGGCGGTCTCAAAGGCCGCCTCGATCATTTTATCGAGCTGGAAATACGGCTTGATTTCAGCCTCGTCGAGATCGTAGCGCGCCTTGCGGAGCTTTTCTGTGTAGTAGCGCCAGTCGTGCGGTGCGAGCGCGAAGTTTCCGCCTTCTTCGGCGATCATTGCCTGCAGCGCGTCGCGCTCGACCGCCGCCTTTGTGAGCGCCCTGCTCCAGACCTCATCAAGCAATTGGCGAGCCGCCTGCGGCGTCTTGGCCATCTGGTCGTCGATACGGTAATCGGCAAAGTTTGCAAAGCCGAGCAGCTTTGCGCGCTCTGCGCGCAGCGCCACCATTTCAGCAATCAGCGCGCGATTGTCAGTCGCGCCGCCGTTTTCCCCGCGTGCGATCCAAGCCTGGAATGCCTTTTCCCGCAGATCACGTCGCGAAGAAAACTGGAGGAAAGTTTCGATGGATGATCTCGCCAGCGTAATGGCGTATTTGCCCGGGTGGCCGCGCTCATCGGCGGCAGCACGCGCAGCTGCCCGAGCAAACTCCGGTAAGCCTATAAGGTCGCGCTCTTCGAGAACCATCGTGAAGGACTTCTCGTCCGCCAGGACATTCTGGCCAAACTGAGTGCCGAGGGTTGCCAGACGCTCGTTGATCGCCGCGAGCCGATCCTGCGCCGGCCGCTCCAGGGCGGCGCCTGAGCGAACGAACCGGGTGCGATAGCGCTCTAGCACGCGGGCCTGTTCGGCATCGAGCGATAGCGCTTCGCGTTCGGCATAAAGTTCGGCAATCCGCGAATAGAGCGCACGATCGAGGTAAATCGCGTTGTTGTGACGCGCCAACAGCGGCGAGACATCCCGCTCGATGGTTTCGATTTCGTCCGAAGTACTGGCGCCGGCCAGCACGAAGAACACGCCCGCCACGCGCTCGAGGGCGCGGCCGCTTCGCTCGAGCGCGGCGATCGTGTTCTCGAAATCCGGAGAGGCGGGATTTGCGGCGATGGCGTCGATCTCGGCACGGTGTTCCGCCAAGGCGCCGTCGAATGCGGGGCGGAAGTGGCCCGGCTTGATTGCCTCAAAGGGCGGCAGCTCGAGCGCTCCGGCCCATTCCGAAAGAAGCGGGTTCTGCTTTTCAACTCTCGGCATTCGTCGATCCTGCACCTGGCCTATATAGGCCGGATACCTTGGGGCGCGGCCGAGAATAAGGCGAGACTTCGGGCAGCTTGTCCGGTGTCCCGGAGCGGCCGCGAGGCCAGGCGGTCGACTGCTGCCGCAGGTGGGGCGGCGGCCGGACGGTCGGCGGCATACCGTCACTGCCACCGCTCCTCCACTGAAAAGACGGGAAGCGAGTCGGCGCGAGGGTGCCCACGTCAATTCGTTAACTCTGGCCACAGCTTTGTGCCGCGGAGGGTTCGGATCGTTTTGATCCGGCTATGGACTTGATTCAGCAGCCGGATTCGGTGACATTGCGGCCTCGCAAGGAGGCCCTCATGGCTCAGGAACGCCGCATCGTCTGGCTCAACGTCATCACCGTGATCAGCGCGGCCATCCTGATTGGGGCCGAGGTGTTCGGCGCCGCCTTCGCCGGCTCGTGGGCGATCGCCACTCTGTTCGACCTCGGCAGCATGGGGCAGCGAATTCTCGACGCGCTTTTCGTCCTCTGTGGCATCGCCATCATGGCGCAGTTCATCCGCGGCGCGCATCGCATCGAGCCGTTCACCGCCCGCGACTGAGCGGACGGCGTCACGCTCCGAAAGAAAAAGTTAAGAAAGTTTTTTGGTGCGGCGAACTAATTCGCTTGCATGTGTCACCAAAATTACTTATTTCCGTAATGCCCAATTTCGCACGTGCCTGTGGCCGTGTGTCGGTCGGTAGGTAGCGGGACAAGAGGCCCGCCAGCCGCCTGGAGAGAGAAGCCAAAAACTCTCCAAGAAATCTGACCGGCAGCTGGAGGCGAAACCAGCACACTCTGCTCTCAGCAGGGGACGCGGCTTAAAGCAACGACGATCGGGCTTCCTTGGTCTCTGCCGGCCTCCACCACCGGCGCGGGTCACCGAAGAGGCTTGTTCATCTTTGCCGGCCGTGCGGACGGGGATTCCCCCATCCAAT
>Ga0157379_10001910_pt1 | contig 17235 bp, 22 predicted proteins | sample S25metaG_FD_121802 | JGI IMG/M metagenome (GOLD analysis project Ga0157379, IMG submission 121802) | Switchgrass rhizosphere microbial communities from Kellogg Biological Station, Michigan, USA - S2-5 metaG | ecosystem: Host-associated > Plants > Roots > Rhizosphere > Soil | place: USA... | reverse complement strand
TCGACGCCGAGCTTGTCGGCCATGTCGCGCAGGTGCAGCAGCGTGATGAGCGTCTTGGCGTCGGCGCGCTGGGCGGGCAGCTGCTCCTTGTTGGCGAGCACGATGATGTGGTCAGAGGCGTCGACGCCGAGGGTGTCGAGCACGGCGCGGTGCGAGGGGTCTGCACGGCGGAAGGTGACCGGCATGTTCGGGAAGGTCGGCAGTCCGGGGTCGTCGATGTCGGCGACGACCGTAACCGACGAGCCCTTGGTCACATAGGAGTTGAGCTCTTCGAGCATCATCCGCAGTCCCGAGTGGTAGCCGAGCACCAGGGTGGTCTCGGGCACCGGCTTGAAGGCCTTGGGCGACAGCACGGCATCGGCGTCGAACGGCTGGGCGGGGGTCAGCTTGATCGTGCTGTCGTCTTCGGCGATCACGATCAGCTGCTCGCTCGCCGCATACGCGCGGTCGGCGGGCGGGTTGATCAGGATGCCGTCGGCGGTCGAGATGCCGATCACCGTCGAGTCCGAGAAGGCCGACTGGGTCTGGAAGTAGCTCTGCCCCACCAACGTCGGCTGCTCGGTGAAGTAGATCTCCGCGCCTTCGAAGTCGAGCAGATCGGTGTAGACCACGCTCAGTCCGCTCTGCCGGCAGCTCTGCACGGTGACGCGACTGATCAGGTCGGCTCCGAGCACCCAGTGCGCCTCGGCGCGGCCGACCAGCTGGGCGGCCTCGAGGTTGGCGGCATCCCGGAGCTCGCCGACGATGTGGTACTCGTCCTGCTTGCGACTCTTGTTGTTCGTCAGCGCCAGGCAGGTCTTGATGACGGTGGAATCCGGATCCTCGTCGTCGTCGCCGCCGAGCAGCACGATGCTGCGCGCGCCGTTCGGGTTGCCCAGCTCCAGGTCGACCAGGTTCATCGGATCGCCAGTGCGGCAGATGATCGTGGTCTTACCGGTGTCGGGCACCTGCGAGCGGATGGCATCCTCCATCTCGACCTTGTCGACATTGGCGAGGATGACGATGGCCGCCTTGCCGCGCGACTCATTGGCGATCGACAGCTCGTGCACCAGCGAGAACACCTTGCGGCTCCAGCCCAGCACGAGCGTGTGGTCGGTCTCAAGCACGCGGGAGCGCCCCTTGCGCAGCTCTTCGACCTTGGCGTCGAAGGCGCCGGAGATGATCGAGATCAGGCTGGCCACGATCACGATGCCGGCGATCGTGATGAGCATCATGAGGCCGCGGTAACCCCACCCGTTGTCGCCGGCGACGGTGCCCGAGTCGAGCGCGCGTACCAGCGTGCCCCAGAGCAGGTCGGGGAAGTCGTGCGGCTGCCCGATCGGGAACGCAGCCTTGCCGATCACGAAGGTGATCACGGTCAGCACCACGATCAGCGCGGCCGTGACGATCGCCAGCAGGGCGATCAGTGATCCGGTTCCCTTGGCCATCCAGCCGTCGAACCAGTAGCGGAATCTCTCGCCGAGACTGGGCTTCTTCATCGTCGCTCCCTGACGTCAGTGAGACGACACTAGCGGCAGCTACGAGGTCGGTCGCGTGAACACCGCGCGCAGCGCGAAGAACACGATCACCGCCACCACCAGCACGATGACCAGCTTGACGACGAACCAGATCAGGCTCAGCAGCGCGTTCACCAGGAACCAGGCGATGACGACCGCGGCGATGACGCCGAGGATGGTCCAGATGGTGCCGCCGCGCATGCCTCGAGACTACGCCTGCGAGATGCGCACCATGTTGCCCGAGGGGTCACGGAACGCGCAGTCCTTGGTGCCGTAGCCGGGGTCCATCGGCTCCTGCAGCACCTCGGCGCCCGAGGCGCGCACGCGCTCGAATGCGGCATCCAGGTCGTCGGTGCTGAACACGATGTTGGGCAGGGTGCCCTTGGCGAGCAGCTCCTGCAGGGCGTCGCCGTCGGCCTGGCTGCGTCCGGCGTGCGGATCGCTCAGCACGATGCCCAGCCCGGGCTGGCTGTCGGTGCCGAAGGTGAGCCAGCGGTGGCCGCCGTTGCTGACATCCTGGATGACGTCCAGGCCCAGGGCGTCGCGGTAGAACGCGATCGACTCCTCGACGTCGTTGACGGTGATGTGCATGTACTGGAGTTGGATGCTCATGCCGACAACGCTAGGCACCGGATGCCGCAGGCGCTTCTCGAATCCTGCTCGGCCGGTCAGGCGGCCGCGGGCTCGTACCCGATGAGCCAGGTCACGCCGAAGCGGTCGCGCACCTGGCCGTCGAACCCGCCCCACGGGCGCTGCTGCAACGGATCGAGCACCTCGCCGCCCTCGCCCAGCGCGTCGAACCAGCGCTGCGAGGTCGCGGCATCGCCGCCGCCCAGCACCGAGAGGAAGAAGCCGGTGCTCGTGAACGACGCCTCGCCCTCGGCCGCGTCGGCGGCGAACACCGACACCAGCCCCGAGAGCTCACCGTGCGCGATCGCGTCGGCCGGGCCGTCGGTGCGGCCGAACTCGCTGTAGTCCCACGATTTGAGCTCGCCGCCGAAGATCTCCTGATACCGGGTGAGCGCGGCCCGGGCGGTGCCCGGGAACTGGAAGTAGGGGGTTGCTCCGGTCATGCGAGTACGTCCTTAGCTAGGCAGAAACGGGCTTTCGTGCGGCGAGCGGTTGCGGCCGACCCAGGATCTTGGCGATGCAGGCCGGCATCGCCTCGAGCGCGTCGTGCTCGCGGGCGCGATACGAGCTGGGCGACTCCCCGACCAGTTCGCTGAACCGCGAGCTGAACGAGCCGAGCGAGGTACAGCCGACGGCCATGCAGGCGTCGGTCACCGACATCCCATTCCGCAGCAGGGTCATGGCGCGCTCGATGCGCCGGGTCATCAGGTAGCCGTACGGGGTCTCGCCGTACGCCGCCTTGAACTGCCGCGAGAAGTGCGCCGCCGACATCAGAGCGGTGGATGCCATGGCCGCCACATCGAGCGGCTGCGCGTAGTCGCGGTCCATGCGATCGCGGGCGCGTCGCAGCAGGGTGAGCGTCTGCAGCTGCTCCGGAGTCACGATCCGAGGCTAATCGCTTCGGGTGCGCGCCGACGAGCGCGGATGGCGAACCCCAGCTGGAAGACCAGGAGCCCGACGGCGGTGACGATCGCGCCGATCAAGGGAAGGAGCGCATCGTCGCCCGTGTGCAGCGCGGCCGCGCCGAGCAGCGGGGCGATCGAGATGCCCAGGTACAGGGCTGTGCTGAACCACGAGATCGCGACGGCCGCCGTCTGCGGGTCGACGGCCACCAGGCGGTGCTGCACCGGCACGACCGCGGCGAATGCCGAGAGCCCCCACACCACGAAGACGACGGCGAGCAGAGCGAAGTTGCCACCCACGAAGACCAGCGCGAGCAGGGCGGCGCCCTCCACGCCGAGAAAGACCGTGCCGACGGCGCGGCTTCCGAATCGGTCGGTCAGCGGCCCGGAGATCGTGTTGCCGATGACGCCGCACACGCCGTAGACGAGCAGCAGGATGGCGAGCAGGGCACCCGAGAACCCCGAAACGGCAGCGCTGAAAATGTAGACCAGGTTGAATCCGGCCACGACCAGCAGCGTCGCGACGAGCGGCATCAGAATGCGCATGTCGCGCAGCACGGCGAACCGCCGCCCCAGCGAGATCGGTGCGGCGGTCGGCACGTTGCGCACGAGCAGGGCTAGCACCGGCATCAGCACGAGCGCCAGGCCGGCCACCCCCAGCAGCGGGACGCGCCAGTTGGTGGCCGCGGCGATCGCGGTGCCCAGCGGCGATCCGATCGCGGTCGAGAGGGTGAACCCGATTCCGACGGCGGCGATCGCCTGCCCGCGACGGGCGGCCGGGGCGAGTGCTGCAGCCGCAGCGGTCGCGGTCGGCACCAGCGCGGCGCCGCCTAGCGCGGCGATCACGCGACCGACGGTGAAGACAGCCAGGTCGGGAGCGAGGGCCGCGACGACCGTGCCCGCCGCCAGCAGCGCGAGCCCGACGACCATGAGTTTCGTGCGCGACCAGCTCGGCACCAGGATCGAGATCGCCGGTGCGACGATGGCAACCACCACGGCGTACACCGTGATCGAGTAGCCCACTTCGCTGGGCGTGACCCGCAGCGTGCGCGCGATGTCAGGCAGCACGCCCGCGATGACGAAGCTGTTCGTCCCGACCAGGAACAGGCCGGCCGCCAGAACGGCCCACCGGGAGTTCAGGTAGCCGGTCGAGTACGATGGTTCGACGGTCGTCATACCGAGATCGTATCGCAATAGTTTGATGGGTGTCGAACTGTTAGGGAGATGTTCATTCGATGGGCGATGATCCCTACCCCATTCCGGCGGTCGACGACCTGCGCCTGACCGACATCCTGAACGCGCTCTCTGATCCGAGTCGAGTGCGCATGCTGGCGGTGCTGGCCGACAATGACTACCACTCGTGCGGGGTCGAGACCTGGGGCCTCGACATCCAGAAGTCGACAGTGTCGCACCACCTCAAGACATTGCGGGAAGCCGGCCTCACCGAGTACCGGATGCGCGGTCGCAACAAAGACGTGCGGCTTCGGCGAGCGGCGCTCGACCAGCGCTTTCCGGGGCTGATCGACGGGCTCACGTCGCCCCAGGCGATCGCCGACCTTGCCCGCTGACGCGCGACGCTGACGCCCGCTCGACCCTCCTCGGCACACAGAAAGACCGCCGCGGACCCGACTCCGTGGCGGTCTTTTCCTGTGAGCGATTGCGCTCACCACGCGTCGTGTTGCGGATTCTGCCCCCCGTGACATCCGCGGCACCACGCCCGTGTGGTTCCCAACTGAGGCAAGGATGTCAGGGGCGCGAACGACCGCCTAGGGCCGAAGGTCCCGCCACCCTTGCTGGTCGAGTAGCGCGCAGCGCGTATCGAGACCCCCCGTCGAGCTCGCCGTCGAGCCCCCAGGGTTACGCCCGCATTACGCTCCGGCGCAAGAGTGTCCGCATCCGATTCCTCTATTCGGTGCGCGACCTTGAGGAGGCATCCATGCGCCGATACGCAGCTCTGGCACTGACCATTCCCGCGCTGATCCTGCTGGCCGGGTGCAGCAACCCCGGCGGAGGTCCGAGCGGATCGCCCAGCTCGTCACCCTCCGCGACGCCCAGCGCGAGCGGCCAGGCGACCACCCTCGACCCGTGCCAGCTGGTGACGGCGGCCGAGGCATCCGCGCTCGCCGGCGTGACCTTCGGCGCCGGCCTCGAAGAGACGACCGGATCGAACGGCACCGGCAAGCGCTGCACCTACGGCGCGCAGACCAAGAACGTGTTCTTCGTGCAGGTCGCGACCGCGGCGAGCGCCGACGACGCGCAGGCGCAGTGGACCACCGAGGAGGCCGAGGCGGATGCCGACCTCGCTTCGGGCTTCGACGGGGCCGCGGTCAACGTCGCCAAGTCCGATCTCACCGGTCTCGGCGACCGCGCCGCCGTGGGAACCGGCTCGGTGGCCATCGAGGGGCAGACCATCTCGGGAGGCGACATCTACCTGCTGAAGGGCCCGAACTTCTTGGCGTTCGGCGACCTGACCCTCGGCACCGCGCCGACCGCGGCCGCCTTGCAGGCGCAGGCGGCTACGAGCCTGGGGCGGATGCCTTAGGCCGACTGAGCAACCCGAGCGCGAGCATCACGAGCCCGAACTCGGCGAGGGATGCCACGAAGTACACCGCCTGCAAGAAGCTGAACGGGATCACCACCAGCTCGACGAAGATCCAGATCGCGGTGTCGAAGGCGGCAACCGCGGTCGCGAACAGGGCGGATGGATGCTGGCGCAGCAGCATCCAGAAGGCACCGAGGTGCACCCCGCCCAGCACGACCGCAAGGATCAGCCCCGGCACGAGGTAGCTCGCGAACGGCGAGCCCTCGAGGTACGAGACCGGCGGGCTGAGCACGGTCGCGAGCGACGGCACGATCGCGCCGAGGGTTAGCGCGACACCGCCGGCGACCGCGGTCAGGCCGACGAAGGCCAGCACGATCAGGAGCAGGATGCGGGTGACGGGGTGAGGGGTCATGCCGATATGGTCGCGGCGAGCGCCGGGCGATACCCAGGCCGAAAGTCCCGCGAAACGGGCCCGAGAGACTAGTTGGATGTGGTCCACTTGGTGATCTTGGGGGCTCCTACCGTGCCCGAGATCCAGCACGTCCAGTCGCCTGGCAGGTTGGCGGGCGAGATCTGCACCTGATATCCGCCGTCGGATGCGGTGACCCACTCCGGGGCGTAGCTGCGCAACTCAGGGATCGAAAAGCCGACCGCTTCGTGCTCACCGGCGTACGCGGTCAAGAAGCCGTAGCAGACGGTCCATGCGTCCAATGAGGTGAGGGCGTCACCCGGTGAGGGCGTCGCGGTCACGGTCACCGCCGGTGACGGCGCCGCGGTCACCGTCGTGACCGGCTGCGGAGCCGAGCACCCGGCCAAGGTCACGCAGGCTCCGATGAGGCCGGCAATCACAAGGGGCATGGGAGCGCGCACGTCCGTAGCCTACAAACCGCAACTCACCGCCCGCTCGGCACCGTGACCACTCGCTGATCGAGGTCGGCCGCCCGCGACTGAAGCTCGCGCAGCGCCTCGGTCGCGTGCGCCGCGAAGCTGCCCCCCTGCATCCATCGTTCGACACCGAGGCTGAAGGCGAGAAGCGCGAGTTCGGCCGTCAGCCGCGCGGTGACGGCCTCGACGCCTCGCTCGCTCAGAGCGCTGCGGATCGCGGCGGCCATGCGAGCGTGCTTGAGCAAACCGCGCTCGCGCACCTCCTCGTTCGCCGCGAGGATCAGCACCCGCTGCGCGGCCTTCTTCCGCTGCGCAGCCGTCATGACCGGGTCGGCGGCTGCGAATGCGGCCCGCAGGCATTCGAGAGGCGTCGCGCCGGCCGGGCACGCGCGGATCCCGTCGGCGAACAGTCCGGCGAGCGTGTCCTCCCCGCCGAACAGCACCTCCCGCTTGTCGGCGAAGTGCCGGAAGAACGTGGCCCGATTCAACCCGGCGCGCTCGGCGATCTCGGATGCGGTCGTGCGCTCATATCCGTTCTGCGCGAACAACTCCAACGCGGCCGCCTCCAGGCGTTCGCGCGCATCGGGCGCCCATCTGCTCATGGCTCGAGCTTAGCCATGATGCGACGTGGTCGCATCATCCGTGCTAGTTTGATGCGACGGGATCGCATCAGCTTTCCCGCCGTCACGAACTCAGGAGAACTCTCATGCGCGTCTTCGTCACCGGTCCGTCGGGCTGGATCGGCTCGTCCGTCGTCCCCGAACTCATCGCCGCCGGCCATCAAGTGGTCGGACTGGCCAGGTCCGACGCGTCCGCGTCCGCCGTCGAGTCGATGGGGGCCGAGGTGGTGCGCGGGGAACTCACCGACCTCGATGTGCTGCGCGCCGCGGCGCTCGACAGCGACGGCGTCATCCATCTGGCGTTCCTGGTGCCCAGCACCAGCCAGGAAGCCACAGACGCCGACGCCCGCGCGATCGAGACCTTCGCCGACGCACTCGCGGGAACAGGCAAGCCCCTGATCGTCTCTGGGGGCACCCTGTCCCGACCTGGCGGAGTCTCCACCGAGGGCGACGAGATCGTGGCGGCGGGCCCGATCGCGGCGCGCATCACGAACATGAAGGCGGCGCTGGCGACGGCGGACCGCGGCATCCGCTCGATGTTGGTGATGCTGCCGCGCTCGGTGCACGGCGACGGCGAGCGACACGGCTTCATCCCGCAGCTGATCTCCGTCGCCCGGGCGAAGGGCTTCTCGGGCTACATCGGCGAGGGGGCGAACCGGTGGCCCGCCGTGCACGTGAAGGATGCCGCGACCCTCTACCGTCTGGCTGTCGAGAAGGCGCCTGGCGGCTCGGTGCTCAACGCGGTCGGTGACGAGGGCGTGCCGGTGCGCGAGATCGCCGAGGCGATCGCCCGCCACCTCGGGGTGCCGGCAAAGTCTGTGACGCCGGACGAGTACGAGGGGATGCTGGGGCGCCTTCTCAGTTCGGACATGCCAGCCTCGAGCGCCCTCACCCAGCAGCTGCTGGACTGGGCGCCGACGCATCCGAGACTCATCGCGGATATCGAGCAGGGGCATTACTTCAGCTGACGCAGGCTCTCCCGCGACCGAAACATGTCACGCAGGCGGACGGAGACCCTCGAGTTCGCGGACCACGTCGTTCATCGATGCGACGTCGATGGGGTTGGCGCTCGGATCCGACGACAGTGGGTACCAGCCCCACAGCCAACCATCGAAGTACAAGTCGACCACAGAGGGTTTGCCTCGCATGGCGAGCGTGACTCTCAGATGGACGTTTCGAAAGGCCCTGTTATCCGGAGCGTCGTCGGCGACCTTGATCGAACCAATCGCGGGCCAAGGGATGAACGCCCGCGTGATCAGATCCGAGTTAGAAAGTGTCCAGCCCTCAGGGGTGATGCGGATGAAGGACTCCCATTTCAAGAGATTTGCCTGCTGCACCTCAAAGGCGCTGGCGACGCGCGCCCAGTCTGGCCAGCGCCTCGCCAGGTACACGATGTTCCCGCCAGCACGGAGTCGTTGAAGACGAATGGAGCGGCTGCTCTGAGGGATGGTCACCGCCATGCACACGGCGCCAAACGCGACGATGACGATCGCAACGACAACCCCGAGCGGATTCCCCGTGCTCATGCTGCGACGCCCTCCCTCGGGTCAGCTCGCAATCTAACAACCAAAACGGGCCGCCATCCCGAAGGATGACGGCCCGTTCTCAAGAGTTCGCGTTGTCAGCGGGACTCAGAGCATTGCAGCCCTGAAATCGACTACCGACGGAGCCCCAGGCGTTCGATCAAACTGCGGTAACGCTCGATATCGATGTCCTGGAGATATCCGAGCAGTCGACGACGCTGACCCACGAGCAGCAGCAGACCACGACGTGAGTGGTGGTCGTGCTTGTGCTCCTTGAGGCGCTCGGAAGACCTTGGGGCTGGTTCTTGGTCGCTAGTGTTTCGACCATGTCCGCAGAATCGCTTGCCCAGGGATCCGCGCAGGAATTCGACTGGGCAACCTTCTGGGCCGCCACGGCAGCCGTCGTCGGGACTCTGGCCCTAGTCGGGGTCGTGGTCGCGGTGATCAGCTACTTCAAACAATTCCCCAAGCGTCGTCTTGAGTACGTTGTCAGCTATCAGAGGCTTGTGACGGGCGTACTCCCTAAGGGCAGCGTCCTTCGGGTGGAAATAGAGGGCGTGGAAGTCTCCGACCCTTATCTTGTTTCGATCCTCTTCGAATCGAACAGTCGGGCAGACATTTCGTCAGTTGCATTCGACGGCGGGAGACCGATCAAGGTTCGAATGGAACCTGGAGGAGCGCTCGTGCTTAATCAACACGAAGCTCAAGCGGCAGCCATCAGTGTTTCCGGGGGGCACGGAGAAGGACTCGATTGGGCAGAATTTGCGATCGAACCGCAATTGATCCGAAAGAAGGCGCGCGGACAACTGATCTTCGTGTCAGATGGGCCGCCACACGTGTCTATCGAATCACCGTTGGTCGACATCGAGGTTCGAGAGTTTGACACGGAGAGTTCGATGCGCCTCAGGGCCACGATGATCGGATTCTTAAGGGACTTCGCGAACTCGGTAGCAACCGCCCGACTTCCCTGAAATACCCCTCCGTCACGACCCGCAGCCGAGTCAGGGAAAGATCAAGTCGATCGCTAGCGCGAAGAATGGCCGCCCGCCTGCTGACGCACTCCTGCCCAGGACGTGCCAGGATTGGGCGACATCTGAGCCATGCGGGTTGTGGGTATTTTGTCGAGGGAAGAAGGGGCGATGCGATGCGGGAGGCATTTCGCCAGTACTACCCGCCAACTGACGACGAGCTCCGCGAAATGTGGGAGTCGGGCTCGATCGTGCTCGACACGAACTCGCTCTTGAACCTGTACCGCTACACCAGCACCACTCAGGAGTCCTTCCTTTCTGTGTTGGAAGCCCTCCGAGATCGACTCTGGATCCCGTTTCAGGTGGCCGGGGAATTTCAACGACGCCGACTAGACGTGATCGACGACCAACGAACGGCATACGACCGCGTCCGGGAGCATCTCGAGGCCGCAAAGAAAGACTTCGCTGGCACTCTGTCTCGTTATAAGCGACACGCATCTCTAGACACAGCGACGATCGACACGGAATTTCAACGAGGGGTCGACGAAATACTCGCGGCGCTGAAGGCCCAGGAAGAAGCCCACGGACTTCGTTTCAGCCGAGGCTATCCGGACGACGCAATGTGGGAAAGAATCAGCGATCTTTTCGAGGGGCGAGTCGGCGCAGGGTTCGACAAAGCGACTCTCGACGCGATATACGCGGATGGCGCCGCTCGATATGCCGCGGAAACACCACCGGGATACAAGGACGCATCTAAGGGCGAGCCAGATAAGTATGGCGATCTGGTCCTATGGAAGGAAGTCCTACAACGAGCGAAGTCGCGCCAGGACTGTGCGATCTTTGTGACCGACGATGGAAAAGAGGACTGGTGGCGCATCCGGCATGGGGAGCGTCTCGGGCCGAGGCCCGAGCTTGTGGCCGAGTATTTTGATGCAGCCGGAAAGCGAATCCACTTTTATTCGCCGGAGCAGTTCCTGCGTCACGCTCAGACACAATCCAAAGTCTCGGTCGGCGAAGCGTCACTTGGCGAGGTCGCCCTGGTTTCAAGTCAAGATCGCATACGACTCGCCGCCGAGCAGCGGCTGAAAATGCTGGAACGCGAGCGAAGCTTCCTCGAAACCAGATCGAGGCGCCCGAGATCGCGGGGTCCCATGCAACGCGAAACCATTGCGAGATTGAGTCGAACCCGTCGAGACCTTCACGAAGAGATAGAAAAAGCGGAACAGCGTGCCGCACAGATCAGCGATCACATCGTGCTGTCGGAGAAGGCCCCCTCCCGAGAAGAACTGGAGGAACTGGCTCTGATGCGCGAGTCCGTCGCCGGCATGCGCGACCGGCTTCGCACGGTGGATCGACGACTCGATTCGCTCGATATCGAAGCCGCTCACAGTCGTGACCGAGCGACTGATGACCAATCGCCCGAACTCCTCCACCGCCTGGCCGGCCTCGATGCCGAGATTGCTCAACTGCACGGCGCGTTGGAACCCGACGGCGAGGACCACTAACCACCGCCTCCGGCGCTCCCCAGTTGTGGTGAGGGAGCAAGTCCTGGGTGGCGCGGCCGCGCTACAAGAGGGGCCGCAACCGAAACGGGCCGCCACCCCGAAGGCTGACGGCCCGTTCGCAAGAGTTCGCGTTGTCAGCGGGACTCAGAGCATTGCTGCCCTGAAATCGACTACCGACGGAGCCCCAGGCGTTCGATCAGGCTGCGGTAACGCTCGATATCGATGTCCTGGAGATATCCGAGCAGTCGACGACGCTGTCCCACGAGCAGCAGCAGACCACGACGTGAGTGGTGGTCGTGCTTGTGCTCCTTGAGGTGCTCGGTGAGGTCCTTGATGCGGCGGGTCAGCATTGCGACCTGCACTTCAGGGGAACCCGTGTCACCGGGGTGGGTTGCGTACTCGTCGATGATCGCCTTCTTGACGTCTTGTTCGAGTGCCATAGATGGGATCCCCTCTCTGCTTGTTGCGCGGCGCCGGCTCCCGAATGGAGCGGCTCTCTTTCTCCGCGGCCGATAGAACGGCAACCTTCAGATGTTAGCAGGGATCAGGATGCGGCTGCCGTGCCCTGATCGAGCGGATGCAGGAGCGCCGCAACCTGGGCCGAGGTGAACCAGGCTTCCTTGCCGATTGGCGCGGCTCCGGTCAAGGATTCGAAGTGGTGCTGACGGGAATTGATCATCATGCCTCTCGTGAGTTGTGAGACCCCAAGGTTATGACTCAGTTCGCGCGGGATTCCCTTCCCCTAATCAGCAGAGATGTCAACCACGCACCACCTGACTCATGCACCGCGGTGGCACTATGGCTCTCGGCTCGCCAGTGGGCGAGCGACGGTTCAGGAGGATAAGGTCGTGTGGATCACAGGGGATGTAGACCTTCCGCCTGCGCTGGTTGACGCTCTGGCGAGTGGAACGCTCGTCATCTTTGTCGGTGCGGGCGCATCCCTCAATCCGCCGTCGGGCCTTCCCCTTTTCGACAAGCTTGCCGAGCAGATCGCAGCATTGGCCTCCGAGCCGTTCGATCGCAGAATCCCGACGGATGTGTTTCTCGGCAATCTGGCCGATCGAAGCTCGCCCTTCGACGTTCACCGGCATGCGAAGGCGATCACCGGAAACCCAAAGTCAAAACCGAACGCCATCCACGACGCATTGGTGCGTCTCGCGGCGACCTCGAAGGTTCGGCGGATCATCACAACCAACTATGACGACCACCTAGCGCAAGCCGCCCTCGCGGCCGGAATTGAACTAGGCGATCGACACAACGCTCCCGCCTTGCCCCTGGGGCGCGATTTCGTCGGGCTCGTTCACCTCCATGGGAGCGTCACGAGGCCCGAGACGGAGTTCGTCGTCACCGATCGAGACTTTGGGCACGCATATCTCACCGATGGTTGGGCGGCGCGGTTCCTCCAACAAGTATTCGCGACGTTCACGGTGCTCTTCGTCGGCTATAGCCACACAGACCCGGTCATGAACTATCTCTCGATGGGTCTGCTCTCAGCATCTCGGCGGTTCGTTTTCACAACGGACAAAGACTCTCCTCGCTGGAGACGGCTCGAAATCGAACCGATTTCATACCCTGACGCCAACAACCATGTCGCGCTTGAGTTGGCGCTGACGGAGTGGCGGAATCGGCTTGAGATGGGCTTGTTGGACCATCGCACGCGTCTGAAGGACATTGTCGACGGTGGACCGCCCAAGACACCTGTCGACATTGACTATTTGGAAGACATGGTTGAGACCCGATTGGGAGCCGAGATATTCACCGAGTTTGCCGAAGGGCCGGCATGGTTGGAGTGGGCTGAAGGTCGAGAGTCTTTCCGCGCGATCTTCCAGCCGGGCAGCTTGAGCTCGGACACGAGCTTCGCTTTGGCCGCGTGGTTCGCAAAAAAGTACATGGCGGACCCGGCCTACACGGATTACGCCCTTCGCACGCTGCAGCGACTTGGCCAGCAAGTATCAAACCAGTTGCTCCAACAATTGACGTGGAGCCTTGGCGACCTTGCAAAGACGGATCCCGACGCTGCGCAGCTTTGGCAGATACTGATCGAGACTTCGCTTTCAACGAATGCGGTCGCCGTGTCCATTCACGAGCAGATGATCAACCGCGTCCCAGGCAAAGACCCTCCCGACATCTCATTGCTGCGGCGGGTAGTGTTGCCGTCCCTTCGACTCCGGCCCGCGTTCTCCTTGAGCGCAGCCGATGCGACCTTGCGACCGAGGGCTGAAATCGTTTGGCCGTTAGACGAGTACTCATTCACTGAAGCATGGAGTGCTGCGTCTGCAGCCTTGCCTGCCAGAGCAGCCGAACTGCTGAGCGTGGTTGAGAGTGCTCTGCTGGATGCTTATGAACTATTGGACGCATATCGCGGCGCCTCGACATGGGACGAGTTGTCCTTCGGCCGCTCTGCCATCGAGCCGGACAGCCAAGACGATATGCGGGAGGGAACGGACGTCATCATCGACGCTCTTCGGGATTGTTCCGAGTCCTTGAATGCAGTCGACCGCGCTCAGCTCATCGATCGGTGGTCTGGCAGCGATCGCCGCCTGTTTCGCAGGCTCGCTATTCATCTTGTGGGGATCTCATGAGTCCCGACGAGAAGATCGGCTGGCTTATCGAACACAACCTGATCTTCGACCATGACTCCAGACATGAAGTCTTCCGGGTACTCAAGCTCGCCCTGCCAGCATCGACGCCCAACGCAAGATCTTTGTTACTCGAGCACACGATGGCGGGCCCGAAGGTTAACGAGACAGATGACTTGCAGGAGAAGGCGAGGACGGCCCAACTGGCCGAATACACGATCTACAACGCCTTGAATTGGTTCATAGATATCGCCCCCCTATGGGCCGAGGCTATTGAGGCGCAAGCCAGAATCCAGGCTGAGAACCCGACCTTCAAGCCGCGCGATAGGCCGGACTTCATTCACTACTCATGGTCCGGGGATGCCAACGTGAAACCCCCCAAGTCCACCGAGGAGATGATCGAATACGTCACCAAGCAGGGCGCGGACGCCTCCTTGGCTTGGTTGTTGGGCCTGGACTACTCTGGGCATCGCTTCGAAGGTCGCGATTGGGACAGCGCCCTCTCGTTGATCCGCGACGTCGCAACGGCGGCCCCGGGACTGGGTGTTGAGCTGCTCGACGCGAACGCTCACATCGACGAGGGCGAACGACGCACCGGCATCACAACCTCGATCATCTCGGGATGGGCTGCTGCGACTACCGCGTTGCCGTGGACCGAAATATTGACCAGAGTCGACGCTCTCGCGGAAGGAACGGATTTCCTCCGTGAACTGTCGGATCTCTTACTTGCGCTCCTTAAGGACGAGCAATCAGACGTTGCTTCATCCGATGTGGGTCATGCTCGACAAGTGGCGGCCACCATGTGGGCCAAGCATTCGCGCGCATTTACACATCACAGCACCGACGATTGGATGGTGCTGGGACTGAACTCCTGGCCCGGAAACCTTGCGAGGTTCTGGACTTTCGAGGTCAGTCGGGCCTGGCGAGTAGCCGGTGACAGCTGGGCCGGCTTGGATACGGAAGAGCTGGCTTCGGTCAGTCGCATGGTGAAGACAAAGCTATCGGCTGGTGATGGACCTCGAGCCGTCTTCGGCAACGAACTGTATTTCTTGTTTGGGGCCGATCCGGACTTTGCGGTCAGAACGTTGTTTCCCCTCTTCGCTCAGAAGGGCACGAGGGCCGCTGCTCAGGCATGGCAGGGTTATCTGTACAACCCACGGGTCAACAACCGGATGCTCGAGCTTGGCTTCTTGAAACTGGTGCGTGGGGGGCGGTCAATTGCCATCTCGCTGGAGGCACACAATCTTGCGGACCAGTACTTTTCGCTGGTTGCTTCGATCTGCTCGTACTCCGACATCTCCGATGACGAGCGAACGGCGTTGCTCAATGAGCTTGTTCTCGACGGAGGCGAGGACCAGACCGTGCGATTCGTTCAGGCTCTAGTGCAGCAATTGCACCAGGCCGAGAATGATCAGGCCGCCGGTCAACTGTGGGACGCCTGGATCGCCGACTTCTACCGCAAGCGAGTTGATGGCATTCCTCGAGAACCAACCGCCAAAGAGCTTTCGGCTTGGGCCGACCTTGTGCTGGTCACCGGGACAGGTCTGCCTGAGGCGGTGGACATCATGCTCCGTCGCCCTGTCTCGCTTGGCAATCGCATGGGTCTAATGCGCCTTGACGATACGAAAGCTTCCGCGTTTCCGCAGCAGCTCGTCCGGTATCTGCAGCACCGAGTCGATGGCACGACGTCGATGGAAGTTCTTGCGCTCCACTACGTTCAGAGCGCGGTTAAGTCGCTCGCGCGTGCGGCGGGCAAGGCTGCACTTGCACCAGTCCTAGATAGGTTGGCCAATCTTGGCGCTGGTTATGCCAGCCAATGGCTTGATGACATTGACCAGCCAAAGTAGCGGAACGCGTCTTTGCCGCCATCTGGTACGGGACCGACTAGTCAATGCTCTCATGCCAGTGCGGGGAGCCACGAGACGGCTCGGGTTGGTTCCGCTATCGCAGACCAGCAACTCCCCCAGACTCGTGAGGATAAGCGCCGCGAGGTCGCGAGCAGGCGAATCGCTGCCTCGCTCAACGCTGATACACGTCGCGCCGATGCCCCAGGGCGACGACCACGATCAGCAGCACGTCGTCGTCGATCGTGTAGATGATGCGGTAATCGCCGACGCGAACCCGCAGTCCCGGCCGACCCTGGAGCGCTCTCGCACCGGGCGGCCGTGGGTCCTGACTGAGCAATGCAATGGCGCCGCGAATCCGGTCCCTGTTCTGGTGGTCGATCTGCTTCAGCGCACGAACCGCGGCGGGTCGCAGCTCGACGCGGTAGCTCACACCCAGCCCAGGTCGGCCTTCACCTGATCCCAGGGAATGTTCGGGCCCTGCTCGACCTGCATCGCCTCGTCGAAGGCGGCGACGTCTTCAGCATCCTCGAGCGCTTCCATCATGCGCTCATACTGCTCCGGACTCACGACGACGGCAGCGCGCTGTCCACGACGCTCGATGAAGACCGCTTCGTTCTGCGAGGTCGCGAGCACCCCAGAGAAATTCTTGCGCGCGTCCGCGGCGCTGACAATGGACATGTCTCAAATGTACATCTCGAGGTGCTTTGTGTACATCACAGACAAGCTACTCGGACGCGAGCACGCAGATGGGGCATGCTGATCGCGTGCATACCGTCGGCGGCACCGTCGCGTTCTTCTCTGTCTGGTTCGTCGCGAACATGGTGTTCTTTTTCATCGGGTTCTACACGATCCGGAACAGCAAGAAGACGGCCGAATTCTTCAACAAGCTGGGAAGCGGGACATACGGCAAGAAGGTCGCGGACCGCGTTTACACGCCCAACAACCTTCTCTGGGGCGCTTGGGGGTTCGTCATCATGGCGCCGATCTTCATCGGCGTGGGCGTCTGGGGAATGGTGTCATCGTTGGCGCACGCTCGGTAACCAGTCACCTACGGCTGAGGCGTGGGCGCCTGCTCCCGCGCGACCCGCGCCGCAATCGCATCCCCCGACGGATGCCCCGCGACCACCCGCTCGAGCACCGCGATCACCGTGGCGAGCTCCGCATCCGTCCCGACCCCGTCGAGCTCCGCGTACATCGCCTCCTCGATGCCCCGCACCGACTCTTCGAGCGAGCGGCCCTTCGGCGTCAGCCGCAGGATGACCTGGCGGCGGTCGCCGGCTTCCGGGGTCGTGCGCGAGATCAGGCCGAGCTCGACGACGCGGTCGACGAGGCGGCTCGGGCTGGTTCCGCTCTCGCAGACCAGCAGCTCGCCCAGGCCGGTGAGGGTCAGGGGCGCGTAGTCGCCGAGAAGGCGCAGCACCTCGGACTGCGCCGGCGTCAGGCCGAGGGGGCGCAGCGCGGCGGCGAGGCTGCGGTTGCCTTCGCGCTGGGCGGCCAGGGCGAGGTAGCGCAGCTTCTCGGCTCGTCTCATGAAGCCATCTTCGACCCGACGGCGGCGGCGAGCAGGCCGGACGCGGCGGGATCGTGCGCGGCGAGCACGACGAGCTCCGGATGCCTCTGCCGCAGCCCCAGCACCGCCCGCGTCGACGCGAGCAGGCCCCGGTGGTCGCCGACCCCGGGCACGTGCTCGCCGGCCAGCAGCTCGACGTCGTACGTGAGGTCGCCGACGAGCAGCAGC
>Ga0157379_10001909_pt1 | contig 17236 bp, 16 predicted proteins | sample S25metaG_FD_121802 | JGI IMG/M metagenome (GOLD analysis project Ga0157379, IMG submission 121802) | Switchgrass rhizosphere microbial communities from Kellogg Biological Station, Michigan, USA - S2-5 metaG | ecosystem: Host-associated > Plants > Roots > Rhizosphere > Soil | place: USA... | reverse complement strand
GCCGTCGCGCTCGAGCTTGAGCCGGAATACCTTGACCGGCGGCGGAATTCTCCCGGCCAGCTGTTTGAAGAAGTCGGTGAGGTTGGGCCAGGCGTAATCGACGCTGTCGGGCGCCGTCGCGGCAAACAGTGGTGCGGCGCCAAGAATTCCGACGAGTAACAGTGCGCGCAGCATTCGCGACGTCCTCCCCGAGGCCGAACTATGGACAGATTACATCCTAAATGCAGGCACGCATGCAAACCGAACGGGTCGGCTCAGGCCAGCATTCCGTCAGGCCGCAAGCGCAGCGGCGCGGGCAGCACGGCGTTGTCGAGGTCGACGCCATGTGCGCCGAGCTTCACGCGTCCGCGCGCGATCAGTCCGAGCGTGGCGACGAGCAGACGATGCTCGAGCGGAAGCAGACGTGCGGCGATCGACTCGCCTGTATCGCCGGTCAGGATCGGCAGCTCGACCTGTGAAATAACGGGGCCGCCGTCGAGCTCCCCGGTGACGTAATGCACGCTTGCTCCGTGCACGGCATCGCCGGCTTCGAGCGCACGCGCGTGCGTATGCAAACCGGGATACTTCGGCAGCAGTGATGGGTGGATATTGATGACTTTGCCGCGCCACCGCTCGATCACCGCAGTGTCGATCACCCGCATATAACCGGCAAGCACGATCAGGTCCGGCGAAAATTCCGCGGCGCGCGCGAACAGGGCGTGATCGAAACCGGCACGATCGGCGAAGTCGCGCGGCGCCAGCGCGATCGCCGGGACGCCCGCATTTTCGGCGAGCAGCAGCGCAGGCGCAGTGCGCTTGTCCGAGAGCAGCGCACAAACCTTGATGGGTAATTCAGCGCTTTTCTGCGCCGCCAGCAGCGCGGCGAAATTGCTGCCGCGGCCGGAGGCGAGCACGACGACGTTGAACATCGCTGCGGGGTGTTCAGCGGATGTGAACGCGATCTTCGCCGCGCGCAGGAACGATCTCGCCGATCGTGCTCGCCTGCAGCCCAAGCTTCTCCAGCGCGCCGATCGTCGAATTCGCAGTATCGCGTGCGACGATCAGCGTGTAGCCGATGCCGCAGTTGAACGTGCGCCACATTTCTTGTTGCGGCACGTTGCCTTCGCGTTGCAGCCAGTCGAACACCGCGGGCAACTTCCAGGTCGAGGAATCTAGCGTGAGACCCAGTCCGTCCGGCACCACGCGGATGATGTTCTCGATCAGGCCGCCACCGGTGATGTGTGCCATGCCATGCACGTCTTGTTGCGACAACAATTGCAGGATCGGCTTGACGTAGATCGTCGTCGGCGCCATCAGCGCATCTGCGAGCTTCACGCCGCCGAGATCGAGCTCGAATGGATTTCCGGCGCGTGCTACGATTTTACGGATCAGTGAGTAGCCATTCGAATGCGCGCCGCTCGACGCGATGCCGACGATCGCGTCGCCGGCCTGCACTTTTGCGCCGTCGATCAGTGCGGATTTTTCCACTGCGCCGACGCAGAAACCGGCCAAATCGTATTCGCCCGGCGGGTACATGTCCGGCATCTCGGCGGTTTCGCCGCCGATCAGCGCGCAGCCGGCCAGTTCGCAGCCCCTGGCGATGCCGCCGATCACGCTCACGGTCGTTGCGACATCGAGCTTGCCGGTGGCGAAGTAATCGAGGAAGAACAGCGATTCGGCGCCTTGCACGAGCACGTCGTTGACGCACATCGCGACAAGGTCGATGCCGATGGTGTCGTGGCGGTTCAGTATCTGCGCGAGCTTTAGCTTGGTGCCGACGCCGTCGGTGCCGGATACGAGCACCGGCTCCTTGTAGCGTCCGGCCAGCTCGAACAGCGCGCCGAAGCCGCCAAGACCGGCCATCACTTCCTTGCGGAACGTGCGCGCCACCAGCGGTTTGATGCGCTCGACGACTTCCTCGCCGGCATCGATGTCAACGCCGGCGGCGCGGTAGGTGAGGGCTTCTTTGGGAGCAGGCACGGTGGGCATTCGCTGCAACGGGGCCGCTAATGATAGACGTTCGCGGCCCGATTCGGCAGACTGAGCAGGGTTCACCCGGCCACTATGGACACTCTGGAGATGGCTTTTCGTCTAGCGCTGTTTCTTTGCCTGCTCGTGTTCGCGCCGCTCGTTGCGGCCGAAAGCCTGTATACCGGCCAGGTGCCGGTCGCCTCGCAGTCCGATCAGGACACGGCGGCTGGGCTGTCGGCTGCATTGGGACAGGTGCTGGCGAAAGTGACCGGCGACGCCGCCGTGCTCACGCGACCCGGAGTCGCCAAAGTAGTGGCGCAGCCGAACCGCTATGTGCAGCAGTACCAGTTCACGCAGGACGTTTTCGCTGGTGGTCAGCCACCAGTGCGCTTGACGCTGGTTGCACAGTTCGATCATGCCGCGATCGACCGCATACTGGCTGATCTGGGTCTGGCGCGCACCGGCGGCGCCGGAGGCGATGCGGAGCCATCGACGCCAGTGGTCGACATGCGGCCGCAAACCTTCCGTGTCTGGATCAGCGGTATGAATTCGGCCACCGACTACGCGCGTGCGATCGGCGCGCTGGCGCGCAACGAACTCGTGCGCAGCGTGGAGCCAGAAGCGGCGCGCAGCGACGGTGTGCAAGTACGCGTCGAGATCAACGGGCCGTTGCAGCGGCTGCTCGATTCGCTGGGTTCCGGTCCGCTGCGTGTTTCCAACGCGGCGCCGCCTGTGCAAGGCATCGACGCGCTGCTGGGCATCCAGCCGCAATAAGCTCATGGCGCCGGCGGCGAACCCATCGATATTGCGGCACCTGCCGAATGCGTTGACCGGCCTGCGCATGCTGCTGGTCGCGCCGCTGGCGTGGTTGATTCTTGCGGGCCGCTATGACATCGCACTGGTGGTCGCCGCCGTTGCCGGTCTCACCGATGCGTTCGACGGCTTCCTCGCCAAACGCTGCGGCTGGCAGAGCTGGCTCGGCGGCATTCTCGATCCGATCGCCGACAAGCTGATGCTGGTCGGCTGTTTCGTCTCCTTGGGCCTGGTCGGTGCGCACCCGGAATGGTTGACCTGGCTCGTGGTCGGGCGCGACGTGGTGATCGTCGTCGGAGCGGTGGTTTATCACAACCTGATCGGTCGCATCAGCGCGCAGCCGACGCTGTTTTCCAAATTTACCACTTGTATACAGATTACCTATGTGCTCGGGCAGCTCGTGAACCTGTCGACCTGGTTCAGCCTGCCGCGCGGGGTGATGGTCTATCTGATCTGGCTCACGGCGGTGTGTACCGTGGCGAGCGGCGCGCAATACGTCGTGGTGTGGTCGGCCCGGGCCATGCGTGCGCGCACGCGGGAGACGATGCAATGACGAATACCTTGCGCTGGCAATTGCTGGCGCTGACCGTGCTGGTCGGCGTGGTGCTGTGGCTGCTCGCTCCCGTGCTTACGCCGTTCGCGATCGCAGCGATGTTCGCTTACCTGTTCGATCCGCTGGTCGGCCGGTTGCAGCGGCTGCGCCTGAGCCGCAACGCAGCCGTGTGCATCGTTTTTTTTGGCCTGATTCTGCTGCTGATCCTCGTGTTGCTGTGGCTGATTCCGTACCTGGAGCGCCAGACTGCAACTTTGATCAGGCGTCTGCCGGACTGGATCGCGTGGCTGCAGAACGATGCCGTGGGCTGGCTCAATGCGCGCTTCGGCCTGGAACTGGAAATGCCGGATTCACAGCAGCTTGTCACGATCTTCCAGGAGCACTGGAAGGAAGCCGGAGGCACTGCAGCGACCGTACTCGCGCAGGTTGGCAAATCCGGATTTGCGATCGTGTCGCGGATCGTGCACCTCGTCGTCGTGCCGGTCGCGTTCTTCTATCTGCTGCGTGACTGGGATGCGATGATCGAGCGGGTACATGCACTGTTGCCGCGATCGGTCGAGCCGACCGCGGCGCGGCTCGCGCGCGAGTCCGACGAAACCCTGGCCGGCTTCGTGCGCGGGCAGCTGTCGGTGATGATCGCGCTCGGCATTTTCTACGCCGTTGCGCTGCTCGTCATAGGCCTCGATGTCGGCCCGCTGATCGGTATCATCGCCGGTCTGATCAGCTTCGTGCCGTATCTGGGCGCGATCATCGGCGTGCTGATGGCGGTGATCGCCGCGCTCGTGCAGTACCACGACTGGTTGCGCGTGATCCTCGTACTCATCGTATTCGGCATCGGTCACGTGCTCGAAGCCTATGTGCTGGTGCCGCGCCTCGTCGGGGAAAAGATCGGACTGCATCCGCTCGCCGTGATCTTCGCGATCCTTGCCGGTGGCGAATTGTTCGGTTTCCTTGGCGTGCTGCTTGCGCTGCCGATCGCATCGGTTGCAAACGTGCTGCTGCGCTACGCGCACGAGCGCTATCGCGCGAGCGAGCTCTACGTGACCGGCCACGGACCCGCTCTCGTCATGTCCGAGAGCACGCCGCCCGCGGACCAGCCGTGAGCGCACAATTACCGCTGGCGCTGCGCTGGCCCGCGCAGCAGCGTTTCGACACGTTCGTTGCGGGCGACAACGGCGCCGCGTTGGCCTTGCTGCGCGCAACGGCGCAGGGCGAGGCGCAGTGGACATTCCTCGCAGGGCCTGCCGGCAGCGGCAAGTCGCATCTGCTGCTGGCCGCATCTGCGCAGGCGAGCGCGCTCGGGCGCAGCGCGCAATACCTCTCGCTGGCGAAACGCACGGCTGATCGTGCTGCGGCGGTCCGCACGCTCGGCGGCAGCGATGTGCTGGCACTGGACGACCTGCAGGCGATCGCGGGCGACGCGCAGACGGAGCACGCGCTATTCGATTTGTACAACCGCTGCAAAATGGAAAAGTCCACTTTGCTGTTCGCGGCGACTGCCTCGCCCGCCCAGCTCGGGCTGGGCCTGCCTGACCTCATATCGCGGCTGGCCAGCTGCACACAGGCGCTGCTGAAGCCGCTCGACGATGCGGCGCGCCGCGAAGCCGTGCGCCAGCGTGCGCAGGCACGCGGGCTCGTGCTCGACGATGCCGTACTGGATTGGCTGTTCGCGCACGCGCCGCGCGATCTCGGCAGCCTGACCGCGCTGCTCGAACGCATCGATCGCGAGGCGCTGGCGGCGCAGCGCCGCGTGACGGTGCCGTTCCTGCGCAAGCTACTGGGCGCGTAGCTCGCCGTCGAGTTCGGCCAGTCGCCGTGGTGTGCCGATATCACGCCACCGGCCGCCGTAGCGCTCGCCGGTAATGTCGCCTTCGCGCATCGCCGCGCGCAGGATCGGTACGGTCGAGAATTTCCCTGCGGCCTGGCTCCTGAGCAAGTCGGGTCGGTATGTTCCGATGCCGGCAAACGTCAGACGCGGTTGCTCATCGTCGAACAACAAGCCGTCACGCAACACGAAATCGCCGCGCGGATGTTGCGACGGATTGTCAACCATGACCAGGTGCGCTAGCCCGCGTGGATTTTGCGGCAATGTGGAAAAGGCGTAATCCGTCCAGATGTCGCCGTTGACGGCGATGAATGGATCAGCGCCGAGCAAGGGCAACGCACGCAGCATGCCGCCGCCGGTTTCCAGTGGCTCCGGTCCTTCGTATGAGTAGGCGATACGCAGACCCCAGCGCGAGCCGTCGCCCAGCGTCGTCGGAAATTGCTCGGCTAGATGCGAAGTGTTGATCACGACCTCGCGCACGCCGGCACGAACGAGGTTTTCCAGATGCCATTCGATCAGGCGTTTGCCGCCGACTTCGAGCAGCGGTTTCGGCATCGCATCGGTCAGCGGCCGCATGCGCTCGCCGCGGCCGGCGGCGAAGATCAGCGCGCGCATGTCGCCGCCGCAATCCGGGATTCGGGATTCAAGACTCGGATATCACGGGTGCCGACCGCGTGCGCAAGCAGCGCCGCGAAGTCCACGAGTTCTGGATAAGCGCGGGCGACATCGAGCACGTAGGCGAGCACGCGTGGCAGATCGTCGAGATACCCGGCCTTGCCGTCGCGATAGCAGAGTCGGCAGAAGATGCCGAGCACCTTGATATGGCGTTGTAGGCCGATCAGGTCGAACCAGCGACCGAAGATCGCCGCATCCGTATTTGCGCTAAAGCGCAGGCGATATTGTTCCGCCCACGCATCGACGCGCTCGCGCGGCCAGACGATATAGCAGTCGCGCAGCAGCGAGGCGAGATCGTAGGTGAGCGGGCCCAGCATTGCGCCCTGGAAATCAATAACGCCCGGACTGTCCGCCGCGGTGATCAGCAGATTGCGGCTGTGATAGTCGCGATGCATGAAACAACGCGGCTGTTCGAGCGCGGATTGGACGAGGAACGTGAAAGCGGCCTCGACGATATCCCATTGCTCGCAACTCGGTGCGAAGCGCAGATGGCGGCGCAGGAACCACTCCGGCATCAGTTCCATCTCCATGACCATCTGCGCACGGTCGAAAACCGGCAAGCCGTTCGTATCGACGCTCTGCATGCGCGATAACGCAGTGCAGGCATCGGCGTACAACGCATCGGCGGTTGCGGTGCTCAGTTCGGGCAGATAGGTGCGCGTGCCGAGATCCTCCATCAGCACGAAGCCTTGGCCGAGGTCGCAAGCGAGTACCTCGGGCGTGTGCAAACCCGCGCGATGCAGGCGCGCCCCGATGTCGAGCCATGGTCGGGTGTCTTCCTTGTCCGGCGGTGCGTCCATGACGATCCACGTCTGCGCATCATCGCGCACGCGCCAATAGCTGCGAAAGCTTGCGTCGGCGGAAGCCACCTCGATCTGCAATGGCCTGCCCAGATGCTGGCGGGCAAAGTCCAGACGCGCTTCGGCGCGGGAATCGGCCATCAGAAAATCCTTTGGAAACAATTGCCCAAGTGTATCCGAGACAGCGACCATCGTTTGACCCGAAGCGACTTAAATAGTACTATTTCGGTACTGTATAGGTCGTTCATAGCCATGCTCAGAGTCAGCAAACTCACGGATTACGCCACGGTCATAATGACCGTGCTGGCCGACGCGTCCGACAGCGTTCTCAGCGCGCAGGATGTGGCCGCGCGTGCGCACCTGGAACTGCCGACCGTGAGCAAGCTGCTCAAGCAGCTCGCGCACGCAAATCTGGTCGACTCGTTCCGTGGCGTCAATGGCGGCTATCGGCTCGCGCGCGAACCGGCGCAGATCACGATCGCGCAAATCGTCACGGCGATGGAAGGCCCGATCGGCATGACCGAGTGCAGCGCGCACGCGGGGCTGTGCGATCACGAATCGCATTGCGGCGTGCGTGTGAACTGGCAGCGTATCAACCATGCGATCGCGCATGCGCTCGCAAGCGTGACGCTGGCCGACATGCTCAAGCCGGTGTTGCCGAAACGACCAGCAATACCTGTGCAGGTGGCGATGATATGAGCGCCGTCGAACGCGAAATCCAGGGAGCGCTGAATCGCCGCTACGAGGCCGGCTTCGTTACCGACATCGAAAGCGAAAGCCTGCCGCCGGGCCTGAGCGAAGACGTCGTGCGCGCGATTTCGGCGCGCAAGCAGGAGCCGGAATGGATGACGCAATGGCGCCTGGCCGCATACCGGCATTGGCTGACGATGCAGGCGCCGCACTGGGCGAAATTGCAGATTGCGCCGATCGACTTCCAGGCAATCAGCTATTTTTCGCAGCCGAAGAACCGACCCAAGTCGCTCGACGACGTTGATCCTAAACTGCTCGAGACCTACGACAAGCTCGGCGTGCCGCTGCACGAGCGTGCGCGGCTGGCCGGCGTGGCGGTCGACGCGGTGTTCGACTCGGTTTCGGTCGGCACGACATTCAGGAAGGAACTTGCCGCGGCCGGCGTGATTTTCTGTTCGATGTCCGAAGCGGTCCGCGAGCATCCCGAGCTCGTGCAGAAATACCTTGGCAGTGTTGTGCCGCAGGGCGACAACTATTTCGCGGCGCTCAATTCCGCCGTGTTCTCCGACGGCAGTTTCGTGTTCGTGCCGAAAGGTGTGCGCTGCCCGATGGAATTGAGCACGTATTTCCGCATCAACGCGCGCGATACCGGCCAGTTCGAACGCACGCTGCTCATCGCCGAGGAAGGCGCGAGCGTGTCGTATCTGGAAGGTTGCACCGCGCCGATGCGCGACGAGAACCAGCTGCATGCGGCAGTCGTAGAGCTGGTCGCGCTTGACGACGCGAACATCAAATATTCGACCGTGCAGAACTGGTATCCGGGCGACGAAAACGGCGTCGGCGGCATCTACAACTTCGTGACCAAGCGTGGCGACTGCCGCGGCGCTAGAGCCAAGATTTCGTGGACCCAGGTCGAGACCGGCTCGGCGATCACCTGGAAATATCCGAGCTGCATATTGCGTGGCGACGATTCGACGGGCGAGTTCAACTCCGTGGCGCTGACGCATCACCGCCAGCAGGCCGACACCGGCACGAAGATGATCCACATCGGCAAGAACACGAAGAGCAAGATCATCTCCAAGGGCATTTCCGCCGGCCGCGGCCAGAATACGTATCGCGGCCTCGTCAAGATCGAGAAGGGCGCCGACGGCGCGCGCAACTACACGCAATGCGACTCGCTATTGATCGGCAAGAAGTGTGGCGCGCACACGTTTCCATACATCGAAGTGAAGAATCCGGGCGCGATCGTCGAACACGAAGCAACGACGTCGAAGATCTCCGACGATCAGCTGTTCTATTGCCGCAGCCGTGGCATCGCGGAGGAAGATGCGGTGTCGATGATCGTCGACGGTTTCTGCAAGCAGGTGTTCAAGGAGCTGCCGATGGAGTTCGCCGTCGAGGCGAAGAAGCTGCTCGAAGTTTCGCTCGAAGGAGCCGTCGGATGAATGCGATCGCCACGCCCAAGACCTGGCCGGTGTTTGCGATTCCAACCGCGGTGGTTATCGCGCTCGTCGGCATGATCGTCGCCGGCGTGTGGCATACGCAGATCGGCCGCTCGCCGCTGCTCACGGCGCTGATTGTCGCCGGTTTCGCGGCGTCCCTCATCGGCGCCGTGGGCGGGCTGATCCTCGCCAACACGCGCCGCAATGTGATGTGGATCCTCGCGGTCGCGCTGTCGATGACGTCGCTGCTCGCGCTGCTGGCAACCGTGCTTTCTTCGTTCGGGCCGACCTGAGCTCATGACCATGCTGAAAATCGACAACCTCCATGTCCGCGTCGGCGGCAAGGAAATCCTCAAGGGCCTCACGCTGGCGGTGAACGCAGGTGAAGTGCACGCGATCATGGGGCCGAACGGCGCCGGCAAGTCTACGCTCGGCAACGTGTTGGCGGGGCGCGAAGGCTACGAGGTGACCGCGGGCAACGTGACCTACAACGGAACGAATCTGCTCGAGCTCGAACCCGAGCAGCGCGCCGCTGCGGGTACGTTTCTCGCGTTCCAGTATCCGGTGGAGATTCCGGGCGTCAACAACACGTATTTTCTCAAGGCGGCGCTCAATGCGCAGCGCAAATATCGCAGCGAAGAAGAACTCGATTCGATGCAGTTCCTCAAGCGCGTGCGCGAAAAGCTGCGCGTGCTGCACATTTCCGAGGACCTCATGAACCGCGCGGTCAATGCCGGTTTTTCGGGCGGCGAAAAGAAGCGCAACGAGATTTTCCAGATGGCGCTGCTCGAACCCAGGCTCGCGATTCTCGACGAAACCGATTCGGGCCTGGACATCGACGCACTCAAGATGGTCGCCGACGGCGTCAACGCCATGCGCGATCCGCAGCGCGCATTCGTCGTGATCACGCATTACCAGCGCCTGCTCGACTATATCGTGCCGGATTTCGTGCACGTGATGGTCGACGGCCGCATTGTCGAGAGTGGTGACAAATCGCTGGCGCTAAAGCTCGAGGAGCACGGCTATGCATGGGTGGCCGAGCGCAAGCTGGCCGAACGTTCTTCAACGGAGCGGGCGTAACGTGAACGCTGTGTTGGATAAGGAGTCCTGGCGCTACAGCGAGCGTGCCTGGCGCGCGCTGCACGCGCAGGAATTCTCCGTTGCGAATCCTGCGGCGGCGTTGCCGGATTCGCTCGTCGCGCGCTTCGACTGGCCGGAAACGCGCGCCCGCCGCATCGTCTTCATCAATGGCGCGCCCGCGACAGCGCACGTGGCGCCGGCTGGAATCCGGCTGGGCGACGGCGAGCACCTACATCTGGTTTTCATCAACATGCCGAGCGCGCAATCTGCGCGCTGGAGGCTCGAACTGCCGATCGCGGTGGATGCTGGCAACGCGGAGGTCATCGAGCAGCACGTAGGCATCGAAGGCGCAGATGTGCTTGGTGAGGTGGCTTCGCAGGTGCGTGTGGGCTCGCATGCGCGCTTGCGCACGACCACAATCTGCGAATTGCCCGACTCGGCATCGCTGTATCGCCACGAACGCGTCGAGATCGCGAGCGGCGGCGAACATGCGTCGACCCACGCCTTGTTCGGCGGACGCTTGCAGCGCTTCGATCTTGACGTGAAGATGGCCGGTGAACAGGCGAGCTATGTGTCGCGCGGCGTATTCGCGCCGCGTGGCCGCCAGCATATCGACGTGCATCTGGATGCGCGACACGCCGCACGCGACACACGCAGCGACGTGCTGTGGCGCGGTGTCGCCGACCAGCGCGGGCGCGGGATCCTGCATGGGGCGATCACGGTTGCCGCGGGAGCGGATGGCGCGGATGCGCAACTGCAGACGAAGAACCTGCTGCTGTCTCCGCACGCTGAAATCGATGCGCAGCCCGTGCTGGAAATCTACACCGACGAGGTCAAGGCCAGCCATGGGGCGACCGTTGGGCAGCTCGATGAACGCGCCTTGTTCTACTTGCGCTCGCGCGGCGTGCCGTTGTCGATGGCGCGCAACCTGCTGATCGCTGGATTCTGCCGCGAGGCTTTCGGAAGCGTGGACAACCCCGAACTGCGCGCGCGTCTGGAAGCGACGCTGATCGGGCGCGTGCCGCAGGCAGACGGAGGTTCGCCATGAATGCCGTACAACATCTGGACGAGTTCGATCCGCTGCGCTATCGCGCGGATTTTCCGCTGCTCGCGCGCCATGTGCATGGCAAGCCGCTGGTCTATTTCGACAACGCGAACACAGCGCAGAAGCCGCGCCAGGTCATCGAAGCGGTCGATCGGTTCTACCGCGAACACAATGCAAATGTCGCCCGCGCGGTGCACACGCTCGGCGAGGAAGCGACGAGCGCGTACGAAGCGGTGCGCGACAAGCTCGCAAAGTTCGTCAACGCGCCGTCGCGCGATGAGATCATCTTCACGAGCGGAACGACACAGGCGATCAACCTCGTCGCGTACAGCTATGCCTTGCCACGCCTGAAACCGGGCGACGAGATCCTCGTCACGACGATGGAGCATCACGCCAACATCGTGCCGTGGCAGCTCGTCTGCGAACGCACCGGCGCGAAGCTCAAAGCAGCTCCGATCACACAGTCCGGCGAGCTGATCGTGGAGCGTTTCATCGAGATGCTCACACCTGCGGTGAAACTCGTGTGCGTCATGCACGTGTCCAACGTGCTCGGCACGATCAATCCCGTGCGCGAGCTTGGCAAGGCCTGCCGAGCTCGTGGCATTCCGCTGCTCGTGGATGGCTCGCAGGCGGCACCGCATCTGCCCATCGACGTGCAGGCGCTCGGCTGCGATTTCTATGCGCTGACCGGGCACAAGCTGTTCGGCCCGACCGGCACGGGTATGCTGTGGGCGCGCAAGGAACACCTCGCAGCGATGCCGCCGTTTTTCGGCGGTGGCGAGATGATCAAGACCGTGAGCTTCGACGGCACCGTGTTCGCCGATCCGCCGCACAAGTTCGAGGCGGGCACGCCGAACATCGCGGGTTTTGTCGGCCTGGGCGCCGCGCTGGATTATGTCGGCGCGGTGGGGCGCTCGCGGATCGGCGCGTATGAGCACGACCTGCTTGAATACGCGACTGCGGCGCTGAAAGCCGTGCCCGGCCTGCGTCTGTTCGGCGAGGCGCGCGACAAGGTGGCCGTGCTCAGTTTCCTGATCGACGGTGTACACGCGCACGACATGGCGACACTGCTCGATCATGAAGGCATCGCGGTGCGCTCGGGCCATCATTGCGCGCACCCACTCATGCAATTTTATGGCGTGCCTGCGACGCTGCGGGCCTCTTTGGCGTTCTATAACACTCGGGACGAGGTCGACTGTTTCGTCGAAGCCATCGCCCGCGTGCGCAAAATGTTGGGATAACCGGGAACCATTGAATGGATACAGTTGTTAACGACGCGCGTCTGGCCTTCCGTGATGCGAACGCCGCCGATGTGACCGCAATCGTAAGTCTGGTCGAATCCGCCTATCGCGGCGATGTCAGCCGCCAAGGCTGGACCACCGAGGCAAATCTGCTTGACGGACAGCGCACCGATCCGGTCGGCGTCGCGCAGATCATCGCCAAACCGCATAGCCGCGTGTTGCTCAGCGAGCAGGGCGGCCAGTTGCTGGCGTGCTGTCATATCGAAAAGCAGGACGAGGCGTGCTACTTCGGCATGTTTTCGGTAAAACCGACATTGCAGGGCGGCGGTGTTGGCAGGCAAATGCTGGCGCATGCCGAACATTTGGCGCGCGGTGAGTGGAAATGTACAAAAATGGAAATGACGGTGATCTCGATCCGCAATGAGCTTGTTGCCTGGTACGAGCGTCGCGGATATCACCGCACCGGCGTGTTCAAGCCGTTTCCGTACGGCGATGAACGGTTCGGAATTCCCAAGCGCGATGACCTGCGCTTCGAATTGCTCGTGAAGGATCTATAGTTGCGTTGCGCGAACCTCGATGAGCAGAGGTCGGCGTGAACTGGATTCGCGTCTGCGCGCAGTCCGAACTGCTGCCCGGTGAATTCAAGATCGCTTGGGATGGGGACATTGCAATTGCGGTGTTCAACATCGACGGCGAGCTGTACGCGATCGAAGACGTCTGCACGCACGATGGCGGCGATCTGGCAACCGGCGACTTGCACGGTTACGAAATCGAGTGCCCACGCCATGGTGCGCGCTTCGACGTCCGCACTGGCGCGGTGCTGTGTCCGCCGGCGTACGAACCGATCGCGAAGTTTCCCGTAAAAGTCGAGAACGGCGCGGTCTATACGCGCGACGACCGTTGGGACTGAAGCCGTTTACGGCCGCGAGCTAGCGGGTTGGATTCGCAACTAACTGGCTTGGCTTGCTGTTGCCGTCGATATGTCCACTTCCACAAGATGTCTCGCATGATCATCGACCATGGCTACCAGTCCTTCGGCTTGCTCGATCCCATCGACGCGCACGCGTGCTGGCCCGATTTCGGCCAGCGTCCGTGAAATGGTAATGTCGTAAAACGTCTCGCGATAACGATAGACGATCTTGCAGCCAGTCCATGCGGACGGCAGACGTGGATCGAGACGCAGTTTGTCAGCTTCCAACGCGACGCCAAGCATCGATTCCACGATCAGACGATACAGCCAGCCGGCCGAACCGGTGTACCAGCTCCAGCCTCCGCGTCCGGTGTGGGGGGGGACCGCATAGACGTCCGCCGTAACAACATAGGGCTCGACTTTGTAGATGTCGGCGGATTCCAGCGAGGTCGAGCGATTCACCGGATTGATCATCTGCAGTAACTCCCACGCGCGATCCGCCTCGCCCATCGTGAAGAAAGCCATCGACGCCCAAATCGCTGCATGCGTGTACTGCCCACCATTCTCGCGCACACCCGGCAAGTAACCCTTGATGTAGCCCGGATCGAGCGCAGAATGATCGAATGGCGGATCGAGCAGCTTCACCAATGCATGGTCGCGCTGCACCAGGCGCCGATCGAGCGAATTCATCGCTGCTTGAGCACGCGTCGGATCGCCCGCAGCGGACAGTACCGACCAGCTTTGCGCAATCGAATCTATTTGACACTCCGGATTGGCGGATGACCCCAGCGGAGTTCCGTCGTCGAAATACGCGCGGCGATACCACGCACCGTCCCATGCATGCTGTTCGATATTTCCGCGCAGCTGCTCGGCTTCATGGCGGCAACTTTCCGCAAAATCCATGTCGCCGCGCAAGCGCGCGACGTCGAAAAAACGCGTCAGCACGTGGAACAGGAAAAATCCGAGCCACACGCTCTCGCCCTTGCCGTGTGCGCCGACATTGTTCATGCCGTCGTTCCAGTCGCCGGTACCCATCAGCGGCAATCCGTGCGCGCCGAAATTCAGGCCGCGACGGATCGCGCGCACGCAGTGTTCGTAGAGGTCCGCGCGCTCTCCAGCTTGCATGGGCAGGTCGTAGTACGACTCCTCGTCAGAGCCGAGCAAACGGCCTTCGAGAAACCCCGCGGGTTCGGCCAATACGTCGCGATCACCGGTGCACGACACGTAGCGCGACGTCGCAAGCGGCAGCCACAAGTAATCGTCGGAACAATGCGTGCGCACACCGCGGCCCGATGGTGGATGCCACCAGTGCTGCACATCGCCTTCCTTGAACTGGCGCGAGGCGCAGCGCAACAACTGTTCACGCAGCAGCCGCGGTTCGGCATGGACGAGCGCCATCGCATCCTGCAACTGATCGCGGAATCCGAATGCGCCGCCCGACTGGTAATAGCCGCTGCGGCCCCACAGACGACACGCGATCGTCTGATACAACAGCCAACCGTTGCTCAGCACATTGAGCGCGGGCTGCGGGGTTTCCACTTGTACCGTACCGAGCGTTCGCGCCCAATATTTGCGGATGTCCTCAAGCGCCGCGCGAGCCGTCCCGGACTTGCGCAACTGCATGACCATGCGGCTGGTATCGCCGAGGCCGCGTCCCACGCCAAGCCTGAAGATCAGTTCGTGCGACTGGCCGGCGCCGAGCTCAAACGGAATTTGCACCGCAGCGCACGGATCCATCGCCGCCCCGACTTTTCCCGATAGGCGCGCACGCGCCATGGCCGCGGGAGTCTGCAGCGTGCCGTTGCGCCCGATGAATTCGGCACGGTCGCCGCTGAGCGTGCGCACCACAGCGTCGACATCGAAGAACGCGACGAGATCGGCGAATTCCGGGTTAAAGGAATTGCGCGCGAGCAGTGCGCCGCTGCCTGGGTCGATTTCGGTGACGATGTGCATCGCGGATTTCGTGCGCAGATCGCCGAGCACCCATTCCACGTACGCGGTTGCCGAGAGACGGCGCGGGCGTTCCGATGCATTGTGTACTTTCAACACTGAGAACTTCACTGCGGCATCCAGTGCGACGTAGACCCATAGCTCGGTCCTGATGTCGTCTTCGCTGTGTTCGAAAACGCTGTACCCAAAACCGTGGCGGGTTCTGTAGTCACCCTTCCCGCACGCCGGCAGCGGCGTCGGCGACCAATACCGGCCGGTCTCTTCATCGCGCAAATACATTGCCTCGCCACCTGGATCACTGACGGGGTCGTTGCTCCATGGCGTCAGGCGGAACTCGTGCGCGTTCTCGCGCCAGGTATAGGCGGTACCGCCTTCGGAGATCACCGTTCCGAAATTCGGATTGGACAGGACATTGACCCATGGTGCGGGGGGCGCCCGGTCCTGCGAAGTCACGATCACGTACTCGTGCCCGTCCTGCGCGAATCCGCCGAATCCATTGAACAGGATCATGTCCTCATGCGGTATTGGCGTAGGCGATGAATCTTCCGCGCGATAGGCGCGCGTTGGCGCAAACCGCGGAATCGCCGGTTCGAGCAGATCGCGGCGCTTGATCTGTTCGGCCAGTCCGCCGCGATTGTCGGAGAGAATGGCGCGCGCCACCGCTTGCAGCAAGATGCGGTCCTCGGGAGCGATCTGCTCCGCGAGGCGTACAAAAATCCCGCCCGGACGATCGATCACATTCGCTTCGATGCCGGAACCGATCAAGCCCATGATTTGATCGTGCAGCGCCTGCCGATACCCGCCGTGATCATCGTTCCAGATGACCAGATCGACGGCCAAGCCCTTCATGCGCCAATACGCATGCGCCTGCACGAGTTGGCGGACTAGCTCGATATTCGCGGAATCCCGGATCTGCAGCAGCACGATCGGTAAGTCGCCGGAGATCGCATAACCCCACAACCCCGACTGGCCGCGCCGGTTGTTGATGATCGCGCCGGGTTCGGCGCGCAGCGAATTGTTCGCGTAGATCACGCGTCCGGCGAGGCGTCCGTAGAGCTGCGCGTCGGCCTCGGTGACATTGATCTGGCGCAGCGCCACCTGGCTGTGCGTCCACGCCAGATCGAACACGCGATCGGCGAGACGCCGGTCCTGATATTTTCCCACCAGCGCCAGACAAGCCGCGCGCGATTCGCAGACGCCGGTGACCATGTCGAGAATGACCGATTCATCCGGATCAAGCGCGACGCGATGCTGGATCGCGACAATGGGATCGAGTACGGGTCCTGCGCTTCCCGAGAGTGGCGCAGAGTCGCGCAGGGCCAGCGGAGCGGTAAGGCTGTTGCGGCGGCCGATGAAGCGTGCGCGATCGGTCTCGTACGAAGTACGGCTGCTGGTAAGGCCGTGCACCACGAACAGGTGGAACATCCACGGCGGCTGTTCCGTGCTTGAGCGCGGCCGGCGCGTGCAAATGATCGCCTGCAGTGGCTGGATGATTTCCGTCTGCACAAACAGATTGCTGAATACGCGATGCAACTCTTCCGCGATTGCCGGCGCGAGCACGACTTCGGCATAACTCGTGACATCGATTGTTTTGCGCGTGCGCGAACGATTGACGATGCGCACACGCCGCAGTTCGATATCGTCTTCCGGTGACACTGCGACGTCGGTGTGGGTATCCAGTTCGTGATCGCGCCGGCGAAACTCGATACGCGGTTCGGTAAATATTGCCTCATACGAATCGGGGGGCGCGAGCGTCGGCTGAAACGTGTTCGACCAGAGTTTCCCGGTTTCTACATCGCGCAAATAGCAAAAAGTGCCCCAGTTGTCGCACGTGCTGTCTTCGCGCCAGCGCGTAACGGCAAGATCCTTCCAGCGACTGTAACCGCCGCCAGCATTGCTGATCATCACGTGGTAGCGGCCGTTGGAGAGCAGCTGCAGGGCAGGTGTCGAAGTATGCGGAGTGTCGAATGCGCGCACCGGCAATTCAGGCGTGTCGGTGATCGCAGGGACATCGACGAGCTGCGTATCGTAGGCGTGCCACATGCTTGCCTTCGGAATCCGCTCCTGCAACAGATCAATGGTTGCCTGAAACAGGGGGTCGGATGCGAAGCGGCGCTGCATCGGGTGGTCCAGCAGCAACGATGCCAGTGATAGCAGGCTGATGCCCTGGTGATGCGCCATGAACGATTTCACCACGGCAAATGATTGGCCGGGGCGCAAACGTGCGGCGCTGTAATCTACCGCTTCGTAAAAGCCGAATTC
>Ga0157379_10001908_pt1 | contig 17245 bp, 16 predicted proteins | sample S25metaG_FD_121802 | JGI IMG/M metagenome (GOLD analysis project Ga0157379, IMG submission 121802) | Switchgrass rhizosphere microbial communities from Kellogg Biological Station, Michigan, USA - S2-5 metaG | ecosystem: Host-associated > Plants > Roots > Rhizosphere > Soil | place: USA... | reverse complement strand
CATAATGGGCCGGTAGAAAATCCAAGCTGGGCATTGGCCGAGGTCGATGCACTGTTTCCGCTGGCGCTGGAGACATGGCCTTCGCTTGAGGCACAGGTTGCGGCGGTTTCCGACGACATCGCCTATGACAATCACGACATCGATGATGGTCTTCGCGCCGGTTTGCTGGAGCTGGACGAAGTGATCGGCGTTCCGCTGGTCGGCGAAGGTTGGGCCGCCGTGAGCCGTCGCTGGCCTGCCGTCGCGCGGAATCGGCTGATCGGCGAACTTATCCGCGAACAGATTGGGCGCATGGTTAACGACGTCATTGCCGAATCGCGACGCCGGATCGCCGAGGCTGCCCCTGCGAGCATCGACGACGTCCGGCGGCAGCGACGGCCGCTGATCGCCTTCTCCGACGCAATGGCGAATGAAGAGCGCGCGCTCAAACGCTTCATGTACGAGCGGCTTTATCACCATCCGCGCCAGCGCGACATTTCCGCACAGGCCGGCGCCGTGGTAGCCGGACTGGCGGCGGCTTATCTTTCGGACTCCTCGTTGCTGCCGGAGCATTGGCGCAATGCGGTGCCGGAGCGCGAGCCCGCACGCACCCGTCACATCGGTGATTTCATCGCGGGCATGACAGATCGCTATGCGCTTGCCCGCTATCGTGAAATTGTTGGATCGATCGATATCCCGGATGGTTTCTGAGCCGCTAAGTCCATCTTGGTAAAAATGGCAGAAGCAACCGCCCTTCAAGAGATCGTTACCTAGGGACAATGATATAGCGCTCTTCACGCAAGGGAACGAAACATGCGAAAGATTATCAAACTCTTCTGCAATGATCGGGGCGCGACCGCCATCGAGTATGGTCTCATTGCCGCCCTTATCGCGGTTGCGGCGATTACCGCGATGTCCACTCTGGGTGGCAAGATCGGTTCGACATTCAACAGCGTGAGTAGCAATCTGAGCTAAATCGCTTGCGGTTGAATATGACGAGACGAGGCCGCACACCACTGGGGTATCATAATACCTCTTTCTAGTGCGGCCTCAAACCTTGACTTTCGCCTCCATGTTCAGCATTGACCCTCCGTCCGCGTGCCTCCGAACGGAGCGCACGCTTTATTCTTTAAGAGGTCATGAGCTCCATGAAGGCGCTTCTCAAGACCACCAAGGCCGTCAAGCCGGCCGACGTGGAAAAGAAATGGCATTTGATCGATGCCGACGGCCTGGTTGTCGGCCGCGTCGCGACGATCATCGCCAATATCCTGCGCGGCAAGCATAAGCCGAGCTATACACCGCACGTCGACTGCGGCGATAATGTCATCGTCATCAATGCCGAGAAGGTCCGCTTCACCGGCAAGAAGCCGATCCAGAAGATCTATTATCGCCACACGGGCTATGCCGGCGGCATTAAGGAAGCGCGCGCCGATAAAGTGCTCGGAGGCCGTTTCCCGGAGCGCGTGCTCGAAAAGGCGGTTGAGCGCATGATCCCGCGCGGTCCGCTCGGCCGGGCGCAGATGCGGTCGCTTCGTATCTACAAGGGCGGTGAGCATCCGCACACCGCTCAAAATCCTGAATTCCTCGATGTGGCGGCGCTGAACCGCAAGAATAAGGTGGGTGCCTGATGTCCGATTCCGATACCCGTCAGTCGCTGTCCGATCTCGGTCAGATCGCCCAAGGTGCAGTCGTGCCGCCCGACGCCGGCTTCACCCCTGCTCCGGCCCAGCCTGAGGCTCCATTGCGCGAGCAGCAGCTTGACAAGCAGGGCCGTGCCTATGCCACTGGCCGCCGCAAGGACGCGGTCGCGCGCGTGTGGCTGAAGCCGGGCACCGGTAAGATCACCGTGAACGGCCGCGATCAGGAAACCTATTTTGCGCGCGCCACGCTGCGTCTGGTGATCAACCAGCCCTTCGTCATTGCGGCCCGCGAAGGCCAGTATGACGTTATCGCCAGCGTGCAGGGCGGCGGTCTCTCGGGACAGGCGGGCGCGGTCAAGCATGGCATCGCGCAGGCGCTCACGCGGTACGAACCGGCGCTGCGGACTTCGGTCAAGCGCGCGGGCTTCCTGACGCGCGATAGCCGTACGGTCGAGCGCAAGAAATATGGCCGCGCGAAGGCACGTCGCAGCTTCCAGTTCTCCAAGCGCTAAAAACGATAATTGTTATCAAAATCAAAGGCGGCCTTCGGGCCGCCTTTTTTATTCCAGCGAGCCAGTTTTCCGGCGCTTGTTCGGCGATCACCAGCTTATGCCTGAGCTCCAAAAACGGTGAGCGCGCGTACATGGTTGGTCGTTGTGGTTAATCTCCCGCTTGCGGTTCAACCCTTCACAACGCCGAGCGCTAAGCGCACAGAGAAGCATGCTCTATCTTGTGCTGAAAGCGATGCTCTCCGGCATCATCATTGCAGCCGTTTCTGAGGTTGCCAAACGCTATCCCGGATTCGGAGCACTGATCGCTTCGCTCCCGCTCATATCGGTGCTGGGTATGATCTGGCTTTGGCGCGAAAAGCCCGATGCATCCAACATGGCCGCGCATGCTGAAGCAACCTTTTGGTTCGTACTGCCCTCACTGCCGATGTTTCTGCTGATACCGGCGATGCTCCGGCATGGGATTTCGTTCTGGGCGGCGCTCATTGCCGGCTGCCTCCTGACCATGGGCTGCTATCTGGTGATGACGTGGCTCGGGCCGCGCTTTGGGCTGAGATTATAACCATCATACGGAGAGAGATTTTCATGAGCGAAATATTCAAAGGGCTGGAGTTCCGCTCGACGATCAGCGCGACGGGCGAACTCCGGCTCAGCCTCGAACAAGTCACGCTTGCTCCCCCGGCTGCCGGCGAGGTGATCGTGCAGATCGAGGCAGCACCACTCAACCCGTCCGATCTCGGTCTGATGTTCGGACCGGCCGATCTCTCGACTATGCAGGTCCAGGTAACCACCGGCCAGCCAGCCATCACCGCGACTGTTCATGGGCGTCACCTGGGAGCCTTAAAAAAGCGGCTCGACCTGTCCTTGCCAGTCGGGAACGAGGGAGCCGGCACCGTCGTCGCGGCTGGAGAAGGAGCGCAGCATCTTCTCGGCCGCGAGGTCGCCGCCATTCCAGGCGGGATGTACGCGCAATACCGCAAGTTGCGCGCTGACGAATGTACCGTCCTACCCCCCGACACGACCGCCGCCGAGGCCGCTGCGATGTTCGTCAATCCCCTGACCGCGCTCGGCTTTGTGGAAACCATGCGACGCGAAGGCTATTCGGCGCTGGTTCACACCGCCGCCGCCTCCAATCTGGGCCAGATGCTCGTGAAGATCTGTCAGGCGGACGGGATCCCGCTCGTCAACATCGTCCGGAGCCAACAGCAGGTCGAGCTTCTGCACGGCATCGGAGCCACCTATGTGCTCGACAGTTCGGCACCGGATTTCAAGGCAAGGCTTGTGGATGCCGTCGCTGAGACCGGAGCCACGCTCGGGTTCGATGCCGTCGGCGGCAAGCTGGCTGGCCAGATCCTGACCGCCATGGAGGCCGCAATCGACCGCAAGACGATCGAGTATAGCCGTTATGGCTCGGCCGTGCCCAAGCAAGTCTATGTCTACGGCATGCTCGACGTCGGGCACATCATCCTGGAGCGCGGATTCGGCTTCACCTGGGGCGTGGGCGGCTGGCTGCTATGGCCGGCACTGCAACGGCTCGGCAGTGAAACGGCAGAACGCATGCGGCAGCGGGTGCTGGCCGAGCTGAAGACCACCTTCGCCAGCCACTACACGCGCACGATCGGCCTGCGGGATCTGCTGAAAACGGACGTCATCGAGGCAGCGCAACGCAAGTCGACCGGCGAGAAATTCCTGATCGACCCCACGCTTGACGAGTAACGGCGAATTGGGCGCAAAATTGGAGGGTGAAGGGAACCGCAATTATCGACCAACCGCTTGATGTAAGCTATTTTTTTTAACGAACTCGATCGATATACCCCCAACAATACCCCCAAAAGCACCGGATAGCGGCGGACGCCGGCGACCGTCAGCGCGGTCAGAGGCCTTTACGAGGTCGTCGTTACTGGGTCGTCGTCAACAAAAATTCGGTACCAGTCTTGGATCGTAGCAATACGCTTGGGATCCGGCAGCTTCAATATTGAGGTCAAGCCACGACGGTAATCCGTAAGGGCATCGAAAAGCTGCCGCGCCGTCTTGGAATCTGGTTCCGCCTGGAGCCAGAATGCGAGTTGCCCCGTCACCTTTTCCAACACGAGCGGGTCGCTGGTTTCCGTCGCTTCCAGATGCCGTTCGACGCCGCGTTTGGCCAGTTGGAACGCCTTGTTCCTTACCTCGCGCTTGAATGCGCGTGGCACCCTCACCCGGTCTCCGCCTACCGCGAGACCCGTCACGAATTTCGGGGAGCGCCCTCGCATCAACCGAGTCTTGTCGGAGTTCACGATAAAGCCCGCATCTTCGACGATTCCTCGCACGATCGCAATAAAGGCAGTGCCGATCGAGCGGCCTGAAAATGTCAGATCGTCTACGTAGCGAGTGTAATTCAGCTCAAACTTCTTCGCTAGCGCGTTCAATCGGCCGTCAAGGGAGATAGCCGACAGGTTAGCCAGCGCAGGACTGGTCGGAGCGCCCTGCGGAAGCCTGCCCCCTTCGAAACAGAGCAGCGCCAGCGACTTGCTTAGACGCGGCGAGTATCCGGCAGACTCAAATATTGCGATCCCTCTCGGGAGCAGAACCGTGTCGAAAAAACTTTTGAGGTCCACCTTTAGGACGCTTCTGGCACCCAAGTGCATAGTGGCATTGGAAATGATCGACCGCCCTGGAACTCCGCCGTGGGCGACGGTACTCACGGGTAGCTTATATAATATGTTCCTGAGTATCCACTGCTGGATGGCCAGCAGCAGAGGCGTTGGAACATTGATCTCGCGGAATCCGCCAAGCCTTTTCGGCATTCGAAATCGTCGGTAACGTCCCGGCGCAGATGTGAAATAGAATGCCATTTCTCGATGATCGACGCCGATCAGGCGGGAAAGATGCCGTTCTTCGAAGATCGGCGGCAAATCCCGCAGTGCACACTGGTCGATGTAAGCGAGATAGCCTCGAACTAGATCCGTATCTTGCTTGATGTGCTGCCGGAAAAATGCACGCCATTGCTCGGATGGTTCGGACATGGGGGTGGCGATACCTTCAAATCAACATAGTTCACTCGATGCCTTTATGGCATCGAACGCCTCCCGCAGGGGGTGTTGGGCCGTCTGCAAGATGGCCCAGTGCATAAACTCGGCCTTAGCCAACGAGGCGAGGTCGCCTCACCGTGCTATCGCCACCCTGGAGCTAACCTGTATCATCATCGTTCTCCTTGCCTAGTGCCAATTGAATGAAGAAGTTTCGGTCGATCAAGCCCAGGTCCGGCAAGTAAGGTGTTAAGGACGCCATCGCACCGGAGAGGAGTTGATCGCTGGACGGCCGCCAAACTTTGCTATCGGTGTCGAAGAAGATTTCACCTCGTGCGGCCAAGACCCATTCTCTGCCTTGCGGAGTGAGACGCGCCTGCACGCCTTGACGCTCTGCAAAGCCGACGCCAAGCAGCCGTTCGAGCATATCTATGACTTGTGCTGGCGATAACCCGAACTCAACGTGAAGCTCGTACAGGTCGACCCAATCGCGCTTCGAGAATAGGAAGCGGAGGACTTCTCGATCGCTAGAGCTAAAATCGCTCATGTGCAGTTAAGTAGCGGTCGGCGACGGGAACCATCTGAGCGCACATCCCACCAAAACACGGGGAACACGTTGTTTGGGGTATTACCGTTGGCTCTGGAATACAGGGACTCCGATTTTTTGTAGCCGAGGGAGTGCTTGTTGAGCTTGCCCCGGCGTCCTTCGGGGGCCAGCCGACACTCCAACTCAAGCATGGCATCGAGACGGCGTTGAACTTCCGCGGTCGAATAGAAGTCGGAAATACCCCTGGTCAGCACATGGGCCGCGAAAACACCATCGACCACCGTTTTTACGCGAGTGAGGCCGACTTCCATTCCGGCGACGACGGCGAAGTAGATCTTAGGAGACGCGCCACTGTTAGCCAGCTCATCTCTGAGCCATTTCACCTTCTTTTCGGCGGTCTCACCGGTCCCGACAAATTCGTCAACGAGAACGAGGTTTCCCTTGCCCGCGCTCTCGGCGAGATGGGTCAGATTGGAAACAAACGAATTCGTGGTCCAATCGGGAATATTCCACTGGGCGGCTTTCAACGAGTACACTACCAACTGCGAGCTATCCGAGTATTTGCCGTTGTCGCTTGCTGAAATCGCGGCGGCGTCGGGGCCTAGTCCAAGCGTGATCTGAATGTAATCCGCAATGCTTTGGATTGCGTGCTGAAAATCGGGAGCGTCCAGAAATGTGAACCGCTGCAGCAGTTCGAATACCAGCTGCTGCTGATCGTCCTTGTCGCATTCGTCGATCAGATCGATGAGCGGGATCTGCTTGTCCTTCAACCACGGCTGGCTGCTCATCATGTCCAGCATCGTCGTAAACATGGCGCGCCCGATCCTGGATAGGCTGCGAGGGAGCGCGTTGGTCTCGGCGTCTCCCGTTGGAAATTGGGCTTCGTTCAGCGGCAAATGGTCCCCCACGTAATCTCGCTTGGCTGTTCGGCTCTTAGTTGGGGAACCTGATAATCACATTCGGCGGCTTCTGCCTAGCACGGCAAGACGTCGGTCAACAGCGGCGTTCAAATAGCAGCGTTCACGGAGGCGCTCTAGATGACCACCACCACAGGGCCGGCAGCTACCATCGCTACGGGTTCGGATCAAACCGCCGCAAACGGAATGCCTAGAATAGAAGTCATTTCGAATTGTAGCAGCTACAGCGAGTGTGTCAGTTTTTGCCCTCGCCCTCGTATAATCCGCGCTGTAAGCCCAGGAACGTCGAGCGGATTTCGGCGACTGATCCAAGTTCGCGCACGGCATCCATGGGCGTGCCGTATTTTAGTTCCAGCAAGGCCGGCAGTTTGCCATCGTCCAGTTCGCTTTCGCCGACAGACGCATATTGCGACAGAACGAAATCAAGGAAGTCGCGTTGCTTGTCACCGTATCGGGAAAGGATCGCTTCGCGTCGGGTATCTGCCCGTTCGCTCCGCTTTAGGGGTGGCCGCGCCCAGGCGATGAAGGCCAGCACGTCGAACAGGTCGCTTTCCTGCGAATCGGTCGCTCGGCGGATGCCGTCGAGTGCCTCACCCGTGAAGCCGCGTTCGGCCAAGCCCTGCACCAGCTTGCGCCGTGTGTCCGGTTGGCTCCAAATCGCGCGCAGCTCGTCTTCATCGCGGAACAGGTCGGGCAACTGTCCGAACAGGTCTTCGATGAATCGCTGCGCCGAAACCGGCTTGCCATCCACGCTCCAGAACGTCGTTGCGCTGATATGCTGGAAGGCGCGGTCCTTCCCGTCCGCCAACCGGATGACCAGCTTGGCCTTGGGTGGTTCAGGCTCCGGCCCCGGTTCGGGTGGCTCCGGCGGTTCGCCTTCCGGCTTTGGCGGTCGCGGCTCGCCTGGCGTAGCCGGCTCCAGCGGCTCACCATCCCATTCCGGATCGTTGAAATGCTCATACGCCTTCACGAAATCGAGAATCGTGAAATAGTCCTTGCCTTCGAACAACCGCGTGCCGCGCCCGATGATCTGCTTGAACTCGATCATCGAATTTACCGGCCGCATCAGCACGATGTTGCGAACATTCCGCGCGTCGACCCCGGTTGAAAGCTTCTGCGAGGTGGTCAGGATTGTCGGGATGGTCTTGTCATTGTCTTGGAAAGTGCGCAGCCACTGGTCGCCGATCACGCCGTCCGAGGCGGTGACGCGAACGCAATAGTTCGGGTTGGGACTGGTCTTCACCTGATTGATCAGGTCGCGCACGATGCCTGCGTGTTCCTGCGTCGCGCAGAAAACGATCGTCTTTTCGCGCTGATCGATCATGTCCATGAAGGTGCGGACGCGATACGCCTCGCGCTCGCGGATTTCGATGGTGCGGTTGAACTCGCCTTCGGTGTAGCGCTTGCCGTCCTCCACCTCGCCTTCAATCACGGCATCATCGGAGGTATAGACATATTCGTCGATGGTCGTGCCAATCTGACGGACCTTGAACGGGGTCAGATAGCCGTCGTTGATCCCCTCTTTCAACGAGTAGGTGTAAACCGGCTGGCCGAAATAGGCGTAGGTATCGGCGTTGTTCTGGCGCTTGGGCGTGGCGGTCAGGCCAATCTGCACGGCCGGTGCAAAATAATCGAGGATCGCGCGCCATTCGCTTTCATCCTTCGCGCCGCCGCGATGGCATTCGTCGATGATAATGCAGTCGAAGAAGCCGGGCGGATAGTCGCCAAAATAGGGGGCGGGATCGCCATTGGCGTCGGTGCCGCTGGTGAAGGTCTGAAAGATGGTGAAAAAGATGCTGGCATTCTTCGGCACCGCGCCTTTCTTCCGAATGTCGCCGGGCGTGATCCGCGCCAGCGCGCCGTCGTCGAAGGCGGAGAAGCTGTTATAGGCCTGATCGGCGAGAATGTTGCGATCGGCCAGGAACAGGATGCGCGGGTGCCGCTGCGGCTCGCCCGGCGCTTTCCAGTCGGAGAGGTTCCAGCGGGCGTGAAACAGCTTCCACGCGATCTGGAAGGCAATGGCGGTCTTGCCGGTGCCGGTGGCGAGCGTCAACAACACGCGGTCGCGGTTGTCGCTAATCGCCTCCAACACCCGCTCGATGGCGTTGTGCTGGTAATAACGCGGCTCAAACCGCCCGCCGCCTGTCTCATAGGCGACGGCGGCAAAGCGGTCGCGCCAGCGGTTCGCTTCGGCAAAGGTGGCATCCCACAGCTCCTGCGGCGTGGGAAAAGCGTCAACCAGCTCTTCCGCGCCGGTCTGCATGTCGATGCGGTAGATCTGCGTGCCATTGCTGGCATAGGCGAAGCGGCATTGCAGGCGGGCGGCATAGTCCTTCGCCTGCCCGACGCCCTCGGTGTAGCTCTTGGTCGCCGCCTTGGCTTCCAGCGTCGCGAGCTTGGTGTTGCGATAGACCAGCACATAGTCGCAGGAGAGCGCGCGGGCGCGCTTCCCCTTGCCCATGATCCGGCCGGGCGCGATCACCTCGCGCCGGGTACGGCTGCCATCGACCACGCCCCAGCCGGCCTCGCGCAGCGCGGGGTCAATCAGCTCGGCGCGGGTCTCGGCTTCGTTCAAAAGAGCAAGGCCTCTTGCCCACCGACGCGCTTGGCTGTGCCGTCTGGCACGATGCTGTTGTTCCGGATGAAACGGATTGCATCGTGGAATCTGGAGGGATCGAAGCGAAGCTTATCGCGATGCCAGTTATCACGAGCAGCTAGAACGATGTCGTCATCCGTTGCGGCACATTGATCTATGATCAGGTTGTTCCACGCCGCATATGTGGTAGCAATCAGCTCGGCGAAATCCCGGTCCATATCGACCAACAACTCAATCGCTTTTGCGGCAGCCGAACCGACGATGGCTGTTCTCGCGTCCTCGATCAGCCCCGAATACGACGACAGTTTCTCGAAATCATGGCCACCGCCGCTTCGTTTGTTGAAACGAAAAAAGTGCTGTGATCTCGCCCACTCCCATGTCGCATGGCGGTGCTTTGCATCATCCGGTCCTGCCGCCTCACGCGACGGCTGGCGACCAAGATCAATGCCGCCAATGGCCTCAACCATGTGTAGGATTTTCTCTGCCTTTACGGTTCCGAAGTTTCGAACGCGATTTCTCGCAACATGCCGTTCGTAAGCAAATGCAACGATCTTTGCAGCAAACTCCGGTGTCGCGAAGCTGTCATTCAGCGCAACAACCGCTGCTGCCTTCGAAGTCAGTCCGCCGGAAAACGCGCGGTGCAGCAGGGATTGTTTGAGTGCATTCAGACGGTCGATCTTTGCCTCATAGTTGCGCGACAAAGCGCGAGCCTCCGCAAGTCCCTCCGATATGCGGGCAACGATAGCTTGTTGAAGCGGAACAGGAAGAAGGGGAACTTGCAAATTTCGAAGATCGCTGATGTTGATTCCAGTGTAAGCCGCGCCCTTCAAAACACCGGTAAGCCACTTCTGACTTTCTTCGGAACCTATCCAGAATGCAAGAAATTGTGGATCTATTCGGTCAGATGCAGACGGAACGACAGCGACTTCACGCGAAACATTCCACCCCTTCATTCCTTCACTAGCGACGGCGACGCCTCCGAGTGTTCCCCGGACGTTCACTAGTACTTCGCCGCCCCTCAGGATCGTGCGCCGATACTCCTGAGACAACGATGGCTTGATGAACTTCATTCCATCAAGTTCAAATTCGAGCCAACGGACATTGCTAGTGCGCAGGCAGGGCACTCCATCGACAACATGATCGCCTAACTTGATCACCCCGTAGGTTATTATCCTGCCGCTTTCACAAAACGTCTCAAGCGCATCGGACTTAGTGCCGGTCGGCAGGTTTCGCAGCGCCTCGGAAACCACTGCCTCTTCCAGCTCCCTCGCATTGGCGAGGTTCTTTTCCGCATTGGCGGTTGCCGCGGTGATGGCGGCGAAGGCCTCATCCAGCGCCACCACAATCCGCCGCTGTTCTTCGAGGGTCGGGAGAGGGATGCGATAATTCGCCAGCGCACCGCTCGACAACTCCGTGAAGGTCGCCCCCGTGCCAAGTTCATTCAGCGCATCGCGGCTGAACCACAGGAAGTAATAGAGGTATTTGGTATCAAGCGTCTCATTCGGGATCAGACCGCGACAGCCCTGATTGAACGCCATGGGTATCTCGGGAATCGCAAGATGGCCAATGGGCGCACGGCTGGACATAATCACCGCGCCGACAGGCACTTGCCGGGCAGAGCAATTCGCAAGCCCGGTTCGGGTTATGGTGCGGGCGGTTTCTGCGATGTAGGGCGTTATGCGCTTGCCCATTTCCGCTGGCGTGAGCCAAGCAACGTCACCGCCCCAATACTCGGCCACGCCACTTTTCGGCGTGCCGCCATTAACCAGCTTGCAGACTTCGGATAGCCGCGCCGTCTTCACAGCAATTCCCTCACCCGCGCCAGAATCTCCGCACTCTCGGCATCCAGCGCGGCGATCTCGTCGAGTATCTCCTGCGGACTGCGCAGCGCCTCGACTTCGGGAGCATTGGGATTGCGCACGGTCAGATCGAAGGTCGCAGGATCGAGTGTGTCCGCCGCCAGGCTCCAACTGTTCGGCCCCTCGGCAAAGCTCGCCTGCCGTTCGATGAAGTCCGCCATGTCGGCATCGTTCAGCGGGTTGGTCTTGCCCATGTTGCGGCCGGGATCGAGCCGGTAATACCAGAGGCTGCGGGTCGGCTCGCCCTTGTCGAAGAACAGCACCACGGTCTTGACGCCCGCGCCCTGAAAAGTGCCACCCGGCATGTCGAGCACGGTGTGCAGGTTACAACTTTCCAGCAGCTCGCGGCGCAGCGCCACGCTGGCATTGTCGGTGTTGGACAGGAAGGTATTTTTGATCACCACCGCCGCCGATCCGCCCGCGCGCAGCGACTTGATGAAGTGCTGGAGGAACAGATAGGCGGTCTCCCCGGTCTTGATCGGGAAGTTCTGCTGGATTTCCGGCCGCTCCTTGCCGCCGAAGGGCGGGTTGGCCAGGATGACGTCGAAGCGATCCTTCTCCTGAATGTCTAGCACCTGTTCCGCCAGCGTGTTGGTGTGGACGATGTTGGGCGCTTCGATCCCGTGCAGGATCATGTTCATCGTGCCGATGACGTAGGCGAGAGACTTCTTTTCCTTGGCGAAGAAGGTTCGCTTCTGAAGCCGTTCGCGATCGGCCGTCGTCTTTGCTAGCGGCAGGAGATAGTCATAGGCTTCGCAGAGGAAGCCGCAGGAACCGGCCGCACCGTCATAGATCGTATTGTTCAGCGTCGGCTTCACCACCTTGATCATCGCGCGGATCAGCGGGCGCGGGGTGTAATACTCCCCGCCGTTGCGCCCAGCGTTGCCCATGTTCTTGATTTTGGCTTCGTAAAGCTCCGAAAGCTCATGCTTCTGGGTCTGGCTACCGAAGGACAGCTGGTCGATGGCGTCGATCGCGTCGCGCAGCGAGTAGCCGGACTGGAACTTGTTGCGGATTTCGCCGAAAATCTCGCCGATCTTGTATTCGATGGTGTCGGCGCTCGCGGCGCGGCCCTTGAACCCCTCCAGATAGGGGAACAGCTCGCGGTTCACGTAGGCGATCAGGTCCGGCCCGGTCTTGGCGCGGTTGTGATCGAGCTTGCCGGTGGTATCCTTCGGCGCGGCCCAAAGACCCCAGCGATGCGCGGCGTCGATGATCGGCGTGTAGGCCTGCCCGCGCAGCTCGGCTTCGGTGGCGCGGCTGGTTTCCAGATCGTCGAGGTATTTCAGGAACAGCAGCCAGCTGGTCTGTTCGGTGTAGTCCAGTTCGGAAGCGCAGCCGGCTTCCTTCCGCAGAATATCGTCGAGGTTCTTGAATGTCTGTTCGAACATGGCGCAAGGGGTAGCAGCGGTTTGGGAACGGCGACAAGCGGGGATCATGCTGCCTTGCGCCTGATCTTGGCCAACAGCTCCAAAATGTCGGGATCATCCAGTATATCGCTGTTGGGGGCTGGCCGGCTGGCACGGATCAATTCCGTCTGCCGGTGAAGCGGAACGGCCCCGTAGCTGGTGAATGTGGTCAGCACGTCGGAATGACCAAGGTTCTGGCTCCAGGCCTTCATTTCCTCAGGTGTCAGGTCCAGCGACATGGCGTGACGCACCAGCATGTCGCGGAAGCTGTGCGGGTTGTAATAGGGCAGGCCCGCGCCTTCGAAGGCCCGGCGGAACAAGTCGCGGATCGGGCCACTGGATGCCCAGCCGTGGCGGGCTAGGCCGTGCGGCTGGAACCCGCCGGCTTCGTCCAGGCCCATGGCCGTTGCCGGGAACAGTGGATCATCCGGCCCCCACAGATGATGCTCGCGCAATTCGGCGATCCATGCCGTCACGATGTCCAGCGCGCCGTTGCAGACCGGCATGAACACGGTACGGAACGACTTGGCGAACTTGGTCGCCACGGTGCGGGCGTCCTGTTCGACGAAGCCGCCATCCAGATTGACGTGGCCCAGCCGAAGGGTCGCCAGCGCCATGACCCGCGCGCCCGTGATCGCAGTGAAAGCCACCAGCGCCCGGTCTCGCCGTTCCAGCGCGGTGGCGGTAGGCATGGTGGCCAGAACGTGGCGGACCTGATCGAGCGTCGGTACGGCCTTCTCGCGCCGGGCGCGGGCGATCATGGCGTCCTTCTCGCTCAGGTTGAAGTAGTCGGCATCGGCATAGTCCAGATGCGATCGAAAACCCGGTTCGCGCGCGAGCCATTCGAAGAATGCCTTCAAGTCTCGCAGGGTAGATTGCACCGTCGCCTTGCTCAGTTTCTCGCCGGAACGAGCGTTGATGCTCTCGCCCAGCCGACGCTTGAAGGCCACGGCCTGGTCGCGGTGAAACCGCTTGAAGTCCTTGTGCCCGGTGCTGGCCTCGAAGCGGGCGAGCGATGCAGCGACACGATCCACCGTCGCCGTGTCGCGTCCCTTAGCTTCGGCCAGAAAGCGGAAATAGTCGCGCTTCACCCGTTCGTTCGAGGCGTTGTGTTTTGCCATGGTCTAGCCCAGCCTTTCGGAGTCACAATTCAAGGAAGGATCAGTCTGCCCACTTAGGCTTGCCCGGCCTTCCGCGAATTGGACCGTGCAACCGGGCATCACCTTGGCGATGTCGGCCTCGCGGACCCGCCGATGCATGATCGCCTCGCAGCCCTCGCACAGGGCGCGCAGATTGCCGCTGTCGGGTCGCATCGGGACGAAATCAACCATGCCCAGCGCGGGACGGCGGGGGCAGCGGCAGCGGAAGCAGTACAGGGTACCAGGCGGGCACGGGCGTTTCCGGCTGGCGTTTCGGCCAGCGAGGAAGTCGCGAACGGCCGCCCCCTGGAACAGGATCGGCCGGGCGTTGTCGATCGGCTTGAGGCCATCCCGCTGCCAGTTGCGCACCGTGTTCTTGTGTACGTCGCAGCAGCGGGCGAGTTCATCGACACTGTAGCTTCGGTGCTGCTTCACTCGATTGGGATTGGCCCGGCGGGCGGGCATGACGCTCAGTCCTGCCCGTCGATCAGGGCGTGGAGGCTGTCCGCCGGGATGACGACGCGGCCACCGATGCGTTTGGCGCGGAGACGGCCAGCCGCGATGTGATTGTAGATCGTGGTTCGGCCCAGGCTGGAAACGTGGCAGGCTTCGCGGATGCTATAAGCGAGCTTGGGGAGTTCGGGCTTTTCGGACGGCATGGAAACACCTCGTTGCGGATTGAACGAGGCCAAACATCGGCCGTCGAAAATCGAGCGGATAGCCGGCGCGAAAAACTGGCGAATCAAATCGGCGTTACGATTTTCGCTTAGCCCCAGCGCCATCGCGCCCATGCTCCCGCGCCAGCTCCGGCCAAACCCTCAGGTTGAAGCCCCGTTCACTGAGCCGCCCTGCGAATTTCGCCAGTGCCGCTTCGCGGAACTCGCCTTTCGAGCGCCGCTTCTCCGGATCGGCTGCGAACTCCTGAACTAGCCATTCTCGGCAGTCCCGCTCTCCGGTTGTTGTCGATTGCTCGATGGCCGCGACTTCTTGCTTAGGCACCGCTCGCGCCGGCCACCGGTCCTGTATGTCCCTGCGCAGGAAGCGAATGTCATCCGCACCATCGGGCCAAGTCATCGACAGCCAGCCCTCCGGGAGATTGAACACGAGTTCGGGTGTGTCTGGCGACAGACCTCCTCTGAAACGAACCAGTTCCTCCCAGGCAACCGAAATGCAGGTGCAATGCTTGAACGCTTGCAGACCGAACTCACGCAAGGCGCCGCAATTGCAATGGGCGAAGGCGATCTCGGTATGCAGCCAGCCGAGAGCCTGGGTCGCGTATCTCCATACGCCATCAACCGCGACGGCCTCCTCTGTCTCGTTCATTGGTCGGGTGAAAACAGGCATTCTCGCCAAGGCGAGATAATCTCTGGTCGCGATCCAAGTCATCGCCCTAGGAAACGACCAGATCGGCTCTTGCTTGGCTTCTGGGAGGGAAAGTTCCCGAACCGACCAGTGATGCGAAAGCGCATTCTCCAACACAGATCGCGTTCGGATTCGGAGGTAGTCAAACATTACGATCCACTCGTAAAGATTGCTGACCAGCCCTTCCCACCCATCAATGTTCTCTGCACCTTTCAAGGTCAGCAAGCTATGAAGCGCCCGGAACCAATGGGTAGAACCGGCAGCAAAATCACTGAGCAGGCCATGATTTGGCGGAAGCGTGCCTAAGGCATAGTTCAATCCAGCCTTTTTTCGGTCCAATTGGTCGGCAATGATCTGGCATATGCGCGCAATGGGCGGGGCATATTCATACGGCTCAGTTTGCAGCCGCAGCATCTCAAAAGCATCCCCGCCGCTCATCCACTCCGGTTCGGGAAGCCAGTCGCGACCCGGCTTTTCGGGATCTTTCGGAGACAGCGGAACCGGTGTGGTCGAAACGTTATGTTTTGCCCAATTATCACGCAACTCGATCAACTGCTTTTGCGCTTGTGCCAGAGGGTCTTCGCGCATTGCGTCCATCAGAGGGTTGGTTCTCTTGGCATCGTCGCCCAATCCGCTTCCCTCACGGTTCCCAAGTTGAGCGGGGAAACACGTGGGATGCGCGCTTGTCGGCTGGCCTGCCTATCCCCGACGTGCAGCCTATGAGAACGGATGGGGAATGTTCAATACGGGATGCCTGTGCAGCACGAAAACTCGGGGAAAAGCATTCTTGATAAATTAGGCAGCGCCATTAGCGCGCAGGGCAACAATATCCGCCCCCTTGCGTAACTGGTCCAGATAGTCCGACCACCATTGCGCCATTTCGACTCGCTCCTTCCAATGCGCGCCGCGATGATAAGCGGCGCGCACCTTGTCGCTGTCACCGTGGGCAAGTGCCCGCTCGATTGCGTCCGGGTTCCACCTGCCGCTTTCGTTCAACAATGTGGAAGCCATTGCGCGGAAGCCGTGGGCCGTCATTTCGTCGGTCGCATATCCTAGCCGCCGCAGCCCGGCGTTAATGGTGTTCTCGCTCATGGGACGGGTGCGAGTGCGGACGGAAGGAAAAACGTAGCCGTTCGGACCCGTCACCGACTGGGCTTCACGGAACAGTTTCACAGCTTGACGAGAAAGCGGGACATGATGCGCCTTGCGCATTTTCATCTTGCCTGCCGGGATGATCCAGAGCGCGCCATCCAGATCGATTTCGCTCCATTCGGCATGGCGAAGCTCGCCGGGGCGCACAAAAACATGAGGCGCAATCTGCAAGGCCAGCTTGGTGATGCCGCTGCCCTCATAATCATCGATGGCCCGGAGCAACTGTCCAACCTTCCTTGCATCAATGATAGCGCCGTAATGGGTCACGGTCGGCGCAGTGAGCGCCCCGCGCAGGTCGCGGGTCGGGTCAGATGTCAGCCGCGCCGTCGCCACTGCATAGCGGAACACCGCACCCGCCAGTTGCAGGCTGCGTCGGGCACTTTCCAGCTTCCCCTTTCCTTCGATCCGGCGAATCGCTGCCAGCACGTCCGCCGGTTCAATTTCGCCAATGGGTAATTGGCCGATAGACCCACACACAAGTGAAAGCAGATATTCGCTTCGGGTGGCTGTTGCCGGTGCCCAGCCTTTCACCCCATCGCGCCGCCGCTTCTCGCAATACTCGTCGCAGATCGTCTTGAACGTATCCGCCGCCTGTATGCGGGCGCGCACCTTCTCGCGCTGCTTTTCCCGCGAGGGGTCTTTACCTAGGGCGATCAGCTCCCGCGCCTCTTCCCGGCGACGGCGAGCCTCACCAAGCCCGATTTGGGGATAGGCTCCGATGGCCAGCAGCTTCTCGCGTCCATCAACGCGATATTTGAGCCGCCAGAGTTTGCCACCCGCTGGCGTAACTAGGAGGAACATCCCGCCGCCATCCGCGAGCTTAATCGCCCTCGCGGCGGGCTTTGTATTCCGGATTGCAACGTCGGTCAGAGCCATAGGAATTGCTAGCCTCTCCGGGATTCGTACCCCCAATATACCCCCATGGCTGGGGGTATCGAGTTGGCCGTTTTGCATATACCCCCCAATCATACCCCCAGCGCTTAGCGGCTGGATACGAATGCGGGTGAACGCTTGCGGCCTGATAAGCGCTCAATATCGTGGATTTCTGGGGTTTGTCTAGACGCCTGCGAACATCGGCGGACAGGAAATTGGAGCGGGTGAAGGGAATCGAACCCTCGTCGTAAGCTT
>Ga0157379_10001906_pt1 | contig 17251 bp, 16 predicted proteins | sample S25metaG_FD_121802 | JGI IMG/M metagenome (GOLD analysis project Ga0157379, IMG submission 121802) | Switchgrass rhizosphere microbial communities from Kellogg Biological Station, Michigan, USA - S2-5 metaG | ecosystem: Host-associated > Plants > Roots > Rhizosphere > Soil | place: USA... | reverse complement strand
TTTCATTCCGAACTTGGAGTTCTAGGGTTCTCGCAATATATTTATTTTATGTGTTATATTTTATTTTATCAATCCTGAACGAAAGTCCGCAGTGAGTAACATATTTTTGCAATAAAAATGGACACACACAGGTTAATATCAGTAGGGTTAGAATATGAATTAAAAAAGCAACTTGTGCGAGCATATGTCGTCGAAATCGAGGTGGAAATAATCGACACTGAGCCGCGGCTCCGTTTGGCGCCCGTGACAGATAACATATTCGGTGGCAGATGACATGTCGGTCGATGGTGTTTCGCCAACTCTACCAAACTCCAAATATTTTAGACTATAAATAATTTAAAATATATTGTTATCCACTCAAATATCTACAGAAATATGGATGAATCTTTGGCTACGGGTGGAGGGGGAAAACCTTAAGCGCCAACTTTCCCAGGCAGATAACGGGCAGATAACAACCCAGCAAAATGGGCGGTCAACGCATTCGCTTAGCTTGCCTCTCATCGCCCAATGTAGACTCGTCGGAGATTGTAACTCCGCTCCCGAACATACAGCTTGCACCTCTTCCGCTCACACTCGAAATGCCAGTTCCATGGGAAGCCCTAATTCCTTTTGGTAAGAATTTGGGAAATTTTCTCGAGTATTGATGATGAATTAAGCACGAAAATACAGGGCTCTTGACTTCTATGTTTGGTGTAACGGGAACTCTCATGAGCATGGTCAAGCGTGCCGCCAACGACGGAAAGGTATACGAGCGTTTTGGGGCCAACTGTTTGTGAAATTAATTATCCCAATTTCCGTGTAGCCTCCCAGGTACCACCTCGATTCATGGGAGGAGATGATGATGGAAAGAGATAGAAGGCTAACAGGAAGCATGAGAGGACAGAAAGTTCGTGTTATGCAGGGCTTGTTCGAATATATCGCTGATGATATATACTTTGTAGTTGGATGCAAAGGCTCCAGACTCCTTTGCTACGAACAGCGTGTGGTATACAGAAGCGACATCATGAGCACTGCATACCATAGAATAATAGAAATCTATTCCCCTCTGGTCGTCTCGGAATTAAACCATAACTATAGTACAATCATGTTGCCTGCATCGCAGGTCCAAGAAGACGGCAAAAAGACAAGGTTGAGTTCGTAGGCTACTTGACAACCCATTGTTTCCCAACAGAGAGCCTGATATTTGTCCCAGTCACCGATGTCCGTCGAGACAATCCCTTGACACGTCCTGGCATAAATTACGATCGTGTCTATGCTGCAGACGTTTAACTTTTGCGTGCAGATAATCGTGATATCCCTCGTGTTGTTTCCTGCTTAACTTGGACGTTCTTTTCGTTTCCCTTTGATATCTTCAGCAGGCATGGGTTCATCGTCGTCTGGAGGAATCTCAACTTCCACTTCTTGGAGCTCACCTAGCACAGGTCGATTAACTGTGTTCCAGCTATCACTAAGGGGGCTCACCATCAGAATCTCTGAACCTGAAGTATATGGTTTCCCAGTTGTCAAGCGTATCGCGAACAATGGAGTCTTCTTTCAGATCCTTGTATTCGAGTATTTGCCCAGTTCTTCTATCCTTTATTGCCCGACATAGTTCGAAGTCTGACGTTGAGCCCGCCTTCGGGAAATTAGCAGATGCTGATTCCGCAAACTGAGCAAGTGCGCTCAAAGCTTGAGTCTTCAATGAAGCAATAGAGGAGGGATGTGGCGCATTCAGAAAGATCGTCATGTTATGTGTCTTGGCAGAGATAAAGTAAACATTGGGTTTCTTCGGTGGCTACATGGAGTTATCATTAACGATATCGCCTACTAGAGAAAATATCATAAAACTAACCATTTTGTCTTCAAAAACGCGAGCTCGCCGTATGTGGTGAAGTTGGCGGAGCTATAAAGCGCGAAAAGCCTCCGTCGGCAAATTCCGTGCGACCAACGATTACCATATAGTTCATGTCGGTGTCCACATACCACGACCCAGCGCAGTCCAAGGTTCCCTACACGGATCCGACGCCTCTTCCTGGAGATGTTCCCAAAGTCGAGGAGATCGGCACAACCAGCGCTCCATTGAAGAGTGCTGCATTCTTCATTGGCGGATACTGCAAGGAGTATAATGGTATGTGGTATTTGTATTATTTGGAGAGTTGAGCTTGTTAGAATTGTTAATTGCTGTGTTTTCAGAGGATTTTATGCTGTGTAAGAATGAAAATCGGGACCCCGCGCATTGCTTAAAGGAGGGCAGGCGGGTGACACGGTGTGCGGCGGATCTGTTCGTTTAATTCGCGCTCTGGTCATTCGTCATCCCTAATGAATGGTTATAGGATAAACAAGTTGCGGGAGAACTGCATGAAGGAATGGGATGCACATTGGCAATGTCTGGAGAGGAACAACCAGGTATGTAGTGTCCGAACAACTTAACTATGGCTATGGCTTACGCCGTACATTTAGGAACTTCACTATTGCCGACCAGCTGAACGTGTCTTCAACAATTGTGTCTTTAACAAGCTGGTAGGTTTAGTTAATATATCCAAGGCATATTCCGATGGCTGATACATGCTCTCTCTAGGGCTTGAAGAAGGTCATTCCGGGCTCACCACCAGGCCAACCCCAAGTGAATGAGCTAGAAAACCCTATATATAAACCAATGCAGAAGTAGAGATAGATGAACATTGGTTAATTGTAAATAAAACTTGAATATTTCTACGTCAAATGTCCCGTGGGAAATAGTCGAATCGAGGCCGATCGCGTCTATCATAACTTGACCTCTTACCACGATGTTCCCTCCAAAACCATTAACCTAATTCCAGATACACTCGGAAAACCATTTTATCTCTTTCTTTTTTTTTGCGGCCTTAGAAAGATCATAATCACCAGATGCTTGCAAGGCTTCGAAAAGCGTCTCTCAATATCCTCCCATGGCTCCGTTCTTACTCTACGAATCCTCCTCCTGATGCCTCCATTTTTGTCTCAAAATCTACTTCGCCGTACTTTAATTTGACTATAGAAGATTGGTTCGCTACGGACACTCTGCTGATTCCCTATCGCATCTGACTTCGCGTTAGGCTCTTTAGAAAGGCTCCAAAAGAAAAGCCCTTGTTATTTCTCTACGTCAACGAACCCTGTGTAGTGATAGGGAGAAATCAGGTCAGTTTTATCTTTCAGGATTTGTTAAATTTTGGCTGATGAACATCAGAACCCATGGAAAGAGATTAATTTTACAGCATTGCGATCCTTTGGTATACCATTTCTTCGGCGCAGAAGTGGCGGTGGAACAGTTTACCACGTCAGTAATTTTATTTACTTTCCTTGTGTCATAATCTTATAATTTTCAGGACCTTGGAAATGCAAATTATTCAATACACCTTCCCCGAGAATCTTTCGATCGACATCAAACCGCAAGGATTGTCTAGAGAGCTCTGCAATCTCTGTCGGTCAGGGCAGAAATCAACGAAAGAAATGATATCTGTGTCGAAGGATTTAAGATAAGCTATTCCTCACTGTATAATTTATCGACAAACTGGAATTTAGATGGCCTATTACATATCAGGTTCCGCCTATAAAATCGTCAATGTCAGAGCATACCATCATGGGACGATGCTGATTTCTACCGAGCTAAACCAATTGGGTGATACTCTGAGGAACACAAAAGTGAGTGATCAACCCCAGTTTTTTGTATTCCTGGTATTCATGACAATCCCAAGGACACTATGGTGACAAGAGGGGTTGCTTCAGTTAGATCTCCTGTGAATAATCTATGGCAGTTCAACCCGGGTTTAACCTACTCTGATTTTGAAAATGCCCTTGTGGATTGCTTTGTCTCAGAATACTATCAAGGATTCAGGCCACAGGTAACAGACGCATTCTTCTTGATGATGATCTACGCTTCTACTAATCTCCGCACAGGTTCACCTCCTTACAGAGAACGCTGATATCTGTAGTATTGACCATGTAGAGAAGGGGATATCTGAACTTAAAGTAGGTTTTTCCTTCACGCACGAAATCGGCATACATAAGATAGTTTCAGTCCTGGGATTGGAAATATGGTCAGACTCCCGACTTCACCCATACCATGAATGGTCAATTCTCCTGGGGCGAACTGGTATATTCGATTCTTCTTCGCCAATTCTTTCTCGTTAAATTACCTTACAGAGGGTAGAAATCGTTTCAAAACACGGAATAATCAATGAATGTCGAATGTCATGCTCGGATCAAAGCCTTCGAAACTGGAGTTTCTCATTAGGGGAATCAATGGTTGGTCTGAAATATATGTTTTTAGACGGTTGGGATGTTGAAGGTGAAGATGTGGCCACATTGCGCCGAAAAGAAGCAACCAAATGGTTGAGGGAGAATATGTGAATGAAAGGAAGGGGCGAGGAGACTTTGGAAGATATCGGATCTTCCGGACTAAGGGTGGGCAAGGCGTGGGGTACGAGGATGAAGAGTGAGTGAGGATACGTGATGGGGGATTAGTATTCAAATATGGGATTTAATTATATCGATACATTGATAGGCGGGAAAGAATTCTTAAGACTCCTTCTGCCAGGATATTGGTGTGAGTGGTAGAAGTGCCGCTGCTACATTGCGACCCTCTTCTGCGAGCAAGTTATAAGTGGAACAAGCATTACGCTAGATAGAAGGAAAATATTCAATATTAGCAGGGGGATTCGATAAAACCATGACCGAGCCAATCACCGTATCCATCACGTCAGTTTGGATGCCAATCTTGCGGAGGTATGTTCGTAAATGAGGAGGCAACTGAGCGGTGCGTTGGCCTGTACCAAAGATCAAGATCTCTGATAATAGCAGGAATCGGTTTTGATTCAGCATCCCTGTCAGAAATGAAAACGCAAAAACCACAGACCAGGTTTGGGAACAACCACCTCAAATATTCTGAATCGATTCGTATCCCAGTCTTTCCATAGTATTGATGGAACATCCCAAAGGAATACTTTTCCTCCTAGAAAGATACTAGCTCCCGGTAGGTTCATCCCATTAGCTAGTTGAATCACTCCTTCTGAGGTTATCGTCCGAACTTGGACAAGCGGTGGTGCAGCATTGATGATATTGGTAAGGCCGAACTTCCATATATTTGAAAAGTGTAGATTACGAGCCTCTGTCGGTTTGGAAAGCGTTCGTACGGCGGGGCGAAGGACATAGTGCATGGCGGAATGAGAGTTGGCGGGAATAAATCGCCCATTTTAGAATGGGTCCACACAAGACGCGTCCATAGACGCCCATAGGCCGCCACGCGCCTCGTAAAGCTATGGCTACGCTAATGGTGACGTTGAAATGCCATCCTGTTACCCTCTCTTATATGCATTGATTTCAAAGGGCCATTTACTGGTCTCTCTCATCGGCGCCAACACATAACTCCGTGGACAGCTATACATGGTCTGGGATTGCATCCTTGAGCCGGGTCCACAGAACAAATGCTTCAATTCACTTTCGGTTTCCACTGGTCGGGGTTCAAGATGATCGTTTGTACTTACGTGAAAACCCTTACATAATTTCTTTCCAGGTAAGTTGGAAATTACTGAGTCCCGACTAGCTAACTATCCACGATATTCCACGATGCTCGTTCCTAACGATTAACTCTGAAGGATACAGAATATTCCTGCGGTACAGCTGGGCCGTAGTCGGTTGTTCGTTTCAACTTCTTACATAGGCACCCGCCTTCTATTCTGACCCGTCACGGTTCGTCTTGACGTACTTCCACGTGGTGAAGATCTCCAGGCAAATCATAGACAAGAGCCTCGCTGGGCTCCACGGGAGATTTAATCCAACCCTCAATTTCACTGCCATTCCGAATCTATCACTATCCACTATGAGCTGCTGGTGGCTGCCGCCTACCACAGATCGTATATACATACAGTCACGGCTTCCTGTATACGACATGACATCTTCTAATATAAGGGTGATAATAGCAAGTCTTCGCCTGATTATCAGGTAATGTACAACGGGGAAAATTACCTCTGATAATCTCGGCCAGATTGAGAGGTTAGAATATATCACCTCATCTTCCAACTCTCCTACCATATACTAGTGGCCCCTAATTACAAAGTTGATATTTTTGTAGTACCCTAGCTCTAGGGTCTCTTTCTCATACTCTTTCCCCTTTAGCCGGGAGATCGTGTCGTTTACCAGATTCAGCCTGGCTGTCGGTGGTCACTCTTGGCTCCGCGAATTCTCCAACAGGTGAAATCGTCGATGTTATTACCATGCCTCAATAACCCGGTAGGACGGGGAATCTTGTCAAGGCTTGGCTCTCCTATTTCTTCCATGTCCTCCAGGTGTTTAGTTGTCCTACTGTCAAGGCTGGAAGGGAACAACCTCGATATCTTATCAGCAATAATCATACAGGCAAGGAAACGCCTTGTAAAGTCGATAATATTCTTGATAAAGTCCAAGTTAAATCTTTGCTGAAAGAAAATATTGAGGGAGTGTATCGAATTTGTATGATTACCACGACGTCTTGTTGAAGAAATAAAATGTCCTCCCACCCTATACATTGCCTGTTCTAGTATATTCGAATAGTTAGATACGAGTATGTTTACCGGACGGAATTTCTATAAGGTACTTATCCGTCATTCAGCTCCATTTACATGTGATTCGTAGCAAAAACCTCTCTTCTACCCTGAGAGCGCCGATCTGAAGGAGAAGAACGCCTTCTAATTCAATGTAAAAGAGTTTGAAAATGCCACTCGCTTAGAACATTCTGCCGATGGAGTAAAACAGGCTCCAAGGGTGAGGGTTCTTGGACCACGTTCCATCTTACTATTCAGCCGGGCTACCTACCGATCGAGTCCCGAATGGGATACGAATTTTAAATTATAGAACAAAGAGGCTTGGAAGCCAGTCAGCATTTCAATCACTGCCAGTAACTACAGAGGCGGAGAACTTTGGATGAAAATCGACATTAATCCATACCTAAGGTTTTTACGCTTTAATCTCTTATTTAAAAACATCAAGGAATTGCCAGAAGTTGCCCCGAAGTTGACGGGATGAGCCACTCATTTACGCAAACTTCCAATTTATGTACGCTCGCTTGGACTAACTATTGCCGCGACGAAATGCGGCTTGGAGCACAATGGCCAGCTGCGTCAAACATGACCATTTCTCTCCTTTGAATGACGTTTTTTGGCTGAAAAATAATGCACAAAAGGCATAGTTATCGCCCTGTGTAAGGTATAAAAGGAGGACTGGCATGAAGGGCTTTTCTTCAGTACACATTCGCAACATCTAAACAACCACTTTCAATTCCTCACACCTTTTGTTCAATAACAATGGCACCTACTTACAAAGTGGGTCTCACTTAGTGTTCACGTCGTCCTTTGTAGTGCTGACTATGTTCTGCAGGTTGGAGACCGCGTCCAATACCATGCCGTTGGCGGCGGTTCTGCTGGAACCGAGAATTCCACAACTACTGGCGAGATCGTCGATGTCCTCACCGAACCCCAGCCAGCCGGAGAAACTGGTGTCACCGTGAAGGTATGTCCATTATTATTATAGTTGTTGTTGGTGACTCATCCGGACTACTTCAGGCATCAAAGGACGAACCACGTTACCTCATCAGGAATGACAATACCCAGAAGGAAACTGCGTATAAGGAGGACAATATTATGGGGAAAGCTGAATGAATTGTAATAGCAAATTTTGTTTCTCCCAATAATTGCAATCTCTTGTTTGAATAAATGTAGTTTTTGTCGATTTTATTATTTAACGTGTGATGTCTGTTACGACCCTGTAACATTGAGAGATCGGTTGATCGCAAAGAATTTTGATTCTTTTGTCTAGTTTATATCATCCACAGGTTGATTTCTAGTGACTTGGGGCAGGCAATCATTAAGTACTTATAATGGACTGCCATAGTGTCGTTTCCATGGCATGCATGGTGAGACTCAAAAGATTTTGGGTGAGGCTTGAATTTCCTTCATACTGGACGCTTGCAACATTTGCATGATTCGCAATAAAAACAAAGTTGTCTTGAGCAGGTCTAGACTGAGTTCTTTGTGTCCCTGTAACATAGGCGCCAGGGTTGGAAAGTTTCGAGACCTAAAACGATTGTATGTACTCGAGCTGCCTCATGAATCCTGGCTAGCACATACTATACGGCATCGAATTGCGTACCAGAGCACAATCATCAGCTGCGTCAAGCTCTGACATCGCATGTCTCTCAATGACGTCTCGGGCCAGGGAGAATAAAAAGCAGCAGAGGAAGGGAAATCTTGTTGGATCTTTCCTTCATCACATCAAGTACACGACTTTCGTTACAACTTAACTTTCCGTAACAATGGCCCCAATTTACAAAGTCAGTGGAGTATTACCTACATTGTCACGTAAAGTGCTGACTGAATTCTTAGGTCGGAGATCATGTCAAGTATCACGCTGTTGGCGGCGGTTCTTCAGCAACCAACAACTCCACCACCACCGGAAAGATCGTTGAAATCGTAACAGACCGGGAGCCCGCCGGAGATTCTAGTGTCAGAGTACAGGTATCTTCTTCTTTCCTGCTGGATGGGTTCGTTCGTGGCTGATCGAGACCATTTCAGGCATCGAAGGAAGATCCTCGCTATGTCATCAAGAATGATCACACTCAGAAAGAGACTGCTTATAAAGCCCAGAATATTATCGGGAAGGATTGAGTAGTAGTAAGCACCGTGTATTCTTCGAGTAGCAGAATGTATTTTCTGGGTTGTCGAAGACTCTCGTGTACATGGTAAGGTATCGGATGGAATCAATTTCCATGGATGTGATCATCTGCTGTGTTAGAGATTACTAGGAAACATATATTCACTCACATGGTTACTCTATTCATGAGACGTAGTTTGGCTTTAGTGATTCAGAAGTGAGAAGTAATGACCGTTATTCATCAATCCCAGCTAGTACGAAGTTGTAGCAGATTTCTATGTCGACTAGATCGCGTATTGACACTCAAATCAAGCCTTTTAGACTTAGTGATACAAAGATCCTTAAGAAGTGGAAAATCTTTCCTTGGTTGTCTCCTAAAATGCTTCTGTGAGGAAAAGGCAACATATGGTTGATACTATGAAGTGTATTTTATTTACCGATTCTGACCCACAGTAATTTGAATCAGTGAACTTGATAAAGCCAGACCAAAATGAAAAAAAAAAAAAGAAGTAATAACTTAATTGATTAATTGGGTTCTACTCGTTTGCCCTTCTTCACTAGTTCATTGAAGTTCACAAGTGTACCTCCAAAAATATCCAAAGAACTGCCAGGGGAATATTAAGAGGTGCGATATGAAAGGTAAAACGTTGTCGTACCTTCCATAGGTCAAATCAACCTTTCCTTGGGATAGTTGATCAACAAGATCAAGGTCGGAAATATCTATTAACTTATTACTCCTCGTTTCGTTATCCGTTGATGAATAGGTCTTACTATTTGCACCTCCGGCATATGTAGTTGGAATGTTCACCCATTCTCCTAATTCTTCGCGCAAGATGAGAAAACCTGACGTATAGCAGGATTATTTTCGAAGCCTTACTCTGGACTAATTCTTTGTCGATCCCTTGACATAAACCTTCGACATCTGCTGCATGGACCAAGAATTCGCTGAATGATGATCAGTCCCAATTCCCTTATGCTAATGGGATGGCCAACCTGCAATACTGTGACAATAAATCCAAGGATTCTAGGAAATGTAAGTATCGAATGGGGTGTTAGAAGCAGTCAGCGGGTCCACCTTTGTTCACTTCCATGTCTGTGATATCTTGCCACTTATTCATGGCAACATACCAACGATCGTTTCTTCGTCTGCAACTGGTGGTGTTCGATGGTTAAGCTAGATCTAACGAGAAGGAATAACAATGTGACCTACCTTACATCGACAACTAGTCTGTCCTTCCCCACTTTCTCAGAGATATTTCGCAACCGTTCAAGGGAAAACTGGAATGACGGGAACAGGTAAGACGTCACTATAACCTGGCAAAGGGTGTAAATAGAATTAAAGAATCCAATCAGAAGAGGGGTGAAACTGTGTCAACCTTTTGTGCACCAGCATTGAGCCAGTCGAGTGCATTTGTATCATTAATGCCACCACCAAGTTGTAAGGCCTCTTCAAGAAATATCAAAACTTCTGTGATAATAGCTTGGATGGCAAGATCATCACCTGGCCAGGCAGCTAAAGCTTCTCTTGCCGCATCATCATTGCCAGGTCCGAGCTTTATAATATGACCACCTATTAGACTGTTTTCTTTGTATAATTGTGTGTAATAAGCCGGTGAATGGCTGTGGAATGGAAATACCGCGCGATCTTTCCGAGTTAGAGCCAGTTCATGAATAAAACGAGGAGAAAAACAGACCTTGACACAAAATTCGTCTTTAAAATAGATGGATCTTGTTCTGACAAAGAACCTCCGACTATTTGTTTGACTATACCGTCATGAAGGTCAATGCAAGGTCGAAAAATGGAGAGACGACGAGTTTCGGTCATGATGAGTGCCGTGTCGGCTATCTAAGCGCTGGCGTTTACCTCCGACAAAATGATTCTGCTCATTGCCCACTGATCCGGCTTAGCACGAGAGCTGATGCGCTGGCACAAACTTGTTCTCTTGATGAAGATGGAGAACCCATTCAGTTCACAGCTTGTCTCCAGAATCGTTTGATACACCAAGAATGATGTGAAATAATTGCCGTAAAGAGGATTTTATAATTGGACGACATATTAGTAGTATATTTATTTTTATATCAGGGGGCTTCGGCTTCTGGGACAAGGACCAAGGACCAAGGAACGTTCTGCATACGACTTCTTACACATTTTTGGCGTCCCTTTCGGTTTCCATATTTGCCATTGGCATGGTGATGAGGAATGTTGCTAAGTGAGAATGTTCAAGTAGTCATGGAAAACCTTCTAAACAAAGCTGTGGACCCATCATCATGCAAGCTCATGGATATGGAGTGGACGGTTGATGCTGAATAATTTGTTTACTAAGTAGTGAATCCATTTGCAGATCAGTTTACAGAAATGGTTGCTACTTGCTGATAAATGAGCCTCGAAATCGGTTACTTCCGACGACAGCAACTCCCATGAGAACCCTATCAGTCCCACAATTCGAGGGAAAGAAGGACGATGCTTCACGAGCCTGTTCCCGTTATGTTGATATTTCCCCCGCTGGATACCAGGTTCATTGGACAAATTCCAGTCTTTGAAAGAACCAAAATCAATATATTGAGACTCAACGGACAAGGGCTTTTATCCAAGAAGAATTAATAATGGCTCAAACAATGGGGTGGAAAATTAAAACATCATAGGATATATTGAGGTTTCTTCTATAATATGAATAGACATGGACATAGAGGTCATAGCAGTAAATCCACAAAAGCTTCAATAAAGAGTGAATTATTAAGACAAGTGCGTATTATTAGGGGCTATTCGCAGTGGACCTAGGTCTATTTTCGGTAGTTGGATGAGCGACAGCACCCATTCAGAATATTATCAAGGTGGAATAAACTTAGGTTGGGATTTCAACAGCCCCTGTTACCCATCGGGCAGGAATGTTCCGCCATGGTCGCTTCCGGAATATGCAAGCCCGTATGATGAAGTATGAAGGTATATTTAACACCTCTTCATAGACCATAAGGAAAGAGCCCGATGATCATCAGTGCATCACTACTCCATTCGGTTCAGGGTCTTACACAGCTTCAGATCCTTAACCAAAAGGCGGAGGACTCGCCGCAGGGTAGAACTGTGGAGTATAAAGAGGATAATTGAGTCCAAAGCTGAGCGCAAGTGAGACAATATTCAATGCTTGTGAGAATTCGAGTCTTAGTTACGATGATATGTTGGCAAGGAGCAGGAAGTCCCCGGTAACCTCAAGTGCATGCTTTACCGTGGCGACGGGTTTCCCAACAGTGTGGCGGGAGCACCACAACTGTCCATACCGCAAAATTAGCGCAATGATCTGTCCCTGCTTTCTGTTACCCCACTATGCCTCAATTGTCTTCCTTTCCCCATTGTTTGCGCAGTTCTCATTGTGCTTCTATTCCGGTCTATGCGTTGCTGAAGAAAGGTGTTTGCTGTAACCAATGTAGTAACTGCTTTGCAGAGCAGAGTAGCGACGAGGCACACGACCACGGGGCGCAAAGGAGAATTATGAACCAAACTAACCAGAATCATCCAATCCACAGGAATTTAGCACATGCACAGATTCTTCCGGATCCCTAGTTATTCATAGATTGGTCTAAGACGCGCACAGATGGGATAAAAAGCAGCTCGATTGAGCAGTCCCAGTTTCTCTGGTAACTTCCCTCTCACTCTCTAGCCGTGCTAGTCATTCAACGCTCTTGGACTGGATCCTTGCGTCTTCAATTGCCTTAATCTCATTCACTCATTCACAAACAACTCGTTCACTACACAATGTTCCCCAAAGCAGTCGTCGCTTCCGTCGTCCTGGCCTCCTTGGCTCTCCAAGGTTATGCTCACGCAGGTATAGCCCCTGCTCTCGGTGTTTCTGGTACCCTCGCACGCAGTGATGTCCGCAGGGCAAACAACAGCTGTGGTGGAGCTGATGTCGGTGCGATTTCTACATCCACTGCTGTCACTGCGAGCGCCGCTGGTGTGGTTAGTGGTCTCACCGTTACCAACTTCAACGGGTACGTCTCTGCTCTTTCTTCTGGAGACCCTTCGGTTCTCATTTATTTTTAGAGGCGCAGATGGTTCGAGAAATATCAAGTCCGCTTCCATCAATGCTGACGGCACCGGAAAAAACTTCGTGGCTGCAACTGTTACCCAAAACGGCAATGCCAACCCATCGAATACAGGCTCAGAGCCTTGTACGTGAATTGTATCACCTCGATATTATACCGTTTGACCCCTTCTTTTAGTGACTGTCCAATTGCCGGCAAACACCAAGTGTACTGGTGGTACATCTGGTGACTTGTGTCTCCTCTCGTTAACCACTACTGCTGGCTTTGGTAACTGCGTTGTTGTCAAGCAAGATGGCGGAGCAGCAGCAGCAGCAACTAATAATGGAGCCGCTGCCAACACTGGAGCCGCTGCCAACACCGGAGCTGCTGCCAACACTGGAGCCGCTGCCAACACTGGAGCTGCTGCCAACACTGGCGCCGCTGCCGATGCTGGTGCTGGTGCTGTAAGTTCCTTTGTCTCCCTGAAGTCTATTTGTACTCATGAACGTCTGTTACCCAGAATACCGGTGCTGCTGCCACCACTGGCACTGGTAAGAAGCACCATCACAAGAATGGCAAGAAGGGAAAGAAGGGAAAGAAGGCCACCAAGCGTAGCTTGAACTGGACCAAGCAGGTGAGTTACCCTGAGGCGTGCATTTCATAATTTCTGGCTGACAATATCATATTTAAGGCTAACTACTAAATTTACGACTGTCCTGTGACCCAGGCATCGATGGGATACTTACGGATAGACTGCATGCTGTATTTCTAGCGAGTTTAATTGTGAATTGAATTGACGACTGGCAATTTCCTTCTCGATGTACAAGGCTGCTATATCCTTTCTCCTGCCATGAGGTGTCTCAAAGAATCGTACGCGCAATTGAGAGAACTTTTCGTTCAGACACGGGAACATCGTATTCGATGATTTCAAACTGTCGCCTTTGGGGTCTACTTCAATGATAGGAGGGTCTTGACCTTTGACAATATTAAATGATCATTTACCCCTCGGAAAGCAATGCATTGACGGTATTGCACCAGGATTATTGTCATGACATATCCTTTGTATCTCCAGTCTTGTGGAGAGCGAGCACTCTTGAGGGGTTATCAATACGGTTGAGAGCTCTTCAAGCCTGCTGACAGAATATACCTTTCATCGCCATACTCTCAAAACCAGGAGGTGAACAGCGACTCCAGAGGCACGAAATACTCTGGCGAGATGCATATACCTGCTTTAGATAAGATAACAAACACCCTGTTAATACCCTGTCAGAGCATGGCGATCAATTTCATTATGGTTCCGTTGCTTTGGAATTTCCTCGACCAACCCATTGCTTTGGTTTTCTTCGACCACTCCGTTGGTTTGGGTTTACGGCTTTGTTGGGAATCGCTAGCCTGTGACTAGCGCCGATATCCAAAATGGGGATTTTCTGGCGTAATGACTCAGCAGAATATCTTGAGCGCCAGCCACGTTACCCTCAGTTGTGCTCGGGTTTCCTTCAACATGCATCTCATGTTACTGCTACTCGCTGTAGTCCCCTTCGTATCTGCTCAGTTTGGTTTCTTTGAACAGATGTTTAGTGGACAAGGTCATCACCAGCAGCAGCGACAAGGAAATCCTTGGACACACCAATCAGAGTCAGGTCAGTATATAGCCCGGATTCATATCACCTTTTCCAAGGTAGACAGTATCTGACTGTTTCCAAAATAGTTCAATGTTCGGCATACCTTTGTCCTAAGACATTGGACTGCGTGGAAACACCCTCTGCGTGTCCATGTCCTTTCCCAGAGGATGTTAAATGTCTTGTGCCAGATGCACAGGAGAAAAATACGGCGACTGTGTTTTGTGTTAGAGGAGAGAATGAGTGTGCTGAGATTGAAATGCTTATGAAGAGATCTTAGGATGGAAATATGGATTTGTGCGTGCTTTGTGTCTTTGAGAATTCTTATACTTATTCTGACGTTTACAATCTGCGAAGACTTTTGGATATGCTACCTTATACCATAATATTCCTGAAATACACCTGGATTTTATCATGAATTATTTTTCCGGATCGTTTATCCAACTCTTATCTCTAGCCCTACTCTTCTCGTTATTCGAACTCGCCAGTTACGCCTTATATCTGCAGCTACATCAGGCTTTCCAGGACTCCACCAATCTATCCAGAGATACAATCTTGTATGGCTAAGAAATATGAAGCAATGGGTCTTGTTGTGCCCACCGATGGTTGGGTGGTCTGAAACCACCTCAAAGGATCCGGGCCGACCCACGATTTCTCCCATTTTCTCGCGGTTTCCATCCTCCTCTGGAGCTTACTCACGGAATAATCGCAACTGCTAGATACCTATTATGGTTACCCGCCGAGGTTTTGACGAGATTTCCTGCCCGGTACCAATTGTGCATCTTCAGACGTCAGGACAACGTGGATTAACGAGAAGATTCGATTGTGGCATTAAGAACTACTTTGTGTGGAAACTCGCCGATTCTGTCAGATGCAAAATTCAATTATTGTGTGGCTGAAGATCATGCTACATGGAGTGATGCCATTACTTTGAGCGCAAAAATACAGTATTCAAGTGCGTTAAACTTCTCCTGTGCTTCATTTTCTTCCAATATTGATTGTATGTGATACTAGTGATAAGATATCACATCCAGCTGGCGTCTTCGCACTGTATGAAACACAATCAGTATCAGGTTGGAAGGAAAGAAGCAATCAAACACCTACGCATCCAACGGCACATATACACCGATCTCCCCAGTCGGCTCGTTACACTGATAGAACAGCCCGTTGTTACTCTTATTCCCCATCCTGAACGTCAACATTGATGCTGCCCATTCCCATGTCCCAAAGACCGATTTCGCTGGCTTCGTTTCATTTAGTCGTAATCTGAATGATTGCTTTGGATGATACCCCGACCAGTCGCGGGCGGCTATCTCAGAGGTTGCGTTGACAAGGTCTGCGTAGAGGATATGTGTATGGTTCGTTATTTGGTAGAGCTGGCCTTGTGAGACGAAGAACATTGGTGGGGCACCTAGTTCTTCAAGTCCGTCTTGCCATCGAGCCACTGTGACATTGGCGTTTTGGCCTGAAAGATGATTAGGAGCTCATCCTATTGCACACTAAATCGCACTCACCAGGAGGCTTCGTCGACCTTAAGAAAAGTTGACCTGTGTTTCCTGAATTGGTGGGACCATATGCAAATACAAGCGTCGCCCCCGGTACAAAGTTCCCAATTGACTGCCTGGAGTTGTACATATCCCAGGCAGGAACGGCTTGAGCTGCCCATATATAACACGTAATCGCAGCGGCTACAACAGACAGACTTGAAAACTTCATGACGAGCGTAGAGTCGTCAAACGGAGGGTAGACAATCAAGCCACACCCTGGACAATATATAAACATATAGACATAGAGGCAGCCTTAATGATATTCGAGGAATGTCCGAGTCTCCGCTGGGGTAAACGTGTCATAAGGTGTACAAGGCTGACGTGGCTCAGTACGAGACGACGGCCTGACCTCTTCTGGCAATTCCATAGTGATTTAGACGTTGATTTCGAAGATGCACGCTCGGGACTAAGACGGACACTTCTTCGCACATATCCCGGCGAATAACCATCCGACGTCTGTAGGTACTCCCACTTCACGTGATGAATTATTCCTTCATATATTTATTCGTTTCTTTGTATTCTTCATAAGATTCGTCGTGCTAGAAACAAGAAGAATGTTTCCTTGCTGTTGTTATTACACAGATTCTTTCGACTGCTGTTATCCCCCCAAACCGTTCACTCAATAACTCATCGCACCCTCCAAAATACTCCTCAGATGCTCCTTCCCATCCTCTCCCGCAACATTACCGATTCCAGGCGCCAAATCGAGTACACGTCTCTGTGGAATCGTTCCCTCCACTAGTTTGTCAAGATCGGCGGATGTGTAGCCAATAGCCTTGAGGCCGCGGGGGACACCTAGGCCGTCGAGGAATTTTGCGATGGCTTCGTAGAGTGCGTCACCCAGGGATTCATCGGGGATACGGGCGACACTGGGGTCGGAAGGTGAGGTGCCGATGAAGATTGCGAGAGCCTCGCGATGACGGGATGGGGAAGAGGGGGCGGTGAATTTGAAGACTGGGCCGGGCTTAGCGCAACTTCGACTCTAAAACATAGAGCTTACCAGATGGACCGGTGAGTGCAACACTTACAGTGATAACCGTATTAGTATGTCATGGAGATAAGATATCAACATCTCTTACCTGATACCATGAGGAACAATCGGCCCAGCAGTCAAATACTCAGGATGCTTATACTTAGGCCCAGTCTTGTTTAATCCAGAAATCTGAAATGCATCAGAACATCGCCGAATACAGTAGAACGATATAGCTTACTGGATAACTCATTCCATGGCACAAATGTACACCAGCATTACCAAAGCCAATTCCAGCGAAGGCAGCCGCAAGCCTATAATAAATTGGCATCAAAATAGAGTTGATCTACACGAAATGGAGGCATACAGCATCTGGCGTTTGGCTTCCCTGTCTTCTCTGTCCTTAGCCACACGAGGAAGATATTGGACAGCTTGTCTTAAAGCCCACATGCCGAAGACGTCGGATATGTCGTTGCTTC